>Ga0268298_10001500_pt1 | contig 27397 bp, 22 predicted proteins | sample WWTPWeurt_MetaG_FD_194462 | JGI IMG/M metagenome (GOLD analysis project Ga0268298, IMG submission 194462) | Activated sludge microbial communities from WWTP in Nijmegen, Gelderland, Netherland - WWTP Weurt | ecosystem: Engineered > WWTP > Aerobic digester > Activated sludge | place... | reverse complement strand
GAATTGGCCAGTGTTGGTAGGTATCAGGTGCTTCCGGCGAGCGAATCTTCGGACCAGGTGACGCTCCAACTACTCGCCGGTCGGGTCACCCTGCACTGAAGGCGCGACCACCACGGCCGTGCCGTAGCAGAGCACCTCAGTCAGTCCCGCCATGAGCTCGGTAGCGTCGTAACGCATCGAGATGATGGCGTTGGCGCCAAGCTTTTGAGCGTGCTCGCACATGAGCTGATAAGTCTCGGACCGTGCCTGCTCACACAGGTTCGTGTAAATGGTGATGTTGCCGCCGAAAAGCGACTGCAGGCCGCCAAAGAAGTTGCCGACGATAGAGCGTGACCGCACCGTGATGCCGCGTACGACGCCAAGGTTACTGACGACCTTGACACCCGGCAGCGTAAGCGCCGTGGTGACCATTGCATCCCTCATGGCAAGTCCTCGGTCAGTTGAGATGCACAGAGTATCAAGCCAGGACTACGCTTGCTCGCTGCCGTTGTTCGTGGCTCCAGACTTCCGGCAAGCATGAGGGCGGGATGAGTTCAGACCGATGCCTCCGCGCGTCGCGCGAGCACCGCAACTGAAGGCGATGTTCTGCTTCCGTCAACCAAGACCTTGACGTGGCCACTTGGCCCACTGAGTCGGTCAAGAAGGCCAAGGCAGCTCAAGATTTGCACTGCATCTTCTTGCAGGCTGACTGCAACGCTTGTTTCGCCCCGGCGCTGCTTCGACGTGAATGGCTCCCGTCTACGGCAAGAAGACATTGGCAATGGCTGAGGCGAGGCTTATCAACGCCACGGCGACTACAGCAGCCATCCTCTGGAATGTCGTATCGAATTTGAGATTCGATGATTGCCTGAAACCATATTGCATATCGACCCCCTCGTTGTGCACCGAACAAGACTCACGCAAGAAATGAACCTGCGGTCTTGCAAAGGCCATGCCCGCTGCGCCCCCACAGCAAGCAGCATTGGAGGCATGGCGAGCTCTACGCCGCCTTGTCCATTGCCTCAGCGCCAGGCATCGTCGGCCGAAGCGTGTTCTCGGGCCCATCGACAGCCGCACCAGCGGGATGGAGAAGCGGCTCCACCACTCCTTTTGGAACTGCGTGAGCATCGCCTTCTGCGTGACGACCAGGATGCGCTTACCGCGGCCGCGCTGGATAAGCTCGGTGGCCAGCACGCCGGCCTCCAGCGTCTTTCCCAGGCCGACAGCGTCGGCAATCAGGATGCGCGAGCGCGGCTGGCGCAGCGCCTGCAGCGCCGGGTCCAGCTGGTAGGGCACGAGGTTCATCACGCCGCGGTGCCCGAGGTGAATCTTCTCGTCATTGGCCACGCTGCGGCGGCGCATGCTCTCTAGATACAACAGCGTCGAGTTGAAGGTCGGGCTGTCGTCCGGAACGAGCTCGGTGGCCGCAGGGTCGAGGACTTCAATCTGGTCTTCGAGCAGCGTCAGAAAGAGTGCGTCTTGACCACGGACAAGGTCAGAGATGCCATCACAAGTGAGCAGCCAACCTCCATCGGTGGACGGGTCAACTCGGCGGATGAGCCATTCTTCGTCACGGATGACAGCGCGGGAACCAGGTGCGAATGCGAGCATCGGATGGGCGAGATGTGGACGGGCGGGAAGCCCAGTTGTTCAGCGGCCGAGGCAGTTCGTCAGTGCGAACGGTTTATCTCGTCGGCGCTCATCTCCGTCCTCCCATTTTCTTGTTCATCTGCTCTTGGGCCTTTTGATGCTGGATGGCAGGATGCCCTGACGAGTGCAATGCTCTCGAACAAGAACCTCCACAAGATTGCTGACGGTCCTGTGTTCCTTGGTGGCGGCTTGGCGGACGAGCTCCTTTAGCTCAGGTGTAACCCGCAGATTTAATGTGTCGCTCTTGCGTTCCATGCTCAAAGCCTCGGTGAGACGTTGCGAGGACAATGTAACGCAGGCCTGTAGCTTCGCGCCGAGAAATCTGACAGGCCGGGATGCGGTCGCGGGAGCTCAGTACATGAGGTTGGCTCACGCGTCTCTGGCACGATGTCGCATGGCTTCGCACCCTCGCCAAGACCTCCGCCCCGGAGTCATCGAGTTGCTCGTCCTCATGATTTCGCGTCGCGAGGTCGAGGAGTCCAGGTCGTCCGCTACATGAACGGGGCTTGGGCCGCCTGGGTGAGCCTGAAGCCCGCGGCCGACGACGATGTCGTCAAAGCGCCAGCGAAGGTGCGCGCCTGGCCATCGAGTGCGACGACGAGGACCACGGCTCTGGCCGCTGGGCGGCGGATATGAGCCGCCAGCGCTTGCATGAATGTACCGGCTGGAGTTTCTGGCGCTGCTTTGCGTCCATCTGGTCAATGCGCAAAGACGAGGTATTCCAGGAACTCCTGGCGCGACTAACAGCAAGGGGTATCGAGCCCTTGGGAGCACTTGAGCGTCCGCCAATATTGGTCGAGTTGCGGCCGTGGGCACCGAAGGTCGCTGAAAAGTCGGCCGATGACGCGAAGGCGGACTCCGACGTGCTGGAAGCCGCTTGTGTTGCAGCAAGTAGTTCGACGCAGGCAGTAGGTCAAGGACCGTCCTAAGTTCGTCGGAGGCCTGCCGGGTGTGGCAGAAGTTTCGCGGCAAATCAGTTCGCAACCCCTAGTTCGGCGTTCACCTCACTGTTGCGAACCGAAATTCACTGGAGCACCATGGTGTTCGGTCGGTCAAACCGAGGCACCAATTCGTGCGCCGGCGATGGCTGCGAATCCTCGTGGAGGAATCGATTGACTCTACTGACGTCAGTTGCGCGCATCTCGGACAAGCCCGCGGTACACGCATTGGTTGTTGCGGTCGGACGTTATCCACATCTTGAGAACGGCAATGGGCCAATGTTTCAGCCCACGGGAGGGCTCGGCCAACTTAGCTCACCGCCCCTCTCAGCTACTGCACTTTGCGCCTGGCTCCTTAAGGACTTCGCTCCCAAGGCAAGGCAACTTGGGAGCATTGAAGTCCTGAGTTCAGGTGCAGCGAAGTTCATCAACGAAGCGGGGGCGACAGTCAAGGTTAAACCCGCCACGCTGGACAATGTGCGGGCTGCAGCGGAGGCATGGTACGCGCGCGCCAACGCCAATCCCGACAACCTGCTGATGTTTTATTTCTGTGGGCACGGAGTGAGTTCGGGCGATGTCCACTCACTTCTGCTGGCTGACTTTGGCGCCAAGCCCCTCGACCCTTTCAACAGCGGAGCCATCGACGCCGAGGCATTCATGGATGGACTGCTGAGCAGGTGTCAAGCTCGCTCGCAGCTTTTCCTCCTCGATGCCTGCCGCACAGTAGACCATCAGTCATTTGGAAGTCTTGGTACACAGCGCGGTGTCCCGATTGTCAGTGGTGGGGCACACAACAATCTCGGGACCACTCAACAGGCCTGCCTGTGGGCCACACAACTCGGAACGCCCGCGTTTGGCCGCAAGGGCCATGAAAGCGTCTTCATGGAAGCAATGCTCAAGGCAATGTTGGGCGCAGGATGCATGCAGGACCGGGAGGGAAAATCTTGGGTCATTCAACCGGACATGCTCAAACACGGGATTGACGTGTTTGTTGAGCGCGCGATGGGCTACGAGGCGCAGTGGGTCACCCTAGACCGCATGGCAAAGGGATTCGCATTGCACGTCTTGCCCGGTGAACCCATCCTGCCCGTCAAGGTCATATGCGAGCCGACACCTTCACTCAGCGCGCGAGAACTGCGTTGTAGTTCCGGCGACGTGCGCCCAGCGGGACCGCCGGAGCCCTGGTATTTGGACTTGCCAAGAAGCCAATACCTGTTCCAGTCGGTCGCTCCCGGCCATGGTGTGGTTGCTAGCAAGACAGAGCATACGTCTCCCCCCCTGACGGTGGTCAACTTGAGTGAGTGAGTGAGCACAAGATGGCTCGAACTGTCGAACTTCGCTTGATAGGCTCCCGAACGACCGAGCCAGGAACGACCGAATTTGCCGTCGTAACGCTCTCCCCACTTGAGGCGCCGCTGCCTATGAACACGGGGCTCCCTTCGACAACGGTCCTTGTGCCTGTCTCTGACGGGAGCGAGATGTGCCCGGTTGTCCTGGACGAAGGCGCCTACATGGCTCAGGTGCGCCTGCCCAATGGCAGTTTCCTCACCAACACGTTGCGCGTCCTGCCTGGTGCCAACCCACTCGCGTACACGATTCAGCCTCGGGAGTCGCCATCTTCAGCTCCATTGAGACCCGTCTTCGCTCCGATGCGTCGCGGCGCACCTTCAAAGTCATCCACTAGGGCTCGTCAGTCCCGGCTTGTACGGCCGAGTTCGCCGGTGGATGCTGACGACGCCATTACCGCAGAAAACTCCGCCATTGCGCTTGTGGAGAGTTCGGTTTCTCCCGCCAGCATCCGTGCGGCACTGAAATCTGACAGCACCAACCACGCCGAACTCGTGGGAGCGTGCATTGGACGGCCGGACATCAAGGACTGGACCTTTTCGGGTCCAATCGAGGGTGGCGGAATGCGGGCGAGCGTGCCGCTGTCGACCACGGCTTCCCATCCCCTGACTCAGGAAGACAGCCCGTCCATCGCTCGGCGCTATGCATTCGTCTACAACCAACCTGCGCAGACCCGAACCGCAAAACTGCTGCTGTGTCTCCCGGGAGAGTGGCGTGGCATCGGGACACTCCGTACAGAACGCATGCAGGTCGACGTCACGAGGAATTGGGACGGGGACAAGAGGCGGCTGCGCGCAACCCTGACCCTGACCGACCCGCGCATGCAGTCGATGCTGGGCTTCATGCAAACAGGCGACGTGGCGGCGGCTATGGAAGTTATGGATGCATCGCTGGAGGTTCTTGACTCTAGAAGCCAGAACCCCTACGCCGCTGCCGGCGCGGCATATCTCCTGATGAACGGCACAACGGACACCAATGCCCCATGGGAAGATTGGGTAAGTTATCTGGCCAGAAAATTTGGTGACCTTCCCGACGGGAACATCTTGCATGCGACCCTACTGCTGCAGCGAGGAAGGCAACTAGCTGAGCGCTTTCGAGGTGGCAGCCACTTCCCGATGGACGAGGCTGCGAGGCTGGCTTTGGCTTTAGACCGCGTTCAAGGCGCCATTACCAAGGGCGTGCCACTGTACCGATTCGGAATTCGGTACTTGCTCACCAATCTGAGCATCCTCCGCCGCGCGTTTCCGGACCCATCCTCTTCATCCATGGACCTCGCGGCTGCCGAGAGGTTGGTGGGGTGGCTAAGCATGCGGGTAGACAGTCGTCAGCCGTTCACGGTACTGGACGTCTCTGACGTCTGATGATTGCGTTCCGTGCCTGCACAACCCGTCTTCCGCCTACATGCGCTTGACGCCGACCATGGCGACTGCCTCTGGATTGAATATGGCGAGGCAGACAAGCCACATCGCGTCCTGATTGACTGCGGCACCACGGGCACTGCAAAGCGTCTTCGGCCTTTCCTGGACCTCAAAGCCGCCACCAAACCGAGTCATGAGCTTCTTGTCATCACACATGTGGATGCTGACCACATCGCTGGCGCGCTGCCGCTTGTCGAGAAGGCTAGTTACCTCGACCAATTCAGGGAAGTCTGGTTCAACGGCCGCATGCACCTCGACCCCGCCTCTAAGCTAGAGCCATTTGGCGGGGCGCAGGGTGAGCGCCTGACCAAGGCCCTTCTGAAACAGGAGCATCGATGGAATACCACGTTTAAAGGTCGCTCCTGTGCGCTGAAGAAGGATGGCGCGCCACAGGTTGTTGACTTGCCGGGCGGCGCGCGGGTCACTATCCTTTCGCCGACCTGGTCCAAACTCCAAGCGCTTATCCCGAAGTGGGATGCCGAGGTGGCAGCTGCAGGCCTGATTCCCACTGTCAAGCCACTCAAACCGCAGGAAGCGCCAGAGGGTTTCGAGTTGCTTGGACCGCCGGATGTGGAGGCTCTAGCCAAGGTCCCTTTCCAAGAGGACACAACAACCCCCAATGGCACTTCAATCGCTATGCTGCTGGAATTTGCAGGCAAGAGAGTCCTGCTCGGCGCAGACGCTCACCCGTCGGTGCTCATTGAGGCAATCTCCCACCTAACCGGTGGGCACCCGTTGCCAGTTGACTTACTCAAAGTGCCCCACCACGGTAGTCTGGGCAACGTGTCCAAACAACTGCTCGAGCTTGTTGCCTGCAAGACTGCCCTGTTCTCATCCACCGGGGCATACCATGGACACCCCACGAGCGTTGCTGTGTCTCGGGTAGTCAAGTACTCACCCAGGGGTGTCGAACTTGTCTTTAACGCCCGCAGCGAATTCAACGGTATTTGGGACTCTGATGCCCTGCGTGGCAAATGGGGCTTTTCGACTCGCTATGCCACGGGCCGCGACGGCATCACCGTGCAGCTGCTTTAGCGGATAAGCGACAGCTCGGCGGCGGCCTTGCAGTCGCAGTGCGGCGACAAAACCGCCGAAAGACGGTGTTCGCCGCTCCTCATAGAGTCGCCATCATCGAACTTGAGCGTACTTCCAAAGTGCGACGCCACTTGCCCCGTACAACCCAGGTCAGGACGCCGGCATTACCAGCAAGTCCTCTGCAGTTTTTCCACTGGAAATAGCTGCCTTAAACCACCCTGGCCTTTGGCCATTACCAGTCCACTGATTCCCCGCGTCGTCCCGAAACTTGATGACCCCAACCGGCTTCTTCGCGGCTGCCGGCGCCTTGGCCTTGGCTATCGCCTTGGCCTTGCCCTTTGCCTTGCCCTTCTTCGCGACAACCGGCGCCTGCAGCGCGTTCTTGCTTCCCGGCTTGCGCCCACGCTTTGCTGCAAATCCGAGGTCCTCTGCAGTCAGCCCGTAGTGGTCAATGGCGGCCCTTATTTTCGCAACAACACCTTCAACTTCTTTCGCGCGCAAGGCCTCTTTCTGCTCTTGCAGCTTGTCAATTTGAGCTTGGATTTGCGCGAGTGTCTTTGCCACGGCCGTACTCCTTCATCTTGAAAATTGAGACGCGAGCATACGACATGCGTCCGATGACACTGACTTCAATCGTGCGGCCAGGATTGAAATTAGACCAGTCATCTTCCAGCTGTCGCCGCTGTAGGGACGCCGCCTAGCCCACCATCTCTTTTCACAGCCACTGGAGCGCCATCACGCGGTGCCGCTCGCGGCTCGGACTCCTGCGCGCCACAACAACTCGTTCACCGCTACTAGCGCTCTGAGCCGTGTACCTTTTGAGGGCCAAGAGCATGCAAAGATTGACTTACGACTTGGCGCGGCCACGGCGCCTGTTTGCTAAAGGGAGCACCCTGCCGACGGGATTCTCCAAGCCGGGTCTCGTCCCGCCTGACCGCAAATGCGCAAGCTATGGCGGGCGCCAAGCGCCGCGTGTATCGGTCGTTTGCAGAATCCCAGCTCACGCCGTCGAAAATCAGACATTGTTCCTGTAGGTACCAGGACACCACTTTGGCGGTCTTGGTGGACAAATTGCTCGCACTGAGTCCTGCTCAGCGGCTGACACTCGCGGAGACGCTGGAGCAGGTCTGGCACATCGACCTCAAGGAGGGAATACCCATCGCATAGGCATTCTCCCTGCGCGGCATCAAGCTCTCCTGAATCCTGTGGGCGTTCACGACAAGCCTGTGGCCATATACACTTTTCTTGGAGCAGGCGCTTGGTCGGAGAATCAACGTGAACGCCCTCTCGAATGAGCAACCCTAGTGAGCATTGTGGCAGGCAACACTGTCGTGAAGTAATTGGTTCGTCGCCGATTTCGCCGCGGAACTGGCGGCCGCCTCGCGCAAGGCTCGTCGCGCTCCATCCCCGTATGTGCTGTTCTGCACGGCAACACCTCGGACCGAGTTTTGCCATCCAGCCGAAGGCTTCCCCTAAGCTGCGAAAGACAATATAAAGACAATACCGTAAGGTTGGCAAGGGAGTGGCCGTTGGCGCGCGTTAGGACAAAGACTGAGGTTGCCACAATCAAGTTGACGCCCCAGTGCCGCGCGGCCTGGGAGGCCGCGGCCGCAGCCGAGACAAGGTCACTTGCGAACATGTTCGAAGTTGCCATCCTCGACTACTGCCGATGTCACGATGTTCAGGTGCCGACCTCGACACCCCAAGACACCGTCACCGAAACTTCCTCCGGTAAGAAGCGGTCAATCAAGAAGCAGAAGGCAGGTTGAATGGCGATGCGGGGAGCAAGCAAGAGTAGCAATAGTCCGACGGGCTCAACCTCAAGCCTCTTCGCGGGAAAGGTCCCTATCAAGGTAGCCCTCAATGAGTTGCGCCTTCGACTGCTCGACCTCACGGGACGAAACCGGCTCATCAACCACAAGCACACGCCTGGGAAGTCGCTGCAGTTTGTGCACACGAGCATCGAGGGGGCATTTCGACGACTGCTCGCTGACCAGCACGCCAAGGTCACGATTGCGCCTTTGCCGGAGCCAGACCGAAGCGACTGGGTATCGCGGGGCGGCAGGCTAAGCCGACCGGAACCGAAGGACTACGCGGCGAAAGTCGGCGTTGACCCTTCATATGAGCTTTTTCGACGCACCGGACGGGCCGTCACCGCTGCAAACCTGAGCTCGCAAGCGCGCACGCTTTTCTATGCGGAGGACCTCGGCAAGCATGGCCGCAAGCTTGAACGCGAGGCAAAGCTGGCCATCGAGGAAACCGGCGCGAACATGCTCTACCTGGTCTTCGGCTTTCTGGAGTACCCAGAAGCGCCGGACAGCGACAAGCTTTACCAGGCTCCTCTCATCTGCCTCCCCGTTAGCATGTCCCGAACCGACGAGGGCCAGTACTCTGCGTTCCACCTTAACTACACAGGCGAGGACCTTGCCGACAACCTCTCACTTCGCGAGAAGGTTAAGCGCGATTTTGGATTGAACCTGCCCGAGTACGACGTCGACGAGGAAGGCTCGGTTGAAACGTATCTCGATGCCGTAGCCAAAGCCGTCTCCAAGCTTCCAAATTGGCGCGTGCGACGCATGATGACGCTCTCGCTCCTCTCTTTCGCGAACATGCTTCTCGTGCGCGACCTTGACCCGGAGAGGTGGCTGAGCGACGACGGAACATCAGCACTGTTGGAGCATCCCGTCGTCAGGCAGGTCTTCGAGGGAAAGCCTTCGAGCGGCGAAGCGCAATACGCGGACGAGTACGCAATTGATGACCACCCCCATGGAAACCTGCCTCTCATTTATGACGCCGACAGCTCACAACACAGCGCGCTGATTGACGTTCTTGAAGGCAAGAACCGCGTCATCGAAGGGCCGCCCGGCACGGGCAAGTCTCAGACCATCACGAACCTTGTCGCGGCAGCACTTCAGGCGGGCAAGAAGGTACTGTTCGTGGCGGAGAAGCTGGCCGCGCTGGAGGTCGTGAAGTCGCGGCTGACTCTTGCCGGCCTGGACCCGTTCGTGCTCGAGTTGCACAGCAACAAGACGAACAAGAAGCGGGTGCTCGAAGACTTGTCCGAGCGCGTCAACTTGCGCATCCCGAATGCCCGTGACCTGCCGGAGCTGCTTCAGCGCCAGGAAGAAAAGCGCATTGAGCTGAAGGCCCATGCCGAGCTGATGAACGCCAAGGTTGGAAACAAGCTGGACCTCACTCTGCACCAGGTGATGTGGCGCGCCGAGTTGAATCGCATGCGCTGCGCGGAGTGTGCCTCGGCCGTTCAGCACCTGGACTACACAGCAGCGCCACGAACGACACATTCGCAGCTTGCTGCAATATGCGACCGACTGCGGTACCTCGCCGGGCAGTTGGAACCCATTGGCTCGTACAGCTCAGCGCATGCCATGTGGGGGTTCTTTCCGGCCGAATTCAAGCCCGAGGACGACCTACCGGTTCAGCGTGTCCTGTCAGACTTTGCTCTCAAATTCGCTTCGTTCGCCGATTCGATGAGCAAAGCGGCCGAGCTCTTGGGCGGCGCCAAGCTCAACATGAGCGCCAAGAGCGCCGACCAGCTGATTTCCGTGCTGTCCAATCTTGCGCCGGCCAACCCCGAGGATGTCGCGTTCTGGCTTCTCCCTCAAATCTTTACTGAGGCGGACCCCTCAGGTGTGCGCTCGCTTGCAACGCTGAAGGAACTCTCCGAGAGGGCAGCAAACATTTCGGCTGCAGAAGCCCAAGTCAACAAGCACTTGCGCACTGCAGTGCCAGCGTCCGAAGAGTTGGCAGCGGCGGCCAAGGAAGCGCTGCTCGGCTTGAAAACTCGCGGGCTTGCAACCCTGTCCATACCGCTGCTGTCTGCCAAGCGGGAGGGCCTGCAGCGAGCCACCGATGCGGCCGCGAGTGCACTGAAGGACCTCGCTTCAATCGCCGGTCTTGGCTCTCTCGAGTTCGACGGCAGTATCGATGCTGTTCGAAAGGTGGCGGTCATAACAACTGCTGTTAAAGCAGCACCTCGTGACAGCCTTCATGTGCGACATCCGGGACTGCGTGGGCCAATTGTCGTCAGCGCCGTGGAACGAGCAATTCAGAGCCTTCGGTCCGTCGAGAAGCGCCACTCTGCAGCGAGCGAAAAGTTCTACATGGACGCGCTACCCGCAGACGGCGAACTGGCCTCGGCAATTCACACGCTGCGAGAGGGGGACGCTTGGTATCGCGTATTCCAGTCGGGATGGCGAAATGCGGTGAATCTGCACAGGAAGCTGCAACACGAAAAATCCAAGACGCCAGCTGCTGAGCGGCAACGCGAGCTTGAGCAGCTTCGTCAACTTCAGAAGGACCAGGCGGCATGGAAGGCTGACGCCGACTTGCTTTCAGCAGCCGGGCCTCACTTCAAGGGCGACAAGACCCCACTTTCTGACCTGCTTGCGGTCGCGCAATGGGTGCAGCAGACCGACGCGGCACTCGAGTCTGTCGACGTGCTAATCGCATCGTTCGACGGAACGACGGTCGACAAGAACCTGCTCACGCGCTTGCTGGCTCAAGTTCCGGCTGCCAACACTGCAGTCGAGGCGCTACAAGCTTTCGACAACGCCTGTCGTTCGCTATTCGTCGAGGCACTTCCCAGCATCACTCGTGAGTTTGGTGACCGGGACTGGCGTCGCAGGCTCGCGGCCGCAGAGGCAGCAATGAAGGCGATGTCAGCAGCTGAATCGCTGCTCAGGACACATGTCCGCCCCGACACACAGGCGGCTGTCGGATTGAAGGCAATTTTGTACAGCAGAGAAGTGCCGAACATGGACGCTCAGCTTGATGCGAGCGCTGACGGCAGTGCCTTGTTCGGTCAGAGCTACGCTGGCCGCAGGACTAATTTCGAATCAGCATTGGCTGCCCATACCTATGGAAGCATGGTCAAGGGAGCAGGGCTCCCCGCGAGCATCGAGCAAGTTCTCGTCTCGTCTGAATGCGTCGCCAACCACCAGCTAATGTCCACCTGTGCCGACGACATCAACAGAGGGTGGCAAGCCGTTCTTGACTTCGACGCTGAGATGGCGAAGTTCGGTCGGTTCGAGCCCTCGACGTGGGCGGACCCTTCAGGGCTCTCCACGTCCGAGTACGCCGAACTGTTGTCGTCCAAGACGCGTACGGCTGCGGAAAGGGTCGGCGGCCTTCTGGAATGGGTGCAGTACGTGGGAGCACGCGCCGAGGCCATGAATGTCGGACTGGAACCCTTCGTCATACTCCTGGAGTCTGGGGCGATAGCGCCCGAGAAGCTTGACCACGCGTTCCTGTACCGTTTTTACGCCACCGTCGCGCAGGCGGCGTTCGGGAAGTCGCAGGCACTGCGGCTATTCAGTGGCCGCCGCCACTCGTCGGTGCGCAAAGACTTTGCTGACCTCGACAAGGAAACAATCAAGCTCCGCGGTCGGCAAATTGGGGTGGAGTGTCGCCGCCTCAGTCGTCCCCCGGCCGGTATGGCAGGTGCTCGAGTTGACGACAAAACCGAGATGGAACTGCTCAATCACCTCATGCCACAGCAGCGACCTCGAGTCCCATTGCGGCAGATGCTTCGACGCGCAGGCAAGGCAATTCTGGAATTGAAACCTTGTTTCATGATGGGGCCGCAGGCGGTAGCGCAGTTCCTTGCTCCTGGCCACCTTCACTTCGACATCATCGTCATGGATGAGGCCTCACAGCTCCGACCTGAGCAGGCAATCGGGGCCATCGCGCGTGGTGCCCAACTCGTAGTCGTTGGGGACCCCAAGCAGCTGCCGCCGACTTCGTTCTTTGCCCGCATGAGTGCCACAGACGGCGATGGCGAAGACGGATTGGGCCAGATGGCGACCTCGGAGGCCGAGAGCATCCTGGACGTCTGCATCAGCCACTTTCAGCCGGTCCGGACCCTCAGGTGGCACTACCGCTCGCGCCACGAATCGCTCATCGCGTTTTCGAACCATCACTTCTATCGAGGTGAGCTGGTTGTCTTTCCTTCTCCGTACCCGAAGAGTAAATCACTCGGACTGCGCTACCAGTACGTTTCCGATGGCGTGTACGAAAACCACATGAACCAAGTCGAGGCGCGTCGCGTCGTAGACGCTGCGGTCGAGCACATCCTGCATCGACCCGAAGATTCGCTCGGCATCGTTACGCTCAACATCAAACAACGAGACCTCGTGGCTGAGATGTTAGAAGAACGGCTCCGGACACTACCCGCAGGCGTGGATTTCCGGGAACGATGGGAGGCGGAGGGGATGGGCTTGTTCATCAAGAACCTGGAAAACGTCCAGGGCGATGAGCGAGACTGCATTTTTATCTCGACGACTTTCGGCAAGCCCAAGGGCACGGACGTGGTTAGGCAGAACTTCGGCCCCATCAGCCGTCAGGGAGGATGGCGCCGTCTGAATGTGTTGTTCACTCGGTCGCGGAAGTCGGTGGCTGTTTTCAGCTCAATGCGACCGGAGGACATCGTCGTTGACGGCAAGACCCCCGAAGGCACTCGGGCGCTGCGGAACTATCTGGAGTTCGCGCGTAGCGGTGTTTTGCCCATGGAACGAGAGACCAACCTTCCGCCTGACAGCGACTTTGAAATTGCGGTTATGGACGTTTTGAGGGCGCGCGGCTACGAGGTGGAGCCGCAGCTTGGCGTTGCCGGCTTTCGCATCGACATAGGGGTCAAGCATCCGTCCCACAAGTCCGGGTACCTTGCTGCTGTCGAGTGCGACGGTGCGTCATATCACTCAGGCGTTTCGGTGCGTGACCGTGACCGGATTCGGCAGGAAATCCTGGAGGGACTGGGTTGGCGCAATCGCATCTGGCGGATTTGGTCGACCGACTGGTTTCGGAACCCACTCTCGGAGACGGACCGACTGGTTCAGTTCTTGGATGAGCTTAAGGGCCAGCCCATCCCCGAAGAGTATCTTCTTGCCGAGGAGCCCTCCGAAGACGCTGCTCCTAGTCCCACCAGCCTCGCCAATCCCGCCAGCCTCACGTTTGGTGAGGATGAAGCAGAGAACCTGGTTTTTGAAGACGAGGACGAAGCCCTCGAAATTGAAGTCGGAGACCTTGTCACTTACGCCTCAGCAGAGGAGCCCGAGAAGTCGTTGCGGGTTCGACTGACAGAGCGGCAAACCAATTCCGAGATGGGGCTTGTCTCAGAGTCAACCCCGCTTGGGTCAGTCCTGCTCGGCGCCACGGTCGGCGAGACAGTTGTCCTTCGCGTCCCAGGTAGAGGTCCCCAAACCTTTGTCATTCAGGGTATCAAGCGCGCGTCCGAAGCGGCAACACAATAGTCGGCGGCTGCAAGCAAGGGTCCACTACTTCCGGGCACGCGGGCCATAGCCTCATCAGATTACTGAAGCCCCCATGCCCGGCCCGGGCCGGGCAATGGCCTGAAGGGTCGGACAAACGCGGCGGCGAGTTGCCGGCCGGGTGGCAGGAACCCGGCAATTCGGCTGAACACCTGTCAGCCTGGATTCCAGTTCTGCGTGCGCCCAGACACCACCGGCAGACAAGCCACCCAATCGGTAGAGCTCTTGCCGCGAGGCAACTGCCCTCAATGATTGCCGGCAAGTTTTTGGTAGCTGCGCACGGACTGGGACCGAATAGCAATTGACACGCCGCGCCGTACTCGCAGTAGAACCGGCAACAGCGCGTCGTAGACACTCTCGAATCGGCGTCGCCAGCGCATCATGGGCAGCCTCGCCGCATCGCGCAAGACCAGAGCGTTAAGGGTCGCTGATTTGTCCGATGACTCGTCATCAAGCTTGTCCAGAGCAACTGGTTCTGGCGGGGTCTCGTACAGTCACTGACCTTTCAGCGAATTCTCCAGCCCGAGCAGCCACGCCTCGTCTTCGGCATTCAGCGCGTACAGCTGCCCCCGGAGCGTGAACATGCACGCTCAGCACCAGCCCCAAAGTCGGAGCAGCCACTCGGGAACGCGGTTCGGTCGTGGGCGGTAGTGCTGGCGCAGTCTTGAGCTCATAGGGGCCTCGCAGTTGAGCTGTAACTGTATCTTTGTCCAGTGCTGTTTGCAATCACAGCTCCGCATGGTGCCCCCTCAACGGCTGGAACAATGCTGAACTCCTGCGGACGCCGTGGGTTGATGACATATCTCAAGCGACCGAAACTGGTGCTGTCGTTGAGCTAAACCATTGTCACCATTGAATTTTTCCCCTCATTCGAGGGGTTCGACAATCAAGCTGGATGGACATACAGTACCAATCAGGCGAACCAACATTCGGCGAGACCTGATGAGCGACATGGACCACATTCACGCCCTCCAGCGGTACTGGAAGCGCCACAAGGCGTTCCCGGCCATGGCCAAACTCTGCGAAGTGGTCGGCCTGTCCTCGACCGCCGGCATATTCAAGATGGTCGGTCGCATGACGGATGCCGGCTACTTACAGAAGGTGGACGGGCGTATCGCACCGGGCAGACGCTTCTTCGCACGCCCTCTCATTGGACGGGTCCGCGCCGGCGTTTCCCTGACTGAGCCGCTGGCGGACGAGGAGGCACTGACGCTAGACGACTACCAGCCCATCACGGCGCGCACGTGTTCGGTCACGAAACGCTCCAGACATCGCGCAACTACGGACCACTCGTCGGGCAGTCGCACCACCGTGACATCGAACGCGCCCGCGGCCACAAGTGCGGCGGCCAACTGCCGCGAACCTCCCAGTCCCTCGGGTCGACTTTGCCAGCGGTTGCGCCCCCAGACCACACGACGCAAGTCCGAATCCGCTTGCAGGACGTCGGGGAAGCCCTGACTCTGCCAGCGCTCGAGCAGTTCACGAACCCCACGTTGAGCGAGGTGCAAGCGCCGGTCGTCGAACAGGTGGCAAATCAGTCGACTGCGAACAGTGCTGTCGCAAGCGCTCCCCACATAGAGAACGCGCTGCTGGGGGCCTGCGTCGGTGACGATATAAAGGCCGTGCACCAGCAAATCGCGGCTCAACCCGCCGAATGGCAGGCTGAGCAGTTCCGGGTAGTGGCCGTGGCTCATGGCCAATTGACCAGTGAGCGCAGGACATTCAACGTAGACCGTCGAGAAGGCGCCATCGAGCGCCCTGTGGAGGTCTGACAAGGGCAGCCAGGTCGAGTGCGTATCGCCAACCGCCAAGGGTTCGGCCGGCATCATTCGCCCCAGCAGCCGCATGTCCATCGGCACCCGGTCGCGTCGCAGACTGCGGCCGTCGCCGGGCCGCCAGTGATAACGGCCGCTCATCGTCCCACCCCACGGACACGGCTGTCCCGGTACAGCTGACGCCCTGCCCTCGCAGGGACATTGGGCGGCGCCCATGTCGGGACCTGGCGCAGGCCCGGCAGCTCGATGCGGCTGATGGCCTCCTTCAAGGCCGTGGTCGTGAATCGACCATATGACTGGCTTGCACGGCTTGAGGCATGCCCTTCGATGTAGTCGGCCATGTCCTGCTCGATGCCAGCGGACCGACAGGCTGTCTTGAGCGAGTGCCGAAACGAAATCCAGTCCAGCCCGCGACGTTTGATGCCGACCTTCCTCAGGTAGCCGTTGAACCACTTTGAGAAGTTCCCGGCCAACGTGCCCTTGTTGTCGGGGCGCACGGCGGGGAACAGCCTCACCTCACGCCGTGCTCGAAGCCAGGCGACGTAGTCCAGAAACCCGAGCCGCAGCAGTTCCGGATGCAGAGGAATGATGCGACGCGAAAACCCCGTCTTCTGAGAGCGTCGGACCGCGGTCTCCCCCGGGGCATCGAGCGCGGTTGGCGCTTCGACATTCCGAAGGCGACGCGCGCCGCTTGCGCTCTCATCGCCACGGTCTCCGTCATGCGAATCTGTCGACCCATCCTCTTGCCGACTGGTCAGCCAGATGCACCACACACCATCGCGCTGAAGGACCTCGTTGGTGGCCACCTGGGCAAGCTCGCTCTGCCGGCAACCCATCGCGTAGCCGAGCAGCGGCATCCAGTAGGCGGCCTCGCCCGCGCCGCCCTTGGGGCGGTGCCCGTCACGATGCACCGGCCCACCGAACAGCGCCAGCAGTTCCTCGGTCGAATAGTCCTGCTTGTCGATGTAGTCGTCGCCCCTGACCTTGGCCTTCTTCAGCTTGCGCATCGGGTTGGCAATGCCGCGCGATTCGAGCACATCGTCGTGGACGAGGTTGAACACAGCCGCCAGCAGCGCGAGCTTCTTGTTGACCGTCTGCGGCCGCGTCGGCTCGCCGCCACGCATGCGTGCCAGCTCACTCGCCTGGAACCCCATAATGTCTTCTCGAGTGAGCGCACTGATGCGCGACTTGCCTGTGACCTGCTGCAGACGGGCCCACACCGGTCTCAGTTCCATGATGGTCTTGGGGGCCGGTCGTGCCTTGACCACCCAGTGCTCGAGCGCTTTGGCCAGGTCGTCGTAGTCGTCCTCGGGACGCAGGACTGGCGGCGGCACCGGCGGCACCGGCAGCATCGACGCTGGTGGGGAGGCCGACAAGGTGGCTGCGGTGCTGCCGTCCAGTCGCTGCAGGACCAGGTTCATGGCCTGCAGGTGGCCCGACATCATCTGCCTGCACAACTCCCTGTACGCCTCAAGTTGAGCCAACGAAGCCGAGGCCTGTGGGGGTGCGACGACATCGACAAGCTGCAGGCGGACACCGAGCTCGCGGGCCGGCGATATCACAGCCTGACGGTGATTCGGCGCAGGGACGGGCGCATTGGTCCCAGTCGGCTCATCGGAGAGGCGGGCCAGTGCCTGTGGCCCGTCGATGTCGGCGTGACACAGGAGGGCCTCGAAGCGGGCCGCAACTCGGGAGTCGGGCCTGGGGGCGGTCCCGGATTTGGGCACTGTGTCGGAAACAGTGTCCGTCGCGATGTTGGACACGGTGTTGGACGGGATGCCGAGCGCCGTGCCGAATGCTTCTTGGCCGTGCCCGGCCTGGCTTGTTTGGTGGATGTCGGCTGGTGGGCTGGAACCGACATACTGACCGAGCCGCTGCATGACCTCGTCGAAACGATGCGCCAGCGCACGCGCCAACCGTTGGGCAATGCTGAGGTCCCGGGTGCGCAAGCTGATGCGGCAAAGGTCCTGCGCAAACAAGCCGCGCTCGCGCAGGACTCTGGGGTAGCGACGGACGAACATGTACCAGCCATCGCGCTCGGCCAGGTAGGCTGTTCGGTACCTGGACACCTTCGAGGCCGTGACGCTCTTGGGGCCGGATGCCGGGACCGGGACCGTCGCCGCTGCGGGCTCGCGGTCGCCGGCTGCGGCGACGACGATAGGCGCCGTGGTGGGCAGCGTAGCAGGCAACGTGGACGGGGCCGGTGAGGCGGGCTCAATGGGCTCCGCGGGCCGGGACGTTGGGGCGCTGCTGGTTGGGGTGCTGCTAACGAGTAGGTCAGGCGGCGGCTTGGGGGATGGTGACAAGGTGACCTCGCGACGGATGGGTTGGAAACCGCAACCGCCGGCCAGTCGGGCCAGCAAGACCGAGGGAGCCTGAAGCCCCCTCACCTTGGCTCTGGAAGTTGGCCCGAAATGCTGGACCGACCCCAGAAAAGCAAACGGCACCCGAGGGTGCCGAAGCCTGTGCTGTATCGCACTTCCCGGCAGTCGCGTTACACGTCGTGTATCGCGCCGAGCTTTGTCAGTAACGAGGAACTGTTTTCCTTAGAGAAATCAGTACCTTGCCGTGTTACTGGCGTCCCCTAGGGGATTCGAACCCCTGTAGTCACCGTGAAAGGGTGGTGTCCTAGGCCTCTAGACGAAGGGGACTTGATCCTTTACGACTTTGCAGTCATCGACTTGAACAGCGCCACCAAACTCAACAAACCGATTGGTGGAGGTAAGCGGGATCGAACCGCTGACCTCTTGCATGCCATGCAAGCGCTCTCCCAGCTGAGCTATACCCCCAAGTGCTGTTCAAGCGAGTCCATGACTATAGCACAGCTCAATTTGCCTGCAAGCGTTCGAGCACCGCGTCGCGTTCAAAAAGCGCCAGCGCGGCGTCGATCGACGGCGTCTGCGTGCGGCCGAACACCAGCACGCGCAGCGGGATCGCCAGTTGCGGCATCTTCAGGCCGTGCTCGCCCAGCGTGGCCTTCATCGCAGCGGCGATGCCGGCCTTGTCCCAATCGCAAGTCGCCAGGCGCTCGCGCAGCGCGGCGAGTGCGGGGCGAACCGCATCGGTCACGTGCGTGGCCAGATCAGCGGCCGCGGGCTGCGCCGGGGCGAAATACATCTGCAGCCAATCCGCCAGCTCCACCGTGGTGCTGCAGCGGTCCTTGAAGAGTGCGCACAGCGCATCCAGGCGCGCATCGGCCACCACGGTCAGGCCGCGCCGCTGCAACTGGCCCGCCACCAGCGCGCCCAGGCGGGCGTCGTCGGCCTGCTTCAGGTACTGCGCGTTCACCCAGGCCAGCTTGGCCGGGTCCCACTGCGCGGGGCTCTTGGCCAGGTGGCTGCCGTCGAACCAGGCCACCATCTGCTCGCGCGTGAACAACTCCTCGTCGCCATGGCTCCAGCCCAGGCGCGCCAGGTAGTTGAGCATGGCCTCGGGCAGGTAGCCGCCGTCCTCGTAGGCCGTGACGCTGACCGCACCGCGGCGCTTGGACAGCTTGAGCCCGTCGTCGCCCAGGATGATGGGGCAGTGGCCATACTGCGGCAGCGGCGCTTTCAGCGCGCGAAAGATGTTGATCTGCCAGGGTGTGTTGTTGATGTGCTCGTCGCCGCGGAAGACGTGGGTGATGGCCATGTCCCAGTCGTCCACCACCACGGCGAAGTTGTAGGTGGGCACGCCCAGCGCGCCCTCGGGCGCGCCCTCCTGCGGCGGGCGCAGGATGATCAGGTCGTCGATCTCCTCGTTGGAGATGCTGATGGGGCCCTTGACCAGATCGTCCCAGCTCACCACGCCCTGCGCCGGATTGGCAAAGCGCACCACCGGCTTCACATCGGCCGGCACGGGCGGCAGGGCCTTGCCCGGCGCGGGGCGCCAACGGCCGTCGTAGTGGGTCTTCTCGCCGCGCGCGCGTTGCGCCTCGCGCATCGCATCCAGCTCTTCAGGGCTGCAATAACACCGATAGGCCGTGCCCGCGGCGATCATCTGCTCGGCCACCTCGTGGTAGCGCGCCAGGCGCTGCATCTGGTAGATCGGGCCCTCGTCATAGTCCAGGCCCAGCCACTTCATCGAGGCCAGGATCTGGTCCACCGAATCCTGCGTAGAGCGGGCCACGTCGGTGTCCTCGACCCGCAGCACGAATTCGCCACCAAAGTGGCGGGCATAAGCCCACGAGTACAAGGCTGTGCGCGCCGTGCCCAGGTGCAGGAAGCCCGTGGGAGACGGCGCGATGCGGGTGCGGATCTTTTGATTCGTTGGGATGCTCATGTCGGTGTCAAAGTTGGCTCAGGCCGCGCGCCAAGTCGTCGGTGATGTCGTCCACGTGCTCCAGGCCCACAGCCAGGCGGATCAGGCCCTGGCCAATGCCTGCGGCCTGGCGCTGTGCCTCAGTGAGGCGGCAGTGCGAACTGGTGGCGGGGTGGGCGATGATGGATTTGGTGTCGCCCAGGTTGGTGGCCACGCTGAGCACGCGGGTGCTGTCGATGACGCTGAAGGCGGCTGCACGTGCGGCCTCGGGGCCGTGAGCGCGCACGTCGAAGGACACCACCGCGCCACCCAGACCCGATTGCTGGCGCATCGCCAAGGCATGCTGCGGGTGCGACGCCAGACCGGGGTAGTACACCCGAGCGACATTGGGCTGCGCTTCGAGCCATCGCGCCACGGCCAGCGTGGCCTCGCTCTGCGCCTTCATGCGCAGGCTGAGCGTCTCCATGCCCTTGAGCACCACCCAGGCGTTGAAGGGCGCCAGCGTCATGCCGGCAGACCGCAACGAGGGGCCGAAGACATCGACGATCAGCTTGTTGGCACCGCACAGGGCCCCGGCCATCACCCTGCCCTGGCCGTCGAGGTACTTGGTGCCGGAATGCATCACCAGGTCGGCACCCAGCGCGAGCGGGCGCTGCAGGGCGGGCGAGCAGAAGGTGTTGTCCACCGTCAGCAAGGCGCCGGCACCGTGGGCCAGGTCGGCCAAGGCGGCGATGTCGCACACTTCGGTCAGCGGGTTGGTCGGCGTCTCGGCAAACAGCAGCTTGGTGTTGGGCCGGATCGCCGCGCGCCATTCGGCCAGGTCGGTCTGCGAGACGAAGCTGGTCTCGACGCCGAACTTGCCGAACTCCTTCGCGAACAGGCTCAGGGTCGAGCCAAACACCGAGCGCGAGCAGATCACATGGTCGCCGGCCTTGAGCAGGCCCATGATGAGCAGCAGGATGGCGCTCATGCCGGTGGCGGTGGCAATGGCGCCCTCGGCGCCCTCCAAGGCCGCCAGGCGCTGCTCGAAGCTGCGCACCGTGGGGTTGCTGGTGCGGCCGTAGGTGAAATCCTCGGTGTTGGCAAAGCGCCTGGCCGACGTCTCGGAGTCGGGTTGCACGAAAGCCGTGGTGAGGAACAGCGCCTCGGAATTCTCGCCATGCTGGCTGGGCGCCAGGGCGGTGCGCACGGCCAGGGTGTCGATGTGCAGGCCTTCCGGCAAGCCGTTGCGCGGTATGCGCTTGTTTTCGGTGTTACTCATTATGTGATGCTGATGTCGGATGGAGGTCAGGCGGATTCGGCGCGGCTTTGCAGCGTGAGGCGGCTGCGGCTGTCGTCGTCGTCCTCTTCGCTTTGCGCCTGGGTTCGCTGGCTCTCCATGGCCTCGAAGTCGGCGGCGCTCACGTCGCCGGTGATGTAGACGCCGTCGAAGCACGAGGCCTCGAAGCTGGCCACCTTGGGGTTGAGCGCGTGCACCACGCGCTTCATCGCATCCACGTCCTGATAGATCAGCGCATCGGCACCAATGAACTCGCGGATCTCCTCGATGCTGCGGCCATGCGCCACCAGTTCTTCAGGCGTGGGCATGTCGATGCCATACACGTTGGGATAACGCACAGGCGGCGCGGCCGAGGCCATGTACACACGCCGTGCACCGGCCTCGCGCGCCATCTGCACGATCTCCTTGCTGGTGGTGCCGCGCACGATCGAGTCGTCCACCAGCAGCACATTGCGGCCCTTGAACTCCTGCACGATGGCATTGAGCTTCTGCCGCACGCTGCGCTTGCGCACGCTCTGGCCCGGCATGATGAAGGTGCGGCCAACATAGCGGTTCTTCACAAAGCCCTCGCGGTAGGGCTTGCCGATCTTCTGCGCCAGCTGCATGGCCGAAGGGCGGCTGGACTCGGGGATCGGGATCACCACGTCGATGTCGCTGGGCGGCATGGCATTGATCACGCGCTGGGCGAGCGACTCGCCCAGGTTCAGGCGCGCTTGGTAGACCGAGATGCCATCGATCACCGAATCGGGCCGCGCCAGGTACACGTACTCGAACATGCAGGGGTTGAGCGAGGGCCGCTCGGCGCATTGCTGGGCGTGCACCTGGCCGTTGAGGTCGATGAAGATCGCCTCGCCCGGCGCCACGTCGCGCAACACGCGATGGCCCGTGCCTTCGAGCGCCACGGTCTCGCTGGCCACGATCACCTCGTGGCCCTCGGGCAGATCGGCCTCGCCCAGCACCAGGGGGCGGATGCCATAGGGGTCGCGGAAGGCGAGCAGGCCATAGCCGGCAATGAGCGCGATCACCGCATACGAGCCGCGGATGCGGCGGTGCACCGCGCTCACCGCGCGGAACACCAGCTCGGGCGTGAGCGGCACATCGCGCCCGGCGAGCTCCATCTCGTGGGCCAGGATGTTGATCAGCACCTCGGTGTCGCTGCCGGTGTTGATGTGGCGGCGATCGACGTCGAACAGCTCCTGCTTCAATGCATGCGCATTGGTGAGGTTGCCGTTGTGCACCAGCACGATGCCATAGGGCGCGTTGACGTAGAAAGGCTGCGCTTCTTCTTCGTTGTAGGCGTTGCCGGCGGTGGGGTAGCGCACCTGCCCCAGGCCCACGGTGCCAGGCAGCGCGCGCATGTTGCGGGTGCGGAACACGTCCTTCACCATGCCGCGGGCCTTGTGCATGAAGCACTGCGTACCCAGCATGGTGACGATGCCGGCGGCGTCCTGCCCACGGTGCTGCAGCAGCAGCAGCGCGTCATAGATCAGCTGGTTGACTGGCGCCTTCGAGATGACACCCACTATGCCGCACATGGTTTTGAACCTTTGGAAATGAAAACGCGTGGACGCTCTTTGGCGTGGTATCAATACAAATCAAGCCGGCAGGTGCCGCGAGACTTCGGTTGGCAACATCGGCTTCAGGCCCTGCAAGAGCAAGCCCAGCAGACCAGCGCCGCGCGATTCGGTCCAGCTGGGCGAGCGCGCCGCCGGCGTGAAAGCCACCAGCGTGGCCACGGCCAGCAGCACCACCAAGCCCCGCAGCAGGCCGAAGCCGCCGCCCAGCAAGCGATCGGGCAGCGTGAGCGGCGTGGCCTGGATCGCCATGCGCACCAAGCGCGCCAGCAGAGTCCAGATCAGCAAGGCGCCCACGAACGTGGCAAAGAACGCGGCCGCCTGGTGCATGGCCGAGCCCGGTGTGCCCACCGGAATGTAGGCACCCACCTGGGGCGAAAAAGCCTGCGCCACCGCATAGGCCACCAGCCAGCCGAACAGCGACATGAGCTCGAACACCAGGCCGCGCCACACGCCCACCACGGCCGACAGGGCCAGCACGCCAAGCAGGATCAGATCGACGGTGCCAATGCTGTCCATGCTCACAGCGACAGGATCGCCGCGGGCAGGCCCGTGGCCTTGATGCGGGAGGCGGCCTTCTCGGCCTCGGCCCGCGTGGCAAACGGGCCCACGCGCACGCGGGTGCGGCGGCCACCGTCGCTCTCGACCACCTGTGTGTAGGTCTTCATGCCGAGCTTCTCGACCTTGTGGCGGGCCTCGCGCAACTTGTCGGCATCGGTGTAGGCGCCTACCTGCACCACCACGCGGGTGCTGTCGGTGGCTGCAGAGGCAGCAGCATTGCCCTTGCCATCGAGCAGGGCCTGAGCGCGCTGGCCAGCGTCGGCCTGAGCGCGTGGCGCTTCCGGCTTGGCGGGCACGGGCGCGGCTGGCGCCACAGGCGGCTTGGCCGGGGCGGCAGTGGCCACCGCGGCCGGCTGCGCTTCAGCCACCTTGGGCGCGTCCGCCGGCGCTGCGGGCTCGCGCACCGCGCTGGCGGATGCAGGCTTGTGTGCGGGCTCGGCAGGCACGGCCGCGGCAACAGGTGGTGCCGCGTCGGGCGCCGGCTCCATCGGCGCCACCACCACGGCCGAAGCCGGGCGCGCCGCGGGCAAGGTGAGCGCAGGCGACGATTCCTTGCGCGGGATGTCGATGGGGATGTCCACCGAAATCGGCCGCGGCTGCGTCTCGAACAAGAGCGGGAAGCCGACGATGCCGATGCCCAGCAGCAGCGTGGCACCGATCAAGCGGCGGCGTGCCCGCGTGCGGGCCACCGCGACAGCGTCGGGGGCCATGGCCGAAGCCGCAGCGGGAGCATCATCCTGACGCTTGAATTTGGACAGCAGACCCATGCGGTGGGGACCGTGTTGACATGCTGCGGGACGAGGCGCTCGCCCTGACGATGCCGGGGCGGGCTCAAGCCTGGCGCATGGCCGGCGGGATGACGATCAATCGATCTTCAGCCCAGGTGCCGGGCCACCAACCGAGGCAGGCCGTCCTTCAGCACACCACCCACGGTGTAGAACGAGCCGAAGACAACGATTCTATCAGCCGGGTCTGCCACGGCCACGGCGGCGGCCAGGGCCGCAGCCGGGTCGGCATGCGTGCTGATCGGCACCGGCCGCTTGGCCGTGGCCGCAGCCACCAGGCCTTGCAGGTCCACCGCCTTGGCGGCACGCGGAAGGGGCAGATCGGTTAGGTACCAGCGGTCGATGATCGGGGTGAGCGAGCCCAGCAGGCCGGCGATGTCCTTGTCGGCCATGGCGCCGAACACGGCGTGCGTGCAGGGGTAGAAGCCCATCTGGTCCAGGTTGAGCGCGAGCGCGGCCACGGCCTGCGGGTTGTGCGCCACGTCCAGCACCAGCATCGGCTGGCCGGGCACGATCTGGAAGCGCCCCGGCAACTCCACCATGGCCAGCCCATTGCGCACGCCTTGCGCAGTGACGGGCAAGCGATCGCGCAGGGCCTCGAAGGCGGCCAGTGCACCGGCGGCATTGAGCAACTGGTTGGCGCCACGCAGGGCCGGATAGGCCAGGCCGTTGTAGCGACGGTGGCGCCCGGCCCAGGCCCACTGCTGCTTGTCGCCCTGCACGTTGAAATCACGGCCCAGGCGCCATAGGTCGGCACCCAGGCTCTGTGCATGCGCGATCAAGGAATCGGGCGGCTGCGGATCGCTCACCACCACCGGCCGGCCGGCACGCATGATGCCGGCCTTCTCGCGCCCGATGGCCTCGCGGTCCGGGCCCAGATACTCGGTGTGATCGAGCGCGATGCTGGTGATCACCGCCACGTCGGCATCGAAGGCATTGACCGAGTCGAAGCGCCCGCCCAGGCCCACCTCCAGGATCACCAGGTCCAGCGCGGCCTGCGACAGCAAGCGCACGATGGCCAGGGTACTGAACTCGAACTGCGTCAGCAGCAGGTCGCCACGCGCCGCCTCCACGGCTGCAAAGTGCGGCACGAGTTCGTCGGCCGCCACCGCCTGGCCGTCCACGCGGCAACGCTCCTCGAAGTGCACGAGCTCGGGCTTCTGGTACAGGCCCACTCGATAGCCGGATTGCCGCGCGATCGACTCGAGCATCGCGCAGGTGCTGCCCTTGCCGTTGGTGCCCGCCACGGTGATCAACGGCACCTTGAAGGCGATGCCCAGCCGCCGCGCCACCTCCACGGTGCGCTCCAGCGACAGGTCCATCGTCTTCGGGTGCAGCCGGGCGCAATGCGCCAGCCAATCCGACAAGGTGCTGCAGGTGGCGTTCATGCAAGTGCAACCGGGCCGCAAGCGGCCCGGTGGGTGCGGTTCAAGGCGAGGCGGATCAGGCGACTGCGTCGGCGCTTTGCCGCTGCAGCATGGCCAGCATGTTGGCAACGGTGGTGCGCAACTGGCGTCGGTCGACGATGCGATCGATGGCGCCCTTTTGCAGCAAGAACTCCGAGCGCTGGAAGCCTTCGGGCAGCTTCTCGCGCACGGTGTTCTCGATCACCCGCGGGCCGGCAAAGCCCACCAGCGCCTTGGGCTCTGCGATGACCACGTCGCCCACGAAGGCGAAGCTGGCAGAGACGCCACCCATGGTGGGATCGGTGAGCACGCTGATGTAGGGCAGGTTGGCCTTGGCCAGGCGTGTGAGCGAGGCATTGGTCTTGGCCATCTGCATCAGGCTGAACAGGCCCTCCTGCATGCGTGCGCCGCCCGTGGCGGTAAAGCACACGAAGGGCACCTTCTGTTCGATGGCCGTGTGCACGCCGCGCACGAAGCGCTCGCCCACCACCGAGCCCATCGAGCCGCCCATGAAATCGAACTCGAAGCAGGCCACCACCAGCGGCACGCTCATCACGGCGCCACCCATCACCACCAGCGCATCGGTCTCGCCGGTGGCCTCGAGGGCATCCTTGAGGCGCTCAGGGTACTTGCGGCTGTCCTTGAACTTGAGCGGATCGACCGGCACCACCTCCTGGCCGATCTCGTAGCGGCCTTCGGGATCGAGAAAGGCGTTCAGGCGCTCACGCGCACCGATGCGGTGGTGGTGATCGCACTTGGGACAGACGTTGAGGTTCTCGGCGAGATCGTTGTTGTAGAGCACCGTCTCGCAGGCCGGGCACTTGACCCAAAGACCTTCGGGCACCGAGCGCCGCTCGTTGGGGTCGGTGCGCTGGATCTTGGGCGGCAGCAGTTTCTCAAGCCAACTCATGGGAGCCCTTTCATTGCTTGTCCAAGGCGCTGCGGATCTCGGCCATGAAGGCCCGGCCCGCCGCAGCCACCGTCTCGCGGCCTTGCTCGTTCAAGATCTGCACGAGCCGCGAACCGATCACCACCGCGTCCGACACCTGGGCCACAGCCCGGGCGGTTTGCGCATCGCGAATCCCGAAGCCTACACCCACCGGTACCTTGACATGCGCGCGGATGCGTGGCACAGCCTGCGCCACCGCATCGGTGTCGAGGTTGCCCGCACCGGTCACGCCCTTGAGCGACACGTAGTACACGTAGCCGGTGGCGATGCGCCCCACTTGCTGGATGCGCGCCTCGGTGGACGTGGGCGCCAGCAGGAAGATCAGATCCAGCCCCGCCGCCTTGAGCTGGGCGGCGAACTGCTCGCACTCCTCGGGCGGATAGTCCACCACCAGCAGGCCGTCCACGCCCGCCGCCGCCGCATCGCGGATGAAGGCGCCCGCGCCGTGCTTCTGGTCGTAGCGCTCCACCGGGTTGGCGTAGCCCATCAGCACCACCGGCGTGGTGGCGTTGCGCGCCCGGAAGCCGCGCACGTAGTCCAGCACCTGGCCCAGGCCGATGCCGCGCGCCAGTGCGCGCTCGCTGGCCTGCTGGATCACCGGCCCGTCGGCCATGGGATCAGAGAAGGGCACGCCGAGTTCGATGATGTCGGCACCACCATCGGCCAGCGCCAGCATGATGTCGACCGTGGCGTCGGCGAACGGATCGCCGGCCGTCACGTAAGGGATCAGCGCCTGGCGGCCGCTGGCCTTGAGCGCGGCGAGCGTGGATGCAATGCGGCTCATTTCTTCACCTCGATCACTTGTGCGCCACCCTTGACCGACTGGCCCTGGCAGGAGGGCCGGCAGAAGAACTCGGCGCCGGACAGATCGGCCACCGTGCCGATGTCCTTGTCGCCGCGCCCGCTCAGGTTCACCAGCAGGTGCTGATCGGGGCGCATGGTGGCCGCCAGCTTCATGGCGTAGGCCACCGCGTGGCTGGATTCGAGCGCGGGGATGATGCCCTCGGTGAGGCACAGGCGGTGGAAGGCGGCGAGCGCCTCGTCGTCGGTGATGCCCACGTACTCGGCGCGGCCGATGTCCTTCAGGAACGAGTGCTCGGGGCCGACGCCGGGGTAATCGAGCCCGGCCGAGATCGAGTGCGTCTCGGTGATCTGGCCGTTGTCGTCCTGCAGCAG
>Ga0268298_10001499_pt1 | contig 27412 bp, 15 predicted proteins | sample WWTPWeurt_MetaG_FD_194462 | JGI IMG/M metagenome (GOLD analysis project Ga0268298, IMG submission 194462) | Activated sludge microbial communities from WWTP in Nijmegen, Gelderland, Netherland - WWTP Weurt | ecosystem: Engineered > WWTP > Aerobic digester > Activated sludge | place... | reverse complement strand
GGTGTTGGGCGTCGGTCAGGTCGTCGGCCTCAGCTGCCGGTGGCTTGATGGCGCACTCAGGCAGCAATGTGCTGGGCACCAGCCGTTCGAGCGTCAGGCGACGATGAACGGCGGCTTCTCCATCCTGCCAACTGGAAGTACCGACCCACAGCGGTCATAGAGGCTTCCGCAAAGCTGCCGATCAGCCGGACGGGTCTCCCGCGAGTTTCGCTTCTCGGAAGCTGCCGTTCGCCGCCTCACACACTCGGCCAGGAGCGGAAACTCGTCCTGCCAACAGAAAGGTCAGTCGAATGGCTCGATAACTCCAAAAGCTGCCTGGTGGCTTATGCGCGCACCTCTGTCATGCCGGTCGCCCGTGTTGCAGGTAACATAGGACATTTACATCCATGCCGAGGTGGGCCTCAATGCTCAGCCAGCACCTGTTAAGCGAATCGCATCCTGAGCTGTTTCACTATACGGGCGTTGATGGCCTCGAGGGGATTCTCCGGTCGCAATGCCTCTGGGCAACCCACTGGCAGTATCTCAACGATGCCAAGGAGCTTGACCATTTTGCAGTTGTCCTTCCTCAGTTGATAAAGCCCGGGCGCATAAGACTTCTTAACGAACGTGCCAGCCAGGACGAACATGTCAGGAGTTGGGTGAACGCAAATGGCGGAGCCGACCTGCTTTGCGAGAAGGAGTCCCAAGGACTAGCTCTCGCGCTTCGCCATTCGGTCGTCAATCCTGATCCGGCGGAGCAGATATTCGAGTTCTTCGTCACCTCGCTTTGCACCGCCGAAGGCGCCCAGGTGGGCGTCCGCACTCATGGCCTGCTGAGTCAGTGGCGGTACTACGGCAAGCAAGGGGGCTACGCAATCGTGCTCGACAGCTGCGAACTCGAGAGATTGATGCGCCTAGAACACGATCGCTGGAAGTGCCGAATAAGCCTCGGCGACGTTGCATATTCCGACGATCCTCCAGATTTGCTTGGATCCCGTCTAAGTGACCTACCAGTCCTGCTGAGAAACATCGATGAATGCCAATTTGATTCGAGCAAATCATGCGAGCCTCTTCTGAACCCTGTGCTTCAGTGCTTTATTCACTACAAGCATTGGTGCTTCGCGGAGGAACGTGAAGTTCGGCTGGTTGCCGTTCTTAATGGGCCGAGAATGCGCGAACTGCATCAGGCAGAGGGTACCGAGTGGCCAGAGCGACAGCGCCACTACTGCGATGGTGTTCCCCGCATCCACCTCTTTGAAGGCCTTGAAGTTACAGGCCGTCGGTACCGACTTCCAATCGTGCGGATTCTTGTTGGGCCAGGACCTAGTCAGCGCGAGCGAGAGACGAAGCTGCGTGCTTTGCTCGACGAACTTCAATTCGACATACCCGTGACCCTCTCTGACATGCCCATCCGCTTCTAACTCGAACGCGGCCGGACAATTGATGCGAAATCCTCTCATGGCTTTCAGTCGAAGGTCATACCGATAGGATCTGATGTCGGCCGATTGTTACCGGTGCGAGAACCGGTGAATCAGTCGTTCGAATGGCTGCTTTAACCACATACAGAAACAAGAATGGATCAACAGACCCACCCCCGTAGAAGCGGCTCGTACACCGCGAACCTGCTTGGAAACATCAGGAGCCACCTGGCAGGGCTGCAGGGCTACGACGTCATGGCCCTCGAGCTCATCCAGAACGCGGATGACGCCAAAGCAGAGTCGGTTGTCTTCGACATCACTGACCAGGGCCTTCTTGTCGTCAATAGCGGCAAGTTCACCTACTGCGGTGATCTGCACACTCGGCCTTGCAGCTTCATTGCCAGCAACAACTACAGCTGCGACTACCACCGAATTGCGGATGTCGGCAGCGGGGGGAAGCTTTCTCGTGGCGAGAACATCGGTCGCTTCGGCATCGGCTTTGTTTCAACGTACCAGGTCACAGACCACCCCGAGATTCGGTCATCTGGCGTCAAGCTGACGCTTCACCCTGAAGAAGGACAGTGGTTCATCGAGCCATTCGAGCAACCCGAAGGCACCACGTTCTTCTTACCTTGGGCGGACGATCCCAACACCGAAGCTCGACTTGCGTTGGGGGTGTCGCACGTCACCGCCGCTCACATCGATCAGCTCGTCGAGGATTTTCAGAAGGTCCTTCGTAAGAGTTTGCTGTTCCTCCGGCATGTCCGGACGGCGGAGGTGAGGCGAAACGGCGAGCTGCTGTTGGCCTGTGACCTTGAGCGTGGCGATGGGTCTGACCTGATCGTCAGTTTCCGCCCGAGTGGTGAAGTCGAGCAATGGCACATCTTGCGCGCCGATGTTGCAGAGGCTGCTGCGCGGCTGTATGCCTCACATCCCCGCCTTGAGTCTCTCGCGCGTGGCACCAAGATCAGCATCGGCTTGCGGATCGATCCCGAGCCCCTGGCCGAGGGAGTCCTTTACGCGTTCTTGCCCACGGAGCAGTCGACCGGATTGCCGATGCACATCAATGCGGACTTCTTTCCAGAGTCCGATCGAAAGGCAGTCATCTTCGCTGGGCACCAACACCAGCAGGCGTGGAACGAGATGCTCATCGATGCCGCCGCTGCCGAACTTGGCAGAGACCCTGAGGGCCTGCTGAAGATGCTCGGAGACGCTCAGCTCTGGCAGATCCTGGCGCGGGCGTTTGAACTGTCGAAGCCATCGAACCACCCGACTTGCTTCAAACGATTTTGGGAACGTTTCCTGGCCACGACCAGCCAGGCACGAATTGCCCTCGCTCAAGATGGAAGTGTCCAGTGCCCCAGTGGCGTCTTCTTCCCTGACAAGGCTCTGAACCCAGCTCAGGTGAATGCTCTGCAAGAAATCGGCGGCCGAGTCGTTGTAGAAGATCTGCGTCAGTTCAGGACGGCCATCAATCAGCTGGGTGCCCCTATCCTGACGTTTGAACGTCTCGTGACCCTTCTTGAGCAAGCCATGGCACGACAGGCGCCAGGGGCAATAGAGATCGAGAAAGAGAGACTGGAGAGCTTCTATCGGCCGCTTTGGGGGATAGTCAATGAACTGCTGCCAGATGCTGTGACGCCAAACCCAACAACGAAGGCGGCCATTCAGCGATTGCTAGCCATCCCCTTTGTCGTCACGGAAGATCTGTACGCCGTCACGATCAGCCAATCCTATACGGCGCCCGCCGCGTTGGATGCCGGTCGGGTCGCTTCGCTGCTGCCAAGGATGGCCGTTGCGTCTTACCACATTCTCGGATTCCCAAAGATTGCACGACTGATCCGACAGCTTGAGCTCGGTGCGGTGGTCAATCACATCAGCTCGATGTGCGCCACCGAGCCCGTCGAAGATGTCATCGGCGTTGAACAGCAAGAGTTGCGCGACCTGTATTCGATGTTCGCGGAGTTGGACCGCCTGGGCAATGTCGAGAAGGCGGTGTATCAGGCGCTTCGCAACCTGCCGATCTGGCTCTCAAGTCGAGGTCTGATGAAGGCAACCCAAGCACTCCTGCCTGGCAACTACACCGATCCAATTGGACAGTCCGACCTACTTGAGACGTCCGTTCTGAGTGAATCTGCCAGAGAGTTCGTCTCGAGCAAGCTTGGTGTTAAGACGCAAACCATTGAGGTATTCGCGCAGGAAGTGGTGCCGAGGTCCTTCAACGATGACGGACCCCGGGATGCGCAGAAGTACACCCGCCTCATCAGTGAACTGGCCAGCCACCCGGCGCTCGTGAACGACGAGACCATCCGCCGGCTGCTGGGATCCCTCCCGATCGTGCCGACTCAGGACGGGCGGTGGTCGCCTCCGACCAACACCTACAGGCGCACCGACGACTTGGTGAAGGTGCTTGGCGATGCGACACACCTTTGGCTCGATGCCAGTCGGGTGCCGAACGCTCGGTCGGTCCACACTTTTATTGATAGCCTCGGAATTCGTCGGTCACCACTTGCGCAGCACCTGGTGGAGCGGATGCTCTTCATCGCAGAAAAGTACCTGCCGACGGAAGATGCAAAGCGCGCCAGCGGTGATGCCTTCTATGTCCTGTGTGACCACTACGAGGAGTGGAAGGAGAAGCCATTCTTCAAGGGTGCGATCGACAGCCTCCGTGGGGTGGCGTGCTTCCCAGCCGAAGGCGATACGGAGAACTGGCACTCTGGCAGCGATCTGTACGCGCCATACCGCGCGGAGGCATTCAGGTCGCAGGCCAACATCCTCGATTTCAGGAACACGGCACGCCTGAAAACGGAGCTACTCGAAGATCTGGACGTCACCATCAATCCGGAAACGAGGCTGGTGATCGACCATTTGCAGTACTGCATGAAGACTGGCGCCCAGCCCCACGTTTCGACCTACCAGGTACTGAACGAGCGCGTCCGTTCCGATCCTCTGATCCCTACGTTGGCAGGCTCCAGATGCATCTATCTGAGTAGCCAGAAGGCATTCGTCAGGCCGAATCAGGTCTACTGGACACCGCAGCAGCTCGGGCGCTACGCATTCACCATTCAAGGTGACTATGAAGTGTTCAAGCCCTTGTTCTCCGCGCTTGGGGTGAAGAACGCACCCGAAGGCCGGGACTACGTTGACATCCTGTTGGACATCGTCGGCGAGTACTTTGAACAGTCGAAGCCGGTTGCAGGGGCGGATCGATCGGTGTACGACGCCTGCTTGATGGGCGTGTCGGCAGCAGACGAGCGTGAGGAGATTGGCGCCCCGGACATTCGAAGGTTGCAAGAGGCACCAACGATATTGAACCTCATGGGGCAGCCCACGCATCCTGACGAAGTGCTTCTTCAGGACAGCGAGTGGCACGCAGGTTTCTTCAATGGGGAGCTTGACCGGGCGCTGTGCAAACCTGCCCCCGAGCTGTGGCCGTTCATTGAGAAAGTCGGTGTCAGGCGGCTCAGTGAGAGCGCTGAGGTCGCGCTTGAGTTCGTTGATGGACAAAAGACTGAGGAACCGCAGCTTGCCGAAAAGCTGATGGAGCGGATCGACATCCTTGCGCGGTTGCTCCATGACAAACCGACGCCGGTCAAGCAAAAGGTGCGCAAGGCGCTTTCAGAGCTGGCCGCCATCAGCTACGAGCTCGTGCGCATCCAAGCGTCCGTGCACGTTGGCGGGGATTGGGCTTCGGCTCCACCCTCGGCAGCGCATGCCTTCTATGACATCGACAAACGCCAGCTGATCTTGGCGCGACCAGTGGGAGATCGCAGCTGGCCTCACGTCCTGAATGCCATCTTCCACCAGTTGATGCCGGAAGAGTCTGGAAGCGAGATCTCGAAACTGACCCTCAGCGTTCGACCGCTGATGAGCATGCCTGTCGAGGAGGCTCACCGAGAACTGACCGATGCAGGCATCCCGTACCTGGATGCTGAAAGCGCAAGCGGCCAGGCAGATGACTTGACCTCCTCGAGCCTGGACGACATGGGGAGCACGACCGAGCCCGGCTACCAGCCAGAGAGCAAGCCGGATACCGCGCCAGCCGAAGCGCCCAAAGGTGGAGGCCGCACACCGGATCGGCCTGGTACGAGTCGGCCGACGGGCGAGCCGAAAACTCCTCTCAAGGATGTGCCGCCGCCCGATCAAGTGCAACCTGGAACCGGGTCTACGGGCGCACGAGAAAAGGATGCGCCAGGTGGTGACCAGACTACTGGGCACGGCCACAGCACAGGTTCGTCGACTGGCGAAAAGCGCGCCAAGAAGCCACGTCCAAAGCACAAGGAGCAGTGGGATCGACGACTACTGTCCTATGTTCGGAAGAGGCAAGAGGAATCTGCCGATGCCGACAACCAGGAAGGCCCATCCGAGCACAACCTGGCTGTGGAGGTGGTGGCCCGCGCCGCCGTATGCGCCTATGAAAAGGCCCGGGGGCGCGTGGCAGAACAGATGGCCCAAACCCATCCTGGTTACGACATCATCAGCCGAAACCCGCTCACTGGCGAAGACCGGTTCATCGAGGTCAAGGGTGTCAACGGCGAGTGGAACCAGACGGGCGTAGGCTTGTCCAGGCTCCAGTTCAGCAACGCCCAGGACTACGGCGAGCGCTACTGGCTGTACGTGGTTGAGTTTGTTTCCGATCCTCAACATATCCGCGTACATCCCATTCGCAGTCCTGCTACGCAGGTGACGTCATTCATGTTCGACGGCAACTGGCGCGATGCCGTCGCGGATGAGCGCGCCGACCCCGCGCTTGCCTTCATTGCGGGCGCCAGGGTGAAGCACCAGCATTTCGGCTTTGGGCGGATCGAATCGATGGAGCTGCGAGGCTCGACGCGGGTGATGTCCATCGAGTTTGAGACCAGCGGTCGGCGCACGGTCACGCTGAACCTGCAGACGATGACTGTGGTTGAGGAAGACGATGACAACGATCATTCCTGAATTGACCGATGCCCAACTGGCGGACTTGCCATCCCAGGCGGAGGCAAAGGTCTACAGAGCGTTGAGGGATGGTCTTTCCCGCGACTTTGTCGTCTTCTTCCAGGTCGGTTGGATCTTGCGCCGCGAGGAAGAGCAAGCCAAGGATGGTGAAACCGACTTCGTCGTCTGTCACCCGGATCTCGGGTATGTGTGCATCGAAGTCAAGGGCGGGGGCGTCGGGTTCGACTCCAGCAGCGGGGAATGGTTTTCCGTCGATCGCCATCATCAAAAGCATGCGATCAACAACCCCGTCAACCAGGCTCTGAAGGCCAAGTATTCGATTCGATCCAAGCTGAACGAGCACCAGCGTTGGCGGGATCTCTCGCTCGCCAGCGTCCTCAGAGGTCACGCGGTGTTCTTCCCTGATATCGGGGATGCGAATGCCCTGAGCCGGCCCGATATGCCGTCAGCCCTGGTCGGCTGTGCGAAGGATCTCCAAGATCCGAAGGCGTGGATCGATGCGGTCTTTGCCTATTGGGGCAACGATGCGTCGGGATTCACACCCATGGGCAGGCGCGGCGTCGATGTCCTTCGCGAGGTGTTTGCGCGATCTTTCGTGGTCGCGCCGCTGATCTCGTCGCAGTTGGCCGACCAGGAGGCGCGTCGGCTGGTTCTCACCAAGGACCAGATTCGGGTGCTCGACTTCTTGCGCTCCCACCGCAGAGTGGCCGTGAGCGGTGGTGCAGGCACGGGCAAGACGGTCTTAGCGCTTGAAAAAGCACGTCGCCTTGCATCCGAGGGGTTTCGAACCCTGCTGACTTGCTACAACCGGCAGCTCGCGGACCACCTGTCAAGCCTCTGCGCCGGAACCCCGAATCTGGATGTGATGAGCTTTCATCAACTGTGCCACCGGCAGGTTGAGAGAGCCAATCGAGCATCTGGGCGGGACCTGGTTTCCGAAGCCAAGGTCACCTATCCGGGTAAGGATCTCTACGAGGTGCAACTGCCCAATGCGCTCGGGTACTCCCTCGAAATTCTCTCGGATCGGTACGACGCCATCGTCTGTGACGAGGGCCAGGACTTTCGCGAGGAGTTCTGGGTTCCGCTCGAGCTGCTACTGACCGACTATGACAGCAGCCCGCTGTACGTGTTCTACGACGACAACCAGAATCTGTATGCCCGCGCAGGGACTTTCCCCATCCGCGACGAGCCGTTCTCGTTGACCACGAATTGCCGCAACACGGCGCCGATTCACGAAGCCGCCTACAAGCACTACAAGGGCGTTCCAGTGAGTCCGCCGGACATTCAGGGTGATGACGTTCAGTTTGACGAGTCGCCAAGTCGAGACCCACAGGCGGTCAAGATCAATGCCCGCATCGTCGAGCTTGTTGCTAGACAAGGTGTCGCGCCTGGTGACATCGTGGTGCTAGTGGCCGATGCCGTGCACAAGACTGAGTACTACGCTGCCCTGAGACGGCTTCCCTTGCCGAAGCCAGCAACTTGGCTTGAGGAGGGTGTTCGGGGCAAATCCACGGTCCTGATCGAAACAATCCAGCGGTTCAAAGGTCTTGAGTCCCCGATCGTGATCCTGTGGGGCCTGGACAGCATCGATTTGTCACAACGGCGAGAACTGCTCTACGTCGGAATGACTCGCGCGAAATCGCTGCTTGTCATCGTCGGGCGGGCCGCAACGCTTAACGCGTTTAGGGATGAGATTTGTGAATGAAACGTGCTCAACAGAACGGACGCGTGCTCAGCACAATTTTGACCAATCTGAATCGCTGCCGCTTCCGTAGATAACTGCGAGTTTCGTCGAACCGGAACCTGCCTACGGCTCGTCGCATAGAGATGGCCGCTTAGGGCTGTGCCCTTGGTAGCTTGTTACGGAAGGCTGCTCCGCTTAGATACCAGCCATTGAGTTCGCGATGGCACTGGTGGCCGCATTGGGTCGTCAGCACTCGGCGACGAACGGCTGCTTCCGGGAAGCGAAACTTCAACGACAACTTTCCGGCGACGAACTCGAAGAGACGTCAGTCGCATAGCGACCCACAAGAGACATTCATCATCTCGGTGGCCCTGCGGCAGGTTTCCAAACTGACCGGTCCGTCGTTCGCGAATTTCGGTCTTCAGCGTCTGGCCGGTGAGCGACCGCCGGCGTGGCGGCCTCACCCATCACCGGTTACAGTGTCCCCGAGCCGAGGCATTCTCGTTATCCCCACGCTGAACTCATCAGGGTGGCGAGATCGCGCCGCGACAACACCTCTGTGAATTCGCGCCAGTCCTTCTCCGGCGGCATCATCGTGCCGGTGTAGCGCAGGTCAAAGCCCGTCGCGGTTTTCTGAGCGTTGATATAGTCGTCCAGCCGCTCACCCAGTGTTTCGATGTCCTCGATCCACTCATCCTTGATGGTGTCCGGCAGTGAGCCGAAAAGGTCGTAGCGGTTCTTCATCCGTTCGGACAGGCGTTCGTAGATCTTCTCGTCCACCGTCTGCTCGAACACAAGATTCAGCATGTCCACGGTTTCACGCCGCTGCCCGAAACGTTTGATGCGGCCGATGCGTTGTTCAAGCCGTGTGGGGTTCCACGGCAGATCGATGTTGATCAGCGTTCCGAGGGTTTGCAGGTTCAAGCCTTCGCAGGCGGCATCGGTCGCCACCATGACGCGGATCTGGTGCTCGGCCACCATGCGCTTGAGCGTTTCGCGCTCCACACTCACGCTGTCACCACGCTGGTAGAGGCGACTGCGGCACGCGCCTGCGTACAGGCCCACCGCTTCCTCGGAATAGCGAGCCGCCAGCGCATCGGCCAGCCACTTCGCGGTGTCGTAGTACTGGCTGAAGATGATGACGCCCAAGTCACGCCACTGCTCTTTGTCCAGGAAGTGGACGACGGCCTCCATCTTCGGGTCGGCCGCCAGCCGCTCTAGCCGGGCGATCAGGCGTTGCAGCACCTCGCGTTCCTCGCCCGTCTCGACCTTGACGTCACCTTCCTGCTCTTCGTCTTCCTCATGCACGGTGCCCCCCTCCAGCAAGCGCCGCGCCGTCGAGAGACCGGCGTGAATGCTGGAGCAAATGCGCTGCTCCATCAGGTTCTTCATGAAGCCGCTGCCCTTGCCACGCTTGGCCAGTGCCTTGCCGAAGGCACGCGCTTCACCATACGCCTGACGAAAATCCTCCGACGTGCGCAGCGCCTTGCCTTCAAACAACACGTCGAACCCCCGTTGCTCCGTGGCCTGCTCGCGCTCAGGGTGAACATCCACGCCCACCCTGGCCAGCAAATTGGCATCTTCAAGCTGCTGCCGTTTGCGCAGCACGACATGGCGTACCAACGGGTTCTCTCGCTGGAACAGCGTCGCCCCGGCGATGCGGCGCTCGAGCTCCTCTTCCAGAATCTCCCGCGTTTCTTCTGTCAGATCGGCCAGCGAACGATTTGTTTGCCACTCCCCGTTTTGCAATCCCAAGTCTTGCCGGATAGCGGAGAACAAACGTCGGGCGCGAGGCTCACTAGTTGATTCCATCCGAGGAAGCGGCGAGCGCAACAGTTCCCACGTATGGGTGAGGGATTCGACCTCCACGCGGCCCGCGAGAATGTCGAGCACTTCGTCAGGTCGGAGCCACGGCGCTAGGTCGTGGCCAAGCACGAAGCGGCCTGGGCCTTGGTGCAGGATGCCCAGCAAGTCCCATAGATCAGCAGGGTTGGTCTGGATCGGCGTGGCCGTGCCCAGCAGCACGTGATCGGCACGGGCGGCGATCTCACGCATGAAGGCCAGCAGCTCGTTCGGTGTTCCGGCTTCCTTGCCGAAACCCTGGCGAGTTCTGGCTTTGTGCGCTTCGTCGAGAATCACCACGCCGAAGCGCATACCGAGCAGGTGCTGCTTCTCCAGTGAATCGCGCATCATCAAGCCGGTGGAGACAATGCCGATGCGCAGAGGGCAATGGGCGATTTGCTCGCGCCCGGCAGGCGACAGCACTCGCTCGTCAGCATCTAGCCAGACTTTGCCAACGGTATCCCAACGTGCGGTCGGGATGCCCAGCTTGTCCAGCATCTCGGTCTGCCATTGTTCGGTCAGTGTGGCCGGGGCAAATATCACTACCGGGCGGCGTGGCCCATTGTCTTTGTCGGATAACAGGCAGAGCGTCAGTGCGGCGGTGGCTAGTGACAACGTCTTGCCCAGGCCCACTTCGTCGGCCAGCAGCAGGCGCACCGTGCCGTACAGACGCTGATGGCGCAAGCACTCGGTTAAGAACCCCTGCTGCCACGGCTGTAACTGCTGGCCTTCGCGGTACAGCGGCGATTCGATCAGTGCCGCAGGGGCAAGATTTTCGTCATCGTCGATCTCGACGAACTCGATCTCTCGCCGATAGCCGCGCCGATGTACCTCGCGGATCACTGCCTGAGGCAGTGGCTTTGCTGCGTTCCAGAGAAAGTCGAATTCTTCCTCGATCCACGCCACACCCTCCGGCGATTCGTCTTCCCACAGGATTTCATAGTGGCGCTGCCAGCCGTTTCGCGTCTCGTTCATCGACCCGATGAACCCCAGCCTACGGCCATCAGCCAGGGTAATCACACCAGCCTTGCCATGCACGAAACCGCAGATGTCGTCCGGTGCTATGCGCACCGCCTGCCCATGCTTGCCGAGGAAGGCGTCCAGCCGCCGATAGCGTTCGCGGTTCAGCAGTGCCTCGGCCTCCAGGGCGCGCTCGTTCCAGCGGCCCAGCATCTTGCTCTCGCGCAGTTGGGCTACCTTTAGGTCGTCTGGGTGGATGTCCACATTGCAGACGATCTTGACCTCGGGGATGTGCTCCAGCGCCTCGCCAGCCACTTCGAACAACGAGCTGGTGAAATAGCCCGCAATGCGCTTGTAGCTCTGCGCACCAACCAGATGCTGTATCAGGAAGCTGGCATCCAGCCGATGGGTACGCGAAGAGAAGCGCCGGATGCCCATGGATCAAGACCTCAGTCGCCGAAGCGCAGATTCTTCAGGCGCGCGCCCAAAACCTCGGCGGCAGAGCGCACCTCAGGTTCGGGTGCTTTGCGCTCGATGAAAGCCAGCATGTCCACCAGCAGGGAGCGAACTTCCAGGAAGTCCGCCATCTCGGCGCGCAGTTGCTCGACGATGACCTGTGCTTCGGTGTCCTTGAGCAGCTGCTGTAGTGCAACGATGAGCTGTCCCATCCGCGTCACGCCGATCTCGGTGGCATCGGTCAGATCGCGCGAAGCGTATTCGCTGACGCGCTTGAGGCGTGCGTTGTTCGGCCGCATGTCGCCCATCACGCGGCTGTAGTCCGTCACGCGGAACGCCTTGGCGAAGTTCTGGTAGTTGTCCAGCTTGGACGTGCCTGCGGTTTCCATGTCCATCATCCGCAGTACAAAGCGTTCGATGCCAGTGAGGCGCCCCCACGCGTCGGCAGTGAGGCCCTCGGGAACGAGCAGGCTGGATGCGGTTTCCGCTGCCTGCTGGACAATTTCGTCCACCACGGTCACTTCACCACGCGCACGCGGGCGCAGGGCAAAGCTGGTGACGTCCTCATCGCCAATGCGTGTGTAGGCGGTCAGCACCTTCAGCGCTGCCGCATAACCGGCCATCTGCAAGTCGGAATCGCCCCACACCGGCTCGCCGTAATGCGTTTCTACGGCAGCATTCAAGTGCATCATGGTTTCGATTTGCCGTGCCACTTCCTGCCGCACAGCGGGCAGCAGGCGCTGCTTGAAGCCGGTGCGCTCGCCCGCAGCGCGTTTCTTGAGCATCAGGATGACGGTGCCCTGGACGTAGCCGCCTTTTTTGAGCTCGGAGGTGGTTTCGGTGGCGATGTACCAGGCAGCGACCACTTGCAGACCCGCCGCCCAGAAGATGCCGATCAGGTCGCCCCAGACGGTGGTGTCCTGATGCGTGAACATCACGCACTGCATGCCGTTGTCGGGCATGTGGTCGGTCATCCCCTTGTAGGCAGCGACCATGCCGCGCCTAAAGTCTTCGCCGGAGCCTTTGACCGCCAGCGCACGACGCGAATCCCACACCCAATCGTCGAAGGGCTTGGGAGGGTTTTTACGCAGCCAAGCAATGAAGAATTCGGTAATTTCCTCGTAGTTCACTGCATCGGCATATGGTGGGTCAGTAATGAAAATATCTTGTTCTTGGGTTAGTTCATGGCTAGGTGCGCAAACCACAGACGCGTTTGTACGCACGGGCGCATTTTTATAGTTCTGCACAAAGCTGTGATCAAAGAAAGACCTGTTTGCCCAGTTGTAGAGGGTGTTTAACGCCTGATTTGAAAATACGTTAGACGTAAAATCGCTGCCACCACCGGATGAATACCTCACAATCCAGCGCGACAGTTTTGAGCAGAAATCAAGCGTCCCGCAAAGTTCCGGAACCAACTCGGGCTCGCCAATATGTTTTCGCAGTAAAGCCAACTTAAGAAGATCTCTCGGCGAAAACATGTGATGCCAGTGTGTCCAGCCGCGCTCACGGATTGGTTGCTCGGTGTTGTAGCCCGGTTCTATGGCCATTTCCGGCACCAAGCCTTCATCCTGCCAGCGACTCAGATTCTCAGCGAGGAGCTTTTCAATTGCCCGTTCGTGCTCGAGGTCAGCCTTTGTAGGTGCAGCAAAGTACGTCTCCTGCCTTCCGGCGTGCAGTGTGTCCTTGGTAATCCACTGGATCGCGTACAGTCGCTCCTGAAATGTGTCGTCTGGGCGCGGTTTGAAATCACTCTTCTCCCAAAGGCGCAGACGGTTGCCTGTGCTGCCATCTTCCTTGCGATAATCACCACGTAGGGTTTTGATTGAAGTGCGATAGGTTTTGCCTTCAAGCTCATAGACCATATCGCCGTCAGAAACAGTTCCTTTTTGCGCCGCATCAAGTGCAGTCGCAGAAACGCCAAACTCCAACTCAATATCGAATCGCTTAAGCTCAGAATTCGGCACGAGTTTGGCAACAACCCGTTGCCGTGGTGAGACAACCCAGCTTGGTGCTAAAGGAACAAGCCAGCCTGTTTCAGGGCACTTTGCTTCAAGGCAGTAAAGGTAGGCCTTTATCCGATTGCCTTGTTCGTCGTGCTCGAAGCCAAGATCGGTGATTTCTTTGTCTACTGCCTTGGCCACCTCACGCTGAAGTTTTTCTATTTCTGTCTGTCGCTTGGGTGAAGCGCCGATGATGTTCAACGCCCCCCAAGTGAGCATGCAGGCAATGGGGTTGAGATCTGAGGCATAGACGTCGCAGCCGATGCGCGCGGCCTCGAACGGGATGGAGCCGCCACCCGAGAAGGTGTCGCCTACGCGTGGACGATGGCCGTAGCGCAGGATGCCCAGTTGCTCCACCAGCTCTGCGATAGATTTCACGTTCACGCCCAAATGGGCGTAGTGGCGATTGACCTCTGCCCAAACTGGGGCATACAGCCATTCCTGATCCAACTCTTCCGGTCGCTTGCCCAGACTGGCCTTTTCCTCATAGCTGGAGTAGGTGGCCATCAACTTACGATAGATCACCAGCTTCTCATCGTCACTCAGGCTGCGCTGCCAGCGCAGAGAGATGCCTTCTTCATCCGCGTCAATCGGAAAGCGCATCCAGCGAACATCTCCACCGGTGACATCGCCCCGCCTGAGCGTGGCCTTGAAGTAGTCCCACGGATTTTCGAGTTGGATTCGCGCGGCAATCTCAGCTGGCGACACGGCGTTGCCGATCAACGCACGGCGCGCCAAGCCCTCGTCGTCGAAGGCCATGAGTTTTTCAAAAAGGGCGAGGTCTGCTTCCGCATCATTGGTTGGCGGCAGAAGGCTGCCCAGCACAACGGCCCGCACCAGGATTAGCGGTTTGCGGCCTTTCCAGAATGACCCAAGCGCAGTCAGTGTCTGGCCCGGTCCTGCTTTGCGCTCCTTTTGTGCCTCGAACGACACTTTCTGGGCGGGGAAAACTGTTTCGATCAGCGCGGGCGCATCTTTCAGGGCCAAGGGCGTGAGAGTGATTGTTGTTTTTTGCATTCCCTGATGAATCCTCAATGGGCCGATGCCACTTCAGGCGACAGCCAGCCGTGGGAGCGCAGCCGCGCTTCGGCAATGGCAAGCTGGCGTGGGGTGAACTGCTGCTTGCGGGCGTTCCAGCCATAGACCTGACGTTCCACGCTCTCGTGCTGCGTGGCACCCTCGCGGCTCATCACCCAATGCACTGTGGCCAGGAGTTCTAGCCCGTAAGGCGACTCGAAGCCTTCGACCAGCTTGGTTACGCGCTCGAAGCGGGCGCGGCTGATGTCGTGCTGATCCAGATAACCCTTGGCGTCTTCCACCGCGCCGGGCACCAGAGTGAGCGGCTTGTCCGGCGCATCGCCGCCGTCGGCATAACCCGCGATCAAATGGCCTTCCACCGCCTTCAGCACATGGCGCAGGTTCTCGGCATAAGGGCCGTAGTGATGCTTGACGTACTGGAGCCGCAGCGGCTCACCAGCCTCCTGCATGAAGTACATCAGCTTGTGGACTTCCAGCAGGGTGACGAAGGGGTCGAGCAGGCCGCCAAGATAGCGCTGCATCAGCTCCACCAAGGCGGCGCGGCCCGCCGTCATTTTGGGCACCTCGCGCACGTGCGCCATCTTGTCGTTGGCCGGAGCCCCGTTCGGCTCAAACACCAGCACGCGTACTTCGGCAAGCTCTGCCAGTGCGCGCTCGATGCGTGGTCGCACCTCGTTCCAGTCCAGCCCGCCCAGACCTGCGCCCAGGGGCGGAATGGCGATGGAGCGGATGCCCTTGTCGCGGATGACATTGACCAGATCGACAAGGCCCGCATCGATGTCCTCGATACGGCTCTTGCCGCGCCAGTGGCGCTTGGTCGGGAAGTTGATGATGAAGCGCGGCAGGGTGAGCTGCCCCGTCTCAAAAACAAACATACGGCCCGGCTGCACGGCTTCGCGCTTGCAGGCGGCCTCGTAAGCCTTGAAGTTTTCGGGGTAGACGTTCTTGAACTGCAAGGCGATGCCACGCCCCATCACACCGACGCAATTGACGGTGTTGACCAGTGCGTCGGCCTCACACTGGAGGATGTCGCCCGAGGTGTACTCGATCATGGCTGTGCTCCTCTCATTCAGTAATACCAATCCGTTAGGACTTCGACCGCAGGCCGGTGTCCGTTCGCCGGAAGGGCGTTGACGACTTGGCCGTAAACGGCTGCTGATTTGACGCCGATGCGCTCGATCAAATACCAGGGGAAGCGCTCCTCCAGAAGGAACTCGGCCTGCTTGCCTTCCTTGTGCGCGCGCCAGTCGCGGGCCTGCACGGCAGTCCAGTTGATCTCGTTCAAGCGCGTGAAGTCGCTACGGTCTTCGAAGAAGTACGAGCCCGCGTTCGACAGGGTGAATGCCCAGCGGGCAGCTTGCGCGTTGGCCCACGCAACAACCGCGTTCAAGTCAGCTTCAAGATGCAGGATTGGCCCTTGCCCGCCGCGATAGGTCATCTCCGGATGGTTGCCTTGGTAGATCAGGTAGAGCATCACCGAGCGCGGGCAGAAGTAGAACGGCACGCAGTCGCCGACGTGCAGACCGGGGTGGCTGCTGAGGCGCAGTTCGTTCAAGCGTCTCTGCTTGATGCCGGTCATGCCAATAGTGGTGCCCGCCGGTGCGCGCCGCACGATCTCCGCATCGCACCACAGTAGGCCGTCTGCCACGATTGAGGGCAGGCGATCCACATGGACGATGTGGTAGATCTTGGGCTGCGGCGGAACCAGCACGGCGTTCATGGCACTTCGTCTCCGAACAGCCCCAGCGATCCCTGGGCGGCTTCCTGCTCAGATTTGCCACGTCGTGCGCGAGGGGCGAGCAGTTCGCTCTGCGCCACATCGCCCAAAGCGTGCTTGAGCGCCACGCGCCAGCCCTTGCCCGCATCCATCACCCCGCCGGTGCTCATGGCGGTCATGCCGAACAGCCACCAGCGTTCCTCCGGGCGAAGCGCCAACCAGTTGCGCACGCCTACGGGAATTTTCTCCATCTCCATCTGTTCGACGGCCCAAGCCAGTACGCACAATTCCTTGCCGAGCAAGCGATCCACAGAGTTGTCGCCGACCTTCCATGCGCCCGCCTTGATACCGTGCGCGGCCAAGCGGGCATTGAAGGCGCGCTGCACCTCGGCGCGGATGGCCGTCCAGCGCGGGCGATCCAGCAGAACACGGTCGATCACCGCGTTGTCGTTGCTTGCGGCCTGCAAGCCTAGGTGTTCGCTGATCTGAACCTTGCCGGTGCTGGCCTTGGGAATGGTGATCTTGAAGTGATGCGGATCGGAAGTCGCAGGCACGCCAAAACCCAGCGTGTGCAGCACTTGCGCACGCGTCTTGGGCGATGGTGTGTTGCCTGCGGCCTTGGCCATCCTCATTCCTCCTGATTGATGTCGCCCGGCCTCAGCTCGATTCCGGCGAGCTTGGCGAACTCTTTGAGTGCAAAGCCGGTATCGAAAGCGATGCCGTCGGCAATGGCGATGTTGAGCGGGGCGTCGGGTTCCTTGAGCACGTCGCGCAGGCTGTTGACCACGCCTTCGATGATGGCGGCGGTGACTTCGCGCTCCTGGAAGCGCACGGTCACGGTGTTTTCGCCCTCACCGATTTCGACGCGCACCCCCTTGAAGCGTGTGCCCGGCTGATCGCGGAAGCGGTTGATGACGCTGAAGACGCGGTCGGTGGTGTCGAGGGCAACACGCTTACTTTGCAGGCGCGCGGGCTTGCTGTCGACGATCTGCACCGTCTTGTCGCCGCTGGCGGGGATCTGGAAATCCGCTGTCTTGTTGGCCTCGCCCGCGCGGGCAAACACCAGCAGACGGCAGCTTGCGGAACCGATCTCGAACGGCGCGTCGTAGCGGGTACCGTCTTTGGGGTTGGAGCCGTCCAGGGTGTAGAAGATATCGGCGTGTGGTGTGGCGGCCAGGGTGATCCGACGCTTGTCGGCGGCAGGTTCGATCTGATGACGAATCTTGAGGTCGGCAAGCCAGCGGGTGGCAGGGCCGGTTTCATATCGCCCAGTGGGTTCCTTCACCACAAAGTAGACCGTGCCTTCGCCGGTGGCGAAGTTCTCCAAATCTTCAACCTTGTTGTCCTTGTCGGACACGTCGGGTTTGTTCGACCAGTAGACGACCGGACTGTCGCCCGCGTGGCGCGGCGTGAGGCTCAGCACCGTCTCGCCGGTGTCCGGCTTGACATTGATGACGGAAACATTGACGGTAGTCTTGTCCTTGGGGAACGGGCCCTTCTCGATATAACCGTCCTCGCCCAAGCGCCAGCGGCCTTGTTTCAGGGCCTCGGTTTTCAGCGTATCCAGGCCACTGGCACCCGGCATCCACGGCCAGATCGGCGAGCACTTGGCGCGGGTGGCGACGTCCTTCCAGGGCGTGCGACGGTTGTCCTTACCGGACGGCCACAGGTACTCCTCGGCCTGCGCGAAGCATTCGTCGAAGTTGTCCTTGCCCAGTTCTGCGACGAGCTTGTAGTCGGCGCGCGGGCTGGACAGCAATTTTTCGATCTGCGTCTCGGCGGACTGATCGCCCTGGCCGAGTTTGAGGCCTTGGTCGATGGTGACCTTGCCCAGTTTGTTACTGCCATCCACCGCATCGTTCACGGGAATGTAGAGGCAGTTGTAGGCGGCAGACAGCGCCTTGCCGAAGCGATCTTCCGACTCTTCGAAGCGGTCGCGGGCTTCTTCGAACAGGGTGTCGCCCGACTTGAGGCGCTTGTGGATCTGCTCGATGGCGTACAGCTCGCGCAACCGTTCTTCGACCGCGTCGGCCAGCAGGCTGTCCTGGCCGCTCAACACCAGCAGGTTGTTCTTCTCCTGCTGGTAGTCGAAGAAATTTTGCAACTCGTTGGGCGGCACCTTGCCGTCCGGCTTGATGACGATCAGGGTGCGTGGGCCACCGAGCTTGAGTTCATCCAGCCGGGGCAGCACCTGCACGTCCTGATAGGCGATCTTTCTGACCGGCGCGAGGATGCCGGAGAGGCGGTTGATGAGCGCCTGATCGACCTTGGGCTGCGGAACTTCCTTGGCGTTGCGCTCGATCTGGCGCGACAGGTTCTCGGTTTCCTTGATGAAAAAGCGTTGCTCTTCACGGTGGAGGTACCACGCCGATTCGCGCAGGCGCTGCAAGGCCTGCAGGAACTCGTCGGGCTTGCGCTGCGGCGCGGCCAGGAACTCGATCAGCTCGCTCTCCGTCAGGCCGATACGACCGCCGACGGCGCGCGATAGGCTGGACGACAGCAGCAAGGTCATGAGCTGCTGCGCGGCATCGCCCGCCAGGTCGGCGTCGATGTGCTCGGCTATGGCATTGCCCGCGTCGGCGATGTCGCGCGTCACAGCCGGCATCAGCTTGGGCGCAATGCGCTCGATCTCGTCCTTGACTTGCTCGTCATTCAAGTTTAGATGCTGCGTGCCGACCAGGAAGACATCGTCGGCCTCGCGCTCATCCACACTCTTGAGCAGGCGCGCGGTGAACTGCATCAGGCCTCGGGTCTGGCGGAAGCCTTCGTTCTCCTTGAAAAGCGCGACGAGGTGCTTGAACGAGGGATGGAAGGGATAGGTTTCCCGCACCTGCTCGGCGATCTGCTCGATGCTGCTGGCGACGATGTAGCCGCCATCCTCGGCCTTCTTGATCTGCTGTGCGTACTCTTCAGCGATGTCGGAAACGACACGCTCGTCCGGCAGTTCGTCGATGAGGCGCTTCTTCAGGATTTCGTAGATTTCGTTGCCCGCCAGTTGCACCGGCGTGATGGTCATCGCCTGACGGCGGGTTTCCTGCTGCAGGTTGGAGATGGCGTCGGCCAGCGCCTTGGTCTGGGCCTTGTAGCTGCCAGAGAGGTTGGCGACCACGATGGCGCAGTTGGGCAGCTCCAGCGCAGCACTCATCAGGCTGGAGAGGCTGTAGACCGCCATGTTGGCCAGCGTTCCCTGACCGAACACCTGCGTGCTGGCGTTGTCGAGATAGGGCGGCAGTTCGTCGAGCAGAATCAGCGTCGGCTTGTCGCCGATGATTTCCTTCCACTGTCGCTGATCGACGGCCTTGGGGCCATTCGCCCAATAGGGTTTGATGGCTTCAGCAGCCCCAAGCTGGGTGGCGATCTCGCCCCAGATGAAGTTGTCGGGGTTGTTGCGACCGTTGAACGCAGCAATGCGCGCCTGACCGAACTCGATGCGCGAGGCCAGATCCGCAGGCAGAACATCCTTGCGCAGATGCGAATGGCGGGCGAGCAAGCCCAGCGCGATCATCATGTGCGTCTTACCGCCACCCATCGCTTGGGTCAGCTCGAAGACGGCCTGGTCGGATTTGCCGGACAGTCGCAGCAGACCTTCACGGAAAAGCTGATCCATGCCGTGGGTGACGAAGTTGCGCGAGAAGAACTCGCTGCCGTTGCCCGCGTCATTGATGAGGTCTGCGAGGTTCTCGATGCCCTGAGCCATCCGGTAGTCCCGAATGACCGGGTTGAACCGGCAGGCTTGCTTGACCGTCTTGATCATGAACGCGCTCCGTTGTTGTTCTTGGTTTCCTCGGAGTGCTGAATCGCAATGCCGTGCCGCTCGCAGTGGCCTCGAATCAGAACTTCGACCATGTTCGCGATGGATCGATGCTCCTGATCCGCCGCGATGCGAAGCGCCTCTTTCAGTCCAGGGTCGATACGAAATGTGAGCGTGGCAGTCTTGACGGTGGCCATAGCCTCTCCAGAAACCACTGTAAATGTACTGCACTTTACAGTATCAACCAGCATTCCCACAATGCTGATTGCGTTGATCGTCAAGAGGCCGCTTTGTCGAGCGAAGCTGCCGTTCCATCGACCGTTTCTTCCAAGGGGCGACTGGCTGGTGATGGCCGGACTGAGACTTCCAGTTCACACCTGCGCGGGAGCGCGGCAAGCCGACTGCGGCTGTCTCGACCCGACCCTGACCTGACGGTCGCTGACTGAAACTCTTGGGGGCTCCTTCCCGGGCGAACCCGCTGTTCGCGCGCTACTTTGCCCCCGCTGGCAGAGCCATCAGATGTTCGACCGCCCTCGCGTTGGACAAGACGGCGTCGTCTGTCCAATGTCGCGCGTGGCGCGACCGAAGGCCTCGAAGGTCCTACGGGGAAGGAGCGCGATGATTCGTATGCCTCCGAAGCCCATGGTTCTGCGCGTGGCATAGCAGTACTTGAAGAGAAGAATGTCCTCGACGCTATCGCCGTCGAAGTCAGCGTGGGCTACCTTTATTCCGTCTTACGCTCACCCTGAGGAGGCGGCAGCGACTCGGTCTGCGGCGGCTCTGGCTCCAGGTCGTCAGGCATACACGGTCCCCACTCGCCCACTCCGCTGTCCCCGTTGATCGGCCACTTCTTGCCCGTTGACGGCCCTGAAAACTCACCGAAACTGTTCTTGCGTTTTTGTGAAGTCATTTTTCATGATATCCGTATCGTTGTTAACTCGATTAACATCAAACTGAAATGGGTGCTAACGAACTCCACTCATAAACATTTTCGCACCAACATAAGCCTAAAGGTCGTATATTTTGGAGAGGTTGAGAGCACTTTCCAGACATCTGCTTGTTCCGTTTTATTGACTTTCAATTTTGCCCATTTTGGGTATTTTTCTTCCTGGCGTATGACGCTGTCTTCTCCTGTTTGATGGCCACTATCTCTCAGTTGTCGGCGATTCCCTCGTTCTTCAAGAAGCGTGACTTCTGGAAGGGGATTCTCGATCCACTCGTCGCGGCAGGCAGTGGTACGTCGTTTGCCGAGTTACGAAGGGTGAGCGCAACGCATCGCTGGGCGATCGATAGCAAAGGCAGCGATTTCGGTACGTTGACAGCGTTGCAGGCGGGCATTGTCGATCTTGCTCAGAGTCTTCTTGAGCGGGGTGCCTGGACGTTCCCGACCTGGAGAATGGAGCAGGATCTTGCCGGTCGTGTTGTGCAAGACCTCGGCTGGAAGCTGGCCGCGGAGGATGCGCAGGCTGGTTTTCTGGCCTATCGGATCGAAGCGGCTTCGCTCGATAGGCACTTCCGGAATGCACTCGTTACGGCGCGCTGGCCGTGCGAAGTCCCCGATCCAGGCGGTGCGGCAAAGGCGATCTGGGAAGGTTTTGAAGGTGACAACCCGGGCAGCGAGGCTGAGCGCCGCTTCTTCGACAACGTGCTAATCCCTGCCTTGGGATTCCCCTTGCTCGACTACCTCCGTCTTCAACCTTCCCTGCCTTCCCTTGGGTTAGATCCGCTGGCATTCACAGACCAGCGCGCAGACTTCAGCCTGAACACCGGGCGGGGTCTTAAGCTAGTTATCGAGGTCGACGGCAGCCAACACAAGGAATCGGGACAGCGCCAACTTGACCACAAGCGTGACGTCGCCCTGAAGGCACTGGGGTGGCGCGTCTGGCGCGTGCCTGCCGATCGCTTAGGTGAGGCTGAGTTGCTGCAGGATGAGCTACGGCAAATCCTTATGGAGCGCAGAGGGGCGACAGACTGGGGGCTCTCGGCTCGCATACAAACGCCTCGCTCCAGAGAGCTCCTGACCTGCGTCTGGGGCGCAACGGTTTCCTCCCGCATCCAGTTCTTGCTGCTTGAGGCGCTGCGCGCCGGGGTACTGAGTTGGAATGGCCCCTGGCGTGTCTGCGTTGCAGAGGCAGAAACTGAGATTTGGCAAACGGCTCTGGAAGACTTCCAGGACTGGTTCGGTCGCCTACGTGCGCTATTCGGAGAGTCGGCCGCTCCCGAGGTCTGCTGTACGGGCGCCCACCCGGATGACGCTGTGCAGCTCGTCCTCGACCTCTCCATCCTTGAGCCTCATCGGGCCGTGCTCGATACCGATGTACCTGTTGCATGGTCACGTCCGTGCAGCGCGGCGGCACCGTCCCCGAAGAGAAAATTTTCCATACGGTTGGTCGCGCCGGAGGTTCCTCCGGAGTCGCTGATCGCATCCTTCGTTCAAGACCTGTTGCGCAAACCTGGCCTGCGCGAAGGGCAGCTCGAGATTATCGGACGCATTCTCACCGGCCAAGATGTCATTGGTCTTTTGCCAACTGGGGGCGGGAAAAGTCTCACCTACCAGTTATGTGGTCTGTTGCTCGGTGGGCTCACCATCTATGTCTCGCCACTGAAGTCCCTGCTTCAGGATCAGCGGGAACGCTTTCTCGCACTGGGCATCGATCTCGTACAGGAAATCTCGAGTGCCCTGAGTAGGGATGCAAGGAATCAAGCAGGATACCTGCTGACCGTGGGCGGTGTGCGCTTCTTGCTCATCGCGCCAGAGCGCTTCCTCATCGAAAATTTCCGCCAGCAACTGGCCCATTTCAGGGCACAGTTTGGCGAGGTCTCGCAGGTCGTCATCGATGAGTGCCATTGTGTGAGCGAATGGGGACACGACTTTAGGCCGGCTTATCTCAGCCTGAGCCGCATCGTGAAAGAACGCACCACTCGGCTTAATGTGTCGGCCCCCTTGGTTGCGCTTACCGGCACCGCCTCCTCGATCGTGCTCTCCGATGTCCGACGCGAGCTTGGCGTTATGGATGACGCGGCCGTCGTGCGGGCGAAGCGACTTGACCGCCCTGAAATCACTATGGTGTGCGTGAAGTTGCGCACACGAGAGAAAGAGAACGCCCTTCGGCAGTATGTGAAGGATTTCATTAGCAGGGCTAAACCTAACGATGGATTGTTGGTTTTTGCCCGCTTTATCGGGGGCACCGAAGGGGTGGTCGGGGTCACCGCTGCCCTGATGAATGTCATTCAGCATGACAATCTGCGCTTCTACACTGGCACCGCTCCCAAATGGAAGCAGTTCGCGGCCTTCGTTACAAAGGAAAAAAGCGCCACAATTTCAGACGAACAAGCCTTGGCAACCATCCCCTACTGGGCTCTTAGCCCACAAGGAAAGCAGCTCGACTGGGACCAGGTAAAGGCCAAGGTGCAAACCGACTTCATCAGCGGCCTCCAGGGCAACTATCAGGCGCTCGTTGCCACGAATGCCTTCGGAATGGGGATCGACAAGCCTTCAATACGGAGGGTGATCCACTACACGAGCCCACAATCGCCGGAGGCCTACTACCAGGAGGTCGGTCGCGCCGGGCGGGATAAAGCCCCCTCCGAGGCAGTGCTGCTCTTCTCGGATGAGTTCCCAGAGGTGACCGACGCGATCCTCGATCCAGGCGCCTCGATCGAGGAGGCAAGACAGGCGTATCAGTCTTTCTTGGACGCCCACCAGTATCAGGGTGGGGACTTCGTTCGAACCTTCTTCTTCCACCAGAATGCGTTTTCCGGGCCAGAGCACGAAGCGCGAGTGATCGTCGAGTTGCTGCGCGAGATTCGGCGACTCATCAGCAACGACCGTGCCATCGTACTTGGCTTCATCCCTGAAGATCCGTCCCGGGAACATACCGCGCACAATGCTTGGCGTTCGGAACGCAGCATGGAGTACGGCGTCGTCCGCTTGATCCTTCTTGGCGTGGTACGGGATTACACGAAGAACTACAGCGCAAAGCAGATTGAACTTTCGATCGAGTCGGAGTGGGAGGTCATCCGTGATGAACCCGATGCTTTGTCTGGCTACCTCTCGGAGCAGTTTCGGGCATACGCCCAGCGATACCAGACTTCGCTTCTGACGCCAGGCCAGGAGCTGATCCTTGCCGGAACCAAAATTCAAGAGATCGAGGCCGGCGCCGCGGATGCGCTGGTCAACTTCGTCTACGAGAAGGTCGAGCGAAAGCGCAGACAGGCCTCACGACAAATGCTGGAGCTTGCCCGAATCGGTGTCACCGACCCATTGCTGTTCCGCGAACGACTGACTCACTACCTACAGGCCTCAGAGAAGTTCACTAAAGACCTCGAGGCGATGGTCCAGAGCGGAGCGGAGGTTTCGTGGATCGACATCCTCAGTTCGGTCGATAGCAGGGATGACCTGAGTGAGCTGCATGGCGCCTGCCAGCGGGTGCTGGAAAGTTATCCGACGCACCCTGGCCTGCTGTCGATCAGTGCGAGTACGCGACTCAAGCCCACCAAGAACGATTTGAACCGAAGCGAGGAAGAGTTCAAGGCTGCCTTGAAATTCATGGCAGAGGCTGAAGACGACGAGCAGGCCAAAGTGTTGGGCGATGCGGTGGCAAACTATGTGCCCGAAATCGACGAAACGCTCACCGACCGCCTACATGGCGTTTTCGGGTTGTGGCTGATGAGGCATGGCCGCAAAACGGAGGCGCTGCAGCGATTCTTCATCCGGAAGGCTGTGCGTAACCATTGGATGGCCGCAATTCTGCACGATGCCCGATCCGATGCACCTGTGCGCCTAGACTTGTAGCGCCTTAACGAAGGGAACTGTTTTTTATGAACGATCACACGGAACCGATGCTCACCGCCATTGATGAGGTTGAAACCCTTGCGGAGGAGTTGCGAGCGCTGCGTGATCAAACAAAAAAGTACGGGGACGCCTCCCGGCGTCTAAGCGAAATCAGCGATGTGCTTCGTGAGTTGGGGAGCAGCGTAGAGCGGATACAAGGTGCGTTCACAAGCGCGCTCGATCAGATTGAGCGGACCCAGGCGCATGCGGAAAGCGGCAAGGTCGCGGTTGAGTCGCTCGTGGATTCTGTCCCCGACGTTGTTCAGCGCATCGAGGCATCAGACGCTTTCAAGTCGGCAGCTTCCTTAACCACTTCAATGCGGGAAGTGACCGAGTTGTTACGCTCCCACGAGCAGGCAATTTCTGATCTGATTCAGAGATTTGCACAGGAGCGTGATGCGTCTGCTGCAATTCTGGACAAGCTTGGTGACACCAGCGATCGAAGCCTTCAGGCGATCGAGCGTGTTGTGTCAGGCATAACAGCCCTTCAGCAGGCTACTACCCAAGGGTTTGAGCGTGTTGCGACTGCCAACGGAACCATGCGTGACGACATGCTGAGCAGCATCAACGCCGCACAGAAAGCGGTGGACGAGGTCAAAGGGCTGACCTCCCAAGTCTGCGTGAATTCGAGTCGCGCATCGGATGCAATGCTTGAACATTCAGTAAAGATGCTCCGTGAGATGGGCGCGCTACGTGCGGATCTCGTGGCTATGCATCGGCTACTAGCGGAGCAAGGCCAGCAGGTCTTGCAGCAAGGGCAGGTGCTAAGTGAGATGTCCAAGAATAAGAAAGGTTGGTTCAGTTGAAGGTGATGGTCTAGCAACCGAGGCGCAGTCTGAGGCCTTTTGATTAGACAAAATGAACCATTTTGTCTAATGTCCGGACGCCACCCCCAGCAACGGCGCCGTTTCTAGCCCGCCCTTCTCGCCGTACTTTGGACAAAACGGACAGGGGACTGACCGAATGGCTGCAGCCCAAGTGGAGCTGCCGTTCGAGCGACAACTCTACCTGCAGGCCGAACGGCTCTTGATGGCCGGACTGAGACTTCCAGTTCACACCTGCGCGGGAGCGCGGCAAGCCGACTGCGGCTGTCTCGACCCGACCCAGAGCCGACCTACAAGTTAAGGCAAAGCGGACGCGCGGCGCTGCTATATAAGATTTTTTGCTGCTAACCGCCGATAGTGCTCGCCGAGAGCCGTGAGGCGAACAGTTTTGCTTTCCATTGCTGCATGCCACATGTGCGGCGCGCTATCAGGCACAAGAAGCCCTACACGGTTGTACTTCTGTAGGATCTTGAAGATCGCGTTGTGTTCAGGGTCAGGCGCTGGAATACCCTGAGGATTTGATGCCCACGACTCGTGCCGCTCAGGCTCGTATGTGGGGTCAAGTTGGAATTGAGAGCCTGCAGCCGGGAAAAACTCTGAAATCCGACGAAGCTCGGCGAGCTCCAAGGGGGGCTGCACTTTTCGCAAGGAGACGAAACGCTTGACGTTCGTTTTAAAAACAGGCCGCTGAGCCCACGGGCCAAGCGACTGATCCACGTGTGCGTATACACCGCCGGGCGTCACGTCTCCAACGAGGTTTCCGGCAGCACCGCCGAGAGCATCGACTAACAAGCTGGTAAAGACACCGCCCCCATCTTCCTCGGTCGCATACTGTTCCGCAGTTGAGGCGGTGAGAATAGTCACTCCATCGCTGATCTCGGCTACCTTCTGCTGCAGCGCGCTTCCTCCTGCGACACCGCTGTGACAACTGTCGAGAATGATCACGCGGTTCTGAATCTTCGATTGATTGGCCATGGTCATGATCTCAGCCAATGGCACGCCGTCGTTTCCGGTCTTCACGTCTGAAGAGCAAAGGTAACCGCCGGTTGCTTCGATGTGACCATGCCCGGCAAAGTAGAAGAGCGAAACTTCACCATCACCAGCGAAGAGGCATTCGATGGCCTGGCGAAGCTCATCTCGCCCAACCGGATGGTTTGATCCAGTGGCGGTTAGATGCTTCACACCGAAATTCACCGACCCATCGGCGTGCCGATCAAGCATGGTCTTGACCGCGAACGAATCGTTTACGCAACCATGGAGGGCAGAAACGTTGGTGTAGTGGTCAATACCGACGACGAGTGCTTTGCGCATTAGAGGCTATCAATCCAGGCAGCGATGTTGTCCCAAGTCCAGACCATCGTATTCACGCCGGCGAGGTCGGTGCGATCATCCTTGTAGGCCCAGATACCGCGAATTTTCTTCTTCTCTTCCCTGGCACATTGAATCTCCCATTTCTGCCCACTGGAGTTGATGGAATTTTTGCTGACGATTACGAGGACGCCATCAGACCGAAGAATGCGGGTCCGCACCTTCTTTTTCCACTCTTCGTCGTAGGCTTCTTTGACTGACATGTCTACATACTCAAACGGCGAGTTGGTGTGCAAAGACTGCCCCTTGATCATGTCGCGGATGCGCACGTCCTCGATTGCGAAAGCGACGAAGATGACTTTCTTTTCGGCCATATTGAGATTCCTTATAATTGGTACGGCTAGATCACTGCACAACTACAGGCGTTGGTTACCACAGGCATCCAAGCATAATCAACAAACTCCATGAAAGTGGCACGCCATCCTAAAAGCATACTTCAATCTTGCGCCGACGTCTGCTTCCGGCGTTCTTTCCCCAACGACGGCTCCTGGCCGAATGTGTGAGTTCGGGCTGAGTGCCCCGTAGCGGCCGGTGCCGATCGGGCGGCGGTCGCCCTCAATAGCTGCAAAGGCAGGAAGCGACCGAAACGAACAGTCCCCTGCC
>Ga0268298_10001497_pt1 | contig 27433 bp, 27 predicted proteins | sample WWTPWeurt_MetaG_FD_194462 | JGI IMG/M metagenome (GOLD analysis project Ga0268298, IMG submission 194462) | Activated sludge microbial communities from WWTP in Nijmegen, Gelderland, Netherland - WWTP Weurt | ecosystem: Engineered > WWTP > Aerobic digester > Activated sludge | place... | reverse complement strand
TTTAATGCCTACAGCCTTGATTCAAAATAGCGCCATTTTGCTTTATTACATTCTTTCAATTCTTAAACCTGGCGTAGTACTTGTGGCTGTCTTCAACGCTTTTGAACAGTTTGCCTACGGGCTTGGTTTGACTGCATACACTGTCTTTCTTTTAAGCTTGGCATCACCGCGTTATCGTAGCGGGCATTACGCCATCGCTACGGCAATTATGGCACTGGGGCTTTTGTTGCCCGGCTATGTAAGCGGCAAGCTATGTACCATGCTTGGATATCAGAATTTCTTTCTCCTAAGCTTTCTTCTATCCATCCCTGGTATGATCGCTATATTGTTTCTGCCTCTGGGCTCGTTATCCCAGGAGGCGGCTAAGGACAAACAAGACTGAGATAAGGTCTTTTAGTTTGTTGCTTTGATTTAGTAAAAGACCATCTCTAAAGTTCAGAGGATTCTTCAGTGCAGTACCGAAAAGTCGGCAAGTGGGGCGTGAAAGTTTCGGAAGTAGCCCTGGGTAGTTGGCTCACCTATGGTGGAACGGTTGAAGAGAAGAATGCCGTCAAGCAAATTCACAAAGCATTTGAACTGGGCATCAATTTCTTTGATACGGCCAACGTTTATGCGCAGGGTCAGTCGGAAGTGGTAGTGGGCAAGGCCCTCAAGACCATGAAAAGAGAAGCCTGTTTCGTGGCCACCAAAGTCTTTTTCCCCATGGGCGAAGGACCGAACGACAAGGGGCTTTCTCGCAAGCATGTTTTTGAGCAGTGCAATGCCAGTTTGAAAAGGCTGGGGCAGGATTATGTAGATCTCTATCAGTGCCATCGCTTTGATCCGGAGACGCCCATGGAAGAACTGGTTCGAACCATGGATGATTTGACCCGGCAGGGCAAGATTCTCTACTGGGGAGTGAGTGAGTGGAGCGGCTCTCAAATAGAGGATGCCTACCGGGTGGCGGCAGAACTCAATGCTGTGCCTCCCATTTCCAACCAGCCCTGCTACAACATGCTGACCAGAAACATCGAAGCTTCAGTTATCCCTGTTTGCGAAAGGCTGGGAGTCGGTCAAGTTGTGTTCTCGCCCCTGGCTCAGGGTGTCTTGACCGGTAAATATGCGCCGGGTAAACCCCTGCCGGAGGGCAGCAGAGCTGCCGACAGTCGGGTCAATATGTTTATGATGGGCAGAAGTCTGATGTCGGACGAAACCCTGATGAAAGTGGAAAGACTCAAGGCTATTGCCCAGGATGAAGGCCTGACTCTCGGGCAAATGGCTCTGGCCTGGTGCCTGCGTGAGACCAATGTAGCCAGTGTCATTATCGGCGCTACCAAACCCCAGCAGATAGAAGAAAACGTCACGGCTGCCGGTCTTAAGCTTTCCAGCGAAGCTCTGGCAAAAATAGAGACGATCCTGGCTACCCCTGTGGGTGCTAGAGCCTGAGACAGAAGCGACCTTATTGTTACTCTTTCTTGGCCCGGTGGGTAGACCGGCCCGGAAGCGGGCACAACTAATGATGCAGCTACTATTCAGGGGGTCGGTATGAAACTGAAAAAGGGTGGGGCTTGCCTTTCGGCGCTCTTGCTATTGGCTTCAAGCCTACCTGTGGCTCAGGTCTTCCTGGCCTTGCCCTGTCTGGCTGATGACCCGCAAGTGCAGAGCGACTGGGCGGTGGACGACCCCAATCGCAAGCCTGCCGTCACTGAAGAGAAGCCCAAGAGCGAAGAGAGCGGCGGCACTTCCTTAGTGGCCCCGGTCGTCCCTCCTGCAGCCGGTGAAAGCGCTAAGTCCGATAGCCCTGCCTCCTCCACTGATGCCCTCGATATGCCGATGGTGGCGCCGGTGATGAGCCCGGCCACCCAGGCCGTGATCAACAGCAATGCCAAGGAAACCATTGAAAAAGGTGCGGTGACGGCCACTGCTACGGTCAAACCGGCGGCTCCCAGCCAGACCATTCAAGCTTCGGCTTCCTCTGCCAAACTTTATGGACGTATTGAACAAATTGCCGGCGGCAAGGGTGCTAACTTCCCGATTGTCTTCAAGGCCGCTGTACCTTCCCTTGATACCTCTCTCGCCAAACCGGCCTTGAAGGGCGGTGCCCAAGATCTTACGGTTTACTCGGGCACTGTGGCCAAGAGTTTCCCCGAGGATTATCGCGGCACCTGGGGCGGCTCTTTAAAGGTCTGGACTGTTGAGCAAGCTCCGGTTTGCTTCCAGATTGATCCGGAGGAAGCCGGCAAAGTGCAGCGCATCTTCAAGAGTGGTGCCGAAGGTTCCGTTAATTTCATGTTCGCCAACGATACAAAGGGCGGAATCTATCTGGCTCCTGCCCAGATTATGTTTCAAGTAGCCGGTAAAGAAGTTGGCCTTGAAAAACAGATGACTCAGATGATGGGCGGACAGAGTCTTTCGGCCATGGGACCGATGGGGCAGATGATGGCTCAGATGGCACAGTCTATGCCGGTTCCAATTATCTTTTCTTTCGGAGACATTCAGACCAATTCCATGGCCAAGGGGCTCTCCGGTAATGAATTTGTGCAGCGTACCTTGCGCAATACGGTGCGGCAATTGACTCCCCAGGTAATTGAGCAGCAGATCATCGCTCAGATGAATGAAGTAATGAAATCTACCGGCAGACCGCGCCTTCGCTATGAAGAGTCGGTAATTCGCTTCACCAAGGTGAATGCTCAGCAGATGTATGTGCAAGCGGCTCAGGTTGTCTATGGTCCTGACCGCAAGTTTCAGCAGAAAATTATCATGTATGGTTACGTGACAAAAGGGCAGGTGGTCAATACCAATCCCTACTCTGGTATGATGCAGATGCCTGGCATGATGCAAATTCCGGGACAAGCTCCCGGTACTATGCCGCAGATGCGTCCCGGTACCATTCCCAGCATACCGGGGCTGACGCCTGGACAAAATCCATTCGGCGGCGGTAATGGTGGGTCCATACCAGGACTGCCACCAGGTTTCAATCCCTTCCAGGGACTTTTTGGTCAGTAAGCCTTAGAAAATAAACATGAGCACCACCTATTCCTCCGAGCTTTTAAGTGAGCTTGCCCAGTTCGTTTCCGATTTGATCTCCCAGAGTGATTATCCCGGTTTTGAGTCTCGCGCCTTTCGCATCGGTTTGCCCGATCGCTTCAACCAGGCCTCGAGCAAACTCTTTGGTGAGTGCCTCGACCACGAGTCAGTCTATATGCGACTGGTGGCTCTGCGCTGGTTTCAGGACAAGCCCGGCACCATCAAGCCTTTTATCAAACAGATTCAAGCTCATTTGCTCGATGGGGACGAATGGGTGCGTATAGAAGCCCTGGGTGCCCTGGAGCGCTTCCATTCTCCCACCAGCGGCAACGCGCAAGCGTGCGCGCTTCTGCTCAAGGACGAGAACGTACAGGTGCGAAAGGCCAGTGCCAAAGCGCTCACTAAAATGTTGCCGCGTGTACATGAAAAGCTGGCTAAAGAGCTTGACGACGTGCGCCAGGAAAATCTCAAGCAGGTGGAAACGCTCTTGACGGAAGCCCTCTGCGACAGCGACGTGCAGGTGAGGCAGAAAGCAGAGAAGGCACTGCGCAAGAGCGGCAATCTGGACGGCTAGTTTTTCAACTTTCGGCGGCGAGACGATTTTCTAGAAGCTTCAAGGCTTCCAGGCAGTTGTCGTCGTTATTGATTCTGGTATAGAAGCCGTACTCAAAATACTGCTCCATGAAATTCAAGTTGTAGGCAAGGACTTTCAGCAAATCTGCCAGTTGAACCGAGATCTTCTCTTGTAAGCCTCTGAGGTCCTCTAGAGCAGCGGCAAGTGCGGTTAGCCCCTCTTCTATCTCCTTTATTCTTCCGGCGTCTTGCCGGAGGGCAGAGGGCTCTTTCCTGGCGTTTTGTTTTCCTGCGCTTGTATAGATTTGAGACATCTGTCTGTGCACTGTTGCATTTATGACAAAGAGTACGGCAGCCATCTCATGGAAATAGCTGCGGATCATCTTTTCTTCCAGAGTGACGCGCTTTTCCGAGAAGCGTTCGATTACCTCGTGGATCTTGACTGTGAGCGCTTGATTGGCGTCAAGGCAAGAGACAATCTGCTTGACGATCTCTTCTTCTTTGATGTTGTGTAAAGTCATAATCCCTGAGCCTTTTAATTGCCTTCCTACAAAGAAAAACAGCCGCCCGGCTGGGCGACTGTTTTCTTAAGGTTGGTTTTCGTTTCCGCTTTGCCAAGTCTTATGTGGAAGAACCGCTGGTGCTGCCGGCTACGGGTGCGGCCTGGAAGGAATCGGACATTTCCATGGTGCTGACGGAAAGGTGAGTGCCTCCCTGCTGTCTTCTGAAGTTGTCCAGATATCTACGCAGAGCTTCGCGTATCAGATCTGAGCGGGTGCGGTGCTCGCACTGGGCAATAAAATCGACTTGTTCGAGCATAGCAGGGGGTAGTGCAATCAAGACCTTCTTGGGCATATTCGATTCCTCATGGAGACGTTTTGGGGTGACGAAATTCGCCTCTTTCAAAGCCACACGCTTTGTGAGAGGGAACTTTATCAACGGTTCTTTACGATAGGTAACCGCTTTTTGGGTGGCGAGTGGATTTATCAACCACCTTCAACGGCTATTCAATTTACACATGAAAGTCGATATCGTAAAGGTCTAAAAGGGGCATAAATACCCAAGTTCCTAGAAATACACTTAAAAGGTTTTTTGGAAAGTCGCAATCCTTGACCAGGTAAGACTCAAGGGGGATCAGCCTAAAATCCGTATAGATACTAGGGTGGACAAAGGACATATCCTGCTCTTGAACTTCTAAAAAATTGTGCTAGAGATTCCGATTGTTTGGCGCATTTTGCCCGGTGCTTCTGATGAAAGTGGCTTGTGCAGCCAGTTGTAATACGATATTTAGCGTTTTATCTGGTACAGAGGTGACAGGCTTTTGATCGGCGAAATAAGCGATATGCATGTTATGTCCTAGACGTAAGCCGGACGGCATCTACTTATCATTAAATAGTATCAGTGGTGATACCACTACCGTATATGCGTTTTTCGAGACGGGCGTAATAGCCCTTTCTTCAGCTCTTAAAACGGCATGGCCTGCGCGTTTGGAGCCAGAGATTGGGCAGACTGCCCAGACGTGTGAGTTTTCTACAGGATTTGAACTGTCAGGGTGTTTGCTCTTGGTTTTAAAAAGTCAAGGCTTGGTAAAACGGTACGATACATTGCATCATTGATATGGTTGTCGGAAGAGGGAAAAAGTGATGCTCATCGCCAGTTGGAATGTCAACTCCATTGCCGTTCGTTTGCCCCATGTTTTGAATTATTTGAAGGAGTCAAAGGTAGACCATCTGGGCTTGCAGGAGTTAAAGACTACCGATGATAAATTTCCGTACACCGAATTTTCAGAGGCCGGCTATAGTTGTCTAATCAAGGGTGAGAAAACCTATAACGGTGTGGCCCTGGTTTCTCAAAAAGAGACTTCTTGCCGCTTGGTGGCAGATGTCTTGCCTGGTGCCCCGGAACCGTTGCAAAGTCGGCTTATTGACGTGCTTTTACCGCAGTCGAAACTGCGCATTCTCAATCTCTATGTGCCGAACGGCTCCCAGGTTGATTCCGATAAGTATGAATACAAGCTCAAATGGTTCGATGCGCTTTTGACCTATGTAGGTAAAGCGCAAGAAAGTGGTGAGCACTTGCTCATTATGGGTGATTTCAATATCGCCCCTGAAGACAAGGATGTGCACGACCCGGCCCAATGGGAAGGGCAGGTTCTAGTTTCAGAGCGGGAAAGGCAGTGTTTTCAACGCCTTCTGTCTCTGGGCTTCACAGACAGCTTCAGGCACCTGCACGAGGAGGGAGGAGTGTTTTCCTGGTGGGATTACAGGCAGATGGCTTTTCGCCGCAATATGGGGCTGAGAATCGACCACATATTACTTTCTCAGTCGCTGCTTCCCTTTCTCAAGCAGGCCTGGGTCGACAAAAGCCCGCGCAAATTAGAGAAGCCCTCTGATCACGCTCCGGTACTGGTGGAACTAGACTTGTAAGTTCTAGTATTTGAAGAGTATCTCTTCAGTCTCAACTTCCGATAGACCGGGGAACTGCCCGGCCACTACCATGTCGGCCAGTTTACCGGCTGCTTTGAAATAGCTGTCGGAAGGTCTTTCGCCGGTCAGCTTCCGTCTCAAGTCCTGACAGAGTATGTCGGCGGCAGCGATCAAAGTAGGATTTTGCTCGGCGTGCGCATAAAGGCTGGTGACCAGGATGATCACGGCATCTTGAATGCGCGATGACATCTCGGCGATGCGGCACTGCCTGTCTGCCAGTTTGAGCTGGTGCTTGACCATGTTCTGTGAAAGCTCGAGGGGAGACTCGGAGAGGAACTCCAGGGCGTAGTCCACATGGGCCTTCAGGTCGGCGTCCATGCCCGGCACTTCGTGCTGATCTACGCCTTCCAACTGCTTGCCAATCCACCACATGGAATAGGGGATTAACTCGTTGCGCAAGGCAAAGGCATGGGCCGGATTGAAAGGATTGAAAACCTTGATGCCGGCTTGTGCTACCTTTTTGCCGATGGGTTCGAAGTAGGCCACGCCATGTTGTTTGGCCAGAGACTTGAAGAAGGCCATACCCAGCATTTCTCCTTCGCCTTCATAAATGCAAGGGGCCAGGAAGTCATGAATGTTATCGCCCAGGAGGTGGCCCGAGAGAAAGGAGCGGCCGCCGTGGGTTTTCATGAATAGCTCGATGGCGCATTCTTTCTCGGCCTCAGAACCAAAGATTTTGGCGATGATGCACTCCAGCTCGCCGCGGAAACCCTGGTCTAGCAACCAGGAACCCCAGGCTACCAGCGCCTCGGCACCAACAATCAAGGCTGCTGCTCTGGCTATGCGGCGCTTGACCAGCTCTCTGGTTTCAATGGCTTGTCCGTAGGTTTGTCTGAATTTGGCCCAGGGCAACATGTTGGCCAGCATGATTCTCATTACACCGGCGGCTGTGGCGCAAAGTGCCAGCCGTCCCATATTCAGTCCGTGGTAGGCCACGGTTAAGCCGTCACCGGCTGTGGGAACCAACAGGTTCTCTTTGGGTACCTTGAAGTCTTTGAACTTGAGACCGTTATTGAAGGCATGCTTGAGGGCGTGCAGTGAATACGGCACAACCTGGAAGTGCTCGTCTTCTTTCTCGGGCAATTCGGTGATAAGGGCTGCCGGTTTATTGTTGACAAGGCAGACCAGACCCACCGTGCGTCCCGGCACGGCATTTGTGATAAACAGCTTCTCGCCATTCACCACATAGTGGTCCCCAACCAGTTCCGCTTTTGTTTTGAGAGCGGTGAGATCTGAGCCGGCTCCCGGCTCGGTCAGGGCAAATCCGGAAAGAGCTTCACCGCTTGCCAGTTTCGGCAGAATTCTCTTACGTTGCTCTTCGCTGCCGAAGCTGCGCACAGGGTCGACAGCGCCGATACAGCCGTGTACGGAAGCCAGTCCGGCTGCCGTCGGCTCGATGGAGGCCACCCTGGTCAGGAAGGTCATGAATTGGCGTACGGTGGCACCCTGACCGCCGTATTTTTCCTCGATCAACATGCCCCAGTAGCCGGCCTGGGCCAGATCCGTAAAAACGCCGGCAGCAATTTTGCCGTTTGCATCCATCATGGTTCCGGCTTTTTTATGCTTGCGCAGCACGTCCAGCGATTTCTGCATTGACGGCAAGCTGAGGGCGCCGTCCGGCATTTTTGGTGGGCAAAAGAGTTCAAGGGGAATTTTGGCGTCCCAGACTGCTTTGTGCACAGGGCTGTTGGAAGTTTTGTATTGCTCCGCGAAGAGCGCCTCTACCTGGTCATCGGCGCGGTCCACTGCACCGGTGCGCTTGGCTTCCTCTTCCGACTTGCCGGCAAGTTGCATGGCCGTTTCCGCAAAGCTGGCTTGACTGTCGTCCTTCGCTTTGCCCGGCTCTTCACTGGGTTCCTTCAGGGATTCTGGCTCTTTTACGGATGTCATATAAACCGCCTTAGATTGACCTTTTAAGGGCTTCAAGATTAGTTTAGATTCTACTAGACTTGGCGGCTGCTTATGATTAAGAGCTAATTTTCTTGAAGTTTGAGGAAGGCGCTCAGTTTTCCAGCTTTATGGAAATAGGATTGTGGGAAGTGCTTGTCACTGTCACTGTCAGTGGTGCGCCGCTTAAGATGGCGTGTAGTTCAGACCCTGCCAGTTTATGGCGCCAGCCTGAAGTGAGAGCACTTTCTTCTTCTTCCTTCTCCAGTTGACCCTTGTCCTGACGCACGAAGCGTTGCAGTTCATCTCTGGTGGCGATTAGCTCAGGAGCGATTTCTATCTCCTGGGAACGTACCTTCAAAACCGTGTACAGAACATCGGCAATGAGAACATCGGCTTTGGATGGGGCTCTGCCGGCCGGCCACTGGGGACAATCGGCTTCCTTGAGCGCCAGCGCTTCCGCTACCACCCTGATGATATGTTTGCCATAGCCTGAAAGCTGCCCATCTTTGATACCGCGGATGCGGCTGATATCGCCCGGTGTGGTGGGCGGCTTCTTTGCCAGTTCCAGAATGATATTGTCGGACAGCACAAAGCGCGGGGGCTTATCTATGCGCCGGGCCTCCTGATCGCGCCAGAGGCAGATGGCTTGCAGAACGGCCAGTTTTCGACGGGATAGACCCTGCGCCCCTTTGATGCGCATAAATTCGCGTCCGGTTTCCTTCTGATAGTAACTTTCCTGCTCGTAAAGTTTGCACTCCTCCAGCACCCAGTCCAGTCTGCCTCTCTCTTTCAGCCTTTCTTCCAGGGCCTGATAGAGCGGCAACAAATGCAGTGCGTCGTCGATGGCGTAATCTATTTGCGAGGCTGTAAGCGGTCTCAGGGACCAGTCAGTGAAAGATTCGGTTTTAGAGAGGGTCAGGTCAAACAAGGCATGCAGCAACTTGCCGTAGCCGGCCGGATAACCAAGACCGAGAAAGCCGGCGGCTATTTGTGTATCGAAAATCCGCTTGGGGATGAAACCGGAACGCTGATTGACGATGGCCAGGTCTTGAGAGCCGGCGTGCAAGACTTTGATGTAGCCGGGATCCGCCACATAGCGCCAGAGGTCGTCGAGATTCTGAACCTTGATGGGATCAACCAGGAAGACTCGTTCTCCTACCGCCACTTGCACTAGACAAATGAGGGGGAAATAGCTCTTCTCAGGAATGAATTCCAGGTCGATGCCGAAGATGCCGCAAGCCTCGATGCTCTGGAGCATCTCCCTGAGGTCTTCCTGCGCGTCGATGAGCTTACCGTGCTTTTCTCTAGCGGAGGTCTTTTCGTTAGTCATTGGATTGGGGTCCTTGTAAATGTTTGCGACACCAGGCCAGGGATCCTTTTCGTCCCATGATGACGGTGCATTCTTGTTTAGTCTCGGGCAGGGGAAAATCCAGGCTGTCCAGTTCCAGTCCGCCCACATCCAGTCCGGCGCCAAGGGCCAGGGCGGCCGGTCCCGCCGTATCCCAGGTCTTTAATTTGCCAGACAAATGAGCAAAAACATCAGCTTCACCCTCCAGAATCAGTGCTACTTTCAGTCCGATGCTGCCGGTTTTGACCAGATCGACTTTTTCCAGGTCCTTGACCCAGGGATTGGAGCGGCGATCTCTTGTGCCCATGACCACTCGGGCCGATGAATTGAGCGGTAGCGGCGGCGGTTCTTCCAGTAAGGTCTCACCGAGCGGCAGAGCGCCGGCTTTTCCTTGCATTGCGTGGGGATGGCAATCAGTCTGGCGGCGCTTCACGCCAAAGCCTTTGCCGCCGTAGTAGAGTCGGCCGCTCTGAGGGGCCAGAACCCAGCCGAAGCAGGGCTCTAAGTCAATGAGCAGACCAACCATGATGCAGTAGTCATCATGATCCATGATGTAATTCTGGGTACCGTCTATGGGATCTATGAGCCAGATTCGCTTTCTTTCATGGTTGAGTGCGTGGTCCAGGTCTTCTTCGGAAATAACGGCGTCATCCCGGAAGCGACTCTGCAGCCTTTCCTTAAACAGCCTGGAGATGGCCAGGTCGGCGCTGGTGACCTGATCTTCAGGGCTGGTTTTTTCGCTAATCTCAAGCCTGTCTCGCATTGAAAGAGCCAGATGACCTGCTTCTTCCGTTAGTTTCGAGACAAAATCGATATCTTCCCCGGTCAGGGGTTCAGTCTGGCTTGATTCTTGCAATGCAGTTACTTTCTTTGGCAATGCGGCAGGCTAATTCCGGTACATTTTGCAGCCGTACTCTTCAGCCAGTTTGTTATCGAGCAGGTCGGCTACATAGGCCACATGCCAGACCATGTCATCCAATTCCTCTTGATCCAGTCCTGTTGTCGGTCTCTGGGCGACCACCAGGACCACGTCATCGTGGGTGCTGAGAGCGCACAGGGAGAGATTGCCGTTGAGATCGAGCAGGCGCCGATAGAATAGCTCTCTGCCGGTTTCAGGCAGATAAACGAGCGGGGCGGTGATTCTCACCAGGGTGTTGGCCTTTCCTCTTGTGTCCTTGGGTCCCTCTTGCACCAGGATGTAGACTCTGGCGCTGCCTTCCATGAGCCACCAGCCCAGACCGCCGGCATCGGCCAGTACGTGATCGGCAGCCACCAGACCACGTTTGGCGAAATACTCTTCCACCATATCCTTGGCTTCCTGGGCGGAAACCACGTTTACTTTTTGTGCACCGAATATACCCATAGACCTATATTCCCGTATTCCCGCTTTTGCTTTTGCCTTATTGCTAACTCAGCCCTGAGGTGGAGCGAGTTCCAAGTATACCCAATGGTAAGGCGGCTGAGTTTATTAAGCGCGCTTAATAAACATCTACGTAAAGGAAACGTTTTCAGGTAGTTCTCATTGGAGTCTCCTGGTGTTACTATTTTTCTACACTACTTTCCCGAGTAGCGCAGCGGTAGCGCAGGTGACTGTTAATCACTTGGTCGCTGGTTCGAATCCAGCCTCGGGAGTTTTTCCTGAAGCCTCCCTCACGGGAGGCTTCTTTCTTTTTCACCAGACAGAAAAGGTGCCCCCTGAGGGGCACCTTCTCGTAAAAGCTAATTATAGGAAGTCGCTACTTGCTCGACAGGCTGCTTATTTGCTGTCGGAAGAGGCGGCTTTCTTATCCTTCAGTGCTTTCATGGACTTGGCCAGCTTGATGATGATCACGGGCATGATCACAATACCGGCGAAGACAAGTCCCATCGATACAAAACCGCTATCCATTTTATACTCCTTCTAAGAAGTGCCGAATTGTAAGACCGCGACCACCTGAAAAAAACGGGTCAGACTTATTATAGTATTGCCCGAGACCATAAGAGAAATAAAGGCTCAAATAAATATTGGCAAGATTCTCTGCCGGCCCGCCGGGCTACTTGGGTAAATTCTGCTGCCAGACCTGCTCTGTTACGTTTTCAAACTTATCTATCAGCCAGTTATTGTCCTTCAGTGTTAAAACCACGGAATAGTAGACAGTATTGCCTGCTGAATCCGGATTGAGGAAATAGTGCCCGTCCACCAGGAAGGTCATGGACGTAGGTTTGGCTTCGGTTATGAGGAGGGAGCCCGGCGGCAGGTAACTTTCGGTGAAGCCTTCCTTGAATACGGGCTCGGTGGCAAATTTGGTGAGAAAGGTCTCCAGCGGCACGTCCTGCAAACGAAAGCGCTCCGAAGTGAGATCCCAGGCACTCTTTAAGAGTCCCTCGATTTTCTGACTGTCTCTGATGCTGATAATAAAGGTCTCTACTGATTCCCGCGCCTTCTCATAGACGTTGGAGGCGGCCGGCTTGTACTGACCACTTTCCAGAATTAAGGAATTGTTCGGACCCATCGGGCCGGACAGTTCCCAGAGCGCTCCCACTCTGATGTCCTGGGACTGGGAGGAGGAAATATGGTTGTTTATATCGAAGCGACTGAGGTCGATTTTGAGCATCTTAGACTTGGAGCCGGCTGTCTTGACGTAAAACATGCCCGGAAATTCTTTGCCGTCGGCGGTCTGTGAAGGTGGCGCGTAGTAAAACAGGGTGCCGTCGTACTTCTTAGTAAATAGAAGGGGATTGTCGTTGCCCAGTTGATTCAAGAGCACCACCACACCGGCGATGAGCGCTGGAACCAGGAGGGCGGCCGCGGCTATGGCCAGATTGCGCGGCGTAACCCAGGCGGGCATGGTAAAAGACTTAGCGGCCTTGCCCGACTTCTTGTCCGAAGCCATGGGTTTGCGAACTCCGGCCGTGCGCCTGCCTGTTTCGGAGCCGACGCTGGGCGGGCGGGTGGTTCTGGCCGTAATTCGTCCCGATGTGCCGCCCTCCGGCCCGGTGACGAAGGGGCTGACGGTTCCGGCACCGGTTTCGGTGCGGCGAAAGGAAGGCTTATCCACTATGGGCGGCGGGTCGTCTCCAAAGAGTCCCCCGGACAGATCGAAATCTTCGTTATCGCGACTGCCCGGAGCGATGGTGTTGAAGCCGACTGCCGGCGGTGCACTGAGCAGGGAGGGCATGGCGCCGGTATCGAACTGGGTGCGCATGCACTGCTCGAGCGCGTCGCGAAACTCCTGCATACTTTGAAATCGTTGTTCAGGCTTCTTGGCCAGAGCCTTAAAGGCGATCTGCTCAATTTGCTCTGGAATTCTCAGATCTGGTCTGGCCTGAGCAAAGCGCTCCGGCATTTCAGACACATGCATCTTCATGGTGGCATATATAGTGTCGCCCATTAGAGGCGGCAGACCAGTCAGGGATTCATATAAGACGGCCCCCATTGAATATATGTCCGAGCGCGCATCAAGGGTTTGCCCCAGGCACTGCTCCGGACTCATATATATAGGACTGCCGAAAATCTCTCCCGTTTGCGTCAGGTTCTGTTGCATCTTGCCGGAGGCATTGGTCAACTTGGCGATGCCGAAGTCCACTACTTTGACGAAGTCCTTGCGTCCTTCCACTTCTACGAGCATGATATTGCTCGACTTCAGATCTCTGTGGATTACGCCTTTCTGGTGAGCATGGTCGAGAGCGTCGCAGGCCTGAGCGAAAATCGGCACCGCTCTCTGAAAGGGAATATGGTTCTCTTTCTTGATTACATCAGAGAGACTTTCCCCTTCCAGAAAGTCCATCACTATATAAGGTTGTCCTGTGGCTACGACACCGCAGTCGTAGACAGTGATCACATGTGGGTGTTGCAGGTGCGAAGCGGCCTGGGCTTCCTGTTGAAAACGTTTGATACTCAACTGGTCGGTGACGTGCTGCGCTTGCAACATCTTGATGGCCACGGTGCGGTCCATCATTTCGTGCAGACCACGATAGACGATGCTCATGCCGCCGCGACCCACTTCTTCCAGGACGCGATAACGGTCGTTCAGGATTGTGCCCAGCAGTTCGTCCTTCTGCATGAACATAAGCATGTTCTTGTCATAGGGACAGACAGTTTGGGTAACAGGAAACTCTCGTTTGCAGCCTGTGCAGACTTTCTTTTTTTGCTGGGTTGGGTCTTCGAAAGTCATGGGTCATCTATGCGACTGATTACAGCTTCGATTTTAGCAAAAGCTTAAGCCTTACTGATGGGAACTTTTAGATCCTTGAGAATCTGCTCGGCGGTCCGGCGACCCGAGACCATGGCGCCGTTTATAGAAGCGTTATCCCGGTGGTCTCCGCAAACATATACGGTTTTACTGCCGTCATCGACGCTGACGCTGCGGCGGGGATTGTCCAGCCATGGCGGCGCTTGATCTGGCAGCGCCCGTTCAATCCGGAAGGTCCTCAAATGTTCATATTTATCGCATTCGGGACCAAACCACTCTTTTAGCTCCTTCTTGACCAGTTCCGGCAGGTCGGCACCGGTGTAGTCGCGCAAAACGGTAACGGATAGCAGGTGCTTATCCTTGGGAGCCAGGGCGCGGGAGACATTGGTCATGACTGCCAGATTGTTGATAAAGGTTTCTTTGCCCTCGCTCTCACTGAGATTACCGTTCAGAATCAGCATGGGTTCCGGCGTGGGGGCGCTCGGGGCACTGAAGTAGAGGCAGGTGACGGTACGAGTCTTTGGTTTTTCGATGCTCGGCAATAGGCGATGGGCCTCGGTGCCTTCCGTTGCGATAACTACGGAACGGCTTTTCAGTCTGGCACCGCCTTCCAGTAAGACGGTCAGGCAGTTCTGACTTTCAAAGGAGGTCTTGTCCGCTTCTATGGACTGTACTCTCGTATTGTAGGCAATGCTTTCAGCCGGCAATTTGTCGGCCAACTGTCGGCTGATCATGCCCATGCCCAGCCGGGGTATTGCCACATAGCCTTCCGACATCATTTTGAAGACAAAGTCGAACATGCGGCCGGAGCCGGCCAGGCTGGCATCAAGGGTGATACCACCGAAAAAGGGGCGGAAGAAACGATCAATGATGCGATTGGAGAAGCCGTAGTCGGAAAGAGCTTTCTTGATGGTGCGCTCCGGTTGTCGGAATATCTCGTCTACCGGCATATTCATTAATTTTTGCCTTAAATAGGCAATTTTCAACTTGTCCGCCATGGGGGCAATGTCGGAAATCAGAGTGGAAAACAGGGCCGTAGGCTCCCGGAAGGGATCGGCGATGCGGGTGAAGGCTTGGTTGTAGTGGACAAGCGCGCCGCTTTGAAAGGGGCAAAGGTCCAGGCGAGCATAGTCGAGCTGACGCATGGCTTCAGGATAGGCTGTTAGGAAGACCTGGAAACCCAGATCAAGGTGGTAGCCGTCTTGAATTATGGTTCTCACTCTACCGCCCGGTTCTTTCTCGGCTTCCAGTATGAGAGGCTGGAAGCCGTTTCTGACCAGGTGACCGGCAGCCGTCAGACCGGATATGCCGGCTCCGACTATGACGGCGTCGTAGATTCTTTCAAGATCAATTTGCCTGGCTTGTGCCACTGTCTTTTGCCTCAGTATCATCGTAGGGAGCCATGATTTCCAGGGTGTTGCCGCTTGGATCCTCTATATAGATGGATCTTGTGCCGTCCCTGTGCAATTTCAATTCTCCAAAACTTTCAGCTTCTTCTGAAATGAAGGCTAGATGCGGTGGATGTTGACCCGGAACGACGAAAGCCAACTTTATATTGCCGAAACGCAGGAACGCCCAGGTATCGTCCTGGTAAATGACTTTGCAATTGAAAGACTCCTTATAGAAGTCCACGGTCTTTGCCAGATCCTTAACCTGAATGGCAATGTGGTCAATGGAATCCAGTTCTGTTTGCCTGTTCATGTCTTCTTCTTCTCTTTGACCTGACTCCTGCTCTTTATTCCTGTTTACTTTTTCCTGTTTATTCAAGGGCGGTGCGCAAGTGCCAGAGGTCTGGGAAGCAACGCTTGTAGAGTGTGCTGCGCAGATAACCGACGCCCTCGGAACCCCCTGTGCCGCGCTTAAAGCCGATGATACGCTCTACCACGGTGACATGGTGTGTGCGCCAGAGAGAGATAAGCTCATCCAGATCGATAAGCTTTTCGGCCAGGTCATGCAAGTCTATCCACTTGCTGTCTTCATCATAGAGAGCGATTAGTTCCTTGATTCTCTCTTGTTCCAATTCTCTCACCAAGGTTTCGTCGGCTCCAGCCTTGGGCATGGTCAGCTTGAAACCTTTTCTTCGCAAAAGGTCGTAAAAAATATCTTCCAGGCTTTGCTCGTTGAATCTTCTAGTGAGTGCTTCGAAAGCTACTTCGTCTTGCTTAAAGTGCTGAAGAAAGCGCTCTTCCTTCAAACCGGCCATAAATTCGATTTCGCGAAACTGGGATGACTGGAAGCCCGAGGCCGGATTCAATTTGTGGCGGAAACCCAGAAAATCTCTGGGTGCCATGGTCTCGAGGATATGAATTTGCTGCACCAGCACTCTCATGATGGAGACTACCCGGCGCATAAAATGGGTAGCCCGACGTACCTTATCTTCTCTCATTAGTTCAACGACCAGATCTAGCTCGTGAATTATCAATTTGAACCAGAGTTCGTAGGTCTGGTGAATGATAATGAAGAGCGGTTCGTCATGGTGCGCCGGTTCTGACTGGCAAACCTGCAGTTTTTTGAGCTCATCGACCATCAGGTAACTATTGTAGGAAAGTGGTGTATGACCACCAGTGGCGATACCGCCATAAGAACCGACTTCCTTCACTTTGGTCTCTTTTTCGCTCATTGGTTTTCTTGCTCACTCCACTTCTTGTTTAAACTAGTTTAGTTGTCCTTGCTCTGCTTAGGCATCTTTGACTTAAGATCTACCTGGTTCTCCGGTGTTGCCGCAGGTTCGGTCGGCTTGGTGGAGTTCTTCATGATCTTTTCCTGGGGCTCCGGTTTTGCCTTGGGCGGTTTTTCTTTTTTGTTGCTTTTGGGTTTCTTGGCCTTCTTAGCCGGCTTGAGAGGTACAGCGCCGGGAGCAAGGGGCAAGTAGCTTTGTCGATCCAACTCTTCGCCTTCTACAATCTTCAAGTAGGTGAGCGGCTTGCGGCTGGAGTATTGAAAGGCCAGTCTGGAAGAGGCGAGTTCCTTCTTGGCTTTTTTCACCAGTGCTTCATAAGTGATTTGATAAGTTTCAACCAGGATGCCGCCGGCACTGAGCCGGAAAATTTTGAACTGGCATGGATAGACGGCCAGAGAAGGGCATGAGACGTACCAGATGTCTCGCTCCTTTTGAATTTTGTTGGCCCCAACGTGGCCGCTCAACACCAGCCTTACGTCCCTGCTCGAACCCAGTATTTCTCTAGCCTGGGCGCCTTGCGAAACTATGTATTCCTCCCAGGGTGGTCCACTGTCATAGGGAGGCGGCGGCAAGAGGGGATGGTGGCTGGCCACAACGGTAAACTTGCCGCTGTTCTTTTTCAGATCTTCTTTCAGCCATTCCAGTTGCTGGCTTCGCATCTCGCCCGTATTGGAATTGGCTCTTGCCGTATCCAGTCCGATCAGGTGGAGCCCGCTTACGGGATCGAGAGACCAGTAGGTATCGGGGCTGTTGAGACCGCGCCCTTTCAGATCGGGCCCGTAGGTTCTCATTTTGTCTACCGGGATGGGACCGGAGATATCCTGCTCGCCCATGATGAAATACCATGGCGCGTTCAATACTTGAGCTACATCTATGAAGAGCTGCCAGTGCGTTTCGTCTCTTCCCGGGCCTTCCACCTGATCGCCGCCGAAGAGCACAAAGTCGACGCCTTCCTGATTGATGGTCTTGAGCGCGTTTTGCAGAAACAATTGGCTCTCGGCTAGAAGCCTGATGTTGTCCGGCATGCCGGTGGCCAGATGGGCCCCTTCCACATAGGCAAAAGATACCTCCGGCACGCTGCCTGAGGCCGTGGCAGGCAGTACAGAGCCCAGACCAGTCGCCAAACCGGCCCAAACAAGCCCGGCCGAAGCTAAAAAACTACGACGGGTTAGTCTAAATCCAGCATTATCTTCAGCTCTACTGATGGCCGGCTCCTTTGCTCAATATAGTTTAGCGACAAACTAGAGTTGGCAACTTCAGTTGGGAGCCAAGGACATATTTTTAAGCTTAAGCGCGGTTCAGAAGAGCGAGTAACTCACTTCTTGCCTGGCTGTCTTGCTTGTAAATACCGCGGCAATCAGTGGTGATGGTAGCGCTGCCTGGCTTCTTGATGCCGCGTAGGACCATGCATGAATGTTCGGCTTCCACCATTACGAAGATTCCCAGCGGCTGCAAAGCTTCCAGTGCATCGGCAATCTGGGCTGTCATTCGCTCTTGCACCTGCAATCTTTTGGATACGGTCTCCACGACCCGGGCCAGCTTAGACAGACCGGTTATCTGACCGTCCTGCGGCAAGTAGGCCACATGAGCCACGCCGGTGAAGGGCAGCATGTGGTGTTCACAAGTGCTGGAGAAGGCGATGTCCTTGACCAGTACCAGACCGGCCTTTTCTTCCACAAAGCGGCAGGACAGTTCCTTAACAGGATCGGCGCCGTGTCCGGCCGTTAATTCCTTGAGCATGCGGGCCACTCTCGCCGGTGTGTCAAGGAGACCCTCCCGCTCGGGATCTTCTCCTATGGCAGCTAGAATTTCCTTCACGGCAGCTTCTATTCTCAAGGCATCGAAGCGCTTTTGGGGCGGAAATACCAGCGCTTCCGTTTCCAACAGGTTTTCGACCAGGCGGCGACTTTTGGTTTGCATCGTTTTTTACCTTTTCCCTTGCATAGGACCTATGTTAAGGCCGAAACGGTGAACAGCGCATGAACCGGGTCACTTGCTTCAGGAAATTTGACAAGGGGTTGGCAACTCATTTCTTTGCATCTATATATGATCATTCTTAATCACCGGCAATGAGCGGATTAAGACGCGCTATACTTCCTAACCTACGTTAAGTAAACATCTATATAGAGGGAATAGAGGATGACCGCCGCTGCTGCTCAAGAGTTGGATATTCGTCAGATCAAGGAATTACTGCCCCACCGTTATCCATTTTTGCTTGTGGATCGGGTGACTCATCTGGAGCCTGGCTTTGGCGCCAAGGGCTACAAAAATCTCACTGCTAACGAGCAATTTTTTGAAGGTCATTTTCCCGACAAGCCAATCATGCCTGGCGTTCTTATGGTGGAAGCCCTGGCTCAACTAGCCTGCATCGCTCTTCTTGCCAAAGACGAATACAAGGGCATGCTGGGTGTATTCACCGGTATGGACGGTATGAAGTTTCGCACCATGGTCACTCCCGGCGACAGGCTGGACATGGAAGTCGAGCTTCTCAAGATGAAAGGTCCTCTCGGGAAGGTGAAAGTACAGGCAAAGGTTGGTGACAAGATCGCCTGTGAAGGCGAGATATCTTTTGCTATGGTCAAACCCTGATAATTCCATTTCCCCTGGGACAAAATTTATGCCAGTAGAATCCTTGATCCATCCCTCTGCCATTATCCACAGTGGCGCCATAATTCATGAGACTGCCCACATTGCTCCTTATGCAGTTATTGGTTCCCATGTTGAAATAGGGGCCGGCACTCGTATCGGTAGTCACGCGGTTATCGACGGTCGCACCAAGATTGGTGAGAACTGCCGCATATTCCCGGGCGCTTCGATTGGACTGGAACCCCAGGACTTGAGCTACAAAGACGAGCCTACCGGTGTAATCATCGGTGACCGGGTCACCGTTCGTGAATACGCCACCATTCATCGTGGCACCGGTGATCGCTTCACCACCATCGGTGATGACTGCTTCTTCATGAACTACACCCATATTGCGCATGATTGCCGGGTCGGCAAGGGCGTTATTCTGGCTAACAATGCCACTTTCGCCGGTCATTGCCAGATAGGCGATAACGTTGTAGTGGCCGGACAAACCGTTTTTCACCAGCATGTACGCGTCGGTCGCATGGCCATGCTCTCCGGTAGTTCCGGCTCCCGGGTAGACATACCTCCCTTCGCCACCTGCGACGGCCGTCCGCTGCAAGTGCGCTCCGTCAATCTTGTCGGTATGCGCAGGCAGAAATTTTCTCCTGAGCTGAGAGCGGCCATCAAACAGGCTTACGTTTATATTTATCGCTCCGGGCTCAATAACACGCAGGCGATGGAGAAGATTGAAGAACAATATTCGCATTTGCCTGAGTTATTGGAAATTGTTGCCTTCTTCAGATCATCGAAGCGTGGCATAGCCAGGGGCTATACCGCGGGCACTGCCGACGATACGAACGACGGCGACTGAGAAATCCAAATCCGACGGATAGAACTTTCGAGACAAGTGCATTCAGGTGCATATTAAGGATTCCCAGAGTTTGTCTTCTCCCACTACCGAACAAGACCCCAGAAGTTCTCGATCATCCGGTTTCAGCACGCTCTTCAAAAACCGGCAGTTCATGAGCCTTTGGATTGCTCAGATCTTTTCTCAGTTTGCAGATCGGGCCGTCTTCGTGCTCTTTGTGGCCGTTCTGACGGCCAACGAGAATGCCACCATCGCCGGTAGGCATTTCGGTGCCGCTCAACTCACCAGTTTGCTCTATTTGGCATTTACTATCCCAGCTGTTGTCTTGAGTCCGGTAGCCGGTGTCTATGTAGATCGCTGGTCTAATAAAGCCGTGCTTTGTATATCCAATTTGGCCCGGGCTGCTTTTGTTTGCCTGGTCTCGCTGCCTTTCGTCAAACAATCTCCGGTGGCTGCTTTTACCCTCGCTTTTCTGATTTCTATTGGTTCGCAGTTCTTCGCGCCGGCGGAATCATCATCGATTCCGAGGCTGGTTAAAAAAGAGGAACTCTATGCCGCCAATTCTCTTTTCTTTACCACGATGATGATTGCGCTTGGATTCGGCTTCGCCATCGGCGAACCAATCGTCAGTGCCACCGGCATCGGTAAGGCGCCGTATGCGGTGGCTATGACTTTCTTGATTGCCGCCCTCTGCGTACTCCAGATCAGCGACAACAAGCGCTCTACCGCAACTGAGAATGTCTGGTGGGAAGAATTGCGTTTCGGTATCGCCTATATTGCCAACAATCAGACCGTTTTTAGAGCCATTCTCAAGATAACCTTCCTTTTTTCCACGATCATCACCCTGAACATAATTGCGGTAGCCCTGGCTCAACAAGTTATGAATCTGGAAGCGTCCAAGTTCGGCTACATAGTGGCGGCGGCCGGGGTTGGCATGGGTCTGGGGAATTTCCTCGTCGGTCACTATTACAGCCATATTTCCCCTTCGCTTCTGGCTTACCGGGGCTTCAGTCTGCTTGGACTTTTCATGACCATGTTGGGCAGTCTGGGCTTCATTCAGGATTATCTTTTCCCGGCTATGGGCCTGGAGGGCGTTTACTTCCATGGTCCCCTTCTGTTTGTGCCCCTGTTGATTGCCGCTCTGATCGGAGCTTCCTGCGCCTTTGTGGCTGTGCCCACGCAGTCACTTCTGCAGGGGGCTGTGCCGGAGGAATTGCGGGGCAAGGTCTTCGGCGCGCAGAATACGGCTATGTCCGCAGCTTCCACCATTCCGGTGCTCCTGGCCGGCGTTTCCGCCGATAACCTGCCCGGCGGTGTTTCCACCACTTTGTTGATAATCGGCATACCGACTCTGGTGGTCGGCATCATCAATCATCAGCGGACCAGCGCCGAAATCAAGAGATAAACTTAACAGGGATTCCAAGCGCCGACCGGTTGCCAAGCTGATGCCTGGTCTGGGTCTGACTGGTCCTGTGCCTGAATGGCTTTGAGGATACGCGCGTTTTCAAGGGGAACGCGCTAATATAAGAGCAGGTAAACATTTGATCAGACTGGCAAAGGAGGTTGCCATGCTGCCGGAATCCAATAAACTATATGGGAACCCCTAGTAGTCGTCGGAGCTTATGCGCAATCGAATTGTACTAATTGCTATCACCGTGATGGTCTGGATTGTCCTCAAGGCAATCGATCGCCTCGTCACTGGTCCAGAGGTGCTCTTCATCTTGTGCGGTGCGGTGACCATGATGGCCGGTCACAGTATCTGGCTTTTGTCAGCCCAGAGTCGGCACCGAGCCAAGATAGAAAAACGGGCTCTGGCGGTAAAGAGTCTCGACAGCGTGGTGCCCTCCCAGGCCTACGAACCATTTGTCGACATTCTCATCTCGGCCAAGAACGAGTCACGGGTCATCGAAACAACCGTGCGCAATATGTTCAAGCTCGACTATGAAAAATTCAATGTCTGGGTTATCGACGACATTTCCGATGACTCCATGCCGGAAGTTTTGAGAAAACTGCAGGTAGAGTTTCCCCATCTGAAGGTGATCAACCGCCAACCCGGCTCCTGCCCGGGCAAGTCGGCTGCTCTCAACGAAGCTTTGGCTCTGTGTAAGGGCGAAGTAATTGCAGTTTTCGATGCTGATGCTTATGTCGCTCCCGATTTTCTAAGGCGCATCCTTCCTGATCTGGCTCCCGAAAATGTCGGTGCAGTTCAGGCTCAAAAGCGAATGTATGAGCATCAAAAAGGTTTTCTCGTGGAAGGGCAGGCCTCCGAGTATGCACTCGATTCCTACTTCCAGGTTTCTCGCGACCTCATCGGCGGTGCCGTAGAGCTCAGGGGTAACGGTCAGCTGGTGAAGCGTCAGGCTCTCATTGACGTGGGCGGCTGGAACAACCGCGCTATTACCGATGACCTCGATCTGAGCATGAGGCTTTTGGTCAGCAACTGGGATATTCGATTTTCATCCGAGGCAATTGTCTGGGAAGAAGCAGTTACCACCCTCAAGGGTCTGCTTCGGCAGAGACGTCGCTGGGCTGAAGGAAGTATCAGGCGCTATCTCGACTATATCTTCCCCCTCAATTCACCGACTCGCTTATCCCTGGTCGAGCGCCTCGATACTCTGGTCTTTACCGTTTACTTCGTGGTACCGGCTTTGATGCTTCTGGAAATAACTTCCGAACTGATCAATCTTCTGACCGGCGTACCTACTTATGGTAAATTCCTGGGTCTTGTGGCGATTGCCATATTTGTCACCACTCAGATAAACGTCTTCATCGCCATGCGCATATATAGAGCACCACTCTCGGTGCTGAAGGCCCTGGTGCAAAGTTTCCTGGTCACCGGTTATATCTATGGTCACTGGGTGCCGGTAATCGCTGTTTCCTTCAGCAAGATTCTCTTTGGCAGGCAGGTTTCAACCTGGCACCGCACGGAACACGCCGGTGTTGCCGACCACGCCTTCAAAAGCTGAGCATGCAAAATCAAAGGAAAAGCACCGTCATCACCGGCGGTGCTTTTTTATTGGACACTGCGGTGCATTAAGCAAACATAATCAGAATTGAAGCCGACGAAATCGATTGGGAACATGTTCCCGGGCAAAAATCCTATTGACATGCGCTTCTTTGCAACCGTATTTGGTGCGGAACACTTGTCAAAGGTGCTCCGTCCCTGTAATCGCAGACGGGCGCTATATTTCAATGACTGTGCCCTGAGGCATTAGGCGATATACTGCTTGGAAAGTGTTATCTATCCAACAAACTTTTTACAAGTCGAGATTTATCCCGAGATGGTGAGTATTGCCTGCATTTGCCGTACCAGCCTGAAATTCCCGAGCCATTAAATATGGACCTCTTGGAGAAAATGAGTAAAATGGGGATTGGTCTCGGGCCGAGTTGGTCCAGGATTGGTCAAATCATTCGAAAAATGATTTCCGAAAACACGAAAGCTAAGAGATGGAGATTTGCATGCTTAAAAAGTTAGCGTCCTCTTTCATACTAGCCTCGGCTCTGGTTGGCACAATGGTCGCTCCTTCGTATGCCGATGACGACACATTCAAGACAGTTTGCCTGTTTCCCGTCAGAGTTCTAGGTTCAGGTGTTGGCACCGTAGTTGGTGTCCCCCTCGGCGCCGTTAAAGATGGTACTAAAGGTGCCATCATGTCCACCAAATGGGTGGCCGGCAAGCTAGGCAATGAAGATGGTATGTATCAACAATGGACAGGTGCCCTTGTTGGCGGACCCTTCGGCGTCGTCGGCGGAGCTGCTTACGGCTGCTTCGACGGTGGTTGGCACGGTATGAAAACCGGCTTCGAGAAGCCGTTCAGCAAAGAAGCCTTCACCTTCAAAGAAGACTAGTTCGACTATCTTCAAATTTGATACTAGTGATGCGTTTCACAAAAACAATGTTGGGAATTGAGAGGATGGTTCCTCTGAACCATCCTCACTCCTCCAGGTGGTAAGGAAATGAAAAATAAAGTATTCGCTCTTTTGACAGCCTCCGTGCTGACTTTGGGAGCTGCCCTGCCCTCGATGGCTGCTGATGACAGCCCGCTCGGTAGCGTGGCCAGTTTCTTCGGTTCAGTCACTGCAGGCGTCTTTGACTGCCCCCAGGGCGTTCTCGTGAACTCTCTGTGGCGTCAGCCCTACAAAATTCAGCGTAGCCTCGCTGAGCAATTCGGTGATGAAAAAGGTCTTGGTCAAAACCTGGCCGCTTTCGTGATCGGCGTTCCTACTGGTTTCGTATGGGGTATCCCTTACGGTGCCATTACCGGCGCTCGTCACGGCTTTGTCACTGGCTGGGAAAAACCCTTCAGCACAGAATCCTATCTGGTTACTGAAGAGAAGTAGTAGGAAGTGTTGCCCGGCATATGCCAAGTGATGCCGGGCACCCCCAAGTTAGTCTTAAGTTATAGAAACGGTGGGAAAAATGACTAAAAAAGTTCTAGGTAAGCTTGTTCTTTCGGCTCTCGTTGCCGCCGCTTATCTTCCGGTCGTAACTCCGGAAGCGCAAGCGTTGGATTATGAAGCCAAACCGGTCAATTGGGTCATCCAGGCTCCAGTTCGTACCGTAGGTGCTGTCAGCGGTGCTCTTTTCACCGGTGCTGTCAGTGGACCTATCGATGATGGTTACCATTGGTTCCTCAAAGGCACCAACCACGTTGCTGAAAAATTCGGCGATGAAAAAGGTTGGGGTCAACGCTTAGCCGCAGTACCGATTGGCGGATCTACCGGCCTGGTACTGGGTAGCGCCCATGGCGTATATCGCGGTTTCTTCCATGGCTGGAAGAAAGGCTGGGAAAAGCCTTTCAGCCGCTGGTCCTTCATAACAATGGAAGAGAAATAAGCTCTTAAGTTCGCGAATCACTTTAGGAAGATGGTGAGGATAATGCAAAAGAAATTTCTATCGTCATTGCTGGCTGTTGCCGGACTGCTTAGCGGTCTTTCGGTAGCTGCCCCCAGCATGGCGTACCCCGAGCGTCCTGAATCCGCTCGAGTAGTGTATGAGATGTGGTACTTCCCCTGCCGCGTGGTTTCAGCCGCTGTAACCACTGCCTGGGACATTCCCACAGCCGCTTTCCAGGACAGCATCAAGGGCGCCATTGGCGGCACCAAGATGGTTGCTCGTAACCTCGGAAAAGAAGACGGTGTCTATGAGATGGTAGCTGGAGCCGTTACCGGCGGTCCTATCGGACTTCTGGGCGGTGGCACCTATGGTCTCCTGCACGGAGCTGGTTATGGTCTGAAGCACGGCTTCATCGGCTATCCCAGCCCCCACAGCGGAAGCCATAGCATGATTTTCCAGGGTAAGGGTTTCGTCGTTCCTTACGACGACAACTACTAACCGGTATCAATACCTAGATACTTAGAAAAACTTGGCTATAGAGCAGGCATCGCCACCGATTTGTGTGACGGTGTCTGCTTTTATTGTCACTTAGTATTACTACTTTTTAATTTGCGCCGGCTAAGCCTCCAAAGTCCTTCTGTGGCAAGACTTGCTCGCCCCGGTGCTATAAATCAGTCGGCAATTTGCTAGACTACTAGTAGGTTCTGCTCAGACATTTGGGCGGTCCTGGCGTGGATATAAAATGGAAATTTCCGGAAGACGTGTTCCTCCAAAACGAATAGGTGAGCTCTTGGTGGCTGCAAATGTCATCAGGCAGGAAGTGCTCTTGGAAGCCCTGAAGATTTCCAAGAACTCTCAGACACCAGTGGGTCGAGTCTTGATGACTATCGGCGAATTGTCGGAGAGTGATGTCGAAACTGCTATTTATATCCAGGGCTTGATTCGCAATAGTGTTATTTCGTCCGAATTTGGCGTTAAGGTCATCAATGTCAGCGTCAAGGGTCGGATTCCCCTGGAAGAGGCCTTTCGCAGGCTAGGCTGGACGCCGCCGGCCGATGTCGAGCAGCAGTCCGGCACCCTTGGTGAGCTGGGCGAACTTCTTGTGCAGGCCGGTCTTATCGATCGCTCGGTGCTGGAGCAGGCTCTCTATCAATCCCACGAGAATAATCTACCCCTCGGTCGCTGTCTGGTCTTGAACCGAGCCATTTCCTCCAACCTTTTGCAATCGGCGCTTACCGCTCAGGTTTTGATGCGGGACGGCAAGATTACTGAAGATCAGGCTATAAACAGTCTTAAAAACTCAGCCCGTAAGCAGCAATCCCTGGAGCAGTCTCTTGTGGATGCCGGCGCCTACAGGCAGCCCGCCAAAGAGTCGGTCAAACTGGGCGATTTGCTCTCTCAGGCTGGATTGGTCACTGAGGGCGATAAGATATCGGCTATCGAGATTGGTCTCAACGAAAATCAGAAAATCGGAGAAGTCTTGATCCAGACCGGCATGATCGCTCCGGGTGTGGTGGATGAGAGTCTGCGTTTGCAGGAAATGGTTTCCAGCGGTGAACTGAGCGGCTTGCAAGCTGCCGACATTTTGCGTCAGGCTAATGCCCGCAAAGTCGGTATAGATGTAATCATGGAAGAGAGAGCTTCTCGCAAAGAAGAGGTTGAGAAGATTAACTCGGTCCTGGAAGTGATCTTGCAATCCGGCGCGCTCAGCGGCGAGAACTTCAACCGGGCCCAGTCGCTGGCTCGGCAATTGAATGTTTCTATCGCCGAGGTCATTCTCACTAAAGAGATGGTGGAAAAACGCCTCATTATGGCGGCTTATCAGGGTCAATCCCTGGTCAATGACGGTATTATCAATGGTGCGCAATGCGTGCTGGCCATGAAAATGTGCGTCAAGACCGGCAAGGAGTTCCACGAGGTTCTCAAAGAATTGCCTTCCGATACGGCTGAATCCAGTCCTCCTGCCGACGATTCCGCCGGCGGAGATAAGAAGAGTGGTTGGTTGGGAAGTCTCTGGTCCAAAGTCACCAAGAAGGACTGAAGCTTACTGTGCTGACCTTTTCACTGGATGAGCTTACTAGCCTGGCTGCAAGCCCGCTTGTCGGCACCCTTCCGGATGACGGCGGCCTGTCCGGCGCTTTTCAGGGAAGCGTATGCACCGATAGCCGGCAAATCAAAAGCGGTCATGTTTATCTGGCTCTAAAAGGAGAGCGTTTTGACGGGCATCGCTTCGTCAAGAATGCCCTGGATGGTGGTGCGGCCCTTGCCGTGGTGGAAGCCTCCCAGGTGGAGTCTTTGCTCAAGGTCTGTCAGGGGCCGCTTCTGCCTGTGCCGGATACACTCAAGTACTATCAGGGTCTGGCTCGCCTGGCCAGACGCAGGCAGAAGCCATTCGTGATCGGCATCACCGGCTCTTCCGGCAAAACCACCACCAAGGAAATGTGTTTTGCTGTCTTTTCTGCCAGTGCCGGTAAGGTTGTTCACAAGTCGGCAGCCAATGAAAATAACGAGATCGGCGTGCCCAAGACCATTCTCTCTATGCCTGAAAATACCGACTTTCTGATTGTGGAAATGGGCATGCGTGGGCTCGGACAGATTGATGAATTGGCCTCTACTGCCGAACCGAACCTCGGTATCATCACAGGTGCAGGTTCCACGCATATTGAACTGTTAGGTAGTCGGGAAAATATTGCAAAAGCAAAGTGCGAACTATTTGCCCATATTGATCCATCCTCTGGGTTTGCTATTTGCGGCGACTTCTCGCCGCTCCTGAAGGAGGCGGCTGCTGGGGTGTTTACCGGTCGGGTTTGCGACTTTGACGGCGAAGATCTGCAGGTTCGAAGAATAACCGCGACTGGTACCAGTTTCAGCCTTGGAAGTGAGGAGTTTTTCGTACAGGCTCACGGTGATTTTCTTTTGCGTGATGCCTGGTGCGCAGTCAAAGCCGGTCTTTGTGCCGGTCTTACACCTGAGACCATCAGGCAGGGGCTTTCTAGCTGGCGTGC
>Ga0268298_10001496_pt1 | contig 27441 bp, 22 predicted proteins | sample WWTPWeurt_MetaG_FD_194462 | JGI IMG/M metagenome (GOLD analysis project Ga0268298, IMG submission 194462) | Activated sludge microbial communities from WWTP in Nijmegen, Gelderland, Netherland - WWTP Weurt | ecosystem: Engineered > WWTP > Aerobic digester > Activated sludge | place... | reverse complement strand
ATCATTTATCTGTTAGACACCGGCAAGCTGCAAGCCTTGCGGTTTTCAATTTTTTGGTTTGAGCCCACGCCGCAAGGCAAATTCATGCTGAATATCGCTTTCGGCCAGTCGAAATACTATGTGGATAATCTTTCTGAAAACGTGAAACGGGGCTTTCGGGATAAGGTTCGTCGGGGTATCTGGCCCAACTACGCGCCTTTCGGCTATCTCAACAATCCTAAGGATGGGACCATCTACCCCGACCCTGATAAAGCCCCGTTCATCAGAAAGATTTTCCAACTTTATTCGACTGGCCGATCATCTTTGCAGCAGCTTGCCGACACCATGTTTGACTTGGGACTCCAGACGAAAAAACGCGGAAGGAAGCTCAGTCCGGCCAACCTTCAATATTTTCTAACCAACCCGATCTATTATGGCCTCGTCCGATGGGCGGGCGAGGATTATGAGGGTGTGCACGAGCCGATCGTCGCAAAGGAACTTTTTGACCAGGCGCAGCGGGTTATGGCCCATCGGCGGAATGGCAAAAAGAAGCGCCCTCAGAAATTCTTCTTGTTCCGTGGGCTGTTTTGGTGCGGGGAATGTGGCGCCATGTTCACCACGGAACAACAAAAGGGCCATAACTATTACCGCTGCACCCGCAAGAAAGGCGCTTGCTATCAGCCCTATGTCCGCGAGGAGGTCCTGAAGGAACAGGTTTTGGCTGAGGTCAAAAAATTCCTCCTGCCCCTTGATTGGGCCGACAAGATGTTGGAAGAAATTCAAATTCGCTATCAGCAGTCGGCCCAATCAAGGGAAAGTTCCGCCCAAGCCCTACGGGATGAGATCGCCGCCGAAGACGCCCGGCTGGACAAACTGGTGGACGCCTTCATATCAGGCGATATGGAAAAGGACGATTATCAGCGGAAACGCCGGGAGTTTGTGGCGGCGAAAATGGATTTAAAAACCAAATTGGAGGGGCTTGGGCGGAACAGCAACTTTCGGCTCGAACCTGCAAAAAAACTCATCAATTGGTCAAAAGAACTCAATAAAAGCGTTTTTGAAGGCAATTGGCGCGCGCTGGTTCAAAGTCTTGAGAATCTCGGCTCGAACCACACGATTCAAAACAAAACCGCCCGGCTTTCCGTCGAGAACCAATTTGCGGTCCTCGCAGAAGCCGGGCGGCATGTAAACTGGCGGGGTCGACGGGATTTGAACCCGCGGTCTCCGCCTTGACAGGGCGGCGTGTTAACCGAGCTACACCACGACCCCAGAATGGGTTAAAAAACAAACACGCGGCGTGGGCCGCGTGGTCGGGTGGATGATACAAAAATTGGGCTTTTAAATCAAAAAAGCCTACCGCACGACGGCAAATTTAAGGGTTTTGCGACCTCCCCGGCTTTCGGCGCGCACCAAGTACACCCCGGTGGGCGCCGGGCGGCCATCGCGGTCGCGGCCGTCCCAAAGGGCCTGCCCGGTGAAATCGGCGTAGACGGTTTGGACCCATTCGCCGCTCACAGTGAAAATCTTGAGCGTCGCGTCGCCGGGTAAATCGGTGAAGGTGGCGGTCCCCCCTTCGCGCAGAGGATTGGGAAAGCCTTTGAAGTGGGTAAACCCGGCGGTGGTCGCCAGCGGCCGCCGAAAGGTTTGAACCCACAATTCGTGGGCCGATCGGGGCGACCCGTCGAAGCGCCGCAGCCCCATGTTGCCGAACCGGCGCAACAACAACTCTCCCCATTGCCCCCCCACGGCGTAAAACGTGTCCAACACCGCGCAGGTGTCGCTGGGGCGCGGGCAAGGGCAGGCGTCGGCGTCGGCCCCCTTCAAAAGATCGCGCATTTCCCACCAGACCACGGCCTCGAACTTTTTGTCCTGGGCCTGGCTGAGCAAAACCTCCAGGTAATTTCGGAGGTTTGCCTCCCCCCCCACCACCGTGTCGTCAATGAGCACCGCGCCACAGCCGGAAGGCGGGCTCGCGTGCTGGTAGCTCGTCAACACTTTCACCGCCGACCAGCCGGTTTCCGCCACCCAAATCTTGCGCGCCGTTTTCTGCTGGACGATCGTGAAGGCCTCGTTGAGCCGGGAAAAGCCCGTGGCGTAACTGTCGGGCGGGATGGGTGGAAAAAGGAATTGCAGCGGGTACATGGAAAAGGCGATCCGGTCCCCCGGAACGGTGAGCGCTGTAGCCAAATGTCTTTCAAAACAGGCGCGAAGCGACGCGTCCGTCCGCGGCCCGCCGCACCAGGGGGTGGAAGGGTCGGTGGGCCCCAGGGCCACGCCGTAAAGGTATTCAAATTGAAATGTCGGGAAAATTGTCAGCGACGGGTGCCTGGCTTTGAGCGACCGATGCACCTCGCCGTACCAGGCGATAAAAGCGTCTTTTTGCGCCGGGCAGTTGAAAAATTGAATGTCCATCTCGATCACGGGACTGAAGTAACGGGGCTGAACCAAATCGATCAGGTAACTGGCGTAGGCCACATAGGCGCGGCGGTGGGTGTCCGCGTTTACATCGGTCGAGAACGGGTAACAGCCGTCCGCGTCCACCGGCGCCCAAGTTTCGTCGTAGGTCCCGGCCGCGGTCACATTTTTCGTTAAGGTTTTGCGGCCGCCCAGGGGCGAAAGGGCCAGGTAACGCACTTTGCCGGTGTCCCTTGCGTTTTTCGCGATGGTCGCCCATTGTTGGGCCCAGGGGGCCGGGAGGGGCTTGTTGTTGGCGAATTGATCCCAGGGAACACCCAAAAAGTCGTCGCCGTGGATGGAGATCAAATCTTGATCCTGGGTGTCGGCGAAGGTCCAAAAAGGGAAGGACACGCTGGAGATATGGATCGGCGTTGTCCCCATCAAAAAATGTCGGGGTTCCCCGGCGGCACAGAAAGCCGCCAGGGCGAATGTAAAAACGCCGAAAGAAATTTTGAATTTCATCGTCTTTGGGGTTATTATAGTAAGGAAACCATGAAACCGAGATGGATCGTTCCCGCCTTGGCCGTGCTCCTGGGCTTTTCGGGCCCGGGGCGCGCGAGCCCCATGGACCCGGCCTTGGCCGTCGGGCAGGCCATCGACCATTGGGACGCCCCCACTCTCTCGCTCGTGAGCCAATGGGTCGGCGAACTTTCCAAAAACAACCCCAAGGACGCGGGGTTCGCCTATTGGCGCGCCGTGGCGGCCTTTCACACGGTCTTGATGGGCGACGGCGGGGACGACGCCCTGCCGCCCGCGATCGAGGCCGCCCGCGCCGCCCTCCGGCTCAACCCCGACGCCCGGGACGTCCACGCCATGCTCTGCGCGCTCTACGGCATGCGCATTAAGAACTCTTCGATACGGGCGGTGTGGTTGGGCCCGCGGCTCATGCGCCACGGAAAACAGGCCCTGCTCGCCCCGGAAAACCCCCGCGCGCTTTATTTGGTGGCCACGTGCCGTTATCACGGGGCGCGGGAATACGAAGAGGCCCTCCGTTTGTTGAACCGCGCCGAAACGCTTTTCGCCGCCGAAAAACCCGCCCCCACGGAGCCCCATTGGGGCCGCCCCGAAGCGTTGCTGTACAAGGCCTACACCCTTGAAAAATTGGGGCGCGGCGGGGAAGCGAATTTGATTTTCAAACAGTTGTTGGAGTTGCGCCCCGGCCACGGCGTGGCGACCGACCGATTAAAGTAATTCTTTGCCCAAGAGCCGCGCCAGCCGCGCGCGGTTGTAGCGCTGGGCGATGACGCAGGGCAGGTTGCCCGCCAGGGCGTAGGCCACCATCAATCCCCCCACCCAGGGCCGGTTCCACAAAAAAAAGAACGGCGCCGCCGTCATGGCCAACCAGTGGGCCAATTCTCCCCGGCGGGTTTCCAGAGAAAAACGGCTCAAATAATCCCCGGTCCGCGACGACAGATCCCGTTTGGCGAAACCCCCCGCGAACCAGGGGCCCGCGTCGGGCAGGCGGTCTTTCCAACGTTTCACGCCCAGAAATTCGTACAACGCGCCCCCGCGTTCCCAGGGGCGCGCGCGGTAGAGCCAGCCATCGGCCCCCAACCGTTCGGCCGGGAGTCCGGTGACGAACTTGGCCGCGGCGAACTGCACCGCCAACCACACCGCGATGTCGACCGCCACGGTCACCGGAACGGGGAAATAAAAAACCCTCATTGGTTGGTTCGCCCTTTCCAGACCAGGGGCCGTCCCACCGCGAGGGCGAAGAGCGAACGGAGAAAGACGAAAACAAAAAACACCGCCGGAACCGGGTAGGCCAGCGCGGTGGCCCATCGAAAGGAGCCCAACCGACGGAGCCAAAGGCCGGTTTGCAACACGAAGAGCGCGTAGACCGCGCCGGAAAGGAGGACAGGGGCGTCCACGGAACACGCGGCCGCGACGAGCGCGCGCGCCGCTCCCAGGGCCCCGGTCAACCACAGGCTGAAGGCGATCCAAATGGAAAGGGGCGTGCCCTTGCCGCCCAGGACGAAGGATTTTCCCCACCCCGCCGCGATCCCCGCGATTCCGCTGTCGTACATGCGAAACTCCACGGCGCCTTTCCCGGCGTAACAAGCCAAGGGCTCGCCCCGACCTTCAAGCACCGCCGACAGGTCGAAATTCTCCACCCACCGGTCCTTGACCGGCTCGTAACCGCCCACCGACCAAAAAGTTTCCCGGGAAACGGCCAACAGCGGGCCGAAAAGCCGTTGGGGAGCGGCCCTGTTCCCGCGGGGGGTGAAGGCGTTGGACGCCGCCGCTTGAACGAGGTTGAAGACCCCCGAGAAATCCTCCACCCATCGGACCGTGCGATGGTAGGGCAAGACCGAAACGGCCCCCCGGTTCGCCCGCGCGGCGGCGGCGATACGCGCCAGGGCCCCCGGCAAGAGCCGGAGGTCCGCGTCCAAAAACAAAAGCCACGGGCCCCGGGCCTCCCGCGCGCCCTGCTGGCAAGCCCAGGTTTTCCCCCGCCACCCGGCCGGGAGCGGCGCGGAGGCGATCACCCGCGCCCCGACCCGCCGGGCGACATCGGTGGTGCCGTCGGTGGAATGGTCGTCGACCACCAGGATTTCCAAGGGCCGAAGGGATTGGTTTTGCAGGGATTCCAACAGGGCGGGCAGGCGACGGGCTTCGTCCCGGGCGGGGATGATGACGGAAAAATCAACCGCGGCGTCGCCTTTCGGAAGGGCGGCGAGGCGCCAAAGCATCCAAAACCCCGCGAGCCAGCAAAGCCCGTGGAGCGTCGCCTCGAGCATGGGTTATTTCAGGTCGGCGAGGATTTTGTCCCGCGCCAGTTGGCCCGAGAGCACCACCATGGGCATGCCGCCGCCCGGGTTCACGCTGCCGCCGACAAAGTAGAGGTTTTTGTAGTGGGCGCTGCGCTGGGGGGCCTTGAAGCCCAGGTTCAACCGCCGGTCCGACACGACGCCGTAAATGGCGCCCTTGTTGGAGTAATACCGTTTTTGGATGTCCTCGGGCGTCCAGCGGTCTTCGGTCACGATGTGCTTGCGCAGGTCCGTCAGGCCCATGCGCTCCAGTTTCTCCAGCAGCCGTTCGCGCAGGGCGTCGTAGTCCTCCGGCCCGAACGGGTCTTTGTCGCGCAGGTGCGGGATGTGCGGCAGCACCTTGATCACTTCGCAACCGGCCGGGGCCTGGGCGGGGTCGGTTTTGCAGGGAGCGACGAGGTAGATGGTCGGGTCGTTGGACAGCCCCTGCCCGACGAAGAGGGTGTTGAAATGCTTGCGCGCGTTCTCTGAATAGAAAAAGTTGTGGTGGGCCAGTTGGGGGTATTGCCGGTCCACACCCAGGTGCAGCACGAGCCCCGAGCAGGCGGGCTTGAACTTCTTCAGCCTGCGCAGGCGGCCCGCCGGTTCTTTAAACAGATCGCGGTAGAGCGGAATGACCTCCATGTTCGAAACACAGACGTCCGCGCTGATTTTCTCCCCGCCGTCCAGCGTCAGCGCGGCCACCCGGCCGTCAACGCGCTCGGCGCCGACAACCTCGCGCCGGTAATGGAGCCGCCCGCCCAAATCGAGGAGCAATTTCTCCAACCCCCGCGCCAGGCCGTAGAGCCCGCCCTTCACATACCACAGGCCGTAACCGAATTGGATGTGCGGCATGAGGTTCAACAGCGCCGGCGCGTCGTAGGGCGACGACCCCACGTACTTGATGAAATAATTGAGCGCGTCGACGAGCTTTTTGTTTTTCACGAACCGGCGCACGCCCTGGTCCAGGGTGCGGAAGGTGTCGAAGCCCACGAGGCTCCGCCAGGGACCGTAGAAGCGGAGCAGTTCCCAAAAGGAGTCGAGCCCTTTGGCGAAATAGCCTTCCTCGGTGATGCGGGTGAGCTTTTCAGAATACTTCATAAAGTCCCAGAACCCCTCGGTCTTGCCGCCGGGGATCTTGGCCAGTTCCGCCTCCTGTTGGCGCTTGTCGGGGGTGAAGTCGAACACCGTGCCGTCCTCGAAAAAATTCCGCCAATGGGGCGTGACCGGCTGGAACTCGACGTAATCCTCCATGCGTTTGCCGGCGCGGTCGAAGAGCGCGCGGAAAATGTGCGGCATGGTCAAAATCGAGGGGCCCAGGTCGAAAGTGAACCCGTCCTTCTCCAAAATGTTCAGTTTCCCGCCGGCGCGCTCGTTTTTCTCGTAGACGTCCACCGAAAAGCCTTCGGTCGCGAGGGAAATGGCCGCCGACAGGCCGCCCAACCCCGCGCCGATCACCGCGACGTTCTTTGTTTTATCGCCCATGGGTTTTCTTTTTCTCCTTCTGAATGCGACGAAAGGCCCGCACAAAACCCCACAGCCCCTTGATCTTGGCCGGCCAGGGTTTGTCCAAAAAAGACATGTGCAGATAAATCCTCAAATTCTCGTAAACGCCCCGGCTGTAGGGGAACCAATTGAGCTCCCGCCGGGCGGCGCCCTTGTTGACCATCACGGCCAGGCCCCGCGTGAAGGCCTTGAGGCCTTCGGGGCCGTGGTAACGGCCGAAACCGCTTTGTTTAACGCCCCCGAAGGGCAGATGGGGGTTCCCGATGTTCTTGATCACATCGTTCACCGCGCCGTTGCCGACCTCCAGGCGGGACAACACGCGCCGCCCCTTGGCCAAATCCCGGGTCCAGACCGACGCGTTGAGCCCGAAGGGCGATTCGTTGGCCAGGGACACCGCCTCCTCCTCGGTTCGAAAGCGCATCACCGGCAAAACGGGTCCGAAGGTTTCTTCGGTCATCACGGCCATGCCGTGGTGGGTTCCGGTCAGGAGCACGGGACCCATGAAGTCCCCCTTGTTCCAGCGTTCCGAGCGGAGGGTCGCGCCCTTCTTGAGAGCGTCGTCGATGTGGCGGTCGATGACGACCTTTTGCCTCGGGTCGGTGATGCCGCCGATGTCGTCGTCCATGCCGACCCCCACCCGGAGGGTTTTGACGCGCGCGGCCAAGGCCGCGACGAAGGCGTCATGAATTCCTTCCTGCACATACAGACGCTCGACAGAGACGCACACCTGCCCCGCGTTGGCGAAGGCGCCGTACACCGCCCCCTCCACGGCGCGCTCCAGGGGCGCGTCGTCGAACACGATCATGGGGTCCTTGCCGCCCAGCTCGAGGAGCAACGGGGTCAGCCGTTCGGCGGCGGCGGCCATGACGCGCCGCCCGGTCTCGGCGCCGCCGGTCAGGAAAATAAGGTCCGGTCCCGATCGCACGAGCCGCTCGCCCACGGCGCCGTCGCCCGTCACACCGGTGACCGTCGCGGCGGGAAACCCCGCGCGGTGGAAAAGGTCCACGATCATTTTCCCCACCTGGGTGGAGAGCTCCGAGGGTTTCAAAACCACCGCGTTCCCCGCGACCAGGGCCGTGGCCATGGGGACCACCGACAATTGAAAAGGAAAGTTCCACGGCGAGAGCACCAACACCCAGCCCCAGGGGTGTCGCTCGACGCGGGAGGCGCTGTGCCGGAAGGAAAAGGGCGTGGGGCGCTTCTCCGGGGCCAGAACCCGCGCGGCGTTCTTTTCCAAATAACGGATGTTTTCCACGGCGGGGATGATCTCCGTCATCACCGCCTCGACGGGCGTTTTGCCCGTGAGCGCCGTCAGGCGGCCGGCGATGGCGTCCATTTCATCGATGATGAGGTTGCGCAGGCGGGCCAGGCACGCGGTGCGCTCGCGCACCGAGGTGCGCCGCCAGCAGTCAAAGGCCTTGCGCGCGTTCTCGCCCAGCTCGTCGATGGGCACGGTCGACAAATCGGCCGTGGGGACCAATCAGGCCTCCACCGGCAGGGCGGGCACGGGGGGCACGGTCACGCCGTGCCTCCGGCAAATGAGGTTCGAAGAAATCCGCGCCGATTCGTAGATGGTCGGCAGGCCGCTGCCCGGGTGGGTGCCGCCCCCCACGAGGTAGCATCGGTCGAGCTCTTCGAATTTGTTGCGGGGGCGGAGGTAAAGGAGCTGGGAAAAAGTGTGCGCCAGGTTGAAGGTGGCGCCCAGGTAAATGCGGCCGTCCTCCTGCCAGTCCAGCGGGGTGATCACACGCTCCGCGCGGATCCGCCGCCGCAAATCGGGCAGGCCCGCCCGTTTTTCGATCAAGTCCAGCACGTGGTTTTTGAAGGCCTCGCGCTCCTCCCCCCAGGCCACTGAACTCGATTGGTTGGGGGTGGGCACCAAGACGTACAACGCCGAATGGCCCGCCGGGGCGAGGGACGGGTCCGTCACCGAGGCGTTTTGAATGTAAAAAGAGATGTCCTTGGACAGAACCTTGCGCGTGGATATGTCGTGGAGGTTGGCTTTGTAGTCCTTGGCGAAAAAAATGGTGTGGTGGTCGAGGGGCACCGCGCCTTCGACGCCGAGGTACATCATAAAGGTCGAGCAGGAATATTTTTTCTTGGCCAAGCGGGCCGGGGCGTACTTTTTAAGCGTTCCGGCCGGCAGCAGGCGGGACATGGCGTGGGCGAAATCCGCGTTGATGATGACCTCGTCGGCGGTCGCCCGTTCGCCGTTTTCCAGCTCCACGCCGGTCACGCGGCGGCCCTCCAGGGTCAATTGGCGCACCGGGGTCGACAGGCGGATTTTTCCGCCCTCCTCCGCCACCACGCGCGCCATGGCCTGGGAGATTTGGTTCAGCCCCCCCACCACGTGTTCGATGCCGTGGGCGTGTTCGATGTAGGGCAGCATGGTGAATAAGCCCGGACACTCCCAGGGCGACATGCCCAGGTACTTGGCCTGAAAAGTGAACGACAGTTTGAGTTTTGCGGGTTGAAAGTAACGCCCCAAATTTTGAAACAGCGATCGGCCGATCGAAAGGGCGGGAACGGCCATCATCAAATCCTTGGAAAGGAAAGAGCCCAGGGTCGAGTAGTCCCGTTGAATGCAGGGGTAGAGTTTTTCGTAGCGCCGTTTTTCCTCTTTGAGAAACCGGTCGAAACCTTCCTCGCTGCCGGGGAAATGCTGGCCGATCTCGCGGCGCATGGCGGCGTGGTCCGAGGTGATGACGACGTCCCGGTCTTCAAACTTCAAACGGTAAAGGGGGTCCAGTTTTTTGAAGGAAAGGTACTTTTCCACGTCCCGCCCCGCTTCCTGGAACATTTCGGCGAGGATGAAACGCATCATGAGGAAGGTGGGGCCGGTGTCGAAAGTGTACCCGTCGAGGCGAATCGGGGCGTTGCGGCCCCCCACGACGTCCTTGGCTTCGAACACCGTCACGTCGAACCCGCGGTGCGCCAGGATCATGGCGCTGGTCAAACCGCCGGGTCCGGCGCCGACAATGATGATCTTTTTACGGGCGGGGTTGAGGGGCATGGCTTGCCAACTCCCTGAAAAGGATAAAACTGTTACGATCTCACAAGAGAACGCCAATTATTTCATTTTCGGAGGATCTGTGACCGAACCCAAGATCGCCCAAAAGGCGCCCATCGTGTTGGACGAAACCCCCGGCGACAAATGGTGGTGCGCCTGCGGCCATTCCCAAACCCAGCCTTTTTGCGACGGCAGCCACAAAACCTCCGGCACCGGCCTCACGCCCGTCAAGGTGACCGTTGAAACAGCGGGCAAAGTGGCCTGGTGCGCCTGCAAGCACTCACAAAAAGGCGCGTTTTGCGACGGCGGGCACAAAAGAATTTGAACCCAAAGGGCCGACGGCTTGGTAGAATAAGGGCACGGGGTTCGCAACTCAAAACCCCCATCAAGGAGAAATCATGTCTACATTCCATAAGCTGATGTTGACGTTGGTGGTGATGGCCTCTTTCTTTGTCGGAGGCTGCCAAAAATCGGAACCCGTGACGGAACAGCCCGCTGTGGCCCCGGTGGAAGCGCCGGCGACCACGGAAGCCCCGGCGATGGAAGTCCCCGCCGTGGAGCAACCGGCCGCTGAGACCCCCAAATAAAAACGCATTAATTAAATGGAAGTTCGCGCGCGGGCGCGCGTTGTCGCCGAAAGGGCGATGGCGCGCGCCCGGCGTTTTACATCAACACTTCGGCGAATAGGCCGAGCTTTATGGCCTGGGCGTCCAGCGAGCGTATGCGCTCGCTCGTGACGGCGCGCAACCGGGACGGGGGCAGCAATTCCATAAATCCTTAACCCGAATTCCCCAGTTGCGTCGCGGGATTCGACGGGAAATCTGGTCCTTTTTCCTTCACAAAAAAGTTCGACCGTCGTCCCCGCTACGCCCTCACTTTTTTGTTTCGTAAAAAGGGCCGTATTTTCCGTTTCGGTCCTCGCGATCAACTGGGGAATCCGGGTTAATTCGAAAAATGGAGGCCGGGAAGGGCGGACATCCTGAAGGTTTTATAACAAGAAGCCAATTGTGAAAACTTTTTCCCCTGAATCCTTTTGCGTGAGCTGCCGACCCGGGAAAGCCCTGGAACCGAGCTGGGTCGGGATCAGAACCAACCCGATTGCGCGACCCCCGGATTCCAAGGGTTACTCCGCGTCTAAATAAACCCCCAGGTGAGGGACATTCTGGGAGGCTGCACCGGTTTCGGGATCCAAGATCTGTGGGCCGCCGGGGAAGAAATCCCGCACATAGTGGAAGTAAGACCAGCCGGTCTTGGCTTCCAGCTCATTGAACCGTTTCGCAAAGGCCTCCCATTCCGGCGCGACAAGATGAAACACGCCCGCTTTGACTTTCGGGAATTTTTCGGGCTCACAGAAATTGGAATTGAGCGCCGGTCCGATCAATTTCTTTTGTGCGGTCCGATGTAAGTCATAAAGAGACCCGCTTTCACCCTGGAACCTCATCAGCAGATAGTAGCCGGCCGCAAACAGGCAAAACAGGAAAGAGAATAACAGCAAAAGGACTATCATGCCGTGCCGGCGATCGAAGCCGGTGTGGGAAGAGAGCATCATCAGGGCCAAGAGAACCGCGGCGGACGCCCCGAAGATCATGAGTTTGCGAGGCGCCGTGCGCTTGACCTCCCGCAGGTGCCGCATGACGCAGGCGTCGCACACAGCGGTGTGAATCAAACGGCTTTGCTTAAGCTTCCATCCGTGCACGGTGTGCGTTTCGCCGGAGGGAAAGCCCAAATGCCGGGAAACCTTGACCTTGTAGTCGACGACGAGATACTCCCCGACCTTTTTCACATCACAAGGTTTGACGGGGATCCTTTCACACAGGGAACAGGCCGAAACTTTTGGGTTCGTGTTCTCATTCTCCATAACGGTCTCCTGTTTTCTAAAATCCCGAGGACACCCATTGAATGAGGCCTCCCCCGCTCGGTCAATTCGTTTGGCTTGAACCTATTTTGAAGGTCGCCGGGAAACCCGTCAAAGTGCCGGTGCGATTTTCCTTTGTCCGCGCCCCGCCCGGTTAAATCGCAAAAGACGCGGCGGAAAACCCAGATCACCCACCACCAACTTCCCCACGTAGGGCCGCGCCCGGGACAAAACAAGCCCTTTCTTGGGAAGCCCCAGGGTCACGGTCAATCGGGCCCGCACGGCCTCCGGGAGGGGGCGGCCCCTGTCGGCGTCCAAGCCGGAGGGCACGTCGGCGGCGATTTTGGGGCCCCGCCGCGCGTTCATCCATCGGATCAGCGTCCGGGCCTCCTCGGACAGGGGCGGGCGGACACCGAGGCCCAAAAAAGCGTCGACCACGGGTTCTCCCCGGTCCGGCAAACGAAGCCGGGGCGACCAAATCCGCACGGTCGGCCGGCAGGCCGAAAGCGCCCGCCAATGGGCGCGCGCCGCGTTTTGATAGTTTTCGGGTTTCCGCCACAGCAAGACGGTCACCCGCCGGCCCGCCTTGATCAGCCACCGGGCCGCCACGAGCCCGTCGCCGCCGTTGTTCCCCCCGCCGCAGACCACCAGAGCGCCCCGATGCGGGAACAACAGAGTCCCCTCCGCCAGGGCGTGCCCGGCGTTTTCCATCAAAACCTCTTCGGAAAGACCGCGTTCCATGGCGGCGGCGTCCCGTCTACGCATTTCGGCGGCGGTCACCGGTTTGAAATGAAAGGCGGGAAGGAGCGTCACGGTCTCATCATGCCAAAAAAAAGGCCCCCGGCGCGCAAGGCGCCGGGGGCCTTTGGAATGACAATCAATGTCCCCGGTTTTTCATGCGCTTGGCGCGTTTTTGTTTGTGTTCGCCGCGCTTCTGTCGCCGCTCGCCTTGATTTTGAAGGCGTTCGCCCTTGTTCTCCAGGTGTTCTCCCCGGTTTTCAAGTTTCTCGGCGGCTTTTTCGTGGCCGTCCGCCGCCACCTCTTCCGCCTTTTCCTGCATTTTCTCGCCGCGCTCTTCCATGCGTTCCCCGCGCTCTTCGCGGCGTTCGCCCTGGCGCTCCATGCGTTCGCCCCGGTTTTGTTTAACGTCGGACCGTTTGATCGTTTCCGGGGTCGTCGTCCCCTCGGTCGCAACGGGCGCGGGGGTCGTCTCGTCGGCGCGCGCCGAAAGTCCCAACACGGCGAGCAAGCCCGCCGCCAAAAACACAGTGGTGGATTTCTTCATGGTTCCTCCTGGAATTTAAAATCGGGCGATGGGTGCCGGTCGCCTTTGGACTTTTAGACGACCCCAAAACCGCCAAAGTGTCGCTCCGGGCGGCCTTTTGACAATGTGGTACCATGGGCCCATGAAAGCCCTTCCCGACCGTCGCGGACCCCGGTTGATCGCCCTTGGGACTCTGACATTTTTTTCCATCCTTTTCTTGATCCACGCGGTGGAGTTCGGACTGTGGTTGCGGGACCCGCGGCGCCGCTTGCCGGTCGACGGTGAAAAAGACGGGGTGTATTACACCTGGGGCCATCCCTGGCGGGCGGACCATCGCGTCGTTTGGAACGGGTGGCATTTCCGTCAAAAACGTTTCGAGGTGCCAAAACCCCGGGGCGTCCGGCGGGTGATGGTGGTGGGCGATTCTTTGACGTTCGGGGTCGGACTCGCTCCCGCCCAACGCTACACCGAGTTGATGGAAGACCGGTTGAACGAACTCTCTCCCCGGCAAGGCTGGGAGGTCATCAATTTGGGCCTCATGGGCGCGCCCACCGTGTTCGAGCGCGATGTGGTCGTCGGGTTCGGCCCGATGGTGGCCCCGGACCGGATTGTGGTCGGTTTTTCACTCAACGATGTGGATCCGGCGAAAAAATACCCCACCGAAGAACACCGTCGGTTTGAAGAGCGGCACGGTCGCTGGATGGGGAGCGTCGAAAAAATCCTCGCCGGGGTGGCCTTGCCGCGTTTGGCCGGGCAATTTCGGAAAGCCCTCAACCGCTGGGCGGAATTGTCGGGTCGCGTTCCCGATTACGAGGAACAGTTGCGGCGGGCCTACGCCGAGGACGCCCCGACGTGGATCGCTTTCCGGGAGGCGTTGCGGGACATCAAAAAGTTTTCCGACGGCCGGCGCCTACCGGCCCCTCTCTTCGCCGCGCTGTTGAGCCCGGGGTCGAGCGCGGAGGTCGCGCGCCCGACCCCCGAACAACGGTTTGTCGCGGACCGGGTGGACCAGGCCGCCCGCGCGGCGGAGGACTTGGGCTTCGCGGTGGTCCGTTTTGAGGAGGCGGTGGGCCGCTTGCCTCCGGAATCCCTCCTGCACGTGAACCCCGCGGACGGACACCCCGGGCCCGAATTGAACCGCCTCTTCGCCGATGGACTCGCCCGTGCCGTGGGCGACCGCCACCCGCCGCGCGCCTCCGATTAATCGATCCCGGGTTTCGGGACCCAATGGGGTCCGACCACGAGGGCGTCCATGCCGCAGGCCGAAAACGTCCGATGGGCGTTTTCGTGGTCGTTGACGATGGGCTCCCCCCGCAAATTGAACGAGGTGTTGAGCAACACCGGCGCCCCCGCTCGCTCGCCGAAACGCGTCAACAACCGGTGGTAAAGCGGGTCGACGTCGGGGGAGACCGTCTGCAGGCGGCAGGATCCGTCCACGTGGGTCACGGCGGGGATGACCGCGCGTTTTTCGGGGCGCACCGGGGCCACCATCAGCATGAAGCGCGGGGGCAGGAGACGCTCCACGTCGGGAAAAGCGACGAAGTCCGCGGCGCGTTCCACCGGGACCGAGGGGGCGAAGGGGCGGAAAGGTTCCCGGTATTTGATTTTAATATTCACGGTGTCTTTCATGCCCGCGCGTCCGGGATCGGCCAGGATGGAACGGTGGCCCAGGGCGCGCGGACCCCACTCCGCCGCCCCCTGGGCCCAACCGATCACCCGCCCCTTGCCGAGCCAATCGACAACGCGTTCGATCAAACGCTCTTCGTTCTCCAGCGTCTCGTGGGCGATGCCCCCCGAACGGAAAAAGTCCGCGGCGCGCGCGGGGTCGACGGCCAACCCCCAGTCCGCGCGGTCCATGACGAACCGCCGGGGGCGGCCGAGGGCCGCGTGTTCCACATAAAGAGCCGCCCCCAGGGCCCCGCCGGCGTCGCCCGCCGCGGGTTGGATGTAGATGTCTTCGAAAGGGGTTTCCCGCCGCAGGCGGTGGTTGGCCACGGAGTTGAGCGCCACGCCGCCGGCCACGCACAGGTTTTTCAAGCCCGTCCGGGCGTGAAGGTGGCGGGCCATTTTCAAAAGGATCTCCTCGGTGGCCCGTTGGACGCTGGCGGCGATGTCGGCGTAATGTTGGTTGGCGTTCATCTCCCCTTCCGTGGCGGGCGGCCCCTCGCCCGCCGGGCCGGAGCGGCGGGTGACGAAACGCGCGCGCGGATCCCGGGGCGGTCCGAAAAGCGCCGTGAACTTCGGTGAAAAGGTGTCGCGCCGGTGGTAGGGAAACCGAAAATAAGACAAATCCATTTCAAAACTTCCATCGGCGTGAAGCCGCATCAGTTTTTCCACGCGATCGACGTAACGCGGTTCCCCGTAGGGCGCCATGCCCATCACTTTGTACTCGCCTTCGTTGACTTCGAAACCGAGGAACGCCGTGAAAGCCGAGTACAACAATCCCAGCGAATGCGGAAACCGGATTTCGGAAAAAAGGTCGATTTTGTTTTCCCCGGCGTCGCCCCACCGCGCGGTCCCGCGGCCCAGGGTGGCGGTGCTCCATTCCCCCACGCCGTCCACCGTCAAGATGGCGGCTTCGGCGAAGGGCGAACAAAAAAAAGCGCTGGCGGCGTGGGAGAGATGGTGCTCCGAGAAAAGGATCCGGTCCTCCGGAACGCCCAGCTTTTCGCGCACCAGGGGCTTGATCCAAAGCTTTTCCCCCAACCAACTCACCATCGCGTCGCGGAAGACCAGGCCGGTCCGGGGCGCGTAATCGGCCAGGGTTTGGATCAAACGGTGAAACTTGAGAAAGGGTTTTTCGTAAAAAACGACACAATCCAAATCGGCGGCGGTCAGCCCCGCCTTGGCCAGGCAAAAGGCGATGGCCCGCTCGGGGTAGGCCGAATCGTGTTTGACCCGGGAAAAACGTTCCTCCTCCGAGGCGGCCACCAGGCGCCCGTCGACCAAAAGGGCCGCCGCGGCGTCGTGATAGAAAAAGCTCAAGCCCAGGATGTTCACGAGTGCTGCCGTCTCAAATCGTCGATGGATCGGTCCCGCGTGGTCCGGGGCGTCCAGGACGTTCCTTCGTCGGTCGGACGGGGACGACGCCAGGGGCGTCCGGCCGCGATGGCCACCGGCAGGAAAACGATGTAATAGAACACCGTGAGAATCAGCCGGGTTTGAAAAGCGCCGAAGGCGTGGGCTTTGGGTTTCCACCAGGCCCAAAGGGCCGCGAGAAATCTCATTTCAGAACAGGGTGTAGATGAAGGGGGCCAGGGCGGATCCTTGGGCGAGGAAGAGGAGGACGCCCAAGCCGACCAGGACCACGACCAAGGGGATCAACCAAAAAGCCTTTTCTTTCCAAAGGAAGGAAAGCAATTCACGGAAAACATTCCACTTGTCTTTGAACAACGGACCCTCCTTGATCCTGGGCGTTGGACGGCCAACGGAAAAAATTGGGCGGTGAGTGGTTTTCGGCCTATCGGCCTCCAACCATTTCTTCGGCTCCCACGCCTCAGTCAGGATTTGTGGCCTTTAAATCACGCCTCGATGAAAAGTTTGGGCGGTGAGGGATTTGAACCCCCGACCCTTCGCGTGTAAGGCGAACGCTCTGCCGCTGAGCTAACCGCCCGTGCGCAAAAACCGCGCACGAATTCTTGGCTTTCGGTTTCCGCTGCCCCGCCAGACCCCCGCGGGGCGTACGTCCTCGGTCGGTCCAGTGGGTCCGACCTCCGGGCGTCGAGCTAACCGCCCGTGCGCAAAAACCGCGCACGAATTCTTGGCTTTCGGTTTCCGCTGTCCCACCAAACACCGGTGGGGCGAACGTCCTCGGTCGGTCCAGTGGGTCTGACCTCCGGGCGTCGAGCTAACCGCCCGTGCGCAAAAACCGCGCACGAATTCTTGGCTTTCGGTTCCCGCTGTCCCACCAAACACCGGTGGGGCGTACGTCCTCGGTCGGTCCAGTGGGTCCGACCTCCGGGCGTCGAGCTAACCGCCCGTGCGCAAAAACCGCGCACGAATTCTTGGCTTTCGGTTTCCGCTGCCCCGCCAGACCCCCGCGGGGCGTACGTCCTCGGTCGGTCCAGTGGGTCTGACCTCCGGGCGTCGAGCTAACCGCCCGTGCGCAAAAACCGCGCACGAATTCTTGGCTTTCGGTTCCCGCTGTCCCACCAAACACCGGTGGGGCGAACGTCCTCGGTCGGTCCAGTGGGTCCGACCTCCGGGCGTCGAGCTAACCGCCCGAAATCAGAACCCGGCCAAACGGAGAAATTCATCGAGCCGGTGCGCGCTGAAAAAGCGGTTGTGTTTCTTTTCTTCCCCCAGGGGGCCGCTCACGCCCCGGCGGGAGTAGTCGTGCCCCGGGTAGAGGATCGTTTCGTCGGGAAGTTTGCCGATGACCCCGTTGAGGCTCTCAAAGAGGTCCTTGGGGCTCGAGCCGGGCAGGTCGCAGCGCCCGCAGGTGCCCAGGAACAGGGTGTCCCCGGCGATCAATCGGTCGTTCACCAAGAAACATTGCGATCCCGGCGTGTGGCCCGGCGTGTGCAAAAAGGTGATTTTGGTGGCGCCCAGGGTCAGCACCGTGCCCGCGTTGGAGCGTTTGACGTGGTCCCGCGGCACGTCCAAAAACAGCCCGCGCGGCGCGCCTTTGTCCAGGTAATCGAGCTCGTTGGGGTGGACGTAGACGGGCACGTTCTTTTTGGCCAGCAGGTTTTCCACGCCGTTGCAGTGGTCGAAGTGCCCGTGCGTGATGAGCGCGCCCTCCACCTTGTAGCCCTCGGACTCGGCCTCCGCCCAGGCGCGGTCGATGTCCCAGGCCGGGTCGACGATCACGCAGGTTTTGGCGTCGGTGTCCCCCACCAGGTAAACGAAATTCTCCATGGGGCCCAACTTCAATTGCCGAAGATAAACGCTCACGCGGCTATGATATCAAACGTCGATTCCCGCGCGGGCCAGCATTTGGCGCAACGGGGTCTTTCCATCGAAACACAGGGCGCGCACGCCCAACCGCCGCGCCGCCGCCACAAAGGCGGGGTGGTCGTCGATGTACACCATTTTCGTCAGCGGGAACCCCGTGCGGCGCGCCAGACGGCGGTACACCACGGGGGCGGGCTTCATTTCCTTTAAAAGGTGGGAAGCCATGGGATACCGCGCGCGGCCCAGGTCGGGGAACGCGCGGCATATATGAGCCCAATGGATCGGGTTGGTGTTGGAGAGAAGGGCGGTCGGGTACCGGCGCGCGAGGCGGCGCAGGAGCGACAAATGGGCGCGCATCGGCGTGAAGATACCGCAGAAGGCCCGGCGAAAGTCTTGGTAGGACATCCGCACCCCTGCGCGCCGCAGGCATTCCCGGTGAAAGGCCGCGCCGGACAGGCGGCCGCGCTCGAAATCCAGTCCGAGCCGGGTTTTCCAAATCAGGCGGATCAATTTCCCGCCCGCCCCGGGGACGAGCCGATCGAAATTCCGTTTGGCGCGCGCCGGACTGAAGCGCAAAAGCACGTTCCCGATGTCAAAGACGATGAGGGGCTTTTTTTCTTTATTCATCGGAGCGAATTATAGCCGTTTTTTGGTAGAATCTCCGTCCATGAGCGACGCCGTTGCCTTGCCGTCCATCCCCACCGGTCGCGCGCGTTTGGCCGCCTACGCCCGGTTCGTCAAACTGGAACACGCGCTCTTTTCATTGCCCATCACGTTCTCCGGGGCGTTGTTGGCCCAGGGCGGGTGGCCTCCCTGGCGGCTGTCGATGTTGGTGATCCTGGCGGGGGTGGCCGCGCGCACCTTCGCCATGGCGGTCAACCGCATCATCGACGTCCAAGTCGACGCCAAAAACCCCCGCACCAAAAATCGCGAATTGGTCACCGGCGCCTTGAGCGTGTGGGACGCCCTGCTCGTGGCAATCGCCGGGCTTGTCGTTTACATTTGGTGCGCCCAATCCATCAACAGCTTTTGCCTGATTTGGAGCTGGGTCCCCCTTCTCTTCTTCGTTATTTACCCGACCTTGAAACGCTTCACCTGGCTGTGCCATTTCGGCCTGGGCCTCACCTGGGCGCTTGCCCCCCTGGGCGGCTGGTTCGCGGTGCGGCCGGGGTTCGAGGGCAGCTGGCCGGCGTGGATCCTCGGGGCCTTCAGTTTTTTCTGGCTGTCCGGGTTCGACATCATTTACGGCACATTGGACGAGGAGTTCGACCGTCGGGAGGGCTTGTTTTCCCTGCCCGCGCGGTTCGGCCGCCGACGGGCCCTGCGGGTGTCCATGACGGCCCACTTTATCGCTTTTCTCTGTCTGGCCCTGCTCTTTTTCACTTCCCTGCAGGGCGCCAACGCGGCTTTCATGTGCTTGGGGGCGGGGGCCCTGTTGTTCGTGGAGCAGTTGGTGGTGGACCACGTGGACCTGGCGTTTTTTAAAATCAACGTGATCACGGGTTTCGTCGTTTTGGTGATGGTGGTGTTGGGGCTTCGGCCGGAGTTTTAGGAGAAAACCATGCGCATTGTTTTGGGTGTGACGGGAGCGTCGGGATCGATTTTCGCGGTGGAATTCCTGCGCCGCGTTTCCGGGGAGGAAATTTACCTCGTTTTGTCCCGGTGGGGGCGTTCGGTCCTGCATCAGGAAACCGGATTGACCTCCGAAAACCTGACCACGTTCACTAAAAAAGTGTTTTCCAACGACGACATGAACGCGCCCCTGGCATCGGGCTCGAACCCCTTCGACGTCATGCTGGTTCTGCCTTGTTCCATGACGACCCTGGGCAAAATCGCCCACGGCATCGGGGACAACCTCATCACCCGCTGCGCCGAGGTGGCGCTCAAAGAGCGCCGCAAACTGGTCCTTTGCCTGCGCGAATCCCCCCTTTCGACCATCGATTTGGAAAACGCCCACAAGCTCTCCCAGGCCGGGGCGATCATCATGCCCGTCTCGCCGGGGTTTTACCAAAAACCCGCTTCCCTGCCGGACCTCATCAACGGGTTCGTCGATAAGGTGCGCGGGGTCATCGGGCTGCCCACCGAAGCCGGTTGGCGCGCCAAAGAATTGGAATAAAAGTTCCCCGCATGGTCCCCGCCGATCTCCCGGCGCAACTTCGCCTCCTGGAAGAGAACGGCGAACTGCGGCGGATCCGCCGCGAAGTCGACCCCCGTCTCGAAATAACGGAAATCACCGTCCGTGTCGTCAAAGAGGGCGGCCCGGCCCTGCTGTTCGAAAACGTCAAAGGGTCCCCCTATCCCGTGGCGATCAACTTGTTCGGCACCGCCCGGCGTGTGGAGCTGGCCTTGGGGCGGTCCCCTCAAGCCATCGGCGAACGCCTGGCGGCCGCCGCCGAGGATCTCATGCCGCCCCGGCCCGCGGCCCTCTGGAAGCATCGGGGCTTGTTTTGGGACGCGGCCCACATGCCGCCGCGCTTTGTTCGGAATGGGCCCGTCAATCAAGTCACCGAAGTCCCGAACCTCGACCCCTGGCCCATCCTCACCTGCTGGCCCGAGGACGGCGGCCGGTTTTTCACCCTGCCGCTCGTCATCACCCAAAGTCCCCGGGGCCGTCGCAACGTCGGCATGTACCGCCTCCACGTTTATGACGAAAAAACCACCGGCATGCACATGCAGATCGAGCGGGGGGGCGGGGCTCATTACGCCGAATGGATGGCCCTGGACAAGCCCATGCCCGTGGCCGTGGCCCTCGGCGGCGACCCGGCCACCGTCTTGGGTTCGGTTCTGCCCCTGCCGGAGGACATGGACGAAATCGCCTTCGCCGGATTTTTGCGGGGGCGGCGCGTGCCCCTGGTGCGGCTCTCCAACGGGGTGGCCGCGCCCGCCGACGCGGAATTCATTTTGGAAGGCCACATCCCCCCCCGCGAACGGCGGACGGAGGGCCCCTTCGGCGACCATTTCGGACACTACAGCCACGCGGCGCCCTACCCGGTGTTCCACATCGACAAAGTTCACCGTCGTAGAAACCCCATCTACCCGGCCACCGTCGTTGGCAAACCGCCCCAGGAAGACAAATACATGGGCAACGCGGTTCAGGAGATGTTGTTGCCGTTGTTGAAATTCATGCGGCCGGAACTCGTGGACCTGTGGGCTTATCAAGAAGCGGGGTTTCACAACTTCGCCGTGGCGGCGGTTAAACAACGCTACGCCAAAGAGGCCGTCAAAACCGCTCTGGGCCTCATGGGCCAGGGGCAGATGTCGCTTACCAAGTGCGTGGTACTCGTCGATCCGGACGTGAAGGTGCGGGATTTCACGGCGGTGTTGGACGCCCTGCGCGACCACTTTGACCCGGCCGAAGATTTCATCCTCATCCCCGGCACGGCCCAGGACACCCTCGATTTCACGAGTTTCAAGATGAACCTGGGGAGCAAAATGATTTTGGACGCCACGCGGAAAAACCGGGCCGTGCCGCGGCCGACGGCCGGATTCCCCCCGCGCGGGACGGGCGCCCCGGGCGACGGCGCGCCCCTGACCCACGCCACGGCCTGGCGCAACCTGCGGGATGTTTTTCTGGTGGTGCGGAGCGACACCAAAGACCCTGTTCAAAACCGCGCGTTGGCCGAAAACCTGGCGCGGCGGCCCTCTCTGGGCGGATTCAAGTTCATCGCCGTGGTCAGCGACGACGTGCCGCTGGACGACGAGGAACTTTTAATTTGGGGGATATTCACGCGGTTCGACGCCGCCCGGGACATCCGCCCCGCGCGGGTGGAGACGGACGGGGCGTGGACACGCGTTTCCCCCCCGTTGGCCGTCGACGCCAGCTGGAAGCCGGGCTATCCGGATCCGTTGGTGATGGACCCGTCGGTGGTGGAACGCGTTTCAGCCCATGGGGCGGCGGACATTAAAAACTAGGCGGCTGTTTCCACCGCGCGGGCGATCCGCTCAATCAAATCCCAGTTCGTTCGCAGGACCGGCATCGCCGCCACCGCCCGCAGCAGCGTTTCCCGCAGTTTCACCGCGTCGCCCCAGGCGGGCGCCGCTCCGGCGGAATCCAAAACAAGATCGGCGGGGGCGTAAAGACGCAGGGCCGGTCCATCGCGCAGCGTGGTCGCGAGCGCCGGGTTCGCCGCCAAAGCCGCCAAAGAAACACGACCGTTCCTGAAAGATTCTTCAGCCACTCCCCGAGAACCCATCCCCAGGGCCGCGAGTCGCGCCTGAACGCGCGGGCCTTCCCCGCCGGACGGGACGATGAATAGGACTTCCCCGGTTTTGAATTTGCTTCCCACCGAACGCGCCAAGGCGCTCCATTGATCGTCGGTCAAATCCGATTCTTGAGCCACAAAGAAGAGCCGCGCCGTGGGCGCCATCCATTCCGTCAACGCCGCCCGCAGAGCCGCGGGGTCGGCCACGTCCACCCCGCGACGGATCATCGCGTCGCGCAGGGCCCGCGCGGCCTCGGGCCGGCGGACGTCCCGCTCCAGCGATTCGCCCACCCGCCGACGGCCTTCGGCCAGGGACTCGAACCGTTCCCCCAATCCCAGGGACTCCACGGGTCGAGCTTCCAAATCGGCCCAAAGAGCCGCCGCGTCGTCGACCGACGCCCCGCGGCGCTGAATCGCCGCGCCCGCCGACAACGCTTGGATGTGGCGTTCCGCGCGGGCGTTCCAGTAGAGGGTGCTGTTCCAAAAAGCGTGCAGGCGTTGCGGCAGGAGCCCCGCCAGGGCGGAGCCGACCATGGCCGCACCGGGTTGAAGGTCGAACAGATCCAAGCCCAGAGCCAGCAAGGCCGTCCAAATCGTTCCCACGGCCGTTAAGGCCAGGGCGTGGCCGAGGGCTCGACGACCGGCGACGGGACGCAAGGCCCCGTCAACGGTTCCGCCCAGGTGGGCCAGGCCCCACGCCGCGCCCCAGGCCGTCGACCACAGGGGCGAAAGGCCGAGGGCTTGGAGCGCCGGGACCGTGGCCCCCACGGCCAACGCCACCAACCAGGATTCCCAAGGCGCCAGGCGGAGCACGGCCGCTTCCGTTTCCCAAGCCGACCAAACCCAGCGGAGGGTGCCGGGCGCGGCGCCGTCGTGGGCGCGGATCACGCGGTCGAACATGGGCTGGAGTTTTTTGCGCGCGAGGGCTTCGGAGGATTTGCTGTGGATCCACACCAGCGCCGGATCGTCGCTGTGGACGGCCAGGGTTTTTAGGTTGGTGGACGGTTGGTCGGCGACAAAAGTGCGGGCCACATCGACCATGGCGTTTTTAAAAGCCGGGTCGTCGTCGGCCCGAAAAGCCAACCGAAGGTCGTTGCCCCGGATGATAATGCTCTCTTCGTCTTCCGGATCGGTCTTGTAGCGGATGATGTTATAGACCACGGCGCGGACGCCGGGCGTCAATTCCGCCCGGGCGCGAAGGGCGAAATAATCCAATGTCGTTGAAAAAGCCGGCGAGGGAATCCCGTTCGGCAAATATTTGTCCAGCACTTGAATGTTCGCCCAGACGAGCCCCGGAAACGGCTTTTTGTCCCGCTCGAAGAGCGCCTTCGGGTTGTCCTCGGCGAGGAAGACGCGCATGATCTCGTTGTAGAAGTCGTCCTGCAGGCGGCGGAGCCGGTTGGCCGGATCTTCCCCCTCGCGCGCCGCTTGCGGACCGAAATAAACCGACCCGGCGAACCGGAGGAACGTGCGGTTCAAGACGTGATCGTTCATTTTGCTCTCGGTGGCGTTCTCCGTGTCCATCAGCGTCGCGCCGTAGAGCGCGCGCAAAATCCGCCGCGGCAGGCGCACCCCCATGCCCCAATAGGCCAAGGTCACCAGGCTGGCGGTGGAGGGCGTTTGCGGGATGGCGCCGATCGACCGGCCTTTTCGGTTCAACGCGGCGCACAGCGGGCAAAGGACGTGGTGGTCCACCACGCCGTAGACGGGGTAGTCGGTGTGGTTTTCGTTGTGGTCCATCAATAAGACCGACGCGCTGGCGGGACCCACGCCGAGGGCGCGCACGTCTTTGAGAAACAGGAAATCGTCGGCCAGGGCGTTGCCCAACAAATGACGCGCCTCGGCGGGGATAAAATCGCCGTTGATCACGGGAACGAAGACGGCGTGCGGATTCAACAGGCGGCGTCGCCGGACCTCCATGGCGGTGCTGATCATGGTGTCGGTGTCGAGCGCCACGTCGGTGAGCACCATCACGATCGGCCTTCGCAGCGTGAGGGCATTGATCAGTTGATCGAGACTGCTCGTTTCATGTTCTGGAAAATGAAACTTACCGAAAAGTGCCCGGCTGATATTGAAAAGGACACCCGCCGTGGGTGAATGTTCGCGCCCTTCCGCGTCGCGGGCGAACACCTGCAGATAACCGAGCATGGTGATGAGTCGGTCCCGCAGCGTCACGCTGTCCGCAAGGCCCGCTTCGGCCTCGGCGTTCAACGCCTCGCCAAGCCCCGGCAATTCTTTGATGCGTTCGTTGAAATAGTCGAGGAACGCCGCGCGTTGATTGTAAAACGCGTTGGGCACGTCGACGTCGTGGATGGTTTTCCCGGCGAACTTGTTCACCACCTCGGTTTCAAAGAGGTCATAAAATTCGCGCACGCGCGATTTGAAATCCTCAAGCGCCTCGGCTCCCCCGACGTGGTCGGGCGCGTGGGGCCGGGTCGTCTGGGGCGGGGTTTCAAAGCGGGGTGCCGAGGGAAGAAACGCGTCCGTCGTCCGCCGCGCGACCGCGGGGGGCCCGAAGGGGCGCTCCGGCGAAAAATAAGTGAGGAGCGCGGCCGCGCCCACGCCGGGGAGCCCGTAGGCGGCCCCCAAGACGAGGCCCGTCGCGATGAAGAGTTTCTCCCGCGCTTTGATCTTCCAAGAAGACCCCAATCCGCGTTTCCCGGGGGAAAGGGTCGTCGCGACGAATTTCTTTTGCAGCGCGTCATAAACCACCCGCGCGCCGAAGCCTTCCTTGAACCACACCGTGAGGCGAGGCCGCCCCTCGGTCCTGTCCCGGTCCACGCGGTCGATCTCGGCCGTTGCTTCGGGGGCCAAGGCGGCGAGGGTTTCCCGGGGATTGTCGTGCAGCGTCCCCACCCGGAGGGCCACGTCGAAGGCGGTCCGCGCCGGGTTGATTTCCCGCGCCAGAAACAGGCGCTGGCCTTCAAAGAGTCGGTCCAAGGGCGTCTTCTCGCGGGCGAAGGCCGTGAGATAGCGGGCGCCGGCGGCCGGATCGATGCGCGTGACCCGGGGCGCGGCGGTGATGACGTGCGTTCCGTTCGCCGTCAGGAGTTTTTCAAGACCCGGTGTGTGAAACCCGCCCGCGACCAGGAGGGCGTTTTTGACCCCGTTTTGGTCCATGAGGGCGATCAGGTTGTTCGCCATGGCGCCGTCCCGCTTTTCAGCCGCGGCGTAAAATTCCCGAAACGCCTTGAAATCCGGTCCGGCCAGGGCGGGATCGCTTTTCACCCGTTTCCATTCGTCGGGCGTGAGGGCGAATTCCAACAGCTTTCGAGCGGCGCTCAACGTTCGACCCCCCCGCGCCCATTCTTTTTCCCAGGCCGACGCTTTCCACCGGTCGAGAGCCTCGTCCTCCATCCGCGAAAGGTCGTCGAACAGCGCCTCGGCGTCCACCTCGCCGGCCCCCCGCACGTACGTCAGGTATTTCCGGAATTCATTGTTCGGGGGAGGCGCGCCCACGCGGCGGCCCCAGTCTTCGATAAACGCGTAAAAATCGAGGGAAGCCCCCCCCGCGCGGAAAACGGCCGCGGCGTCGGTCAACGCCTGCCGTTGGGACACCGACGCTATCGCCAGTGATGTTTCAAGCCATTGCCGGCGCTGCGCGTCGGCCCGTTGAAAATCCAGGGCGCGTTCCAACCGCAGGGCGTCCAAATACCGGCGGGTGTTGGGGGAGGGATCGACCACCGAGGCCAAGGTTTCGATGTGGCGGCCGAGCGGTCGCCGCCCCGCGTCCCATTCGGCCAGGTGTTCGCAAAACCCCCGCAAAGCCGGGGCGACTTCGGCGCTTTCCGTGCGCCACGCGCGGATTTTGGTTTCCCAATCCGCGAGGGCCTCCGCCCGACGGGTTTGGGCGACCCGGTACCCCTCGGCGTTTCGCCCGTGCAACTCCCGGTCGTCGATCCCCCAAAAGGGAACGGCTTTCAATGCGCCATCGGTCATCATCCGATGCAAGGGACCGCCGATCTCGCCGGCCGCCAGGAGGTCGTCGGCCGCGGCCGCCAAGAGATCCCGCCGGGGGAACTGCCGGTAACGGCCCGTTTCGATGGGTTGAAAAGCCCCTTCCACGCCCACGGCGCCGATTTCCCCCTCTTTCGCCAGAGCGGCCAACACCGCGCCGATGTGTTTTTGAGCCTCGGCGTGGTCGTGAATGTCCTGAAGAAGGATCACCACCCGGCCCTGATCCCGGGAGGGGGCGCTGAGGCGGCGCACGGAGGCCGACGCGGGGAGGATTTTCAATATTTTCCGGACAGCGTCGGATCTCGACCGGTCGATCCAGGTCCGAGGGGCGGGGAGCGGAGCCGACGACAAGTCGTCGAAGCGGGCCAACGGGGCGACCGGGGCGAGGCGAGCCGCGGGGGCGTGGGACCGGCGTCGGTCGGACCAAAATTCCGGTTCCCGTTGGGCGGCCAAGGCCGACTGCGACGTCATGACCAAGGCGGTCAATGCCGCCAAGAATTTCCGCCCGATGCGGTAATGAATCATCGTCTTCCCCCCCCCCCGATTTGTGGGCGGGGGTAGGATAGCTTAGCGAAATTAGAAAAGGTTTAAGGATTTGTAAATTAATTGAAACAGACGCGGCGGGGGGTGGAAGAGCTACGAACCGACGCGCCGCCAGGAGGCCAGCACGGCTTTTTCGGGAACGCCGGGAGACGGAAAGATTTGGAGGTTGGGGTCGAAATTAAAAACGGGGGCGAGGTTGCTGACCGGAAGATCCTCGCAGAGGCCCATGCGGTTCCAGGACCCGTTGAACACAAACCGGTCGGCCGCGTTACCCCCCGCCGCCGGGACGCGTCGCGCCCACACGCCGTATCCGGCCCCGCACGGGGTCGTGAAGGACGGGGCCTCGGCGTAAAACGCCCCGTCCACCACCAAATCGATGGGTCCCGGCTGGGTTTGGGTGAAGATATACCCCCGGCTCGAAAGGGCGAAGATGGATTGGCTGGCGTTGGCCAGATCCCCCACCGTGTAACCGAAACGCGGCCCGATGACTTCGATGACCCCCCGGTTGATTTCCGTCAACGGGTCGGTGTTCGGACTGGTGCAAACGATGGTGATCCGCCCCCGGACCGTCCCCGACACATAGGTCTTGGCTTGGTCGACGAAAAAGATGCCTCCGCCGACGGGAATGGCCGTCCAAGGGCCGGCGGCCGGGTCGGCGGCGGTGAAGGCGTGGTCGGCGTTGGCGTCCCAACGGCTGCGGTATTCGCCCGTCCCGAAATTGTCCCGGAATTCCCACCAAACGCTGGTGCCGATGGAGAAGGTGGTGCTGTTGATTTGATAAAAAGCCCGATCGATGCTGAACGAAGACCCGGGGGGAACGTCGTGAATGGGCACCCCGGCCGGATAGACCACCGCGTTGTAGGCGGGGGCGAGGGTGGTGCCGTAGTACACCTGCGAAAGGAACCGGCTGGACCCCAGGGCGCTCACGGCCTCCCCCGCCACGACGGGCTGATTGAAGGTCACGTTGGCCGCGGAAACGATGAGATCCCCGTCCGCCCGGACCGGGCCTTGAACAATCATGT
>Ga0268298_10001495_pt1 | contig 27451 bp, 24 predicted proteins | sample WWTPWeurt_MetaG_FD_194462 | JGI IMG/M metagenome (GOLD analysis project Ga0268298, IMG submission 194462) | Activated sludge microbial communities from WWTP in Nijmegen, Gelderland, Netherland - WWTP Weurt | ecosystem: Engineered > WWTP > Aerobic digester > Activated sludge | place... | reverse complement strand
AATTCGCGGAAGGGGGCCAGATAGGGTTGTTGCGGCTGGGGCAGACGCGCCTGGAAGCTGTTGAAGAGTTCCATGAAACGGTCCATGTCCCGGCAGGGGCGGGTGACCTGCTCCAGCCACTCGAATTCCTGCTCGAATCGATTGACCGCCGTCCGTCCGAGCAGGTCACGCAGCAACGCCGTGAGATAACGGGTGCGGATCACGGCGCGACGCAGGTCGTGCAGGAACTCGCTGTCCTGATTCTGGCAGCTGCCGGGGCGGTTGGCCTCGATGATCCCCAGCAGTTGGCGGAGGATATGGCGCACCGCGATCGGTGCCGGCTGCTCGGGCAGAAGGGGGTAGCGCCAGTGGCTGGAATAGCCTCCGGCCTTGACGCCCATGGCCTGCAGGCCGCTGACGAGGGGGTCCAGGGTACAGGGGACCAGATGCAAACGTTCGCGCAACAGGGTCAGGATGTGTTTCAGCTCTTTTTCATACCCCCGATAGGGATAGACGTAGAGCTTGGGCGGCAGGGGGATCTGGCGGATGCTTTGGGGAAGGTTGATGTGATCCCGACGCACATCCAGTCGCACCAGGGTCTTTTCGTTGTCGTCGACCACCCGCAGGCCGCTAATCTCGCTCACCACGGAGAGTTTTTCCTGCAGGGCGCGGCGCTCGATCACGGGTTCGAGGCGCTGGCGCACGCCCGGGATCTGACAATCCGCGGAGAACCGCGGCACCTTGTGCACCACCTGATTGAGCAGGATCTGGCCGCTGTTCAGACGGCGCCAGATGAGGTGGATGGATTTGCTGGACTGGAAGAATTCGAGTACCTCCCCGGCGTCATGAAGTCGCCAGTCGAAGGTGTCGAGATAGCGGCAGATATACTGGTGGACCGGTTCCTTGACCAGACGGCAACCGGCGCTGCTGAGCGATTCAAGGTCTTGGGGCCGGAAAGCTTCCGGCAGGTCGTAGATGAGCGACAATGTGGCCAAGTGCGGCCCCTCCTCCGGCGGTGGGTGCCCGGGTTCAGCGGTCCTTCTGAACGCCTGCCCCGGGCTTTGGTGTGTTTGAAAGTAGTTTTACAGATTTATGACATCTGCGCGAGAGGAAGCCCGCTCCGCTACCCCATGAGCCTGAAGGCGACGGCTGTTCGTTCGCCTTCCAAGCGCGCCAGACGGCGCCGAGCGAGCTCGGTAACGGCTGGTGTAACGCCGAAGGCGGACGAACAGACCAGCCGGCTGGTCTGTTTTTTTGACAGAAATCGCCTCAGCCTGGGTTGATCGGCGTCATCTTCCAGATCTCGGCGTTGTATTCCCGCATGGTGCGGTCGGTGGAGAAACGTCCGCTACAGGCGGTGTTGAGGAGACTCATGTTGGTCCAGCGCTCCTCATCGCGATAGGCCAGCGCCGCTTGCTCCTGGGCCTCGACATAAGTGCGGAAATCCGCCGCGGTCATCCAGGGATCCTCCGGGCTGCGGATGGATCGCACCAGAGGATCGAAGATGCCCGGCTCGAACTGGCTGAAATGGCCGCACTCGATGAGGTGCATCACCTGGCGCAGATCCGGGTCGGCGGCGATGATCTCATCCGGTCGATAGTCCTGCCGCCAGGACTCCACCTCTTCCGCCGTCAGGCCGAAGAGAAAGAAGTTGTCCGCCCCCACCTCCTCGCGGATCTCGATATTGGCGCCGTCCAGGGTGCCGATGGTGACGGCGCCGTTCATCATGAACTTCATATTGCCGGTGCCCGAGGCCTCCTTGCCGGCGGTGGATATCTGCTCGGAGAGGTCGGTGCCCGGACAGATCACCTCCATCAGGCTGACCCGGTAATTGGGCAGAAAGGCGAGCTTGAGGCGATTCCCCACCTGGGGATCCTGGTTGATCACCGCCGCGGCATTGTTGATCAGCTTGATGATGAGCTTGGCCATGGCATAACCGGGCGCTGCCTTGCCGCCGATGAGGACGCAACGCGGGGTCCAATCCGCCGTCCTCCCGGTCTTGATGCGGTGGTAGAGATGGATGACATGCAAGACATTGAGCAGTTGGCGTTTGTATTCGTGGATGCGTTTGACCTGGACATCGAACATGGCCCGGGGATCGAAATCGACCCGACATTCCTCTTTCACCAGGGCCGCCAGTCGCCGCTTATTGGCCGCTTTCACCTCGCGCCAGCGGTGGCGAAAGTCTCGATCCTCGAGATAGGTGCGCAGTCGGCTGAGTCGAGGCAGATCCCGGATCCAGTCCGGGCCGATGTAGGTGTCGAGGAGTTGCCGTAGAGCCGGATTGGCGGCGGCGATCCAACGCCTGGGCGTCACGCCGTTGGTCTTGTTGTTGAACTTCTCCGGCCAGAGTTCAAAGAAATCCCGGAACAAGCCCTCCCGCAGCAGGCGCGAGTGGAGTTCTGCCACTCCGTTGACCGAAAATGAGCCGACGATGGCGAGATAGGCCATGCGCACCCGTGGCTCATCGCCTTCTTCGATGATCGACATGCGCTGCATCCGCTCGCTGTCACCCGGCCAGCGCGAGGCGACCTGGGCGAGAAAACGGGCATTGATCTCGAAGATGATCTCCAACAGCCGCGGCAGGAGTTGACGAAACAGCCGCACCGGCCACTTCTCCAGCGCCTCGGGAAGCAGGGTATGGTTGGTATAGGCCATGATCTTGGTGGTGATCTTCCAGGCTCGGTTCCAACCCAGCCCCAGCTCGTCCATGAGCTGGCGCATCAGCTCCGCCACCGCCAGGGTGGGATGGGTGTCGTTGAGCTGGAAACAGTTCTTCTCGGCGAAGTCGTCCATGGGCATCTGGTTGTGATGCAGCTCGCGCCATTGTCGCAGCACGTCCTTGATGCTGGCGGCGGCGAGGAAATACTGCTGCCGCAGGCGGAGTTCCTTGCCGTTTTCGCTGGCGTCGTTGGGGTAGAGCACCATGGTGATGTGTTCGGCGGCATTCTTCGAGCGCACGGATTCGGGATAGCTGCCGGCGTTGAACTCGCCGAGATCGAAGGCGTCGGTCGCCTGGGCCTTCCACAACCTCAGGGTGTTGACGGTGCCGTTACGGTAACCGGGGATGGGGATGTCGAAGGGCACGGCGAGGACATCCTTGGTGTCCACCCAGCGGACCCGCAAGCGGCCGGAGTCATCGGTCTGAAACTCGGTGCGCCCGCCGAACTGGACCCGCTGGGTATATTCGGGACGCTCCAGCTCCCAGGGATGGCCGTCGCGCAGCCAGTGATCCGGCTCTTCCACCTGACGTCCGTCGGAAAGCTGTTGACGAAACATGCCGTACTCATAGCGGAGGCCGTACCCCTTGACCGGGAGTTGCAAGGTCGCGCAGCTATCGAGAAAGCAGGCCGCCAAGCGCCCCAGGCCGCCATTGCCCAGTCCGGCATCCGGCTCGCTGTCGGCGATCTCTTCGAGATCCAGGCCCACCTCATGGAGCGCCTTTCGGGTCGCCTCCGAGATGTCGAGATTGAGCAGATGGTTACTGAGAGCGCGTCCCATGAGAAATTCCAGCGAAAGATAATATGTCCGTTTGCACTGCTCACGTTCATAAGCGGCCCTGGTTTTCTTCCATCGTTCCATAAGCCTATCCCGGACCACGACCGCCAGTGCCCGGTAAGGATAATGGGACGAGGTGCAGTTTTGATCCCGCCCCAGGGTGCGACTGAAATAATGACGGAAATCTAGACCGATACCTTCGGCCTCCATACCGAGCGGGGGAACCTCGGTGAGGCGGGCATTGGGTTGGCTTTTGATCAGGGGACGAAAAAGACTGTAAGGCGTGCTGGGCATGGATGGATCACCTGTGCGTCCGGAAAATTGTGAGGCTTGGGACATAGAGTAGGCGAACCAGCCCGCCAGGCAACTGCCGATCCCATGGTGAAATACCGGACGAACTTCTGGAACGACGGCTCGGAGGTGGAGCCCTATTCCGATGCCAACGTCATCTGGTAAGGGCGACGTATCGCCTCGATCAGAAGGGACACAGACAGGGGACGCACCTGACGCCACCATTCCCGGCCTTCGAGGTACAACACCAGGGTCGGCACGGAGAACACCCCCTCCTGGGCGGCCAGTTCGGGATAGCGCCGGCAATCGATTGAATACCTCTCCAGCCGTGGGAACTCCGTTTCCAGAGCCGCCAGCAGCTTGGGTTCGAGGGCGCGGCAGAGCTGACAATCGGGGGCGCCATAGAGCACCAGGGCGGCCGGTGCCGCCCTCACCACAGCCTCTCGATCCGCCTTGGAAACGATCGACGCAAAATACCGGGTGGGCATCGGCTGGAGAAAGCGTCAGAAGCTGTTTGGAAACCCTGGGCTTCCGAGCGGCAAGCTTGAAGGCCCCGGGCATCGACCTGAAAGACCGGATTTTTGTTCTTTTAACAAGAACAAATAAAGAAATACATCCTCCATTGTTCTCTAAAATAGAACAACAACGAGAGAAACAGACCTCGGCCCCGAGGCTCGAAAGTTGCGACGAGAATTTCCAAACAGTTTCTTAGAAGATGTCCTCTCCAAAACCCAGATTGGTGGGAGAGACGGCCGAACCGCTTTCGGAGAGCCGGATGCGCAACGCCAGGTTGTTGCGGGAATCGGCGTTGCGCAGGGCCTCCTCAAGATCGATCTTGCCATCTTTATAGAGCTTATAAAGCGCCTGATCGAAGGTCTGCATGCCCCGCTCGGTTCCTTGTTCCATGGCCTCCTTGATGGAATGGATATCACCCTTCTGGATCAACTCGGAGATATAACTGGTGAGCAACAGCACCTCCACCGCCGGTACCCGTTGACCGTCGCGGCCACGCACCAGACGTTGGGAGATCACCGCCCGCAGGTTGAGGGAAAGATCCATGAAGAGTTGGCGATGGGCGGTATCGGGGAAAAAGTTGATGATGCGGTCCAGAGCCTGGTTGGCATTGTTGGCATGCAGCGTGGACAGGCAGAGATGCCCGGTTTCGGCGTAGGCGATGGCGTGGGCCATGGTGTGAGAATCCCGGATCTCGCCGATTTGAATCACATCCGGCGCTTCACGCATGGCATTCTTCAGCGCGTTTTCGTATGAGATGGTGTCCAACCCCACCTCGCGCTGATTGACCACGGACTTTTTATGGGTGTAGACGAACTCGATGGGATCCTCGATGGTGAGGATGTGTCCGGGGATGCTCTGATTGCGGTGCTCGATCATGGCCGCGAGGGTCGTCGACTTGCCCGAGCCGGTGGCGCCCACCACCAACACCAAGCCGCGGGGCTCCATGACCAGATCCTTGAGAATGATAGGCAGGTTGAGCTTCTCAACCGGCGGGATCTCGCCGCGGATATAGCGGATCACCATCGCAACGTCGCCACGCTGCTTGAACACATTGACGCGAAAACGCCCCAAGCCCGTCACCGAAATAGCCAGGTTACACTCCATGGTGGCCTCGAATTCCTTGATCTGCGCCTCGTTCATGACGGTGTAGGCCAGCTTGCGGACATGTCCGCGATCCATCATGGTGTTGGCGATGGGCAGGGTCTTACCCTCGGTTTTCAGGTGCACGTTGGTTCCGGTGCTGAAATAGACATCGGAACCGTTTTTTTGCACCATCAATTTGAGATAAGGAACGACGTCCATATTGAGCTCTTCTCTCTGTGAGATGGATGATTGGGTTGGATACACCTTCGGGATCCCCCCTCTATTATCTAGGCTGATCTGAAGCTTCTTCTATCAGCGGCATGGAATACGGCCCTTCGCGGTCCGCGGCATGGTCGAACGCAAGGGGCTCGAACCCGGCCACTATACAACGCGCCGAAGAGGGGCGCATCCCTGACGCCGTCTCAAAAGAAGGGCCGACATCCACCTCGAGATATCTCGGTTGCTTGCCGAACCGACCCAGGGAGTCAACTCCGACGGACACCATAGTCTAGGGCGGAGACGCGGCCCAGACAGCTACCCTGGTCGCAGCAATCTTTTCTCCTGCCGGGAGGAAGGCTGTTTCAGGAGCCATCGTCGCTTCAGTCGAGCGAATCCTGGCCCTTGTCTCGAGGTCTCGACGCTGGACGTGGCCGCGGCGCGGCTTTGGCGATCTGGCCCGATGACGAGCCCCAGGCTTCGAAGACGAGCAGCAGCCAGCCGAGCAGAAAGAGCAGACCGCCGAAGGGAGTGATGATCCCAAGACCACGCCAACCGCTCATGACCAGGGCATAGAGGCTACCGCTGAAGATGAGGATACCGAGAAAAAAAGCCCAACCCGACCACTTCAGCCAGCGGCTCTCGCCGCCGATACGGCTCAGAATCCCCACCGCCACCAGGGCCAGGGCATGAAGCCCCTGATAATGGACGCCGATCTCGAAGACATTGAGATCCCCGGCCAGCAGCCGTCCGCGTAAGCCGTGGGCGGCATAGGCGCCGAGCGCCACGGCCAGCAAGCCGTTGATCGCCCCCAAAGCCAGCCAGAGATTGCGCCCAGCGCGATTTCTCGTTTGTGACATCGGCATCTATGTTTCTCCCCTACCTGAATCAGCGCCCCGAGCTCTGCCGGGCCGGGCCTCCCCGATAACGACTGGCGACTGACCAGCCGGCGGAGAAAATCGGCGTGCCGGCTGATGATCTCTTGCTCCCCCAGGGCCGCCGTCTTGGCTCCAAGGGTCCGTGGACTTGAAGCCAAGGCGATAGTCTAGCAGCATGAGGTCCGGACTGGACAAGAGGGGAGAGGCGCGATGCGATGGGGTTTCTGGTGGCTGGGAATACTCGGCCTGCCGCTGGTGCTGGGGATCGGGGCGCTGATCCTCAATGGCGCCAGCTTGCTTGGTCCGCCGGGAATAGGAGAACGCCTCTGGGTCTATCTGACCCAGAATCTGGTCCTGACCTCGCCGGATCACCGCCTCCCCGAACTCCGGAGCCGTTGCTATCGGGGCACTCCGGAGGAACTGGGACGCCAGTTGGAGGAGGCCATGAGAACGTTGGGATGGGAGATCCTGGCGGTCGGACAGCCATCTCCTCGTCGCCAGGCCCTGATCACCAGTCGCCTGTGGCGGTTTCACGACGATCTGGAGACGACCCTGGAGCCAGGCCCAGAAGGACGCCTCTGCCTGCACATCCGCGCGGCGTCCCGGATCGGCAAGGGGGACTTTGGCGCCAACCGCCGCCATGTGCTGGATCTCTACCGCGAACTGGCGCGGATCCGCGGCGAAGCGGCTCCCTGAGCGGGGGTCAAGCCCCGAGTAGGGTGAGGCTCTCCGCGGCAATCTCCCGCACCTGGGGATCCGGGTCCCCGAGCAGGGGCCGGACCCAGGGGATGGCCGCCGGGCTGGCCGTCAGTCCCAGATAATGACAGACATCGGCTCGGGTCTGGGGCAGCGGGGAAGCGGTCAAGGTCCCAAGTTGCGGGATCGCCCCCCGGAGCGTTTCTGACCCCTGGAGTTCTTCCATCAGCGCGCCGATACCGATGCGCACGATCATCTTGGTGTCCGGCCCGGCGAGCAACCCCAGCAGCTCGCCGAGGCTGGCCGGTTGTTCCCTGATCATGTCCAGGACTTGGGCAAGTCCCTGGGCCGCCAAGGCTGCGGCGTAATACTCCGCCGTCCCCGTGCCCTGGGCGGCGTGCCGGATCCAATGCTCCAGTTCAGCCGGAGAAAGAACGCCGGAGAAAGCGAAACGGCCGATGCGGCTCCAAGGTACCGAACGGACCCCGAGGGCTTGGGCCAGCTCGGGATGAGCCAGGATATTGACTACCTCCAAGCGTCCGAGCCGACCCTGTTTCAAGGCCCGCCCCAAGAGCTCGAACATGGTCGGGCAGTGGGGACAGTTTGGGGCCAGAAGCAGAAGGGCGTTCGGAACCGAGGTGGTCATCCCGAACTCAGGTCCTCCAGGTGCCGCCGCCGGCGCTGCCAGAACAGATAAAAGCCGATAAGAACGACGACGAATGCCAGCCCCCCGACGCCGACCCAGGGCAGATTGGCCTTGAACCACTCCTGGTTTTCGCCGATACCCCAGCCGAGCGCCAACAATACGCTGTTCCAGAGGGTGGCGCCAAACAGGGTGTAGAAGCTGAAGCGTCCCAGTCCCATGCGCCCCAGACCAGCGGGCATGGAGATCAAATGGCGGATACCGGGGACGAAGCGCCCGGTAAAGATGGAGATCTCGCCATGGTGGCTGAAGAAGTGCTCGGTCTTATCCAGGTGGCGTTTGTCGACCAGCATGTATTTGCCGTATCTGAGCAGGAAGGGACGTCCGAGCCAGAGCGCCAGGTAATAACTGCCCAGGGAACCGGCGATACTGCCCAGACTGGCGGCCAGGGTGACTAGCCAGGGGTCGAGCTGGCCGGTGGAGACCAGATAGCCGGCGGGGATCATCACCAGTTCCGAAGGGACGGGCAGGATCGAGCTTTCCATCGCCATCAGGAGAAAGATCGCGGTGTAATCCAATTGTCCCATCAGATCGAGGAGATAGCTGGTGAATTGCTCGCTCATATGTTGCCTCCGGGTCCAGGCTCCCTGGTTGGCGATTCTCGCATACCCATGACTTCGGCTGAACTACCGGGGAGACATCCGCTGGTCGGACACCAGCGGAGGTCCTGCCGCTTAGTCGAATTCCATGCGGAAGCCGGCGCGGATGACGGAGTGCTGAAGGTCCTCGTAGCCGAGCAGGGTGTTATAGGACAGGAAGGCGGCGCGTCCCTTCGGCAATTGGGCCGCCAGGGAGAGCCCCAGATCGAAATAGTTCCGATCCGGCTCTTGGGTGAGGAGCGCGAAGGGCTGGCGGTTGATGTCGTTGACGAAGTAACCGCTGGTCCGCTGCTGATCGTTTTGGAACTCATGGATCCAGTCGATACTGAGTTGCGGGGTCAGGATCCCCCAGGATTGGCTGTGGCTGAAGGAGAAGGTCGCCCCCAGGGCGGAGGTGAAAGAGTTGTAATCGGTATCATCCATCGCCACCGCCATGGCGGCGCCGAGGCTGTTGAGATCCAGGTTCAGCATCCGCTCCGCGTAGCCGTCCACCTTGTTTTTCATATAGGTCAGATTGAGGTGGGGGGAAAGATTCCAATCCCGGAAGGCTAGGTCATAGCCGGCGGAGACGAAGGCGGAGAAGGCGTCCCCCTCGGTGCTGGATTTCGCCCTCTGGTTGGCCGAGAGACCCTCGATGCTGTAATGGATGTTCCGTCTCAGATCATAGTCGGTCTTCCCCAGGCTGAGGGCGCCGTCGAAATAGAGCCCGTTATTGAGGAAGTAGGTGCCGTATAAGGAAAATCCCAGGTCCTGGATGTCCTGACGCCCGCCGTTCTTGTCATAGTCCGCCTGGCCGTCCGAATAGGAGAAGGCTCCGCCAAGCACCAGATTGGGGGTGAGTTTGTAATCCATGCCGGCGGTGATATGGCCTAGAGCCAGGTCATAGCCATGATCGAAAAAGGTATTCCCCTGGGAACCCCAGCCATAGGCGAAGGTGGCGAAGACGCCCAGGCGCTCGTTGATGGCATTCGCTACCGAGGCCCCGGCCGGCACCTGGTTGGCCGCCAAGAGGATGTGTTGATCCTTCAGCGGTTCCAGGGCTAACCCGGCCCCTCGCAGGGTCAGCAGCCGACTGGTCAGGGTGCCGATGCGGGCACCGGCGCGGCGAATGGCGATACTGTTACGGGTATTGATTTCCTCGCTGGCAACCTGGTTGAGGGCCTGGGTTACGCCGGAATCACCGCCAAGGGAGCCATTGACGATATTGTCGCAATCCTGCTGAAAACGCTGATTCAAGGCGCTCCCTTGTCCATTCAGCCCGGTGGCGCAGGTGAAACCTATGGCATAGCCGGTATTGGCCCCGTAAGAAGTATTGGCCTGGTCGGCCACCAGGTTACCGATGTCATTGCTCGATTGGGCCGAGAGACCCAGAGGCAGGGTCAAGGCCGCCACGGCGGATAAAGCGGAAACACGCCGCTGGGGCTTCATTCGAGGTCTTGGAATGGATGTCATGGTTGTCCTCCAAAGGCGGTCGGAAAGCTTTGTAGCCTGGGTTTTTGGCATTATTCACGACCGCCCTCCCCGGCGCCAGGGTGGGATGACCGGGGTTTTGTGGGTATTTCCCCTGGCCGCCTGGCTGGGAGCGGTCCGGATGGCGGGATTCTGGATGGAAAACAGGCCGACCCGGGATGGGCCGACCTGTTCCCGGAAGGAGGGTCACAGCCCTTGGGTCGATCGCCGCAGGCTGTCGAAAACAACAGGATCAGCCGCAACCGCCCCCGGTTCCGGAACCACAGGAACCGCAACCACCACCGCCTCCTTGCAGAGGACGCAGGTTATTGAAAACAAAGCTGGCTTCGCCATTGCCCCGATCGATGAAGTCGATCTCGACGCCGCGGATGTAGTCCATGGTCCCGTCATCCACGATGACCTTGAAGCCGTCGCACTCCAGGATGCCGTCTTCGCTGTCGACCCGGTCGGTAAAGGTCATGCCGAAGCTGATACCGCTGCAACCGCCAGGGGCGGCATACACCCGCACACCGGCGACCCGTTCGTCCACCTGCTGCATCAATTCGGCCAGCTTGCTTTCGGCGGAGTGGGTAAGGCTGAGGTCCTGTTCCGTCAGCGCATATCCCAATTGAGTTGTCATGGCTGTCGCTCCATTCTGTCTAGCTAGAAAATCACGGCATTCTAGCACCGCGGCTATCCCTCAACCACGCTGGCGTTCCCATCCATCGGCCATCGCCAAGACTAGGTGTAGGCTTGGGGAAAGCCCCTCGCGCCATCAATTCCTGTTCATCCCGAGACATTCTCAAGCATCACCGAGGCTTCCCATGACCAGATTCAGACCCTTCCTCCTGCTGTTCCTGTTCTTCTTGACCGGCGCGATGGCCCGGGAAGTCGCCGACTATGGTCAGTATCGGCCCAGCACCTTCGAGGGTCAGTTGGTGCTGGTGAACTGGAATAGCCCGGAAGGCCGGGCCCGCTTACGGCGGGCCAGCCAGAGCGAGGACTTCTACCAGCTGGCCCATCACTTTCAGCCCCAGGCGAATCCGCTCTATTGCGGTATCGCCTCCTCGGTGATCGTCCTCAATGCCATGCGGGCGGGCCGCAGACCCATCCCCAGCCAGGCGGCCATGGAGGTACGGATCCCCGGCCCCTGGGGCGGACGCTCGATCCCTTATCCGCTCTATGCCCAGGGGAGCTTGCTCAACGCCGACACCGAGCGGGTCAAACCCAGGGCGGTGATCGAGTTCCAGCAGGCGGCGGGGGACGGCAAGCCGGACCCGGGTCTGACCCTGGCCCAGTTGCAGGGGGTGTTGGAGGCCTATGGCGCCAAGGTCGAGAGCCATCCCGCCGAGGCCGCCGAGCCGGAGGGGGTGGAGGTCTTTCGCGAGCATCTGCGCCGGGTGCTGGGGGAAACCGAACACTTTCTGATCGTCAACTACCAGAGCCGGTTACTCGGCCAGGCCGGCGGCGGGCATATCTCGCCTCTGGGCGCCTATGACGAGATCAGCGATTCGGTGCTGGTGCTGGATGTCTCCGGGCACCTCAACCCCTGGCTCTGGGTACCGGTGCGGGATCTCTATCTCGCCATGCATACCCTGGATGGCGAGCGCTATCGAGGGTATTTGATCCTGAGCGATGCAGATTTGTAGCCCGGAGAGTCTCTTCGCCTGCGACTGGCCGCTCATCCCGGCGAGGGGGAGATGCGCCAACCGCTTGGACTCAGAGGTTGTGAAAAAATCGGATGCCGTAGCGAGGACGTCCCCTGAGTGTTCGTGGCAAGGCGTCCTACGCGAAATCTATGGGAGTTTAGTGGACTAAATGACCACAGATTTCACCGTAGGACAACGCCGCCACGGGCGCTCGGGGGCGCCCGCAGTAGGCAGACGATATTTTCACAACCTCTCAGATTCTCAGGGGGCGGCGTGGCCAAGCCGACCGACTTTGGGCCGGTCGACGGACCAGAGACGCTCCAGGTGGTAATAGTCGCGCACCGCGGGGAGCATGAGATGGACGACGACATCGGTGAGGTCGATCAAGGCCCATTCGCCTTCCTGCACCCCCTCGCTGCCGAGGATCTGGGCGCCGGCAAGTTTCGCCTGAAAGGCGACCGCCTCCGCCATGGCCCGCACATGGCGGTCCGAGGTGCCGCTGGCGACGACCATGATGTCGGTGATACTGGTTTTGTCACGCACATCCAGGATATGAACGTCTCGCGCCTTCATGTCTTCGAGGACCCGCACCACGAGGTCTCTCAATTCTTCACTTTGCATAGGTTTTCCGTCGTTGCTGCCCGGTCGGCTGATGTGGCGGGGGAGTTTACCCCAGATCAGCGGTCGCAGGCAGCGCATCCCGGTAATAACCGCGACGCCGGATGACCTCCAGCACCTGGTCGGGTAACAGAAACCGCGGGCTCAATCCCTGGCGTAAAAGTTCACGGATCCGGGTGGAAGAGATATCGAGTTGACTGACTTCGACTGGCAGGATGAGCCCGGCGGTGGAGGCGCGCAGGGATGCGGGGTTATCGGTTCCGTGTCGGTGGAGAAATGGCTCGATCCTGGGATCTCCGCCCACAACCGCCGCCGGGCGCCGCATGACGATCAGATGCGCGAGTTCGAGGATTTCCTGGGGGCGGTGCCAGTCGGGAAAGCCCTGGAAGGCATCGAGACCGAGCAGCACGCCGATGGGCTCCTGATCGCCGATCTCGGCGCGCAGGGATTTCAAGGTATCCAGGGTGTAGGAGCGGCCAGGTCGACGCAGCTCGCGCTCGTCGACCTGAAAACCGGGTTGTCCGGCGACGGCGAGCCGCAACAACTCCAGTCGGGCGGCGGCATCGAGCACCGGCGGCGGGCGGTGGGGCGGTTGGTTGAGGGGGATCAGGCGGAGTTCCGACAACCCCAGGGCCATCCGCACCTCCAGGGCGGAGCGCAGATGGCCGTAATGGATGGGATCGAAGGTGCCGCCAAGCAGGCCGATCATGGCCCCGACTCATTCAGGCCTGGGGAACCCCTGGGTCAGGTACGGATATGCCCATCCCCGAGGACGATGAACTTGACCGAGGTGAGCCCTTCCAGGCCCACGGGGCCACGGGCATGGAATTTATCGGTGGAGATGCCGATTTCCGCCCCCAGGCCGTACTCGAAACCGTCGGCGAAACGGGTGGAGGCATTCACCATCACCGAGCTGGAATCCACCTCGCGCAGGAAGCGCCGGGCCTTGGTGAAGTTTTCGGTGATGATGGCGTCCGTATGCTGGGAGCCATGCTCGTTGATGTGCTCGATTGCCTCGTCCAGCCCGGGTACCACGCGGATGGAGAGGATCGGCGCCAGATATTCGGTATCCCAGTCTTCCTGGGTCGCCTCCAGACATTGGGGACCCAGGATCTCCCGGGTCTGGGGGCAACCGCGCAGTTCCACGCCCTTGTCCCAATAGGCGGCGGCCAGTCGGGGCAGGATCGCCGCCGCCACGTCCTGGGCGACCAACAGGGTTTCCATGGTGTTGCAGGTGCCGTAGCGCTGGGTCTTGGCATTCATGGCGACGACGAAGCCCTTGTCGAGATCGGCCTCGTCGTCGATATAGACATGGCAGATGCCGTCGAGATGCTTGATCACCGGCACCCGGGCCTCGCGGCTGATGCGCTCGATCAGGCCCTTGCCACCGCGAGGGATGATGACGTCGATGTATTCCGGGCTGGCCACCATCCGTCCGACCGCCTCGCGATCCCGGGTGGCTAACACCTGCACCGCCTCGGCGGGAAGACCGGCGGCCAAGAGGCCCCGGCTGATGGCGGCGGCGATGGCCTGGTTGGAGTAAAAGGCCTCGGAGCCACCCCGCAACACCGTGGCGTTGCCTGCCTTGAGGCAGAGGGCCGCGGCATCGGCGGTCACATTGGGACGCGCCTCGTAGATGATGCCCACCACCCCCAGGGGCACCCGCATGCGTCCGACCTGGATGCCCGAGGGGCGGTAGTTCATATCGAAGATGGCACCCACGGGATCGGGCAGGGCCTCCACCTGGTGGAGGCCCTCGATCATGGAGGTGATACGTCCCGGTGTCAGCGCCAACCGATCCAGCATGGCCGCGTCCAGTCCCTTGGCGGCCCCGGCCTCCAGGTCCCGGCGGTTTTCCGTCATCAGGGTCTCGCGATTGGCCTCCAGATCGGCGGCCATGGCGTTGAGGGCACGATTCTTCTCGGCGGTGGTGGCGGCCGCCAAGACCCGGGACGCGGCCCGGGCCCGGCGTCCGAGATCCCTCATGTAGGTGGCAACGTCTTCGATGGACATGGTGTGTGCCTCGTCAATGCGATAAAGAGGAGTTGAGCGGTAGATCCCGGACGCGCGGCATGGCCGGGGTGCCGGCCAGTCGCAGGGACAGGTCCAACAACCCGCGCCAGGGCTCCAGCGTGGGTTCCAGTCCCTTGATGGCCCGATCCAGGCGGGCGCAGTCCCGCAGCAACCGCCGCCATTCGGCCAGCCCGTGGCGACGCAGGGCCTGGCGGGTGATCCCCTGGCGAATGGAAAAGACCTTGTGTGCGGACAGCAGTTTTTCCAGGGATTCCCCCCGGCTCTGGGCCCAGGCGATACGCGCCAGTTTGCGGATCTCCCGCGCCAGCGCCCAGAGCACCACGGGTTCCGCCGCCCCTTCCCGGCGCAGGTTGGCGAGCATGCGCGGCAAGTGTTTCGCCTCGCCCGCCAAGGCGGCGTCGACCAGGGAGAAGACATCATAGCGGGCATTGTCCGCCACCGAGGTTTCCAGGGTGACCAGATCCAGCCGCCCACCGCCCAGGAGCAACGCCAGCTTGTCGATCTCCTGGGCGGCCGCCAGCAGATTCCCCTGGGTCAGGTCACCCAGGGCCGCGGCCACCTCGGCATCGGGTTGCAACCCCCGCCGTCGCAGCCGTTGTTCCAACCAGCGGGTCAGGGTTTCGCCAGTCAGGGGCCAGATTTGAATCAGCAGTCCCAGTGCGTCGATGGCCTTGACCCAGGCGGTCTGCACCTGCTTGCTGTCGAGCCGGGGACAGAGGATGAGCAGCACATCCTCCGGCGAGGGGTGGTTGGCATAGTCCACCAGGGCACGACTGCCCTCGTTGCCGATGCTGGCGCTGCTCAGGCGCACCTCCAGCAGACGGCGTTGGCTGAAGAGGGAGAGACTGGAGGCGGCCTCCTTGAGCTCGTTCCATTGAAACCCGGTCGACTGATCGAACAGCTCCCGTTCGCCGAAGCCCTGTTCCCGCAGCCGGGTCCGGATCGCCTCCGCCGCCTCCAGGAGTTGCTGGGGCTCATCACCGCTGAGGAGATAGACCGGGTCCAGCCCCTGGGCCAGCCGTCGCGGCAGGTCCTCAACCCGCAGTCGCATCACCGACCTCGAAGCCGTGTTCAGTTGGCAGGCTGTGCTGCGCGTAGCGAGCCGCATCCCTGGCCGAACCAGGAGCCGGGTTCGCCAAGCCCCTGGGCTTGACCGCGAGAGGCAAAGCCGCCGTCGCGCTGGTCCCGACCCTCTGTCGGCGTTCCGGGCCTGGCCGGTTTGGCGTGGTTTTTCGTTCTCTAAAATAGAACAATTGCCCATCATATCGAGGCATTGTTCTTCCTAAGAGAACAAAAATCGGCCATTTCCAGTCGAGGCCCGGAGGCTCTGAGCACGAATGCCAATTTTTGTTGGGCCTGTCTCTCATCGGTTGATCAGTAGACGACTGCCGAAAAAGACGGGCGACGGCCAGGTAGGTTTTTCACCGGCTTCAACGCAGGCGGGCGCGCAGCCGCTGCAATACCCGCTCCACGGCATCCTGCTCCATGTCGGCGCGGATGTAGGCCTCTTCCTCGATCTTGCCGAGGATGACGCCGGTCTCCGGGTTGATCTGGTTGCGCTTGATTTCGAGGCTCTGGCGCGGCAACAGCTCCTTGCCACCGCCGTCGACGATGTCGAAGGTCAGCTTGTAGCTCAGTTCAAACTCCACCGCCTTGCCGCGACCATCCACCGCCAGCACCCGACGCTCGAAGTCCTCCTTGAAGACATGGATCACCGTCCTGGCCTTGGCTATCTCTTCCACCAGGGTCACATCCGCGTGGCGCAAGGCTTGGCGGATCTTGTTGACCGGGCCCGAAGGGGAGCCGGTGACATACACCGGGCTGGCCTCCGCCGGTACCTCGAAGCTACCGCGCAGATGAAAGCCGCAGCCGCTCAGCAGCAGGAGGCCGAGGGCCAACCAGGGGTACAGGGTTCTCAAACGGAGAAATTCCATCATCGTCATCCAATCACCAGATTGATCAGCTTGTTCGGCACCACCACCAGCTTGCGCACCTGGGCTCCGGCGAGAAAACGTTGCACGTTCTCGTTGGCCAGGGCGGTGCGCTCCACTTCGAGTCGATCCGCCGTCGCCGCCACCCAGATCTTGCCCCGGACCTTGCCGTTGACCTGCACCACATATTCGAGGCTGTCCTGACGTAGCGCCTCGGTATCCGCCTCGGGCCAGGGGGCGTCCAGGATGTCGGCGCCAAAACCCAGCTCGCGCCAGAGGTGATGGGTGACATGAGGGGCGATGGGGGCCAGCAGCCGCAGCACCAGGCTGAGCCCCTCCCGCAACACCGCGGTTTCCCCGGGTCCCTCGCCGAGCTTGTAGAGGGCATTGACCATGGTCATGCCGGCGGACACCACGGTGTTGAACTGCTGGCGGTCATAGTCGTAGAGGGCCTTTTTCAGCGCCTCATGGATCTCGCGCCTGGCCTGGCGGGCGGACTCGCCGAGGGTGCCCAGATCGAAGTTGTCTTGCCCGATCGCTCGGGCGACGGCCAGCGCCCAGAGACGTTTGAGAAACCGATGGGCGCCCTCGACCCCTTCGTCCGACCATTCCAGGGATTGCTCCGGCGGCGCGGTGAACATGGTGTAGAGCCGCACCGTATCCGCCCCGTAGCGATCCACCAGATGCTGGGGATCGACGCCGTTGTTCTTCGACTTCGACATCTTCTCCACCGCGCCGATGGCGACCGGCAGACCGTCGGATTTGAGACAGGCCCGTAGCGGTCGGCCCCGCTCATCCCGCTCAACCTCCACCTCCGCCGGGTTGAGCCAGGTCTTCTTGCCGTCGGGCGCCTCGCGGAAATAGGTATCCGCCACCACCATGCCCTGGGTCAGCAGCCGGGCGAAGGGCTCGTCGCAGGACACCAGGCCGGCGTCGCGCAACAGCTTGTGATAGAAACGGGCATAGAGCAGATGCAGGATGGCGTGCTCGATACCGCCGATGTAGTGATCCACCGGCAGCCAGTAATGGGCGCGCTGGTCCAGCATCGCCTTCCCGGCGTCTGGACAGGCGTAGCGGGCGTAATACCAGCTCGACTCCATGAAGGTGTCGAAGGTATCGGTCTCCCGTTCCGCCGCGCCGCCGCACTGGGGGCAGGAGGTGCGAATGAAATCCGGATCCTGCTTGAGCGGGTTGATGGTGCGTTCGTCGAAGGCGACATCCTCCGGCAACACCACCGGCAAATCCTCCATGGGCACCGGGACGAGGCCACAGTGCTGGCAGTGGATCATGGGGATGGGCGCGCCCCAGTAGCGCTGACGGGAGACGCCCCAGTCGCGCAGGCGATACTGCACCAGCTTGCGGCCGCGGCCCCGGCTTTCCAGCCAGGTCGCGATGGCGTCGAAGGATTGGCTGGAGGTCAGGCCGTCGAACTCGCCCGAGTTCCCCAGTACCCCCTTTTCCACATAGGCCGACCGCTCGATGGAACACTCGCCGCCGTCGAGGGCGAAGATCACCTGTTTCCTGGGGATTCCGTAGCGCTCGGCGAATTCCCAGTCCCGTTGGTCATGGGCCGGGACCGCCATCACCGCCCCGGTGCCGTAGCCCATGAGTACAAAGTTGGCGGCGTAGATGGGCACCGGCTCGCCGCTGATGGGATGGACGGCCCGCACTCCCAGGGGTAGGCCTTTCTTCTCCATGGTCTCCAGCTCCGCCTCCGAGGTGCCCCCCTGACGGCATTCCTCGATGAAGGCGGCCAATTCCGGGTTGGTCCGCGCCGCCTCCAGGGCCAGGGGATGTTCCGCCGCCACCGCCATGTAGGTCACGCCCATGACCGTATCCGGGCGAGTGGTGAAGATGCTGAGCTTGGCATCGGAACCCTCGATGCCGAAATCCATCAACACCCCTTCCGAGCGCCCGATCCAGTTGCGCTGCATGGTGCGCACCTGTTCCGGCCAGCCGTGCAGGTGATCGAGTTCGGCCAGGAGTTCGTCCGCGTAGGCGGTGATCTTGACGAACCACTGGGGGATCTCGCGGCGCTCCACCAGCGCCCCGGAACGCCAGCCGCGACCATCGATCACCTGTTCATTGGCCAACACCGTCTGATCTACCGGATCCCAGTTGACCACCGACAGCTTGCGGTAGACCAAGCCCTTCTTATACAGCTCGATGAACAGCCACTGCTCCCACTGGTAGTACGCCGGCGTACAGGTGGCGATCTCCCGCTCCCAGTCATAGCCGAACCCGAGGCGTTTGAGCTGGCCCTTCATGTACTGGATGTTGGCATAGGTCCAGGCGGCGGGCGCCGAGCGGTTTTTCATCGCCGCGTTCTCCGCCGGCAGCCCGAAGGCATCCCAGCCCATGGGCTGCAGGACGTTTTTGCCGCGCATGCGCTGATAGCGGGCGATGACGTCGCCGATGCTGTAGTTGCGCACATGCCCCATGTGCAGCTTGCCGCTGGGGTAGGGGAACATGGACAGACAATAAAACTTCTCCCGGGTCGGATCTTCGCGCACACGGAAACTGCCTTGGGCGTCCCAATAGGCCTGGGCGTCCTGCTCGATCTGGGCCGGGTCGTAGGAATGCTGCATGGGAATCTGACTGACCGAAGGTGAAGGGATGAAAACAAGAAAAGAGGATACCGCAGAAGCCGGGGGAAGACCTACTGGAGGCCGCCGCCGACCATGGCGTGACGAGGCTTTCGGTGGGAGGCCGGCCCAGGGGCCGATCTTGATCCGATAACTTCGACCCCAAGGTCGATAGGCGGCTCCCGGGCCTCAGCTATTTGGTGTGGTTTTTGTTCTCCATAAAAGAACAATAATTCTTAATGAAGCGGTATTATTTCTTTACAAAGAACAAAAACCGGCCATTTTCAGTCCATGCCCGGAACAGCCAGTAGCACGGTAGGCAGGGTTGGAGCCTCGCGGAAACCCAGCAGAAGGGATGTTTCCAGCAGCTGGGTTTCGTTCCTCAACCCAGCCTACGGCCTACGGCCCTATATGTAGATATCTACGGGCAAGCATGAGGTATTTATACTTAGATGCTTGCGTCTAAATGTGGATATTTTAGATACGACTGTATCGTCGATTACATGTTGGGCGTACATAAGCGTCCAAATATCCAGATTATCATCAGCACCAAAACAGGTAGAAAATGCGCAGGAAAACGATCGAGAAGAATCTCAGAAAAGCGTTGCTTGAAGACGGCCCCTTGAGCCAGGCTCTATTTGAATATGAATTGGAGGAGCACATTGAGGAGTATGTCGAATCGAAGCGGGCCGATGAGGATAAATATTTTTTTGCCGTCACTGAACATACAAATGACGTAGCCCTGCTTCTGATAGATGAATCTGATAACGTCCATATCAACGAAGATGCGCTGGCGTTTCTGAAGAAATTCTGGCGCGGCACGTACAAGAATAACCTGAATCTTTTGATTCCGGACATGGCTGAACAACTTGATGCCGGATATTTGTACACAGCTGGTATCAAAACCAGTATCGAGGGTAAGTTTCTGGCCTGAAGGTGGTATATCTTTCGATCAGCCCGGTAGGGTCCGCTGTGCGGACGCGCAAGGAACCGGTCCGCACAGCGGACCCTACTTAGATCCATTGCTGGATCGAGCGCTCGGCGATGCGTTGCAGGGTGGCGCCGTCCAGGCGGATCAGCACCAACGGGCTCGGGTAGGCGAAGAGGTCGAGCAGATGGCTCTGGGTGAGCTGGGTCCCGGCGGGCAGGTCCTGATTGAGACGCAGGGAGCCCGAGTTGACGAAGGCGATCTGGGCGCCGCGCTCGGCGAAGGCGGCCAGGGCCTGGTCGGCGACGAAATTCCCCAGATTGGTCTCGAAGCGGCGGATCTCCAGCTCCTCCGCCACCAGCGCCACCCGGGTACGCCCCAGGGGCTGATCCAGGCAGCCGGCCGGCTCTCCCCTCCCGGTACAGGTCTCCAGATCGAAGCGCTGCGCCCATTCCCCGACCCTGGCCTCCAGGATCGGGTCCGGCATCACCCCGGCGTCCAAGATACGAAACTCCGGCTCGATCCCGATGCCGCCGTTGGCGTCCAGATGGATCCGGACCACCCCGGCACTGCGGGCATCCGCATCCGCTTTGATCACCCGGCGATGGGCTCCGGCCAGGTGTACTTGCCGTTCGTGATCATGGCCGCCGATGATGAGGTCCGGGCCCTGTGCCCCCAGGGTCCGCAACAAGGCCAGGTCGCGGCTGGCGGGTAGGTGGGTGAGGGCCACCACCACCTCCGCCCCCTGCTGACGCAGCAGGGCGGTCAGGCGACGGGCGACCTGGATGGGCTCCTCGAAGGTCTCCACATAGGCCGGATGCTTGACGTCGGTGGTGAGACTGAACAGACCGATGCGGATCCCGCCGCTCTCCACCAGGGCCGCCGACTCCAGGTTGGGGGCGCTGACCAGGGGGCGGCCGGATGGCTCCTGGGCGAAGAGGATGTTGGTCCCCAGCCAGTGGAACCCGGATTCCCGGATGCGGGCCTGCAAGTCCCCGGCCTGTTCGCGGCGGTCCCGCTCGAACTCGTGGTTGCCGAAGGTGACCCAGAGCCGGTCATCGAAGGCCCGAGGCTCCCCATCCAGTTGGTTCAGCAGGTCGATCATCTGCGCCCCATAAAAGCGACGGCTGAACATGGAGGGGAAGAGAAAGTCACCGGCATGCAGCAACAAGAGATCCGGCGCCTCCCGCTCCAGCTCGGCGCGCAGGGTGCGCAGGCGGGGGATACCGCCGGTGCGGCCCTCATCCACCCCGCCGATCCGGTAGACATCGTTGATCATCAGGAGGGTGGCGGTGCGCCCTGCGGCCAGGACCGGCCCCGGGCCTCCCCAGGTCAGTGCCCCCAAGAGGGCGAGGGTCGCAAAGCGGATCCAGCCAAGCATAGTAGTCGCTCCTTGGGATAACAGTGTGGGCCTCGATCATGGTTCCAAGCCTCCGGGGCAGGCGGCTCGCCCGCCCGTCCCGGTCCTGGTGAACTCTCGCCGATGATAGTGGCTGGCCAGGCCTGAGACCAGACAGCCGCCATGAAGGCTCGATGGCTCCGGGCCTGGAGCGAAAATGGCCTGTTTTCGTTCTTCTTACGAGAACAATGAGCTGTACATAGATGGATTGTTCTCCTATGGAGAACGAAAAACCGGGCCACAACGCCCAAGCCCGGCCCCTCTCGTTCGTTCCAACCTCCGCTTCACCAGGTGATTACCAGGGTCGGATAGCCTATCCTCTGCCTGGCGTCGTCGTTGCGACCTGTTGCCACGGTGAGAAGACTTTGAAAACAATGGGTATCCAAGTGAGAACACTCCCTGCACGAACATTTCCCTCCGAGCGATGGGACCGCCCGGCATGATCGACTGGCACCACATCTCCCAGGTTTTTCTGGACATGGACGGCACCTTGCTGGATCTGCACTTCGACAATCATTTCTGGTTGGAGCATGTGCCCAGGCGCTATGCGGAGCGCTATGGCTTGACCGAAGTGGCGGCCAAGGCGGAATTGTTGCAACGTTACCAGGATGTCGAAGGGACCATGGAGTGGTACTGCGTGGATTACTGGAGCCGCGAATTGGGGCTGGATATCGCCCTGCTCAAGGAGGAGGTGGATCACCTGATCGCGGTGCACCCCCATGTGGTGGCCTTTCTGGAGGCGGTGAAGCGGCTGGGCAAGCCCAGGGTGCTGGTGACCAATGCCCACCAGAAGGCGTTACGTTTGAAGTTCGACCGCACCCGCCTGGGCCATCACTTCGAGGCGGTGGTCTGTGCCCACGACCTGGGGGTGCCGAAGGAAAAACCCGGGTTCTGGGAGGTAGTGCAGTCGGTTCGAGCCTTCGATCCCGCCACCACCCTCTTCGTCGATGACAGTCTGGCGGTATTGCGGTCCGCCCGGAGCTATGGGTTCAAATACCTGGTCGCAGTCTTGCAGCCGGACAGCCGGGGAGCGGCGCGTCGGATCGAGGAGTTTCCGACGATCCAGGACTTTTCCGCCATCATGCCGGGGTCGATTGACCATGGGTCGGGGGACGGGCGAGCCCACGACCCGAGCGACCGATGAAGTCGATGATCTTGCGCACCAGTTCGTGGTCGGGGAAGTCTTCGTGCAGCTTTTCCACCGCCTGTTCGAGACGGAGCCCTTTGCGGAAGATGATCCGGAAGGCGCGGTGAACCGAGGCGATATCGTCCCGGGAGACGCCCCGGCGACTCATACCGATCTTGTTGATGCTACGCATCACCGCCGGCCAGCCTTCGGCGATGGTGAAGGGTAGGACATCCTGGGCGAGCCGGGCCATGCCCGCCACCATGGCGTTCTCGCCGACGCGGACGAACTGGTGAACAGCGCAAAGCCCGCCGAGATTGCAGTAGTCCTCGATCACCGCGTGGCCGCCGAGGGTGGCGCTGTGACTGAGGATGACATGATCGCCGACGATACAGTTGTGGCCGACGTGACTCAGGGCGAGCAGGGCGCAGTGACTGCCTACCTGGGTCTTGCTGCCGGATTCGGTGCCGCTGTGGATGGTGACATGCTCACGGATGATGGTGTGATCCCCCACTTCGGTATAGGTGAGGCTCCCTTCCCGATATTTCAGGTCCTGGGACTGCACGCCGATACTGGCGAAGGGAAAGATCACGCAGCCGACGCCGACCTTGGTCCAGCCATCGATGACAACGTGGGAGTGCAACTGGGTACCGGAACCGATCTCGACATGGGGTCCCAGGACACAGAAGGGGCCGACACGGCAGTCGAGACCGATTTTGGCGTTTGGATGGACTACGGCATGGGGGTGGATCTGGGTGGCCATGATGAGGACTGGGATCTTGGTGCGGGCTGGGTGGCTTGGGTTGCGGGATCGGTTGCCGCCTCCGACGGGATGGACCGGACGATCCTCACCCCTCGTGGTCTGGGTTCGACTCCCCGGAGGGGACGGTCGCTGACTGGTCAGCCCCGGTACTCCCGGACGACGAGGGACCACGACGGACGCGACGTCGACGCCGTCTCGGGGGTGCCGACGGCGGCGGGGCCGTGGTTGGCGTCTCCGCGGACGGGGCAAGGGTCACCGCAACCGCCGGGGACTCCCGGTGCGGCCGGTGGGCGGGAGGCCGGGCGCTCCCATGCGCTTTGTGCGGTCTTTGCAGCGGTCGGTCGCCGCGTTCGACCCTGACCCGGCTGCGCGGGTCCAATGGGACGAGTAGCTCGGTGGGGATACTGACCAGGGGGAGTTTGTGGCCGATGAAGGTCTCGATCTCGGGGAGGGAGAAGGCGTGGCTCTCGCAGGCAAAGCTGATGGCGTTACCACTGGCCCCCGCCCGGGCGGTACGCCCGATGCGATGGACATAGTCTTCCGCGTCCGCCGGCAGGTCGAAATTGAATACATGGGTGACATCCGGGATGTGCAGCCCCCTGGAGGCCACATCGGTCGCCACCAGAATCGGCAGCGCCCCTTCCTGGAACCCCTTCAGCAACTGCAATCGTTTGCGCTGGGCCACATCCCCGGACAAGAGCCCGGCATGAAAGCCGTTGCCCTCCAGAAAGCCCCAGACATCCTCCGCCGCCCGCTTGGTATTGACGAAGATGATGCTCCGTGGCGGCGCGAGCTGTCGCATCAAGGCCAGGAGAAGCGGGATCTTTTCTTCGTTCGCCGTCATGTAACAGGTTTCGACGATACGATCGACCGTGATCCGGGTGGTCTCGGTGCGCACCGCATGGGGATTGTTCATGTGCTCGTAAGCCAGTTCGGTCACCCGGTAGGAAAGGGTGGCCGAGAACAACAGCCCCAGTCGTCGGTTCGGGGGCGGCAGGCGACGCAGCAGGAAACGCAGATCGGCGATGAAACCCAGATCGAACATACGATCGGCCTCGTCGATGACGATGACCTGAACCGCCCGTAGATCGAAGACATGCTGTTTCAGGTAATCGATCAGTCGACCCGGAGTCCCGATCAGGACATCCACCCCCTCTTCGAGTTGGCGACGCTGTTTTTCATAATCCGTTCCCCCAAACACCAAGCCCAGGCGGAAATCCAGGTATTTGCCGAGCAGGGTAGCATCGTGGTGGATCTGGACCGCGAGTTCCCGCGTCGGTGAGAGAATCAGGGCGCGGGGTTGTGTCGCTCGGCGCTCCGGGCTCGGTGGGTGATTCAAGAGGTGCTGAAAGCCAGCGACGAGAAAGGCCGCGGTTTTCCCGGTACCCGTCTGTGCTTGGCCAGCGACGTCCATACCCGCCAGGGCGAGGGGGAGAGAGGCCGCCTGGATCTGGGTGCAGAGCTGAAACCCGGCCTCGTGGATGCCTTGAAGGAGGTTGGGATCGAGGCCCAGACCGGTGAAGGGGGTGTCTGTGAGAAGCTGATCGGTCATGGCGGGCTAGAATAACGGAAATACGGGGCAAGCGGTCTTGCAAAGAAAAAAAAAATCCTATCAAATGCTATTTTGATACGGAGACACGCGGTTCTCCACTATCGTTCTTAACCACCCCTCCTTTTTGCGGCCATACTTCCATCGGACCGGCCTGAAATCCTCGCGGTCCCGGGTCTGGCATGACCTTCACGGAGAATCCCAAGAGTGAGCAAGCTCATCGTTCATGTAACCGATGAATCCTTCGAGCGAGAAGTACTCCAATCCCCGCAACCGGTACTGGTCGACTATTGGGCGGAATGGTGTGGTCCCTGCAAGGCCATCGCCCCTTTGCTCGATGACATGGCGGAGGCCTATGCGGGCCGGATGAAGATAGCCAAGCTCAATATCGATCAGAATCCCCAGACGCCCCCGAAGTATGGGATTCGCGGGATTCCCACGCTGATGTTGTTCAAGGATGGCGAAGTGGAGGCCACCCGGGTGGGGGCCTTGTCCAGATTCCAGTTGACCCAGTTTCTTGATAGCAACCTGTGAACCAGCCGGCCCGGGAATGACAAAGCTGTCTGGGATGGTTGGCGCCCTTCGGCTTAGCCGCCTGGGATTCCTTCCACCATTCAACCACGCCTTATCCACCTCTGGGATGCGGGATCAGTAGGCGACTTCGGAAGTCGCCATGCTGGGTCGTCTACCCTTCACACCCTTGAACACCCATGAACCTTACTGAATTAAAAAAAATGCCGGTGGCCGAACTGGTCGAGCTGGCAGAGTCGCTGCTGGTGGAAGGATCGGCCCGATCCCGCAAGCAGGACGTCATCTTCGGTATCCTCAAAGCCCATGCCAAGAAAGGGGAAGACATCTACGGTGATGGGGTATTGGAAATACTCCAGGATGGCTTCGGTTTCCTGCGTTCGGCGGACAGCTCCTACCTGGCCGGGCCCGACGACATCTATGTCTCCCCCAGCCAGATCAGGCGCTTCAATCTGCGCACCGGCGATACCATCTCCGGCAAGATACGCCCCCCCAAAGACGGCGAGCGGTATTTCGCCCTGCTCAAGGTTGACGAGATCAACTACGACAAGCCGGAGAGCACCAAGAACAAGATCTTGTTCGAGAACTTCACGCCGCTGTTCGCCAACAAGAAATTCCAGTTGGAGATGGGCAACGGCAGTACCGAGGACATCACCGCCCGCACCATCGAACTGGTGGCCCCGGTCGGTCGGGGACAACGGGGGCTGATCGTCTCTCCGCCCAAGGCGGGGAAGACCATGATGTTGCAGAACGTCGCCCAGTCCATCGCCCACAACCATCCTGACTGCTATCTCATCGTGCTGTTGATCGACGAGCGCCCGGAAGAAGTCACGGAGATGCAGCGATCGGTGCGGGCGGAGGTGATCTCCTCCACCTTCGACGAGCCGGCGACGCGCCATGTCCAGGTGGCGGAGATGGTGATCGAGAAGGCGAAGCGGCTGGTGGAGCACAAGCTCGACGTGGTCATCCTGCTCGATTCCATCACCCGTTTGGCGCGTGCCTACAACACCGTCATCCCCTCTTCGGGCAAGGTGCTCACCGGCGGCGTGGACGCCAATGCCCTGCAGAAGCCGAAACGCTTTTTCGGTTCGGCCCGTAACGTCGAGGAGGGGGGGAGTCTGACCATCATTGCCACCGCCCTCATCGATACCGGATCGCGCATGGACGATGTGATCTACGAAGAGTTCAAGGGCACCGGCAACATGGAGATCCATCTCGATCGTCGCATCGCCGAAAAGCGCATTTTCCCCTCGATCAACATCAATCGCTCCGGTACCAGGCGCGAAGAGTTGTTGATGGAGCCGGATATTCTGCAAAAAATATGGATCCTGCGCCGTATCCTCCATCCCATGGATGAACTGGCGGCCATGGAGTTCCTCTATGACAAGCTCAAGGTGACCAAGACCAATCACGAGTTTTTCGAGTCCATGAAGGGATAGAGCAGAATTCCCCTTGGTCCACCAGGATCGCGCCAGGGGGAGGGGGCGAGAGAGGGAGCCTACCTCTTCGGCCCCGGCGTCGATGATGACATCTGGAGTTGTTTCTCGGTCTGGGTAGAGAACAATCCCTCCGTGGTGATCCGAGCGACGAGGTAGCGGATGAAGGCGATGATCCTGGCGGCCGGACGGGGCGAGCGGATGCGTCCCCTCACCGATCATATCCCCAAACCACTCCTGGAGGTTGCCGGTAAACCCCTGATACTGCATCACCTCCAGGCGCTGGTGGCGTCCGGCATCAAGGATCTGGTGATCAATCACGCCCATCTCGGCGAGCAGATCGAGGCCGCCCTCGGCGACGGCGGCGCTTGGGGAGCAAGCATCCGCTATTCGCCCGAGGTCCAGGCCCTGGAGACCGGCGGCGGTATTTTCCGCGCCCTGGCCTGGCTGGGGCCGGAGCCCTTTCTGGTCATCAATGCCGATATCTGGACAGACTATCCCTTTTCCCGTCTCAGCCTCGAAGTGGACAAACTGGCTCATCTGGTGCTGGTGGAGAATCCGCCCCAGCATCCCCAGGGCGACTTCGGTTTGCAGGATGGACTGGTGCTGGACGCGGCACCAGTCCGTTATACCTTCAGTGGCATCGGTCTCTATCGGCCAGAACTCTTTGCCGGCAGCCGGGATAACGCCTTTCCACTCGCCCCCTTGCTACGGGGCGCCGCGGTTCAGGGCCGGGTGAGTGGAGAACTCTATCGCGGGGTCTGGTTCGACATAGGTACTCCCGCCCGACTCCAGGCTGTACGCCGGTTCGCCACCGACAAACCGGAGATGTAGCGTCCTCGCCATGGGTCAGGAGATCGCCGGTACCAGCTTCACACCCCAGGAGGTCGCTGAGTTCGAACGTCGGTTACGACAAGAAACCGAGCTTCTGGCCTCCTGGTTCTCCGACGGCGGGTTCGATGTCGCTGAACCAATGTTGGGCATCGAACTCGAGGCC
>Ga0268298_10001494_pt1 | contig 27468 bp, 20 predicted proteins | sample WWTPWeurt_MetaG_FD_194462 | JGI IMG/M metagenome (GOLD analysis project Ga0268298, IMG submission 194462) | Activated sludge microbial communities from WWTP in Nijmegen, Gelderland, Netherland - WWTP Weurt | ecosystem: Engineered > WWTP > Aerobic digester > Activated sludge | place... | reverse complement strand
GAGTCCTTCCAGAACCACTCAAACCATCGCATCACCTCGATCTGAGTCCTTCCAGAACCACTCAAACCATCGCATCACCTCGATCTGAGTCCTTCCAGAACCACTCAAACCATCACGCAACCTCGATCTGAGTCCTTCCAGAACCACTCAAACCATCGCATCACCTCGATCTGAGTCCTTCCAGAACCACTCAAACCATCACATCACCTCGATCTGAGTCCTTCCAGAACCACTCAAACCATCGCATCGCCTCGATCTGAGTCCTTCCAGAACCACTCAAACCATCACATCACCTCGATCTGAGTCCTTCCAGAACCACTCAAACCATCACGCAACCTCGATCTGAGTCCTTCCAGAACCACTCAAACCATCACGCAACCTCGATCTGAGTCCTTCCAGAACCACTCAAACCATCACGCAACCTCGATCTGAGTCCTTCCAGAACCACTCAAACCATCACGCAACCTCGATCTGAGTCCTTCCAGAACCACTCAACAGGGGTCATCGACCGGTTCTTCGAGGCCCTGGCGGGTCCTGGGTCCGTGGCCCGCACGGAGACGACGGAGCGATTGGTCGTCGCGCTTGCCATCGCGCCGTGTTGGCCGATCTGCGGCGACGGGCGAATGCCTGAGGGTTGTGTACGACACGGTTCGTCCGCTTGACAAACTCCGAGGACGCCACGATGCTGCCGTGGTTAACGAGTGAGTCTGAACGATGTCTTGGAAAATTACACCGATAAAACACGAAACCTTCGACCGCAATCCGCTTATAGCTGTTATTGGCCAAGTGCGCTTTCACCCCATCGTGCTAATTAAGCAAGGTCAGGGTGTTGGTGACTTTCAAAACAAGATTCGCGGGAAATTTCCAGCATTCTCAGAAGTGGACATTAACAGCATCACCATTGCCCAGCAACACGGCCCAACCGATGTGATGCTAGATTCACAGAAAGAGAAACAGTTCGTATTCGCCACAGAGAATGGAAGCACACGCATCACTTTGGGGGCTTCGTCGCTTACCATCGAAAATCGCGCTCACGAGGAAAGACAACAATTGGTTGAAGACCTGGATGCCACCATAAGGGCACTTGAAGGTGTTTATGGCGCACTTAACCCAACCCGAATTGGGTTGCGCTATATTAACGCTATCAGCAAAGAAACTTTGCGCAGAGATCTGTCTCGTAATCGCCTGAACTGGAGTGAGATTATTTCGGATCAATTCATGTACCTTCCGAACTTAGTCGATCTCGAAGAAACACTCTTCTACAAGGAGATTACGTCCAAGATGCCGATGGAAGGATTTCTTACCTTGAGATACGGAATGATTAAAGAGTTAGATGGCGAGATCAGATTTCGCATTGATAGCGATAGATTCATCACTCAGTCATATGATGTGTCAAGGACTCAACAGACGCTCATCTCTTTCTCGGATGATCTTTTTGCTCTGTACATGTCTGCGACTGGACCGGCGTTAAGAGAATGGATGTCAGTTTCAAACAAACAGAAGGGCTAACAAAGATGCTGCCAATAGAGCTTTCTCCGTGGGTCTTATCAGCCTTCTTTTCTCTGTGTGATTTTACGGGTGGAATCTCACCTGCGAAAAACAAAATAGAACGTATTATTGCTTCGCGCGAAGAAACAACATTACCAACCGATATAGAGTGGCTGCACGGTGGCGGGCCATTCATTGCACACACCAGCTCCACCGCCGGCATCATTCATTCATCGATGCAATACCTGAATGCGTCATTGCCAATTCTGCCAATTACAGAAGCGGGTAATCGTCTATTCGACAGCCTGATAGCAGAATGCAACGCGCATACCAAGAAGCGGCCCCTCGTCAAGATATAGATTTGCCATGGCAGCGTCGTTCGATCCAGCCAAGGAGAGATGGCCTCCGATTTACGATGCAGTGGAGCTAAAGGCGACCATCGCAAAGGTGACTGCCGTTCCAGATGTGCTCTTCGCAGAATTCTATGAGCAACAGATTGATCAATCTGAATACAGTCAAGGAGACATAATATATTTTGACAAAGAGATTCCATGCATAGATGAAAACGGCGAGGCTGTGGCGCTGGAAGCCGAGACCTCATTCTGGATGCTCCTAGGTAACAGCTGCGACTTAGCCCGAGATATCAAGGAAGTACCCTGGACGCTCGCTATACCGATTAGAAACTACCCAGGAATAGTCACTCAAGAAATAATAAATGCACTAAAAAAATATGATTATGCTCGAGGATTCTATGTACCACCATGGTCTGAGGAGCACAAAAATCGTCTATACTTGGCTGATTTTTTGAGGTCGGTGTCTCTGCACCGGGGGGCGCTAAAACAGGCTACAGTGGTGGCACGCATGAAGTTTTGCGGATGGATGTTGTTTCATAGTTGTGTTGTTCGATTCTTGGCCCGTGGAGATGGGCGGTTTGATTGGTTCCTACCTGCCTAGTATCCCCAAACCTCCCAATCCTGCCCCAAAATCATCCGAGCAGATCTGGACGACCCGTTCCTGCCCCAAAATCATCCGAGCAGATCTGGACGACCCGTTCCTGCCCCAAAACATTGACCCGAAAAGGGGCTTTTGAGGCAAAGCCACTCAAAAAGGGTCAGCGACCCTTTCGTCCAGGTCCAAGAACCACTCAACAGGGGTCATCGACCGGTTCTTCGAGGCCCCGGCGGGTCCTGGAATCGTGGTCATGAAGAAGCCGACGTGCCTGTGCCACTTGCCGGTTTTGTGTATGCGATCGGTCGAGGGCGGCATCGAAGTGCGCATGGACTTCTATAAGTAATTGTCGGCTCCCGAGTCTTTCCGCCGGGTAGTGCTCGGCGGGTGGAGCCTTCACCATGCAAAGAAAGGGCGTTCGTCATGAGCACAAGGCATCAGTACGACCGGTTTGTTGATCTCCACATCATGCACGAGGGACACTACGATTTTGTCGCGGATGTGCGTAGTCAATTGGCCTATCAAAAAAAACAACACAAGTTTCAAAAAGCATACAACTTGACAAAATGGGGGGATGGAAAATACCAATCCCTGGATAACAGCTTAGATTTGCAATTCAGCCTGGATAACAGTCTTTCAGAGGACGATGGCACACTGGACCGTGGCTACGTTGCCGTCGCTGTTGAGCTGAAAGACATCGAAACGGCCAAGCGCCAGCGCGGCACAAGTCAGCTCCTGGCTTGGGTCGGCGATACAAGAAGACAAGGAAAACTTCGCATCAATGTTCATGGCGATGGGGAGGGCAACATCGGAATGTTCAACGGGCCATCGGAACCCCGAAGCTATCTTTCTGTACAAGCGGACAAGATTGCAGACTGGCTCCACGCCAATGGCCTGCCCACACCGGTTCGGTACTCAAACACCGATGTCGGACATGGAAACCCCGCAACACCAAGGCCGACCGAGTGGAGCGTACAGGGGTTGAATCACGTTTCCCTCGCGCTGTGCATGGGAGCAAGGTCCGGTTCTGCGTTTGCGTTGTTGGAGCACGGGAATGACCACGCCGACCCAGCCCTGGGTTCTGCGATCGATCGCTGCGTTGGCGGCCTGAAAAAACACAAGCTCACAAACATCACCGTGACCGGCACCAACGAGATCGTATACAACCTGGACGGAAAAATTGGGCGCCTGCTCCTCCTCCCATCGGGCTGGACAGTTCAGGACATCATCCCCGGCGTGAGCCCGAAAAAAGATCCAGAGAAACAGCCGCCCATTCCTCCTCCGTTCTCTCCATTCAAACAGCTCCACATCCCGACCGAATTGAGCGTAAACGAGACAGACGGGCTCATTTCCATTCCTGCCGACGGCTTCACGGTGGTCCCCTATGCCATAATGGGCTTCGCCGCCGATGGCAGCCAGATCAAGCAAACCGGTTGGCTCGTCAGCGATGACAAGAAACCCCTCTATTTCATTCCAAGCCGAGGCTGGTACGTGGACGGGCTTCCTGGGTTCGGCTGGATCATTCAGCCTCCAGTGGGTTTTGTCCCCACTGTGGATGCACGAGGGAATGGCACCATCCTGTTTGAAGTGAAGGACGCCGAACACATCGGGAACACTCCTTTGGGCTTGAAGGTGGTATGGCAACGACTCGGACACTCAGCTGAGAAGTCCCAAGAATCCTCCTGAGTCACTGCTTCCCATCGCTCCGTCTGCTGTCTTCCCCTTTTTGCAATCGATCGACCCCGTTTGGTCCCCCAAAAGAACCCCTCCCTTCCTGAGCAACCAAATCCTCGGGCCTGGTCTTGGCATTGGTTTTGTCACGGCTTGTTGCTTGACAGATGGGGCCGGGGCGCATAAAGAGGCCGCGCACTTTGAAAACAGAAAAGCCCCTTGGAGGTTCCCTGATGCGTGTTCAAAAACGAAGTTTGTTGTCGCTGTTTCCTTTGTCCTTGCCGGGTTTGCTTTTGCTTGGATGCGAGGCGCGTGTGGCCGATCCGGCGGATGCGCCGCCCGCTTTGGCCGAAGATTCCGCAGAGACGGTCCGGTACGCCGCCGCGACCCCCGAGATTCGGGTCCGGGCAGACGATCTGACGCTGTGGATCGATGAGTTTGCGACACAAACGGTGCGAGGCGGAACGCTCCAGGTCGCCGTCAAAGGTCGCACGAGCAGCAACTTGGCCTCGGTCCTAAGCACCGTGCCCGATGATGCGTTTGGGCAGGCCACCCTGATCGGTCCGCGCAGCTTTTCCATCACACTGCGCGACGGCCACGAGATCAACACGATCCTGTCCGGTCTGCCGCTGTTTGTCACCCTCAAGCTGTCGAACGGAAAGACGTATGGCGCGAAGTTTTCGCTGTCCACCAAACTGAATCCGTCAGCGGGCCCTGTTTCCGTCGATCCGTCCCTGCGCCCGATCTACTTTCGCGACACCACGAACCTTCGCTATCGCGGTTTCGCTACGACCACGGCATCGGGTCTTGCAATCACAAGCCGAGGAGGCACTCCACCTTGGCTTGGGAGTCCGGCAGGTTCGCGGTATCCGTTTGATTGGGAGTTCAGTGGCCTGGCGACCCTGTTGGATGCGTCCACGGATCAAGTTGTGTTTGCGACGGGAACAGGGGCGAGCAGCACACAACAGGCCAGCGACCTTCGGCTGGTTGTACGCGAGGTCGGTCTGGGAATCGGAGACCCCGCAGTCCGATGGCCGACCCCTGCTTGCGCTCGCACCACCTATGACTGCATCGCGGCCATTCCGGCCTCTCAAAAGGACCTAAGCGCGTGCGGACTTCACCGCGAGGTTTCGCGCTGCATCGGTGTAGATCTTTGCGATGTGGTGCCGACCCCTGTCGTGACGTTTGCTCTGCGCGAAAAAGACGCCTCCCCCCTTTCGACCGCCGTCAAAGCCGCGCACGACGCTTGTCCGCGCACGGGAGGATCTTGGTGCAGCGTCGGACCCGCGTGGGCTTTTGATTATCCGCGCTGCGTGTCAATGACGCCCACCCAAGCCCAAATCAACGAGGCTGCGCTTGCCGAGACCGATCGCAGCGGCGTGTACGATGTGCGGTATGGTCATTCCCTTACGCGAGCCGAACTTCTGTTGGAACAGACCTTCAAACGGGGTCTTCTGACCTCGATCGATGCGTTTGCGGGGGATACCAACGTCTCTGCCACGCGGTTTGAGTCCGAAGAACCCTGTCACAATTGCCACCAATTCAGCCTCAAGTACGTCCTTTTCTACCCCCGAACCCAAACCGTCGTCGTCATCGACGGAAGCCACGGCTACGATTCCTAACCGACCTCCTCTCCCACAGAAACGCAGTATCCAAAACGACAGACCCCCATTGACCCATCCCCCCATTCGTTTTGGGATCGCTGGGAAAAATTGTCTCTTTGCATGCTCTGGATGTGCTACGTCAGCCAAACTGGCATGCACGGAGACGGTTTGTTTGGCAAACAGCATCCTGATTACAGGTTCTGAAGGACTCATTGGCACGGCGCTTTGTGTTGAACTACCCGCGTTGGGATTGGACGTTCGGCGCTTCGATCTGCGAAGACACAACGAGGATGTCCTCGACCTGAGCGCCCTCCGGGTCGCCGCAAGAGACTGCATCGGCATCATTCACCTTGCTGCGGTTTCCCGAGTCATTTGGGGAGAGAAGAACCCCAAATTGTGCTGGCAAACCAACGTCGTGGGAACACGGAACGTACTTGATGTCGCGAAGACCGCCCCGCACAAACCGTGGGTCATCTTGGCGAGCAGCCGCGAAGTCTACGGACATGCCGCCGTCTTGCCTGCAACCGAGGACGCGCCGCTTATTCCTTGCAACGTCTACGGTCGATCAAAGGTGGCCGCAGAAGAACTCTGTATGACCGCCCGCACACAGGGAGTGCAGGTCGCCGTTGTCCGGTTGAGCAATGTCTATGGGAGCGTTACAGACCATGCCGATCGGGTGGTTCCCTGTTTTGCACGATCCGCTGCGACCGGACTCCCTTTGCGGGTCGATGGACGCAACAACACGTTCGACTTCACACACCTTCTGGACACCGCGCGCGGCCTGTTGGGGGTCGTCGCTTGCTTGCGGGCCGGAGAACGTGCGCTGCCTCCTGTCCACTTGTTGACCGGCCAACCTACGACGCTGGAGGAGTTGGCGACGCTTGCGATCCGTTTAGGGGGTGGACGGAGCCATATCCTCGATGCTCCCCCGCGCGCTTTCGATGTGTCCCGTTTTTATGGTTGCCCCGACCGAGCGCGCAAACTGCTCCACTTCACCGCGAACATCCAGCTCAAAGACGGACTCGAACAACTGATGCACGAACTCGCAAAGGCATGACGGGAGTCCTGGCATCGCCTGCACCAAGACTTCCTACCTTTCAGGGGAACCGGACGGAATGGTAGAAGCTCCGTGTTTCTTGTGTAGAGGGGAAGATTTTGCGGTCCCTAACGAATGCGAGGGGGAACGTAGTCTCGGGTAAGGTCTAGGGGTTCGGCGTAGGTAGAGGAAAAGAGGCGACCGAAAAGGGTCTGCACTTGCGCGGCGAGGGCGGGCCGTTTGAGGACGACATCCACGTTGCGATTTGCGAGGAACATCCCGCGTTCCCAATTGGTCGAGCCCAGCCACAATACCTGTCCATCAGCGACGGTGTATTTGCTGTGAATGACGCGCGCATAGGGAATGAATGTTCCGGGGACCTCAGGAATGGTGGCGATGCGCACGTCAATGCCGGGCACGCGCGAAAGGGCTTTCAGGTCGTCGATTTCGGGGGTGCCGGTGCTCCAATTCGAGACGAGAAGCTGCACCTTGACCCCGCGCCCGGCGGCTTGGATCAGAGCGGCTTCGAGCGAATCCCATTTTTCCACACCGACGTGGGCGGAGTAGCGGAGAAGCTGGATCACCAAAGTCTGTTTGGCACCCCTTATCACATCCAGGAGCACGGGCAAACCAGGACGAATCCCATCGGGGGTGAGCTGCGGAGGTGAAACACCGACTTCCACATCGGGCAGCGGCCCTCGCGGCATCACGGGAGGATTGGCTTCGAGGGTGTCGTGGCGATCCTGAGCGAGGGAGAAATCCATCTCGAACAGAAACGCGAGCTGCCCCGCAATGTGGGGATGGGAAATCCGAACGCCCAGCTCGTGGATGTGCAGAAGCGACCGCCAATCAAAATTCTGGCTGCCGACAAAGACCTCGCGACGATCCACGACCAAGTACTTGGCGTGATGACTGCCGCCCGCAAGGAGGTTGAAATCCACAAGACGCACGGCGGCCCCCGGCAGTTGTTGCAAAAAGGCGATTGCTTGGGGGTCGAGCTTGCCCATCTGTTTGTCGAAAATCATCCGCACACGAACACCGCGCGCGGCGGCTTGGCGAAGGGCCTCCAGAATCGGATCAAGGGGTTGATTCCGCGCGGACGCGACGTAAAAACAGGCCCAATCGATGCTCTGTTTTGCGCCTTGAATCATGTGCAGCCAGACTTCCTGCGTGGTGGGAAGCTGTGGGAAACCGAGTTCCACAGCCTGCGGCACAGACTGCACCAAGATCGCTTCACCAGGCGCAAGTGCCACGAGTTTCTGGGGCTTCTGGACGACGATTTCTTGCAAAGCGCACCCAGAAAATGAAACAGAAAACAGACCCGAAAACAGACTCAAAAACGCGCTGGTACGCAACCCTTTGAACCCAGGGCTTTCAAGAGCCGTTGGCTGTCGTCTGCTCATCGTCCCAAGCAGGATACGGCAACTGCAAACCATCCAGGTGAGAAAAACAGCATCGGGACCCAGGATTCCGTTTGTGTGGTGAAGAAGGACCGAATCAACACACGGCAGTGTGCTACACAAAGGACACAGAACACCCGGAGCATCCGATGTCGGCCCAAAACCCTGCTCAGAAAGACACCTCCACCGCAAAAGATACAGACATCGCCTCACGACGATTTTGCGCAGTCCTTTCCGGTCTGCTCGCGGTGTCTCTTGTGACCATGTCAGGCTGTGGCCCCGCGAGGCCCTATTACGCCGGTTATATGTTCAAACCACCCCGCATCGAGGAATCGGACCGCAGCGAAATGGTCCGCTTCCTGGACAAGCAACTGCGCGTGGGGGCCATCACCCGCATCGATATAGAGACCCCGGATGAAGGGCTCAAGACCCTGCAAAAAAGCGATGCGGACACTGCAAACACCGACTGGCTGCCACTTCCTGTTCTGTACGCGGCAGAGTTTGTCCTTTTGACCAAGCGCAAAGGTTTGGAACTGGATCTGCTCACACACTTGAGCGAAAAGGAGTTCGTTCCGGTCACGGCTCGGTATGAGCTAGATGGGCAATTGTCCGTGGTTGTAGGGAAGTCGATCCCGTCGCTGATTCCGTTGGATCAGGAACTCCCAAGCAAAGAACAAATGCAGAACCAATATGGCGTGGGAGCGATCGTGGATGGGGCTCGAGTGTGGAAACCGTACGAACTGTATTCCCTCGATCGCGCGCTGTCGTTTCTGTCCGATGAGGAACGGAAAGTGATTCGGGGGGTTCGTTTCGTGCGCGACGCAGTGTCTGAATCGCGGAATCGTTGGTGTCAGTACCTTTCGACTTCCAATCCAGAGGAGCCTCGCGTCATCAGTCTGTTCGATGTGAAAGCCGGAACAGACACTGCGCAATTCATCGGTGATCCGAATCAACCACACCCCTTGCCCAGCATGTGCTTTTTGCACGAAGTGGGCCACGCGATTGCCGATGTTCCCCGCTTGCGAATGGACCAACAACACGAGCAGTACAAGGAAGAGGCGGTCAATCTGATGGCGGATTACACTGCCATCGAAGCGACCGGTCAGTTGGTCAGTCCAGAGGCAGATGAGATTCGGGCGAGGCTTGTCGATTGGAAACGGCGCAAGGATGAACACGAGAAAGCGCATGACCGTCTGCGTGCCGCGTATCGTCGCACAGACGGCCCAGTCTGTGCAGCGTACCGGGCCGTTCGGGGGCCCGATAAGGGGCCGACTACCTATGGGCGAAAAGATGTCGCGGAGTCGTTTGCAGAGTCCTTTGCGCTATACAAAGCCGACAAAGAAGCGCTGCGACGCATTTATCCCGAAGTGCTCGATTGGTTTTTGGCCGGCGGACACCTTCAGGCGATGGCAAAAGACGAGTGATACGCCTATGGGAGGTTAGGGGGCCGGGATGGGGGTTCTTCGGATGTCCCAACCGGTTTGACCGATCACAACTTTGACCAAGGCATCCGTGGTTCCCGGTATCAGCAAAAATTCGCGCGAGCTATCGGCGACCCAAAGGGCCTGTTTGGCGATTTCATCGATCACAATCACTTGGTTGTGGGTTCCCTTGGGAATCGAGTAACTCGCCGCGACGACCCGCCCGTCCGTCGTTTCCGCAAACATGCGAACATTGCGGGCCAGGTGAAGCACCTGATCGGAATCCAGCCAGCGCGTCTGCAAATCCCCCGCACCGTCGGAACGCGCGGCCCATTCCAGCACACGCAAACGGGTCTGATCCTGGGAAAAGGCCGGGCGGCGTCCGATCTCGAAAACCGGGCGGCCTTCCAGAAGACCGTTTCCGATTCCTGCGCCATACGTCACTGCATCATCCGTCGAGTACAGAAGCTCCTGTTTTTGGGAAAGACCGAAAAACTGACCGATGAACGAAAGGCGCAAGCGGGGTCCCTGTGAACCATCTTCAGGAACTTGTCGCAGACCCTCTCCGCTCTTGTACAGCACGGTGCGCACACCGTCTTGCGTGGTCAAACGGAAGATGTCTTGCGAACAGGAGTCTGCATCCAGCCGTTGCGCAGGGGTTCCATTCAAAGGCAGGCGGGACAGACCCCCTTCATTGCACAAAAGAAGCGCGTTTTTCTGCGCATTCAGCGACCAGGATCGTGTCTGCTTCCCAAGGGAGAGCTGACTCCCTCCCGCTTTCGTTTCGTACAGCGTGATGACGGAATTGCCATCCTGAACGATCAAGTGTTCGCCCGTTCCATCCAACACAAACCGCCCCTTTTCGAGCGGTTTTTCTGGATCGACACCATCGGGAATCGGCAATTCGCGCAGGGTGTTGGAGGTCCCATCTTTTGTGGTCATCGAGAAGATGCGAAACGTCTTGCTCTTGCTGCTTTGGGACAATAGGACGCCGATGTTTTCATCGGAGCTCAGCAACAAAAGGGGGGTTCCCTCTGGAAACTTGCCAAGAAACTGCGGCGATTCCAGGGGTCGCACGCGCGTGAGCAACACCGACTTGTCTTTGCTGTCAGGGGAAAGAATTTGCGGCGTGATCATGATGTACAAAGAACGCTGCGACAGCAGAAGATACCGCGATGGGAAGGTCGCGGCGGTCGTCGGGTCCTCTTGTGGATCGAGCCGAACCAAACGAATCGTTTCAGGCAACGTCGGGAGAGTCACCCCGTCGGGAATCTCGAACGGCAGCTCGGGCAATTCGGGAATCACGGCCCACGGCTTTCCAAGCGAGTCATACACAAGAAACACATCGCGCGCGGGCTGCACATTCAGCTTGGGAAAACGCTCGACCACAGGCGCTTCGCCGACGAGCACAATGTCTGGCGCGCTGTCATCGAACACAAAGCTGCATCCCACAGACCCGCACAAAAACGAAAGGGCGAGTCCACAAAGAAAACGCCGGTGCCGCATCCGTTCAGTCGACTTTCCGCAAAGCAGCCTCAAAAGCAGACAGGCCAAATCAGGAGCCGCGTTCGGTATTTCCCGTTGCGGAACCTTGATCGACGTTCGGTTTGGCGTCTTGCGAATGGGGAGGCCGTCGGTCGCGATTCTGCGGGGGCCGAGGTCCGTGGTCTCGTCGGTTGTCGCCTCGCGAATCGTTGCGCCGCCCGTCTCGAGATGGGCCCGGTCCCGGCCCGCGTCGTCCGTCGTTTTCCAGGTTGCGGACATACTCGATAAAATGCGCGCGGTCGTCGAGCATGTGGTTCGGTGGCCCGCCTCGTCTGCGATCACCGCCGTCGTTTCGGGGACCCCGCTGATCGGAATGGGAAGGCTGGTTTTCGTAAGAACGCCGAGGCCGAGCTTGCCGCCGTTGCTCGAGACCTTGCGCCAAAAGTTCAGCCGCGAGCTGCGACAGGTCCACACCCTCTTGCGCGGCTTGCCAACGCAAATCTCTGTGCAGTCCGCGACTCGTCTTCACCGTGATGTCGCCCGAATCTGGAAGTTCGTCGAGGGGCAAAGGAGGCGTTCGGCCCTGGGACAAAAGGTTTGCATAGAGTGCCTCAAGTTCCTCCTCGACATGGAGGATGGCCTCTGCGCGCGTAAGTCCCTCTGCGGTGCAGTGCGGAAGTTCAGGAACCCGCGCCGTGAAAGTCTTGCGTTCGCTGTCGAAAGCAAGAACCACCCGATAGTTCGGTCGCGACATCGAAGATATTTCCCTTTTGGTGAAGTGAGCAGCCTCGCCGGCTGCGGAGAGAACCCAGTCTGTCGGCACCGTCGAAAAAAAGTCAAGCATTGCCGTACATGGACGTTTGATGTGGCCGCAATCAGGGACTCCGTTGGGTTCGACGAAGCGCGTGGTCTGGTCGGTTTTGCGGATTAGGGTTCGCCAAGAAGAAGCAGGCTTACGGACAAGTCTTGATGGACGTTGCCGAGGCCAGGAATGTACCCCTGTTCGCCGAACGTACACAGGCCCAACACCGGCACATCGGCCAGCGAGCGCAAAAGGTGTTCTCGGAGCGCACCATGTAGGCTTCCCCCCACAGCGCCCGCACACCCCGCACAGTAGATCAGAATCGCGGCGCGTATTTTCTCTTTGGGAAGGTTGCGGCTCGTCTGCGCGTGAAGTTCGGACAGAACCGCAGTCAGCCCCTGGACGGAACCGCTCATCATGCAGACCGTGTCGCCGGGACGAATGCGCGCAAACAGATCGACGCTGCGATCCTCGGCGTGGATGTGCGCGGGATGGAGGGTCACAAAATGACTGTTTCCGCCCACATCGTGCCGAATCGCGAGCGGACGGAGGGCCGTCTGAGCCAGGATGTTGCCCCCCTCGGCGACTTGGAGAGAGAGGGCTCCGTCGAGCCAACGGTTCAGGACATCCGCCGCAGGCTGGCCGTCGAGCGCAGTCATTTTCCGATCCTGCCCACCGGTCACTTTTGCAGACGCCGTGGTCGGGACAAACGGTGCCAGAAGCGCACCAGAAAAGGCCACGTCTCCACAAATTGCAGCGACGGAAACCGCGTCTCGGAAGACACCATCTTTGGTGAACACGGACCATTCTCCCAAAATCGCGTGGTCCGCTGCGCTGCCTCCAAACGCAGGCACGTCGGGCAACACCTGCGCAATCCCGGCGAGCACGTCTTCTTCACGCCCCGGAGAACCATTGACGATGAGCACACGCGGAGGCGTTTGCGCACTCTTGGCGATTTGCTCTGCCGCTCGACGGCCCGCCGCGATCGCATCGTCCCCCAACACCGAACATCCGACGGCAAACGAGATCATTTCCGACGCTGCCAGCAACAGGATGGCGACCACTCCGTTGGAATCCGACACGATGCCTTCCTTCGACAGGACGCCGAGGGAAGTGGTCACGCCGTGAATGGGAACACCCGGAAGCGCCGAGGAAACCGCCGCGAAGATTTTTTCAGCATCGTGCTCCACCGTCGCGGTCACAATCGCGAGCCCTGGTTTTTGGCCTGCAAGCCCAGCCGAGGCCATGGACACAGCCTCGCGAGTCGCCTCTTGTGTGTCTTGTGCGGTACTGGTTCCGAAACCTGCCCAAAGTCGCGACATCTCTTTTGCCTCCTGCTTGGTGAAAAACGCTGCTTTCGTACACACCTAGTGCCGCAGCAGCATGTCGAGTTCCGAAACTTCCTCACTGCTCAGCAGCGACGACAACACGCCGCGTACTTTTCTCAAATCCTGTGGATCGTCCGCGCTGTCCGATTTGTACTTTCTGACCGAGACGCCGGACATCATGACGAGCCGACTGATGGCAAACGAGGTCAGTCGTTTTTCGACAAACGCGACGATGCGAAAAATCTCACTTCCCATCAATGGACCTGAACTTCCCACTTCAACTGCGTTGGCTTTTTGTGTTTTTTTGCGGTTTTCAAAAGAAAGTCTCTTGGGATGGGCGTCGTGCGGTGTGCGATCAACTCGAACGCAAAATCTCGAACAATTCCTCGTCGGTCAATTCGATTGGATTTGAGCGCATGCTGCCACCCCGCGATTGGCGGACAATTTGAACGAATTGTCCCTCGGAAACGCCCGCTGCGCGCAAACCGGCGATTCCCAAACGCTTTCTCAGCGACGATAGCCGTTCCGTCGCTTGCTCCATGTCGTCTTTTCCATCCGTGAAAAATCGACAAAGTTCAAAAAACCGCGCCGTCGCTGGATGATCGGGCGCCCGCTTTTGCAACGCTTTTGCATTTTGGGCAAACGTCGCGGGCAAAAGGCACGCACAACCGTCGCCGTGCGCGACCTCGCACAGACCGCCGAGCGGCGCGACCAAACCGTGAACGGCCCCCAAACCCGCATTCGCCAGCACCATGCCACCCCACAGACTTGCGAGGGCCACTTGCTCGTGCGTCGCCGACGAAACCGCCGCGTGATCGGGCGACTCGGCTGTCGAAAACGCCTGTGCCAACGTGTGCAAACCGTTCCACAAAAGACGCATCCCGGACAGCGCCAGAGCGTCGGTCATGGGTTGCGCATGTTTTGACAAATAGCCTTCGACAAGGTGCGTCAGCGCATCCATTCCAGCGGCGGCGGCGACGTGTCTTGGGGCACTTTCGGACAAATCCGGATCGACGATCGCCACCCGAGGCAACAGAAAATCGCTCCGCAGACTCCGTTTGACCCGCAGGTCTTTGACTTTGAGCACGCTGTTGCGCGTGACTTCCGAACCGCTGCCCGCCGTCGTCGGAACCGCAATCATCGGCAAAGACGGATGAGCAATCGGTTTGGGCGGTCCTTGGCCCGCGTCCTCGAGGAAATCCACCGCAGCACCGGCATTGTTCGACAGCGCGGCGACGGCCTTTCCCGCATCGAGCACGCTGCCTCCGCCGATGGCCAACACCACATCGCAACCGGCGTCTTTGCATTGTCGCAAAAGCTCGTCGATCGCGCCGACCTCGGGTTCCCCGCTCACCGTCGCGTGTTCAACGTGTTCGCACAGTTCCCCAAGCGACTGCGTGACGGGCGAAAGCAGCCCGCGCCGAGCCAGCGACGCTCCTCCCGTGACCAGAAAAACCCGCTTTCCCAGGTTTTTCACAAGCGTCGCCACCTTTTTGTGCTCGCCGCGCCCAAACAAGACTTGCGACGCGGTGCGAAATTGGAATTGCATCGACAAAACCGCTACTGCCAGGGTTTGGGAAACAGTTGGTGGTGTTTTTCCCCGACGCGCGGACCGGCCATCATGTCCGCCACCGTCGCCTTCCAAGTCAAATAATGCGGTGTTTGCTGGTGCGCTTTGAAACCGGCCTCGTCCAGGTAGACCTCGTACAGCGAAAACCTCGTCGGGTCTTCGTTTTGCTGAAGCACATCGAAACGCACATTCCCCGCTTCTTGCCGCGTGCCTTGCGCATTGGCCAGCGTCGCCGCGATGAAGTCACTCACGCGGTCTGCGAGCACCTGAATCCGAACGACCACGACATACATGTTTTTTCTCCGAGACGGCGATTACATCACGCGCCAAACCGATTGAATCGGCCCAAACGGCACGCCCAGCCGACCGATCACAGGCAAGTTGACAAAGACGGTTCCCTCGGCGGCCACCGGAATTTCCAAAGAGCTGCGCTGTTTCCGCACAAGGCTTTCCACGACGGGCTGAATCACGTTTTGGATCACGCGCAACGCTTGGTCGATCCCCAGCGGAAACGCCAAATTCAAATGCACATCGCCGCCCGCCGGAATCAGCGACTTTTTGATTTCATTTAAGAGCGTCCCATTCGCCAAACCGACGATCAGGCCTGGAATCGCGCGCACAAAATCCGCCGCCGTTTTGATTCCTCCGTTTCCGGCGGTACACGCGCCTGGTTTGGCCTGGCCCGTACACGACGGTTCATTCGCGCCGCACATGCTGATGCACACGGACCCGAGGGCCTCGGCGTTTTGCCCCGGAAATAACTTCAGCGCCAACAGCACATCCAGCGCGGGCACCGGAACATTGTTTGGATTTTTGATCGTGACCGGAACCGCAAACTCAAATTCGAGCTGCTGCTGCGACGGAGGCGCACCCACCGCCACCGTACACCCGAGCCGAAGCAAGCGATCCGTCACGACCTGCGGGCAGTAATACGCAGCCAGCGCCGCCAAAGTCGGGGCTCGAACCAGTTGCGGACTCCCCGCCGTCACAACCGGAGGATTCGCCCGCGCCTCGTTGATTTTTCTTCCCATCGCGTCGGTCATCATCCGGTTGAACATCGAACAGCCGGAAGAAAAGCCAATCAGCGACAGCAGACAGCACGAAACCACGAAACGAAACCAGCCCATGGGTCCTCCTCGCGAGATGAAGCCCGCGCAGTTTTGCCCCATCTTACGCGGAAGCCAACCCCCGAGTCATCCACGCCCGATCGGCCACAACCAGACCCCGGCCCCGTTCCCGCCCCGTTCCCATTTGATGTCCCCCCTGCGCGGCACTCCCCCCTCATGCGGCTCTTTTTCCCTACAACCCGCTGGCGAAACGGAGGTGCCAGACCATCCCCATGGCTTCGGCGAAGATTTTGCCCGACATTTTCGATTGGCCTGCGCGCCGGTCGATGAAAATGATGGGCACTTCAGCCACGGAAAAGCCCTTGCGGACGGCCCGGTACGTCATTTCGATTTGGAAGCCATAGCCGTTCGACCGCACCGCGTCCAAGTCGATGGCTTCCAGCGTTTCTCGGCGGAAACACTTGAAACCCGAGGTCAAATCGCGCACCGAAAGGCCCAAAATTGTTCGTGCGTACAGACTGCCGCCCGCAGAAATCAGTTTGCGCACCAGGCTCCAGTTTTCCGTGCCTCCGCCCGGGACCCGCCGCGAACCGATGACCACGCCCGCGCCGTCCTGCGCCGCAGCGAGCAACGCGGGCAGATACGCCGGGTCGTGGCTAAAGTCGGCGTCCATCTCGAACACGTATGCGTAGTGTTTGGAAAGCGCGTGCCTAAAACCCGCGATGTAAGCCGTCCCAAGTCCGAGTTTTCCACTCCGATGCAGCACCGAAATGCGCGGATTTTGCGCCGCCAACTCGTCAGCGAGTTTCCCTGTCCCATCCGGCGAGTTGTCATCGACGATCAGCAAGTCCGCGCACGGCAAAGCCGCAAGCACCTGCTTGCACAGGCCAGGCAAGTTTTCTCGTTCGTTGTAAGTAGGAACAATAATCAAGGTGTCGTTCATGCGCGCACTCTACAACATTCAATCCCCGTCCAAAACCCACCCCCAAGGCCTAGGTGTCTGGTGTCAAACAACCCGCTACTGCGCAGACAGCCCGACGGCGCCTCGACTTGTCCTCGGCCCAAAGGACCGGGGACGAATACGTCCTCACTCCTCCCTGCGACCTACCTACGGGTACGTCTCGGTCGTCGCTGCGGGCGTTTCGACGATTCGCTCGCCGGTCTGTCTTGCTCGCTACGCGGTTCGTTTGTCACCAGCCACCTAGAAAAGCGTTGACAAAAAGCACCACGGTCGTTTTCAATGCGCCCTGGCATTTGCGCTGTTCCCGTGTAGCTCAGCCGGTAGAGCAGGTGGCTGTTAACCACCGGGCCGGGGGTTCGAGTCCCTCCGCGGGAGCCATTCATGCGGGGTCGCGGAAACGCGACCCCGCACTTTTTAACAGCGGCCTCGGAGAGCGATCTCCGGGGCCGTTGTCTTTTCTCCCCTGATTCCCCGCGGGTTTGCGCGTCTGCGAGCATCGCGTGCGCCGTGATGGCGATCGCGCAGAGAGCGCCGCGCGCGTGAAGATGAGCGCGTCGATCGCGCGCGGGACGGCGTTCGCGCTCTCATCTCGGTCCCGTGGGGAGAGAGAAGCCGAGACGCGGTTAACAGCCGACCCTCGGTTTCCGGGACCGTGACCCGGCGATCAACAGTCCCACGCGGGGCGGGACTGTTGAGCATCGGGGCGCTGTCCCGCGCGCGCTGCGCATCAGCGTTCAAGCAGCGCCTCCAGCGCCGACGGCGTTCTCGCGTCGACCGCGACCGGTTCCTGCTCGAGCCACAGACCGCGGCTCGCAAGCTCTCGCACCAGAGCAGGAGCTTCGCCGAGGTCGAGGTCCTCGGGCCACACGCCCGGTAGACCCTTCGTCTCGACAAGCTCGGTCCAGAACTCCGGCACGAACCACCGCAGGTCGGAACGGAGCGCACGGAGATGGCGAAGGATGCGCACGCCGTTGGGGTCGAGGTCGCCGAAGTGGATCAGCGGCACATGGACCATGCGCTCGAGAAGTCGAGCGACCGTCGCCGTGTCCCATCCAGGCACGTGCACGAGCAGCCAGCCATCGACGGCGCGTAGATCGCAGAACGCGCCGAGGTTCTCGACGAGCAGCGCCGCGCGGATCGGTCCTTCGAGAGCGAGGCCTGCGCTGAGGGCGCGTTCCGGGATCGACACCTCGCCGAGGACAGCCGCAACTGCCGCGAGGTCGACTCTCCCCTGTGGCGTGATCGCGACGAGTCCTTGCGGCGGTCGGAGCCGCACCGAACCGTCGTGCGTGGCCTCCGCGTCGCCGAGCGCTGCCAGGCGGCGATCCGTGAGCGTTGCCTTCGAGTGCGGCGCGACGAGTGCGGCCGCCGTTCGCCGGTTGAGCTGGTCTGGAAGCTGCGGCAGCCCCTCGGCGCGCTGCGCGTCTTCGAGCTCGCTCCAGCCGTCGGGGGTGGGCGCGAGCCCTCGCGCCGTCAGCGCTGCGAGCACCTCGCCCCATTCCGGCCAGACGCGCCCGAGGAGCGCGACAAGCTCGTGCCGCCGTTCCTCGACAAGGCCGACTTCGTCCCGTCGCCCCGTGCGTCGTGTCCAAGGCAGTTCGTCGAGGGCATCCCAGGCGGACGCTTGCGCACGTCGTCGCTTGAGCGAGCCGCGCACGAGCAGCTCCAAGAGAGCGAGACGGGCCGCCTCGGATCGCCAGTTCACGCCTCAGCCCTCGTCCGACGGCCGCTGACGAGCACCTCCTCGCGCCCGTCGGCGGTCGTCTTGCGGACGAGACGATAGGTGGTGTTGCCCTCTGCGCGCGCGACCTCTGGCGCGGCGATGAGGAGCTGCAGATCGAGCGCTTGGCACAGGTCGAAGAGCACGCCCAGGTTGTCGTGCGAAAGGCGGTTGGCTTCGTCGAGGAACAGGAAACGGAGCGAGCCGTGCGACTTCTTGCCCCGAAGGAGCATTGCATCGCGCTCCCACTCCGTGAGGACGACCATCATGAGCGCTGCGCCGACGCCGATCGCCTCGCCGGTCGAGAGTCGGCCAGGGTTCGCGATCTCCCAATCGGCGCCCGCCTTCCGACGCACCTCGACCTGCAGGTGGACGTACTCACGGTAGTCGAGCAGCTTCTGACCGCCGGTGCGACCGCCACCAAAGCGCTGGAAGATCTGATCGAGCGCGTCCTCGATCGGCAGGTCAGCCTGAAAGAGGAGCGCCTGCGCCGCGCCGTCGCGTAGCGCTCGGAGTACTTGCTCCATCTTCTCGACTGGGTTCTGACGAACCCGAATTCCCTGGATGCTGCCGAAGCTGACGCCCTCGAGGTTCTTGTTGAGGCGGTTGACCTGCGTGCGCGCCTTGCGAATCTGCACGTCGATGCCTCGCGCGACGTCCTCGCTCGCGCCACGGAGGACGGTCTCCTGGGTCTTGAGCCGCTCCTCCAACGCCGAGAGCTGATCGCGCAAACGCAGGAGCGCCTCACGCGGATCGTCCACTTCCGCGACCTGCGCCGGCAGACGGCGACGAAGCCAGTCCCGCACCGTGAGCCACAGGTCGAGGACGCCCGCGGCGAACTCGCCCTCCGAGGGGGCGCGAAGCGTCTGCAGTTCCGCCAAGAGCTGCGCGCCACCTTGAGCTCCGCGCAGTCGCTCGACGAGGAGCTCACGCCAGGTGTTGGCCTTCTGCACGAGGTTCACGTGGCCGCGGACATCGGCGAGGTCTCTCGGTGCTTCGGTGAGAAGGACGCCAACGACCCCGAACTTCGCCGCGCGCTCTCGAAGGTCGTCCCAGCGCTTCACGGCAGGCTCGGCCTCGCCGCGCTCCTTGGTGAGCTTCTCCTCGACCTCCTCGAGACGGCGGGCAGTCTCGCTGACGTTGCCCTCCTGCCGGCCTTTCGTGGTCAGCAGCTCCCGGTGCCTGGTGTCGTGACTCCGATGTTCTTCATCGAGCCGCGCGACCTCTTTCTCCGCTGCCGCAAGCGCTTCCTCGCTCGGATCAGGAATGCCGAGCCGGTCGAATCGCTCCACCGCCTGCGTGTGCGTGTGCGTCGCGGCAAGCCGCTTCCCGTCGGCGTCTTGGAATGCGGTGAGCGCCGCGTTGAAGCTCGTCTCCGCGGCCTTCGCTTCGCGCTCGACCGCAGCTCGGTGCAGCTCGGCCTCGTGAAGTTGCTGCTTGATGGCAGGGACGAGAGCCTGTTCGTTGGCCAGCCGTGCGGGCGCGTCCTCCCAGGCCAGAGCCTCAACGTGCGCCTGAACGTACTCGAGCGCGTCGATGCCCTCCTTCAGTCGTTCACGCCGATTCGTGAGCTGCTGCAGTCGCTCGCGCAGCCGGACCACGTCCTCGTCCGAAAGCGGCACCTGTCGCAGAACGGTCTGATGACGGTCGACGAGCTCGGCGTTCGCCTTCTGGCGAGCCACCAGATCCTTGGCCACCCGAGCTGCCTGAAGATCGTGTTCCAGCGACCGGGCGCGATCTGCGAAGTCAGGTGGGTCGAGCAGCAGCGCTTCGCCGAGCAGCACACGTAGGCCGGTCACGCGAGGGCGCACCGTTCGCGCCGCCTCCGCATGACGCAGGCTGGCGGCACGATGAATCCCGAGCTGGGCCTCGCCCTCGACGATCGAGCGCTTCACCTCGGCCAGCTCAGGAGCAGGATCGCCAGCAAGCCACACCGCATGGCCCGCTAACATCGCCTCGCCGTCGGCGACAAGGCGTTCGAGATGTCGGCGTCCGACCCTCACTTCTTCGAGTTCGCGAGCCTTCCGGTCAGCTTCACGATTGAGCTCGGCGGCACGCGCCTCACGAGCTCGGCGCCCGAGCCGCGGATGCGAGGGGATGCGCGAGACGCGGAGGGCGATCCCGTCCTCCACGGCGACGTCTCGGTCGCCAACGTCGATCGGGCTGATTGCAGAAGCGAGTTGCTCGAGGTCCGCGTCACGCGAGACGAGCAGTACGTTCGCAAGCGCGTCTGACCTCACTTCGAGTGTGCGGGCTGTCGCTTTCGGATCGTCGACCACGAGCGCCTGAGCAAGCGGGCCCAAGCGCGCCTCCAGTCGTCCCGCTTCGTCCAACCCGACATCCTCGAAGCTCCCTGCCACCAACTCCGCGCCGAGCTGATCCTTCAGCTTCAGCAGCTCGGGCGCGAAAGGACCACCTTGAGCCAGGAGGTCACGTGCCTGCCGAAGCAGCACCTCGTGCTCCTCGCGCGCGACGTCCTCGGCCTTTCGCGCTCCCACGAGTCGTTCGCCGAGTGTGGCGCGGGCGGCGTCCAGGGTGGCCCGGCTGTCCACTGGGGTACCGAGATGTTCGGCGAGACGGGCTGCGCGCTCCGCGAGAGCGCGGAACACTGGCTCGCGTTCGACGAGGGAACGGCGCCGCGACTCCAGGTCCTTCAGGTCTCGTTCGAGCTGCTGGGCGGATGCCTTGGCGCCGCGCTCTCGATCTTCGTGGTCCTTCAGCTCGGCTTCGGACTCGTCGAGAAGTCGCTCGACGAGCGGGCCCGCAGGCTCGTCTCCGACGACGACGCCAAGCGCCTTCGCGCGTTCGCGCACGCCCGACTGTCGCGTGGCTTGCCTGCGTGCCTCGGTGAGATCGCGCTCGATCGAAGGAAGGCGGCCAGCGAGATCCAAGCGAGCTCGGTGTTCCTGGAGGGCTGAGAGCGCCGCCTCGTACGCCGCGTCCAGCGCGACATCGCCGTCGACGAGGGCTCGCAGTGCGGTCATCACCTTGGCGTGTTGCGCCCGATGTGCCTCGGCGTCGTCGAGGCGCGTCCTTGAGTCTCGGCGCTCGTCGTCAACCAGGGCCAGTTCGTCGCGAGCGCTGGTGACGCGCTCGCCGAACGAGTGCACAGGGATGTGCACACCGCCAAGGCTCTCCTCGGCCTCGCGCAGACGCCGGGTCGATTGGCGATAGGCGTCGGCGCGGCGGTGCAGGTCCTCGAGCCCCTGCTGGAGGTCTGCGAGACCTCCAGCGGTGCGCGTGTAGTCATCCTCTGCACGCCGGAGCGCCTCTCTCTTGGCACCGCGCTCGGCCTCGGCCGCGTCGCGCGTCGCGCCAGTCGCCTTCGCGAGCTCTTCTGCGCGCGTGAGTTGGGCAACGCACTCGGCGAGATGCTTCGCTGCAGCGAGCGCGTCGCGCAGTCGCCCGTGCCAAGCACGAGCCGATTCGAGGACTTCGCCGATCTCGCCTCTACGACGCTCGAGGGCATCGATCGCGCGGAGGGTCTGCGCGAGGGCATCCTTGGCGGTGTCGTGCGCCTCGGCCGCGGCGGCCCGCGCGGCTTCGGCGTCTTCGACGCGACGGGTGAGCTCCTCTGCTCGCTCTCGAGTGGCGATCAGCGCCGCCGCGAACATCGTCTGGCCTGCCTCGAATACCCCACCGATCTCCTGTTCCAGGCGACGCGCCTCCTGAACCTCGGTCCGCGTGCGCCGGCATGCGTCGAGGTTGGCGCGCATGCGCTGGAGCGTGTCGGCGAGCCCGCCCTCTTCCTTGAGGAGGAAGGAGCGCAGCTCCGAGGTGAGCGCTCGGGAGATGCCGCCGGTCATGCTGGTGCGGAGCATCTCGTTCAGCTTGTTGCGCTCCTCGTCGGTGCCGAGACGAAGCGGCGTGACCCCCTGTTCGAAGAGCGCCGCGAAGTAGTCGCGTGCAGACGTGAAGGACTGCAGTCGGCCGCCGAGGCGCACCGCGTTCTCACGAAGCTCCTGCAGCTCGGGAACGGCCTCGTTCTCGCCCTGCTTCACGAGCAGCAAGTCTTGGAGTCGAACGTCGGCTTCCAGACCGGAGACGATGAACGGTGTCGGCTCGACGGAGGGCTCGCCTTTCTTCTCGAGGTGAACGCCCGCGACGAGTCGACGCTTGCCAGGCAGCGCAAACTCGATGGCGGCGTACGAGGGACGTCCCGATTCTCCGAGTCGGCCCCAGATGCCCTTGTCGCCTCCGGTGGCGCCAGTCTCGCCGAGGTTAGTGAACCGCAGCCGCGACATGTCAGGCAACAGCACGACGTAGGCCGCGATCATCACCGTCGTCTTGCCGGCGCCGTTCGCGCCTTCGAGCGCGGTCACATGGCGATCGAGCCCGTAGCGGGCGTAGAACACGCCCTTCCAGTTGACCAACGCCAGAGCCTCGGCAGTCGTTCGGCTCATGGCGTCGGCTCCTCATCGAGGCTCGCATCCTCGTCGGCCGCCTGTTCGCCGTCGTCGAGAACGACTTCGCCGACGCGTACGAGCCGCTCGAGCGCGACGCTCCGGTCGCCGAGACCGCGCACCGGCTCCGCGAAGCGCATCAGCGCGGGGCGAAGACGCAGGCGCGTGTCATCGAGGACGTCGACGAAGCCCAGGTCGGCGAGGCGGCGCAGGGCGTCGCCGACCTTCGTCCGCACGGCCTCCGCTGCGATGCGCTCATCGTACTTGCCCCTGCGCGCCCTTCGCGGGTCGAGGGTACGCACGAGGACGTCAGTGCCGAGCAGAGCCGACAGGCGTTGGAGGAGCGACTCTCGCCCGATGATGCCGCCGTGCTGGAGCGTCGCCGGATCGAGGTAGAGCAGCGCGAGAGTCTGCCCGACCAGCATCTCGCCGGCCGAAAGCTGGCGTCGCCCGAGCCGGTCACCCGACGGCAACAGGTAGAAGTACCCGTCGCTCTGCTGGATCAGCTCGCAGCCGAAACGCCGGTAGAACGCCTCGAGCAGCGCTTGGGCGTCGACGAGGTACTCGTACATCGTGCCATCGTCGCGTCCGATATGTCGCCCGCGCCGGAGCGCCAGGTCGACCTCCGGGTAGTGCTCGTCACCCAGCGCCTCCTCGAGCGTGTGAAAGGTCGTGGCGCTCAAGGCGTATCCCTCCCATCGACCGTCCAGTCCTCGACCTCGAGCCGCGAGAGTACGGGTGCCCAAGGACGCTCGTGCTCGCCATGAACGCGGGCAAGGCGACCGACAGCGTCAGCGACACGGCCGGCCGCGGCGTAGTGCAGCGACTCTGGAAGTTTGGGCAGCACGCGCGAGGACACCTCCGCGAGTGTCGATGCACCTTCATCGATGGCCTGCGCGACCAGCGCCTCGATGTCGGCGTGAACGTTCTCGGGCTCGACCCACTCGGGATCGGCTTCGCGCTCCGTGCGCGGCCTCGCAACCGGCGGACGCTCGACGCGTGCCTCGAGCGCACGCAACAGCCGAATCGACGGCGCGTGCGCGACGAGCACGAAGAACGGGGAAGTCGGCCATGCGGCGGCCTGATCACGCAACCGCTGGCTGAGCGCGCGGTCGGGGTCGAGCCGCACGACGTCGCGCAGGTACCGGTGGACGTACTGGTAGTACTCCGACCACGCCTGCTGCCGCGCGCTACCCCACGCCGCAATCCGGTCGACGTGCTCGATGACGCGCTGGACGGTCTCCTCGGCGTCGCGGTCTTCTGCTGCCGTGGCGAGCCCCTGGATCTCGAGCAGGAGCGCGACGAACAGGTGCGTGTCGCGCAGGAGGATCTCGTTCAGCTCACTGAGCGTGCTCGTCGTCGTGTCCAGCAGGAGCTGGCAGCGGTCCACGGCACTGAACCAGTCCGACTGGAGGAGCTTGGCGATCTCTGCCTGCACTTCCTCCTGCTGCGCATCGAGCCCGCGCTGCCGGCGCTCGATCCCGGAGACCAGCTCGGAGACCGTGACCCGCAGCGGTCCAGACACCTTGCTCTTCCAGGTCTCCGTGTCCGTGGCCTTCTTCGCGGCTGCAAGCACCTCCGCGAGCTGCGCGCTCAACGTGCCCGTCAGTAGGGTCAGGCTCTCACGGGTGAGGGCCTCGTCCGTCAGGAAGTACTGGACGACTGCCGCCGCGAGTGTCGTGAGCGCGTAGTCGCCGGCGCGCACGATGCCGGCCCCATCGACGCGCGCGAGCATGCGCTGCTCGCGGAGCCGCTGGATCGCGTGCGTCGCCCGCTTGCGCGGGTTCTCGGCACCGGGCTCCACCACGTCGCAGACCTGCTCGAACATGTCGATGAGCACGTCCTCCTCGAAGGAGGCCAACGCCGCCTTGTCGGCGCGCAGGTACAGTCCCGCGAGGAAGCAGAGGTCGACCGTCTTGAGGTCGAGGTTCACCTGGTCGCGAGCCAGCGACGCGATGACGCGGTTCGGGTCGTTGGAGGGGGGCGCGGAGGTCACGATGCCCCCTTCGACAGAGAACGCGCGGTCCGCAGTGGCGTCGTCGTCTCGCTCATCGCGGCGCCCTCACTCCACCAGAGACTTGAAGACGGCGTCCGACGCGTCCTTGTAGAACTCGATGTTGATCTTGGTCCATAGGTCGTCGGGCAGGTCGTTGAGCTGCCGGCGGGCGGCGACGGGCATGAGGAGCGTCTGCGCCTGCTTGTCGACCGCCAGCTCCGCGATGCGGACGGCGTTGGGGATCATCTCGATCGAGCCGCCGAGGTTCAGCGCGCCGACGACAATGGTTCCGCCCCGCGTGTTGCGCCCGAGGAGTGCGCCGCAGAGGGCGACGAGGACCGGGACGCCGAGGCCCGCCCCGGCCTTGTCGGCGTCGAGTGCACGCATCTGGATCGAGAACTCGTGCTCGCGTGGATTGCGGTCGCCGACGAGCTCCTTGGCGCGCGTGTAGAGGTTCTGCTCGCCGACCTTCACGCTTTCGCGGAAGGCGGGTGGCGTCGGCTGGTTGAGCACCTTCACACCCGCGCCTGGGCCACTCGCGACCTCGAGGCGGTAGAGCCCGGGCCCTGCGTCAGGGCTCGTGGGGCTCACTGCCCAGACCTGGCCAGGCGGGAGCGGATCGCTCTCGATGGCCTCGTCGCTGTGCAGCTCGGGCGTCGAGACGAACTGCTCCACGCCTTCGGGACCGACGATGTAGCTGAAGTGCGTGTTGCGGAACTCGCTCTTGAAGCAGCGCTTCTGCTGCTCCTTCACGCGGCGCCGCGACTCGAGAGCGACGCGCACGATCCACTCGAGGTCCTCGTCAGGTACGGGCGCTTCGGGATCGGGGAAGAGCAGCTTGGTCAGGCCGCTCACCGTCTTGTTCACCGCCTCGATGTCGCGGCCGGAGAGTGCGCCGCCGAGGTGCACGCGCCCTTGCATCACCGAGACGCGGTTGCCCGAACGCAGCTTGCTCCAGCACTCGCTGAGGAAGTCGCTCACCAGCCCGAAGTGGTCGGTGAAGTGGTCGTTGGGGTTGAGCTTCGGGAAGTCCCACCCGGGCACGAAGGCGTGCAGCCGGTCCATGAACGCTGTGTCGTTGCGCATCTCCGGCGGCAATGGGCTGAGCAGGTGCGCGACGCGCTGCTGCTGCTCGACGTCCACGTCGAAGTTGCCGACCATGACGATGCCACCTTCGGCGCGGATGTTCTCCTTGCCCCGGCTGAACTGCCCCGAGGCCATGTAGCCCTTCATGATGTTGACGCCGTCCTTCTGGTCGAAGGAGACGCCCGACACCTCGTCGAAGCAGACGACGTCGTACTGGCACACGAGCCCGCGCTGGCCGCTCGCGTTGTTCACGAACATCTTGGCGACCGTCGCCTTGCCGCCCGAGATGAGGTGCGCGTAGGGCGAGATCTGCTGGAAGAGGTGGCTCTTGCCGGTGCCGCGCGGACCGAGCTCGACGAGGTTGTAGTTGCGCTCGACGAACGGGACCATGCGCAAGATGGCGACACGCTTAGCGCGCTCGGAGAACGAGCCAGCCTCGAGGCCGATCGACCGAATCAGGAAGTCGATCCACTCCTGCGTCGTGAACGAGCGGCGCGCCTTGGCCATCACGTCGAGCACGTCCGACTTCGACATCTGGATCGGGCGCATCGACTCGATGGAGAACGGTCGGCCTCCCTGCTCCTGCGCTGCGACGCCGTCGTAGGCGAGCGTGACTTCGGCGTAGAAGCCGTCGGTCAGCATGCGTTCGTTCTCGCGTACGAGCTGGTCGTCGATGAGCACGTCCCGCAGCGCGAGGCTCGGAAGCTCGGCGAGGAAGCGGTCGTTCTTCGCGTCGAGGCGCGCCCTGATGATGTCGATGAGCTTGACGCTGCCGCTGTCCTTCGCGCGCGCCTTGAACAGCTCCTCTTCACCCGTGCGCACCGTGCGGTCGCGGAGCTGCTTCTCGACGATCTGGAGTCCCTCCGCGATCTCCTTCTCGTCCGTGCTGGCGCAGTAGCGACCAAGGAGGAACTCGACCACGTAGGTCGGCACCGGGTACTGGCGCGCGTACTTGCGAACGAGGTCCTTGCGAACGAGGTAGCCGTCGAAGACCGCAGCCGCCTGCTGATCGAGATGGTCGAGGGTCATGGTCATGATGCTTCTCCGACGGTCGTCGTCTTGCGGTCGAGCACGTTGCCGGCGCCATCGACAACGACGATCGTGGCGGCGTGGCCCTCGTGAGCGTCGTCAGCCACTGCGAGGCTCGCTTCGCCGGCTGGGCCGACCTCTTTCGAAGACGCGGCGATGCTCGTGTTCGCCTGCTTCCAGTTGGTACGCAGGTCGACGCGCACGAGGGGATCGTTCGTCGTGACCGACACGCGGCAGCGCATGCCCCGCCAAGTGATGGCTGTGATCGAGGCGGTGGTGCCGCCGCCGCCACGCTCGACGACCAGCTCGGGGACGATGCACTCCTGCGGGCTGATGCCACCGTGCGAGTACTCGGTGTTCGGGGCGAAGCTCCCGACTCCCGGCGGCGACGCGATGCGGACGTGCGTGTTCCAGTGCCAGGCGTGGACCGGCACGGACGGCTTCGCGTCGCCC
>Ga0268298_10001493_pt1 | contig 27476 bp, 26 predicted proteins | sample WWTPWeurt_MetaG_FD_194462 | JGI IMG/M metagenome (GOLD analysis project Ga0268298, IMG submission 194462) | Activated sludge microbial communities from WWTP in Nijmegen, Gelderland, Netherland - WWTP Weurt | ecosystem: Engineered > WWTP > Aerobic digester > Activated sludge | place... | reverse complement strand
TCGGATCTAGGCCGGATGCGTCGAGATCTGTCGCATCAGAATCAGCCACGACAGCCGCCCACTCCAAAGAGGCACCGAGCGCCAGCGAACGACAACCACGGGGTGGGCGCTCGGCGCGTGCGGTTGCCTGCGCGGCGACCGTGCCACGGCGTCGCGAGGCACATGGCAGCATGACCTTCATCCACCCGTGGGCAGAGCAAACTGTCGAATCGCCTGGACAATACTGTCACCGTTCCAGTTGACCATCACGGTAGCGGCCGCTTGGACGGCGCTGGGAAGCCGCTCAGCCCCCCAAGGACGGATCCCGATAATCGGACGCCCAATCCGCCGCGCAAATTCGAGTTCGAAGTCAATCCATGCACTGTGTGCGGAGTACATCCCAGCGAGGATCAGGAATGCGTCGGCGGGACGCATCTGATTGCGGAGTTCGTACTCTAGCTGGTCGCCATGAAGCGGATCGTGTTCCGGAACGCTGAGATTTTCCCACTGGAAGTTCGGTGCAGCGTTCAACCACCCAACCACTCGCGAGTAGTGCTCGCTCCGGTGCCAGGCGTGGCTGATGAAGATTCGATATGTTCGGAGAGCAGGCATAGGGAGCCTCCTGATTATCCGTCGCCAGTCTCGCGTCGAGCACGCCACAACGTGTGCTCGCGCGAGAACGCCGTTTCGCAGTCTGCTACAAACCTTGCGAGCGTGTCGTCATCAGCCACGCCGCGCGAGCGCTGGGCGAGCATCCCGAGTTCATGGCTGGTGACGGAGTAGGCGTGCGCCAGCTCCGAATATCGTTGAAGCTGCACCCACGCCACGCAACAGGATGCAGCGGTCGTTGCGATACCCAGAAACCCACTGATCCGAAACCACACGGCGGCCCCAAGGGCGAGCGCCAGCGCTACGCAGTTCACTGCGATCAACAGCATGAACCACGTCCGCGAACGCTTGGCCTTATCCGTGCTGCGGCTTGCGTACCACTTCTGCTGGTCCGCGATGCGCGAGCCCATGTAGACCTTCAGGCGGACCGCTGCTTCGTGCCCGCGAATCGCCCGCATTGTATCGGTTATCTGGGCATCGTCAGCCCCGGCCGGCGGTAGCGCGTGACCCCTGACGTCAGACAGGAGCTTGCCCAGCTCGGAACAGAAGTGCTGATCAACGGCCTCCGGTTCCTCGCTTCCGCCGAAGGGTTCGGCTCGCATCATGTATTTCCATGCCATCGACTTGGCTGATTCCGCAACGGCACGCCCGTCGTACCAGGCCTCGGCTCTCCGTCGGGTTCGAAGGGCGGCGGTGAGCCACAGGCCGACCGCAAGAACTGCAGCGGCAACGAGCGCCAGACCCAATTGAATCGGGGTTCCAAGCGCTTCGCCCACAGGACTCAACGCGGCGACCGCAGCGCCGGCCAGTAGAAGGAACAACAAGCGCTTGTGTCCGGCCAGGTGTTCGCGTTGCGCGGTGGCTGAGAGTTCGTCGCAGGCGCGAGAGATCGCCGGCAAGTCGATGCTCGCGACGCCCATCGCCCCCGGTTGCTCCACGGGCGGAGGAATACCATCCCGGCTTTGCTGATGGCAACTGCGGCGTCACTGGCGGTCGGATGGTAGATTCCTGCGCCGATGGCCGTCGCAACCTTTGGGCAGCTTCGCTCGTCTGGCGGCACGATCAGCGAAGGCATGATCAAGACCGCAAAGTCGCCCAGCAGGAAGAACCTGTTCCTGTCGCACTCCAGGTTTGACGTCGATCACGTCGGCCCGGCTCTTGGACTGCTCGAAGACCACGGTGCAAGAGTTTACGTGGACGCTCTGGACACTGCGCTGGCGACTCTCTCCGAGCGTGGGGTAGCGGAGCGTTTGCGGAAAGCAATCCGGTCGTGCGAACGGCTCGTTGTGCTCGCGACGGAGCAGACGCCGTCCTCACGATGGATCCCCTGGGAGCTGGGAGTCGCCGATGGCCGCCACGGCCGGGAACAGGCCGCCCTGTTGCCGCTGCGAGCGCACGCTTCGGCCGGCCAAACATGGGCGAGGCAGGGCTATTTCAGACTCTACCCGCGCATCGAGGTGCTTGAGGATACGCCCGCGCCACGCTGGGTGGTGTTCGATCCCGAAGACGACAGGTACTGGCACCTCGCAGACTGGCTAACGCTTCAGGCACGATGATTGCCAGCCGTCGTCGCGACCTCAACGCGACCAAGAGCGCCCTCTCGACGCCGCCACGGGTAGGTGCGCTCGGTCGCTCACGCCGTGAGCGCGTGGAGCAACGCAGCGGCGGCGCCCGGCGTCCGACCGGGTGAAGCGTAAGCAGGCGCATGTGTGCTAGCCTCGGAGCCGAACGAGGGAGGAGATTCCGATGGCACACAAGGAAGAGAAGTACGAGCTGCGAGACTATGGTTTGACCGACCCCGCCGTACTCGAAGCCGCCACTCGCATGGCGCCTGCGCTATTCACCGCGCTGCGCTTGGCGCATACGCTCGATCAATCGCACTACCCGATCGAGTCGGACGACGCCATCGAGCGCGCGTTGATCACGGTCGCTGACGATGACAAGCAGTACACCCATTCAGGCACGCGGATCACAGCGAAGGCGGCGAAGGACCGGTTCCCGAACGAGCTGCTTCCGATCGCGGATAAGCTCGACCTGCTGCGAAAGGTCTACCAGGCCATTCTCATCAGCCATCGCGAGTCGTCACGCCTTCGCTGGGAGCGCGTCAACAACGGTACCGAGCCGTTGAAGGCGAGTCACCCGCTGCCGAAGGAGGTGGTGTGATGGGGGGAAGCCCTGGTCCCGTCGTGTTCTGTCCCGCCGGGCAGAAGACTCAAGTTCTGTGGTCGTCCTTCCTGTTCAAACAGTACACCGGCCGATTCTCAGTTGGCGGCGTGCAGATTCAGTGGGAACGCAACAGCGACTTGCCACCGTGGCACACGTGGGGTGGTCACGACACATCGAACACGTTCGGCGCAATCGTCGCCGGTGCATACTGCAACTTCTGGTTCACGTCCCCCGTCGATCTCACCGTCACGTGGGAGTAGCGCTAGCGTTCAAGTTCGCCCCTTCCGCTTTGGCTTGAGCAGGCCCCAACTGCGCAGGGTCGGACGCGGCACGGGCGTGTCCCACTCTCCGGCGCGCCCGAGACGGACTGGCCCGGCCGCGACTCGGTGAGCGACCTCGTTGAGGCGGAGGGCGGCGGCTCGCCCGCGTTCGGGTGATCGGTCGCGATGCTCGGCGGACGTGGCCACGGCGTCGCTGCGATGTCACTGGGCGGCTTGGCGTCGTGGCAGGTCACCGGCCACCCCCTCGGAGGGAGCGCTCAGCCGCCAAGTCCACTGTGTCAGCCCGGGCGCGCTGGCGGGCGTCCAGGTCGTGCGCGAGGGCGGCCACGTCGGGCCACCTGCCTCCCAGCCGTGGCGACAGCCAAGGCCTCGCAGGGCGCCTCCTCGACGGCATCGGTGGGGCGCCCAAGCCACCCAGGGTACCGGCGCGCCCCAACGCCCTCGACCTTCCTAGGCCACCAGCACCAGACGCACCTCTGACAGCGGGCCCTTCCCGTCGAATCCCGGCTTCAGTAACGGTTCGAATCCCGTTGGGGACGCCATCCGTCATCTCCGCGCATTTTCGCTCAGGCCGGAATCCGCACGCGACGAGCAATGCGCGCTCGACCTCTGGCCAGCGAGCATCAGCCAGCTTCGTGATCACCGGGCCGAGTCGCTCCCTGCATGCGAGAGACACGTGATCCAGGTTGACCGCGCACGCGACCGGCATGCCGTCCTCGGGCGTGAGCACGACCTCCGTCTTGATCCCGCGAAGGGTTCGGGTGATCGGCGCGACGATGATCTCGGAGATGGAGTCGATGACGGCGTCCCGCGTGAGCGCCAGAACGGGTCGTCGCTTATCGGGTGCCGCGAACGTGTACCAGCGGATCTCACCCCGACGCACCAAACTGCTCCCAGCCGTCTGCGTCCCAAGCCAGCGGTTCGTCGTCCGTTCCGAACTCCTCGGCGGTCGGTGGCTGCGCACTGTAGGCAGCGTCTCCAGAGCGGCCCAACGCCGCGGCGCGAAGCGCGAGCTTTGCGAGCCGAAACAGCTCGTCCCGAGGCAGATTCTCGACGAGCGGCCAAAGCTCCTGCGCGGTCGCTGGCTGACTCATTGGGGAACTCTACCACGTGGCGCGCCGGGTGCAGCCGCCGCGGTGGACGCGACTACGCGACGGCTGGTACAGGCGCTCGAAGATCGCGGGGGCCACACGCTTCACGTCGGCCAGCGGCTGCGCACCGCTTTCGAGTCGAGGGCTTCGTGGATGTGGATCGTGGCGTCCAGGTTCTCGATTGCCTGCTCTTCGGTGACGCCTTGCGCGCACACGTTAAGCTCCAGGGTCTGTGCGACCCACGCGCCCGAATCGGGGAAGAGCAAAACACGCAGCATTGCCCGACACCTTGGGCCTGGACGGCTGCTCAGTCAACAATGCGCGGTCGTTCTACGGCCTTCCGGCATCTGCCCTCCCCTTGTGCTGGTTCCGCCGCCACCTCGATCAACGCCGTCCTAAACTCCTCCAGATACGGACGCCCCGCGAAACCGTTCTTCGGCTTCTGCCCTTCTCACGAGCTTTCAGCGCAGCCGGCGGAAGGAGAAGCAGCCGTTGCGAGAATCCGTCGGCGGACGAGCGCCACGAGCCTGCCTCCCCAACCCCACCGTCGTTCTCTTCCGCAGCCGAGAAAGGCGCCCATGGCCGAGCGAGTGAACCTCACGCGTCGAACGTTTCGGTTCCAGGTCGAGCCAAGCGACCTGTTCCGAGAACGCCGCCGTCAAATGCGATCCTGGGGCATCCCTTCCTCGACTCTGACGCGCGTCGAGGCGGCGGTCGACGACATGTGGCGCGAGGGGCCCCGCGGCTGGGCGTACGAATGGCGCCGTGAAGGCGAAGCCGCCGAACGCCGCGGGCGCTGGCATCGAGCCGCGATGTGCCACGGCGCAGCCAAGTTTCCGTGCATCGTTACCGCGCTCCAAGAGCGCTGCTACGCGAGCCAACTCGAATGCTACGCCAAGGCTGCTTCGGCCTTCCCGTGCAGCTTCCAGCGACTGGAGCTCGACGTTCCCTATCGGGATGGATCCACCCGAGTACCGGTGCATCTATTCGCGCCCCGCGCGGACTCGAACCTGCCGCTGGTCTGTCTGTCCGGAGGTGTGGACACGCTGAAGGTTGAGCTCCACCGCTTGGCCCTCACCCTCGCGCTCGTCGGTCGGTTCCGAGTCGCCGCCATCGACATGCCGGGCACCGGCGAATCCGCCATCGCGCTGGCGGGCGACGCCCATCGGATCTACGAAGGTGTCCTCGCCGAGCTGCACCACGGGGCGAAAAGGGGCGTCTGGGGCGTGAGCTTCGGCGGTCACTGGGCTGCGAAGCTGGCCTGTCTCGCCAGCGTGGACGCCGCCGTGGACATGGGCGGGCCGATCGGCGCAAGGACGCTCGACTACACGCGACTGCCCAATGGAATGACGGGCATCATCGCCAACGCGCTTTCGGACGAGCGCTTGCTCACGGCGGCGTCGTCGGAACTGGCTGAGCTCGAAGCGCAGTTCTCGCTGCCGAAGCAGGGACTGATGGAGGCACGGACGTCGTCCCCCCTGCTCGTCTTCAATGGCGCTCGGGACCGTACATCCCCGTCGAGGACACGACGGCGTTCTTGGGCTGGAAGGAGAGCTGCGTTTGGCTGTTCGAGAACGGAGACCACTGCGCCGCGAACCATATCCAGCGGGTCATCCCCGCCGCCATCGCCTGGCTGCGCTGGAAGCTGCACGCTGACACGCCGACCCACCGCTGGATGGCAGCGGCGGCGACGCGGTTCTTGCCCCGACGGGTTGCATAGAGAGGAGTGAACATGCTCGGACACGAGATCTTCGGTAGCGGTGCAGAGAGAGTCATCGTCTTGAACGACTGGCTCTCGGACACGTCGAGCTGGGACTCCGCGCGGCCCTACCTGGACACGGCGGCATACACCTGGGCCTTCACCGACCTTCGGGGCTACGGCCGCTCGCGGGGGCAGAGCGGCGCTTTCGACCTCGAAGAGGCGGCGGAAGACGTGATCGCGCTGGCCGACTCCCTCGCCTGGCCGAAGTTCCACGTCGTCGGCCACTCCATGAGCACCCTGGTGACGCTCCACGTCGCGCAACGGTTCCCGGACCGCGTGGGCCGCGTGGTGCTCGTGACCCCACCTCCCCCGGCCGGCTTTCACTACGACGCCGCGACCTTCAGCGCGCTGGGAGAGGTCGCGCTCGGCGACGACGACCGGCGGCGGAAGGCCCTCGCGTTCATGTTCGGAACGAGGCTCTCCCCCGGTTGGTTGCGCTTCAAGCTCGCGCGCTGGCGTCAGACTTCCGAGCCGCGGGCGGTGGCGGGGTACCTCCCGGTCTTCGGCGTACGGGGACTGCCCGATCTCGAAACGCGCGTGCGCTGCCCGGTGCTCGCCATCACCGGCGAAGCGGACGCGGAGCCGATGCGGAGCGGGCCGGTGCGCACCGCGCTCGCGCCGCTTGCGGAGCACCTCACCGTCGAGCCCATCGTCGAGTCGGGCCACTATCCGATGCAGGAGACGCCGCCGCTCTTCGTCGCCAAGTTGGAGCGGTTTCTCGCGGAAGCTACGTGACCGCGTCGGAGCGCGGTATCCTCCGCCCGTGAGCGCCGGCTTCCGCTATCGAGACGAGGTTTATTGGGGCACCAACGGAGCCGTCGAGCTCTCCCTCGAGACCCTGCGCGACCTGGCCCTCGACCGTCACGCCGGCGACCCCGAGCTCGCGCGCTTCTTCGGCGACGAGCGCGAGAGCTTCTTTTCGGGCGCCGTCGTCGAGCTCGGCCCGGTGACCGCGAACGCGGAGCTCCGGGCGAAGACGGCCCGCCTCTTCGCGCGCGCCATGGCGGTGCTCGGCGCGCCGGAGGGCGGTCTCACCGACTACGGCCGTGATTGGGTCGCTTCCGAGCTCGCGCGTCTCGAACGCGCCCTGCTCGCCGGTTGACCTGCGCGAAGCAGGACGACAAGCTCGCGAGAGAGGGAGCGAAGCTTGGTCGACATCGGCATCGAATACGAAGGCGATTTGCACTGCCGCGCGGAGCACGGTCCGTCGAGGTCGGTGCTCGAAACCGACGCTCCCGTCGACAACCACGGGCGCGGCGAGGCGTTCTCGCCGACGGATCTCGTGGCGACGGGCCTCGGCACCTGCATGGTGACGCTGATGGCCATCCGGGCGCGCGAGCGAGGCATCGAGCTCGAGGGGACCCGCGCTCACGTCAAGAAGCACATGACTACCACTCCGCCGCGGCGCATCGCGCGCTTGGTGGTCGAAGTGACGGTGCCGCGCGAAGTTGCGGCGCAGGTCGACGCACCGACCCGGGAGCTCCTGGAACGAGCCGCGCACACTTGCCCCGTGCGACTCAGTCTGCTCGACGCCATCGAGGTCCCGATCCGCTTCGACTGGTCGAACTAGCGAGTTGTCAGCGCAGCGCTCGGCGCACGACCAACCGCAGCCCAGACCAGGTCTCGTCGATGGCGCACACCTTGTTGTCGACGAGCCCGGTCGGTAGGGCCACTTCGCGGATCACCTGCTCGGTCATGTCCGTGACGACGCCCGACGAGCGCTTGGGCCACGCGATCCACAGGCCGCCGCTCGGGGTCAGGCGCTGGCGGACGTCGTCGAGCTTGCGTTCGAAGTCGGCTCGACGCTTCACGAACCAGACGATGACGTCGTACTGCTCGGCCTTCTTCGGGCGCTCCCGCAGCTCCAAAGAATCGGGAAGGTCACCCAGCGACGCCAAAAAGCCCGCCGGAGCCCCCACGACCAGCGCGCACGCCGCGCCGACGAGACCGAGCTTCTTCGGCAGCGGTGTTCCGGAATACCCAGCCATGTCGGCTTCGAGAATTGCACACCGCTCTGGCGCCGTCCCCAGGCGCGGGGCGGCCCATCACTCGAGGAGGCTATGCGCCAGCGTCCGACCTGCGCCGAGAGCTCCCGCGACGCTGGGAAAACCCGCCGTGGCGCCCACCATCCAGAGATTGGGGATCGAAGTGCGAAACGGACGGCGTCGAAGGCCGACGTGGGCGGGCGTGAGCGCCGCGCCGTACGAGTTACCCTCCGGCGCGCCGCAGAAGCGCTCGTTGGTGGCGCCGGTTCCGGTGAGCCGGAGCGTGAGGTGCTTTCGGAGATCGGGGACGAACTCCGCCTCGAGGATGTCGAGCACGCGATCGCGGAGCTCGTTCTTGCCGCGGTAGTACGCGCGCCGATCGCGCTCGCGGAGCTCCTTCCAAGGGCGGTAGTCGAGGGCCGTCGCGACCTCGAGGATGTGATGACCTGGCGGAGCGATACCGGGCTCGGAGCTGTGCAGCGTCGGCGTGGACAGGAACAGCCAGGGGTCGCTCGAGTCGTGGTCGCGGAGCTGCCGGTCGTAGATCCGGTCGAGATCGGCGTGGGGGTAGCGCCAGACGTTGAACGATCCGAAGCCGTGCTCGCGGAGGTCGAGCCCGGAGATGCCGAGGTACATCGTGAACGTGGCGGCCGAGTAGTCGTATCCGAGGCGGGCGCGGTCGGCGCGATCGAAGTGGGCGCGCCCGACGAGCTCGGCGGTTCGCCGCGGGTCGATGTTGGAAATCACGCGTTCGGCCGCGAAGGTTTCGCCCATCCGTGTCGAGACACTGGCGACGCGGCCAGCCTCGACCTCGATGCGGGTCACCTCGCGTTCGAGCAGCACTGCCGAGCCCGGACACTCGGCGATCACGCCTGCCAAGCTCTCGACCAGGTGGTGGTAGTGATGCTTCGGATAGTACGCACCGCGGTCGTAGCCCGCGACGAGCGCAACGTGGAGCAGGAGCGAGACGTCGCGCGGCGGCAGGAGATAGTCGCCCGACTGACCGGCGAGCACCGCCCGGAGCAGCGGCGGCATGTCGACCGCGTCGAAGAGCATGCCCAGGGTCGAACGGAGGTGACGCACGAGATGGCGGTAGCGCCAGGCGTTCCGAACCACGAACCCGAAGCTCGGTCGCTCGGGCAACGCCTCGAGCTCGGCGAGCTCGTCTGCGATGCGGCGGACGCAGTCGAAGTAGTCGAACAGCGCGCGGCGGGACTCGGGGAAGCGGCGCACCAGTCGATCGCGATGCTTTTCCAGACCGTTCGGTACGCGGAAGCGTTCCCCAGCGACCACCACGTGGTCGAACCCTTCGGGGTCGAGGCGCAAGAACGGCACCTGCTCGGCGATGCCGAGCTCGGTCAGCAACGCGTGGACGCCTTCCCCCTCGCCGCAGCCGAAGATGTAGTGGACCTGAGCGCAGAAGCGATAGCCGCGCACGCCGAAGCTGTGAGCGTAGCCGCCCGGCACGTCGTGAGCTTCGAGCACGCCGACCCTGCGTCCGCTCCTGGCGAGGAGCGCGGCGGCCGCGAGGCCACCCATGCCCGCGCCGAGCACCAAGTCGTCGAAACGTTGCACGGCCTCTGCCTGCAGGAAAAACCTCGAGAAGGCAAGCGTGCCGGCCTGCGTGGACCGAAGAGCCGGTGCGCGAGTACGCTCGGCCCGCCATGGGAGTTTGGGATCGGATCAAAGGAGCGCTCGGCGGCAGTGAAACGACCTCTCCGGAAGCTGCGTTTCGCGAAGAAGTGAAGCGAGTCGCCGAGGGGCTGCCCTTCGTCAAAGAGGTCGTACCCGACGAGAGCGATGTGTGGGCACTGGCGGTGACGACCTCCCGAGACACGAAGCACACGCTCTTCCTGGGCAACCTCTACGCCGAGACGCGGGAGGTGGAAGACCGTGAGGGTCGCATCGAGTTCTTCTTGAGGACGCTGGAAACGCGACCCGAAGTCGAGGGCTGGGAAGAGGCGCGGAGCATGCTGGTACCGGTGATCCGTGCGGTCACCTTCGCGAGCGGCATCCCTGGCGCCCATCCGCCGGTCGCTCGTGCGTTCGCGCCGATGCTCCAAGAAGCGGTGGTGCTCGACCTCGCGGACTCCATGGCCTACGTGACCGAAGACAGGCTCGAGGAGTGGGGTGTCGGGCCCGATGACGCTTTCCGAGCGGCTCGCGAGCACCTCGGCAGTTGTGTCTCGGACGACGACGTCGAGGTCTACGACGGCGACGGCGCGGGAAGAATCTATTACGTGGCGCGCGACGACAGCTATCAGGTCTCGCGGCTGGCGCTCCCGGGCTGGCTGGCGTCGTTCCGCGGCACGGTGAGCGGCAACCCCATAGCGATCTTGCCCGAGCGTTCCCAGCTGTTCGTGGCGGGCGACGCCGATCCGGAGACCGTGCTTCGCCTGTCCGAGATGGCCCAACGCGAGTTCGAGTCGGCGACGCGCAGCATCTCCCCTGCGGTGTACGGCGTGGACGGGAACGGCAAGGTCGTTCCCTACGTGCCGCCCGAGGGCAGCCCAGCGACCGAGAGCGTGCTGCTCGGGCACATGATCTTGAACGTGGCCGAGTACCAGACGCAGAAGTCGGTGCTCGAAGCGGCGTTCGAAGAGGACGGCACCGACATCTTCGTCGCCACCTTCAGCGCGATGCAGGGCAAGAACGGGGGGCCGCCGTTCAGCTACGCGACCTGGACCGAGGGCGTGGACACCCTCTTGCCGGTGACGGACCTGGTCGTCTTCGTTTGGGGCGACGTGGGCGGCGAGGGCGAGACGTTCCACGCCGCGGTGAGCTGGGCGGACGTGCAGAAGATCGCGGGCAGCTTGCTCGGCGAGGAGACCTACGTGCCGACGCGCTACCGGACCCTGGGCTGGCCGGACGCGGAGATGCTCGCGCGCTTGCGCGAGCACGAGGCCGAGCTCGGGTGAGGCCCCGGCAGCGGGTGCATGTGAATCGCGTATCGCTTCGAGGCGTCGCGATGTAGCGTGGTCGCGCCCGTGGGTGGGTCTACACGCTATTCCAGAACAACGTGCTGATCGGCAAAGTCGTGGTCACGAACACCGCCGGCTCGGGCTTCGAAGCACAGCGTGAGTACTGGTAGTCGACCCAAAACGTGAACGCGAACGCTGCACTCACGTTCGCCTCCGGCGCTGCGCAGACTTGGTCGACTCCGCCTTCCGGTCTCGGAACGCTCTCGTTCAAGACGGCGCGACGACCGGTCTGGGTCTCCGGCACACCCGCCGGCACGCTGCTCTACGAAAGCATCCCCGGCTCGTCCCTCAAACACGCCGTCGACTGGCGGATGACGGTCAGCGCGGGCACTTGGTCGGGCAACATCGTGTGGTGGAGCACGGGCACGGGGAACCTGTTTGGGCCGAGCCAAACCAACGTGCTGTCGCCGTCCACGCCGCCGCCAGGGACGTGGTCGTCGTTCACCACGTCACCGCTGTGAGGCCGGGACCCGCTCGAGGCGCGCGGCCACGCACTTGTGCCACGGGGTGCCCACGAACGGGTCACAGTCGGAGGTGCGCGTGAGCTCGTTGGGCGCCACGCCGCGCGCTTCTGTTCCGTCGTCAACCGGATAGCGCGTGCCGAACCCGTTCGGGAGGGACACGTGTCCGACCTGCATCGTGTCGCTGATCGCGACACGCGCGACGGCGCTGCCGCCACGGGTCGTGATGCGGACGGAGTCGTCCGGCTCGAGCGCGAGCCGGGCCGCATCGTCCGGGTGGATACGGAGGGCCCCCTCGGGGTCTTTGTCCCGCCAGGCCGGGTCGCGCAAGAGGGTGTTGGCCGTGAACGAGCGGCGCTCGCCCGCCGACAGCACGAATGGAAACTCGGTGTCGCGCTCGGGTGGCGAGCGGAGCGCGCTTTCGAGCTCGGTCAGGAGATCCGGCAACTCGAGGGCGATCTTGCCGTCGTCAGTGCCGACGCGCCCGAGGACCTCATCCCAAGAGTCCACGCTGAACGTCATTCCTCGCGCACCATCGAGCATGGCTTGGAACAGGCGGTCGGCGACCTCGAGCGGGCTGCCCTCGAAGCCGGCGCGAGCGAGCGACGCCCCCCGCTCCATCACCGCGCGGAGCGCGAGGCCGAAGAGCACAGCGCCCTCCTGCTTTTCCGGCGGCAGCTCGAGGACGCGGTAGAGCAGCACGGCGATCTGGCTCGAAAGGCGCGGGTCGGGCAACACCCTTTCGAGCAGTGCCTCACCCAATGCGAGGCGCCCGCGGCGCGCGGCGGCCCGCAGGGGCTCGATGTCCGCGGGGCCGATGGCACCCAATGCTTCGGCGAGGCGCGCGTGGATCTCGGCTTCCGGGAGCACGCCAGGGGGCGGCGCGAAGAGGCGAGAGCGAAGCTGGAAATGGTTCTTCGGGAACTCGAAGTTGAAGAACGACGCCTCCGCCTTCTCGAACTGCGTGGGGACCGGGAGAACGTAGTGGGCGAGCTCGACGGTCTCGGTCCTGGCGACGTCCACGACGACGACCAAGTCGAGAGCCGCAAGGGCCTCTTTCATGCGTCGCGAATCGGCCAGCGAGTGGGCCGGGTTCGCTGCCTCGATCCACATGGCGCGGTAGCGCGCGGGGTGGTCGCTGAGGATTTCGTCGGCGATGCGGTTGCACGGGACGAGGCCGCTGACGATGCGCGCGCCGACCACCGGGCTCTTGCGCTCGGTCGCCTTGCCGGAGGCGAACGGCACGAGGGGGGTCGGCACGAAGTGGCTGCCCGCCTTGCCGAAGCTCCCCGTGACGAAGATCAGGAGCCGGTGCAGGTAGCTCACCAAGGTCGAGTTCTGGTTCATCTGCACGCCGAGATCTTCGAAGCTCGCGAAGCTCCGGGCGGCAGCGATGCGGCGCGCCGTTCGGCGCACGAGCTCTGGGTCGAGGCCGGTGGGGCCGAGGAGCGCCTGAAAATCGAACCGGCCGAGGACTTCCCTCACCTCGGCGAAACCCTTCGTGTGCTGCTCGATGAAGGCTTGGTCGACGAGTCCTTCGTCGACCAAGGCTCGAAGCAAGGCCGTCAAGAGCCAGGCGTCGGTCCCCGGCCGGAGCGCGAGGTGGATGTCCGCGAGCTCCGCGGTCTCGCTGCGGCGCGGGTCGACGACGATCAGCGTGCGCGAAGGGTCTCTGGCGATGGCGCGCAGGGTGACGCGTGCTCGCGGGATCGAGTGCGAGTGCCAGGGGTTCTTCCCCAGGAACAGCGCCACTTCGGCGTGCTCGAAGTCGGCGCGGGTGGCGGCGCCGAGCATGCGCTGGCAGACCCAGATCTCGCCCGTCTTCTCCTGAGCGAGAGCGTTGGAGCGATAGCGGGAGCCGAGCGCGGCGCGCGTGGCCGTGGCGTAGGCACCGGGCAGGTGGTTCGCCTGACCCCCGCCCCCGTAGTAGAAGATGCTCGGCCCGCCGTGCTGATCGCGGATCTTCGCGAGGCGCTCGGCGACCTCGCGGATCGCCGTGTCCCAGTCGACGGCCTCGAAGCTCCCATCGCTGCGCCGGCGCAAGGGGCGAGTGAGTCGATCTCGCGCGTGCTGGTAGCGATCGAGGCGGTGCGCCTTTTCGCAGGCGTAGCCTTGGGAGGCCGGATGGGCCCGATCTCCTCGCAGGCGCACGAGGTGCCGGCCCCCCTCGCCTCCGAGCTCGACCTCGAGCCCGCAGTTACACTCGCAGAGGATGCAGGCAGTGGGCTTCCACTCGCTCATGCCGAGAGCATGGGGAGGCTGTCGCCGGACCACAAGGCTCAGCGGTACGGGCCGACCGGACGCACCGGAGGAGCATTCACCATGGCCGCCACGGCGTCGCAGGCGAGGCCCATGCAGGTGAGGACGCCGGCGCCGGGGAGCGGAGGCGAGCGAAGCGAGACCGCCCGGTCGTCCGCCTCGACGTCCCCGAACTTGCGGAGCTCGAGCAACGCCACGCGCGCTGGCGGCGTGAGCAACTCCGCCAGCCTCGAAGCGTCCGAAAGTCGCACGGCGAAACGCTCGTCGAACGCGCGGTCGCCGGTGGGCTGGGCGGCGCGGCCGTAGAACAGATCGGCGAGGAATCCGGGAGCTTCGATGGCTCCGCTGATGGCGAGTCCGCGACCGAGTGGTTCCGGGAATCGCGCCTCGACCAGCAACCTGTACGAAAGCGGCGCGTCGCGCTGGATGCGGCCGCGGCACTCGATCCCCCGCCGGCGTCCTGCAAGACCGAGCGGACAGGTGGTGGTCTCGAGCGACGTGTTGCGCGCGATGTCGACGAACTCGGCAGCCAGAGCAGCGAGCGACGCGACGGGCTTCACTCGCCGAGCTCGCCTCTCGACGAGCTCCGCGGCTCGCGCGCTCGTCCGGATCAGGTAGTCGAGCCAGCGGTCGGTGCCGGTCGGGAAGTCGTCGCCCGCGCCGGCGAAGGAACATACGGTGAGGCGTGAGTCGCCGAGCGTCACGCGCGGCCGGTTCGAGACCTCCGTGGTCACTCGGAGCAGATCGAGCAGCGCCTCTTGCGCCTCGCTACCGAACAGCTCGTGCGCTCGGGTCGGCTCGTCGGCGTGCACGACGAACGTCGGGTAGAACCGACCCCAGGCGTCGGTGTCTCCCGCTCGCGCGTCGAGGCCGAGATCGAACTCGGGTTGGAACGGGGTCTCGAGTTCGAGGCTGGCCGCGTGGCCGCGCGTCCCGTGCCACGAGAGCACGCGCACGTCGCGCCCCGCGACGCTGACCACGAAACCGCGACCGTTTCGCTCGGGAAACACGTGGGCTCCGAACGAGGCCGCGACGTGATCGAAGGCGCCGTCGATGGCAGAAAACCATCCCATCTCGTCCCGAACTCACTCGTCGTCGGGTCCCGAGGGGCCGGGCGCGAGCTCCACGCGGGTGACCGCGCGGCACTTCACGTCCACGGTACGCCCGGGTGAGATCCAGCTCGGAGGCTTGCCTTTCCCGAGCCGCACCCAGCGCAGGCCACACTTGGACTTGTTCGGCTGGTTTGTCTCACCGATCTTGAAACCGGTGGCATACACGTCGGCCGCGGCCGAGGAAACGACCTCGAGATAGCCGTCGTCCCAGAGCAGCGCCGTGAGATCGACAGCCGCGGCAGACGCAGCGGGAGGCGCTGCGTCGGCGCCCACCCGATCCGCTGACTCGGCGGGTGGGGCGCTCGACGAGGGCAACGGAGCGGGCGCTTCGACGAGACGGCGTTCCACGCTGGGCGACGCGGGTGACGTCGAAGCGGGTCCGATCTCCTGCGCAACTCCCCGGACGCGCGACCGGGCCGGACCTTCCCACGCGAAGTAGACGCCGGCTGCGAGCGTGCCGAGCGCGAGCCCCACGCCGACCGAACCCACGACGGAACGAAGTTGCGAGACGCGCCGTGGCGTCCCGGGCATCGACGCCGGTGCCGTGGAATCCGCCTCGAACCCGGGCCCTTGGGGCGCCCGCGGGGGTGGAGGAAGAGGCTCCACGAACTCGACGGGGGGCGGCTCTGCGCGCAGGTCCGGTACCGGTTCGGACACGGCGATCGCCGCGTCTTCGGCCACGCGCGCGACCCAAGACGCCGGCGGGTCGCCGGCGATCTCGATGGTCGGTGAGCTGCTGCGTGGGCCGACGCTGTCCGGTGACGGCGGCGGAACGCTCTTGGCGTCGGAGACCGCGCTCACGATGGCGACCTTGGTCTCCGACGGCACTTCGAGCAGCATGTACTCGCCACTCGTGCGCGCATCCCCGAGGCGGCTCGTGTGCATGCGACTGACGGCCAAGAGCGCGGCCTGCGCCGAGCTCGCGAATTGGGTCGCCTGTTCCACCCAGTGGGGGAGATCGCCGCTCAGGCCCGCGGTCAGCTCCACGCCGAAGCCCGGCGGGCCCGTCGGCGCGGCGGTGGGGACGTAGGGGCGCCGCCAGGCGACGCGCCCTTCGAGGCGAACGCGGCGCCGCGAGCGCGGTGGGCGGAGCTCGAGCCAGACCTGATCCGCTTCGGGCGTAGCCAACGTGCGCACGAAGAGTCCGCGGCTGCTCACGTTGTAACTGAAGCCGAGCTCGTCGAGCTCGTCGCCAGGAGTGCGAAACAGCACGCTGGTTCCATACAGATGTCGCTCTTCGCTACGCGCCGGCGGCTCTTCGCCGCGCAAGAGCTCGTTGGCTGCAAACAGGATGATTTCCGGGGCGCTCGTCGCCGCCACCACGCACACTTTCTCGAGCCCGGCGAGCCCTTCGGCGTGGTGGTGGAAGTCGCGTCGTCGCGCCGTCGCAATCCACGGCGCCGCATAGCCCCGCCGTCGCGCGTCGCTCACGAGCTGACGCGGCACGCCGAGCTCGACGCTGGCGATGACCAGACGCGGCTTGTGTTGCTGCACGTAGTACGCGAGCGAAATGGGGTCGACCGCGGTCTTCACCTCGTAGCCGGCGTTGCCGAGCACCCGCGCGACCACGTTGCAGCGATCGCGGTCGGGTTCGGCCACGACGGCCACTCCGCGCTTGGGAGGCTCGGCCATGCGATCGGGCAGCGTGCGGAGCCGAGTCACGAAGCCGGGGCCGAAGCGTTCGAGCAACACGTCGTCGACACCCAAGGCGTAGAGCTTCTCGACGGCCGGGTCACTGGCGTCGTCGGTCAGCGCGATGAGCGGCGCCGTGGCGAGGCTCGTCTTGGAGCGCACGCTGTGGCAAAAACGGTCGGCCCCTGGCATGCTCGCCTTGAACACGAGCACCCGCGGCTCGTGGGCGGTGAGCCAGGCGATGGCGGCCTCCACCTTGGAGCACGCCACGAGCTTCAGGTCGCTCGAAGTCGCGATGGCCGTCAGCACGCGCTCTTCTTCGGCGCTCAAGGCGGCGAGCACGAGCAGCGTGTCCATGGGTCCCGCTGATCATGAAGCGAGGCTCGTCGTGACCGCAAGCTGCACAGAAGTCTGCCGAGATTTCCCGGGGCGCGAGCGAGCGAGCGAGGCGAGCTTCGTCCGGGGTCACCACTGTGACCCCGACCTCAATAGAACGGGTCGACGATTTCTTCTGCGGCCGTCATCCGAACCCTGAGCGCGCTCGTGCGCTGGTCTTGGATGACCACGCTCACGCGCTTCGACTGCGAGCCGCTCCGGAGCAGGAGGTCGACCCTGCCGGCGGGCAACGGCGCACGCACGATGGGAGACGGGCCGAGCTCCTTCGGCCCCGCCCTCACGCTCTGACAGACCGGCGAGCAGAGCAACGTCAGAAACCCAGTGCCCTTCGCGGCCTCGGGCGGCTTCGACGTGGACTCCCGAGCCCACGGGTCGACCAGCTCGGAGCCCCGCCGCGTCACCTCGCGTCGGGGTGTCGCGCTCGCCGATGGTGCGAGCGGAGGCGGCTCGACGCTCGGCACGACACTCGGCGCGACGATCGGAGCGCTGGACGCCGGCGCACATGGCGCGACGCCGGCCGCCGTGGAAGTGCGACCGAAACCATCGGCTTCGGCCACCACCGCGGTCGGCGACGGAGCCCGCCTGCCGAGGAGGTAGCCCGCACCGAGCGCCACGCCGGCAACCGCGGCCGCTGCGACCCATGCCTTCGCCGAACGGGCGCTGGCAGGGCGCCGAACCGGCTCGAGAGTCAGAGCCAGCGAACGCGTCGCTACTTCGCCGCAGTCGCGACAGCTCTCGAGGTGCCGCTCGAGGGTGGTGCTCCGCTCCGAGTCGAGTAGGCCTTCGGCCCGCAGCGCGAGCCAGAGCTCCGCCTCGCCGCACTCGCTCTCGCGCTGCGAGAGGCGGGAGCTCCGAACTTCGGAGAGCCCCAAGACCGCGCGGCACGCAGCGCAGGTTCGAGCGTGTTCTCGGCTCGATTCACCTGCCTCGAGCAGGGTCTCGATGTCAGGGCAGCTCATGAGGATCTCTCCATTTCGGATTCGGCCTCGAAGTTCCGGAAGCGATCGCGGAGGCGTTTCAGTCCCGCGCGGAGCACCCGCGCCGCCGCCTCGGGCTCCGGGAGGCCGAGGCGCTGAGCGATGTCGGCGTGGCTGCCGCCTTCGAGCCAGAGCGAGAGGGCGGTCAGCTGCTCGACGCTGAGCTCCCTTCGGGCCTGGGCGAGCAACTCCAGCACCGTGGCGTGGTCGGCGAGGTCACGCTCGTGAGCCGGCGCCGGCACGTCGTCCACCGATACGAGCTCCACGTAGCGCGCCGTCTCGCCCCGACCGAGATGCTCCGGCTGGGCACGACGATGGTCGATCGCGACCCGCAGCGTGATGGTGGTCAGCCACGACTGGAGCGCGCCCTCGTGGGCGCCGCCCGGCGACTCGAGAAAGGCTCGCAGGCGGCGAAAGCCACCTTGGCGGAGCTTCGCCATGACGCCGAGGACGATGGAGCGGCGATCGTCCGGGCTCTTGCAGCAGGGGCCGCTGACCTGCCAGCGCTCGCTGAGCGTCCAGATGCGCGGTTCGAGGCGCTGCCAGAGCGCGTGCCAGGCCGCGCCGTCGCCATCGATGGCGCGCCATGCCAGCTCCGTCGGGCTTTCCGCGCTCACCCGCTCACCCCTGGTCGGTCGTCCACTCGCGAGCCCTCATACACACGAAGAACGGCGTCGCGAGCCGATCCGTCACTCGGAATGTCCGGGCCGCCCCCGCCCTCGCACGAAGGGCTCCACGGCCGAGGCGACGTGGGGCGCGACGCGGGCGGGCTCGTTGGGATTGAACCAAGCGAACGGCTCGAGCAGCTTGTGCGGTGCGGACCACCCGCCACCGAGCCCGCCGCGCGAGCACTCCACGAGCAGGCTCAGGGCGCCGTGCTCGTCGTAGAACCAGTCGAGCTCCATGCCCGGCGCCGTGAACCCGGGCACCCAGTGCGACGACTGGGTGGCTCGATACGGCCGGTGCGGGTCGGCCCGCCGCGCGACGTGCCGCGCCCAGCGCCGGAGCTCCGAGCGGTCGAGGGCCGGCCAGACCTTCGCCCCCCAGGGGTAGAGCACCACGCCGCCGAACGAGTGCAACGAGAGCGCTCGGTCGACCATCGTGCGCCGGAAGCACGACACGATGGCCCGCACTTCGGGCTCACTGGCGGGGCCCTTGCCTGGAGAAAACACCAGGCTCGGCAGCCAGCGACCGAGACCGCGTTTCCCCCAGTGACTCGGGAAGTTCCGGTTCAGATCCACGCGGCGTGCGTTGTGGCGCACGAAGCGCCTTCGCCCGCGGCGCAGGTTCTCTTCGACGCTCTGGATGCCGTCGGGGTTCGCCACGATGACCGAGACCACGCGGCGATCGGTCGGCGGCTTCTCCACCAACCGCTCGAGCAGCGTGAAGTGGGTTTCGATGCCGATCCACTCGCTCGGATGAAGACCGCTCACGATGGCCGAGCAGCGCCGGGCCTCGTCGCGTCCAACGCTCAGCGCGAAGATGGGCTCTGCCTGGACGCTCTCACCGATCTGCTCGAGGCGGGCGCCGCGGTGGACGAGGTCCCGCATCGCCGCCAGCATTTCCGCATACCCGCGATAGGGCCCGAGACCTCGCGGCTCGAGGGCAAGAGCCAGCGGCGGCTTTCGATGCCGGTCGATGGCCCGTGCCAGCGCCTCTTCCGCCGCGACCACTCCTACCCGCTGGGGCTCCATCACCGAGCGTCCTTGCACTCCTCGGGCACGGCGCAAAGTGGACCCGGAGCGAGCCGGAGCAATCCGCGGAAATTCGGGGGTCGGGCGGACGCGGTTCCGCTATGGTGCGCGCCGCCTTGTCCAGTCGAGTTGCCCCCACCCGCGCCGAAACCGAAGCCCGGACCAGCGTCCAGCCGAGCGTGACTCCTTTCTGGGTCCTCGTGCTGCTCTTCGTCGTCTCGGGCGCCACCGGCCTCATCGACCAGCTCTGCTTCTCCAAGTACCTGACCTACATCGTCGGCTCCACGGCCCACGCCGTGAGCGCCGTGTTGGCGGCGTTCATGGCGGGCCTCGCCATCGGCGCGCACTACGGCGGAAAGCTCTCGGCGCGCATCCGGCGCCCGCTCTTCGCGTACGGCGTGCTCGAGCTCGCAGTGGCGGTGTCGGTGGCCCTAGCGCCGTTCGTGTTCCGCGCCCTGACCCCGCTCTACGTCAAGGTCGCGCAGCTGGCGCCTGGGTCCCTCGTGGTCTTGAGCGCGGCGCGCTGGACGCTGGCCATGCTGGTCGTGGTCGTGCCGACCACCGCCATGGGTGCCACCCTGCCCTTCCTCTCCCGTGCCCTCGGCGAAGGTACCGCCGAAGCGCCGGAGGAAGCGCGTCATCGCGAGCGACGCCTCGGCTACCTCTACGCGGCGAACACGTTCGGCGGCGCGCTGGGAGCACTGCTTGCCGCCTACTGGGTGCTGCCGGCGCTCGGACTCACGAAGACCTTGGTCCTCGCCGCGGGCCTGTCGGCGCTGATCGGCATGGTTGCGTTCACTTTGGGCAAGCAGGGCACGCTGCTCGCGGGCGCGAAGACTCGCCGCGACGAGGGCGAGACCGACGCCGCTCCCGCCGTTTCACCCCTGGCCGATCCGGGGGAAAAAGAGCTCCTGCTCCTCAGTACGCTGGCGTTCGCGTCGGGCTACCTGGTGTTCTCCGCCGAGGTCATCTTCACGCACCTGCTCGCGCTCGTCATCGGCAACAGCGCGTACGCCTTCGGCCTGATCCTCGCGGTGTTCCTCAGCTGCCTGTTCGTGGGCGCGTCGCGCGCGCCGGCGGTGGCGCGACGCTTCGGCGACAACGCCCTGCCCGCGAGCTTGGTGCTCACCGGTGGCGCCCTCGCCGGCACCCTGCCGCTCTGGGATCGCTTGCCGCTCGTGTTCAAGGGCACTGGTGAGCTCATCCTCACCTTCGAAGGTCGCGAGGCGGTGCGCGGAGTCGTCGCGTTCCTCGTGCTGTGCCTACCCGCTTCCTTCATGGGGCTCACGTTCCCGCTCCTCCTCTCGCGCGTCGCGCGCTACGCCGCGGTGGGAAGGCTCGTGGGCAGGCTCACGGCAGTCAACACCATCGGCGCCGTCACGGGGTCGCTGGTGACCGGCTACCTCGCCCTGCCCGCGCTCGGCTCGCAGCGGTTGCTCGCCGCGAGCGCCGTCGTGTTCGCCGTGCTCGGCGTGGCGACGGCCTGGAAGAACGCAGCGCGCGCCCGGGGCTTTGCCCTCGCGGTCGGGCTCGTGGCGCTCGGCGCTGCGGTCGTGGCGCCCCGCTGGGATCTGTCGCGGTTGACCAGCGGCTCCAACGTCTACTTCGACGGCGACAAGCCGCCCGACGAGCTTCTGATGATGGAGGAAGACGTGCACGGCGGCGTGACCACGGTGGCGCGCCGAGGCGACGTCTTGACCCTCTACACCAACGGGAAGTTCCAGGGGAACAACGGCTGGGAGATGCACGCCCAGCGGTTCTTCGCCCACTACCCTTCGCTGTTCGTGAAAGAGCAGCGAAACGTGCTGGTGATCGGACTCGGCACCGGCACGACCCTCGGCACCATCGCTGCGTATCCGTGGCAGCGCGTCGACATGGTGGAGATCTCGCCCGCCATCGCCAGCGCCGCCCACAAGTACTTCGCGAGCATCAACTTCGGCGCCCTGGACGACCCGCGGGTGAAGCTGCACCTGGCCGACGGACGCAACTTCCTGCTCCTCGGCCAAGACCGCTACGACCTCATCAGCATGGAGCTCTCGAGCGTCTGGTTCGCCGGCGCGTCGAACCTCTACAGCCGGGAGTTTTATCGATTGGTGCACGGCAGGCTCACGCCGGGTGGGGTGTTCCAGCAGTGGGTACAGCTCCACCACATGACCCGGCGCGACTTCGCGACCATCCTGCACACGCTCGCCGACGAGTTCCCCCACGTGGCGCTGTTCTTCGGCGGCGGTCAGGGAATCCTGGTCGCTTCCGGAGAGCCCCTGGTCGCGTCCCGCACCCGTCTCGAGGCCATCGCACGTGACCCCAAAGTGCACGAGACCATCCCCAACCAGCGACCGCTCGCCGAGCTCCTGGACGACGTCTTGGTCACGGGAGACGGGCTCCGTCGCTTCTTGGAGGACTCGGCCAAAGAGGCCGGGATGCCCCTGAGCCAGCTGATCTCGTCCGACGACAACCTCTACCTCGAATACGCGACGCCGAGGGGCAACGTCTTGCCTTGGTCGAGCCGCGACGACCTGGTGAGGGCGCTCCGGGGCTATCGGAACGAGTCGGAGATTTCGTCGATGCTCGGCCCCTGAGTGGCGAAAACCGCGACGCATGCCGCCGAAAACCTGGCTCGGCTGCGGTGACGAGCGGGAAAAGGCGTGGTACTTCGGAGGGCCGATGCGAACGCTGTGGGTGGCGCTCTTGGTCCCGGCACTCGGATGTGCCTCCACGGTCAGCCGCTTGCCCGGCGAGCTTCCGACCGAACCTGGGCACGCGTCGGGCGCCTGCGAATCCGAGGGCTGGCTCACGCTGGCGCCGACTCGAAGCCAGGAGGTGAGCTCGAGCGGTCGGAGCAGCGTCTCGCGCAAAGACGGCTTCGGCGCCTACCGGGTCGGCGAAGCCGATCCGGAAAAGATCCCGGCCCTCGAGGAGTCCCTGGGTTCGTCCGAGATCATCGATCGCCACAAGGCGGGCGTGAAGCGCCACGACGACAAGCAGCTGCTCGCGGCCGGTCTCGGCGCCGCGGGGCTCGTCGCACTCGGCGTCGGCGCATACCTGTTCGCGAGCTCCTTCGACACCCAGAAGACCACCAAAGCGGATGGCACGGTGGAGGAAGAGCAGAAGGTGCGCGGCGGGCGCATGGCAGCGGGCGGCATCGTCATCGGTGCCGGCTTCGGGCTCGGCATCGCTGGCATCGTCGTGAGCCCGAGCGCCGCCGAGCGTGCACGAGCCGACCAGGCTCGCTACGTCTTCACTCCGCCCGAGGACGATCCCAAGACGATCCAGGGTCTGATCGGCAAGCACAACGCCGGCGTGCGGGAGCGCTGCGCCAAAGGTCCGACAGCCGCGCGCTGAGCGGGGTCAGACCGCCAGCGCGAGCTCGGCCTCATGGGCGGCGGGCGCCGAGTGCTCGCTCACCGAGCTCTCCGGCGTGGCCTGGCCCAAGGTCGCGCGCTCGACGATGGCTTCGCAGAGCTCCGCGAAGGAGTAGCCCGCTTCGAGCGCGATCTTGGGCAAAAGGCTCGTGGGCGTCATGCCCGGAAGCGTGTTCACCTCGAGCACGTATTCGTTCTGTCCTTCGGTGACCAAGAGATCCACCCGCACGGCTCCGGTCGTGTCGAGGGCCTGCGCCGCGCGCTCGGCCAGGTGGAGCACGCCGCGGTAACGAGTGGCGGGGATCCGCGCCGGCATGAAGTACTCGGTCATGCCCGGCGTGTACTTGGCGTGGTAGTCGTAGATGCCGCTCTTCGGCGCGATCTCGATGGCGCCGAGCACGCGGCCGTTGAGGATGCCGACCGAAATCTCCTTGCCGGCGATGAACCGCTCGACGAGGACGCTCGAATCGTAGCGCCGTGCGTCGGCGATGGCGCGCGCGAGCTCCGAGGGGTTGCTGGCCTTGGCGATGCCGAAGCTGGAGCCCTCGCGGCGCGGCTTCACCACCACCGGGAAACCGAAGGAGCCGTGGACCTCTTCGACGTCCATCAAGCTCTCGCCGTCGAACACGTAGTAGGGCGGGGTCGGCACGTTGTGGAGACGGAAGAGCTCCTTGCTCTTCAGCTTGTCCATGGCGAGCGCGCTCGCGAGCACGCTCGAGCCCGTGTACGGCAGGCCGAGTACCTCGCACAATCCCTGGATGCAGCCGTCTTCGCCGAGACGGCCGTGGAGGGCCAGAAACGCCACGTCGACGTTGGCGTTCTTCAGAGCGTCCACGGTGTCGATGCCCGGACCGAGCTCGATCCTCACCACGTCGCGACCCGCTTCGGCGAGGGCCAAGGCCACCGCACTACCGGTGCGCAGCGAGACATCGCGCTCCGCGCTCGTACCGCCCATGACCACCCCGATTCGGCGTGACTTCATCGCTACTCCTCGCCCCGTCGCTATCGGAGGTCGGTGCATTCGGCCAAATAAACGCCGTGCCTCCGGGCGCTGCTTCCGGGCGCGCCGTTCAGGTCACTTCGACGAGCACCGCGGTGATGTTGTCCCGGCCGCCTCGCGAGTTGGCGATTTCGATGAAGCGCCGCACGCAGGCTTCACCGCCCAGGGCCGTTACGTCGGGGATTTCCGGCGTGCGCAGGTAGCCGTGGAGGCCGTCGCTGCAGAGCAGGAATTGGTCGCCGAGCTCGAGCTCGACCCAGTGGGTATCGACCTGAACGTAGTCGCGATTGCCGACGGCGCGCGTGATCACGTTGCGATGTCGGCTGTGTTTGGCCTCTTCCTGGGTGATGAGACCCTGCTTGAGCTGCCAGGCGATAAGTGTGTGATCTTCCGTCAGTTGTGCAGCCTCGCCGCCGCGCACGCGATAGATGCGGCTGTCACCCACTTGGGCGAGCACGGCGAAGTCGCCAAAGCCCATCATGGTGCTGATGGTCGTGCCCATGCCCGCCTTGTTGGCATCGAGCTCGGCCATGGCGAACACCATGTAGGTCGCTGCTTGAACGGCGCCTTCCAGGAGGCGAGCCGCCGCCCGCGCCTTCTCTTCGGTGAAGTCGCCCTTCAAGTCGAGGGCCTGCTTGCCACGCTTCACCATGCCGTAGACGGTGTCCACGGCCTCCTGGCTCGCGACCTCACCCGCCGCGTGCCCACCCATGCCGTCGGCGACGATCCACAGCCCGAGTTCGTCGTCGCAGAGAAAAGCGTCCTCGTTTACCTGCCGGCGCTTGCCCAGGTCCGTCCCGCCGTAGGAGGTGATCTTGAGCCCGCCGGGTTCGCTCATCGTTCCAAATCGCCGCAGACGCTCGGGCAGCGTTGACCTTCTCGCCCCCCGTCACCCGTACCGCCGAACGGCGCGGCACCGGCTTCGGGAGCGTTCATGGGAGAGGTTTAGAGCATCTTTGCACTGGATGGAACGGGAGGCTCGCCCCGAGCTCGGGGCTCCGCACGAGTCCGGAACCCTTGCGGCGCGCGCCACCGTTAAATAACGTCAGCCGGCATGCCGGGCGCCCAGAGCTTCGCCGTGGAGACGCGGAGTCCCTCGCGGGTCGTCCGCGAACTCGAGGTGGCTCGCGCCCGCGTTCCTCGCGCCGTAGGGGCCCTGGTTTTCACCTGCGGCGCCGTCGCCGGCGAGCTCTCGACCCTGGGCCGTGAGCTCGCCCGGGCCATGCCGGGGCTGCCCATGCTGCTGGTGCCCGGCGCTGGCGTCCTCAGCGAGCGCGGCGAGATCGAGGGCGAGTCGGCCGCCACGGGCATGGTCTGGGCGGGCGGGCGCGCAGAAGTCCTCAGCGTGCGAGCTTCGTCCGCGGACGAGGCAGGCGAAGGCCTCGCGCGAGCCCTCGGTGACCAGAGCGCGCAGACCACGCCCACGGCGCTGGTCTTCTTGAGGCCCGAGCAGCTCACCCCGAGCTCGCTCGAGCCGCTGGCGGACGCACGTGTCACCCCACACCTCTTCGGCGGCGGCACCGTGGGAGTCGATCCCGTGACGGTGGATGCGCGAGGCGAGGTTCGGGCGGGCCGCGCCGCCGCGCTCCTCCTGCGCGGCGTGAGTCCCCCGGTCCTCAGGAGCTCGCCCGCCTGCCGCCTGCTGATGCCCCTCCGAACCATCAGTGAGACCCGAGGCGCCCTGGTGACCCAGATCGAGGGCGAGCCCGCCCTGGACGTGCTCACCAGCGTCGGCGAGAGCCTCGCCGGGCAGCCTTTGGTCTTCGCTGTCCTGAGCGACGGCGACTCGGGCGACGGCCGCCCGGACGTGATGGTGCGTGCAGTGCAAGGCGTCGACCCGGTTCGCCGTGGGCTCTTGGTGTCCGACGAAGTGCGCGAGGGCTCGAAGATCGCGTTCGCGATCCGCGATCCGAAAGAGGCCAAGAGCGACCTCGAAGCCGCCGCACGCGACGCGCTCCGGCAGAGCGCGGGCGCACAGCCGCGCTTCGGCATCTACGTCAACTGCGCGGGGCGCGGCTCGGGGCTCTACGGTGCGAGCGACGTGGACACCAAGATCCTGCGCGCGCGCTTCGGCGACATGCCGCTCGCCGGTGCGAACTCGTCCTTCGAGATCGCCCCGTATCGCGGCCGCGCCTCGCTCCAGCTCTATACCGGCGTCATCGCCCTGTTCTCTGCGCCAAGTTGAGCTCGACATGCCCCCTCTCGCCACTCCCTCCGCCCTGCGCTTCGGCCCCCAGAAGAAGCGCTTCTCGAGCGCCGACATCGCCCTCGCCGTCCTGGTGATGGCGGTCGTCGGGCTCATGATCGTGCCGCTCCCGACGTGGCTGCTCGACATTCTCATCGCCTCCAACATCGCCAGCAGCGTGGCGATCCTGCTGATCACGCTCTACGTGTCCGACGCCCTGAAAATCGCGGCGTTCCCCACGCTGCTCCTGATCACGACCCTGGTGCGTCTGGCGCTCAACGTCTCGTCGACACGGCTCATCTTGCTCCAGGCCGACGCTGGCGAAGTGATCCGGGCGTTCGGCACGTTCGTGGTCCGCGGCAACTACGTCGTGGGCGGAGTGATCTTCCTGATCCTCTCCATCATCCAGTTCGTGGTGATCGCCAAGGGCGCCGAGCGGGTCGCGGAGGTGGGCGCCCGGTTCACCCTCGATGCCATGCCGGGCAAACAAATGGCCATCGACGCCGAGCTCCGCTCGGGGGCCATCGACGGCAACGAGGCGCGCCGGCGGCGGCGTGCGCTGTCACGCGAGAGCCAGTTCTACGGCGCCATGGACGGCGCGATGAAGTTCGTGAAGGGCGACGTCATCGCGTCGTTCTTGATCACCTTGGTGAACCTCCTCGGCGGCATCGCCATCGGCGTCGGCATGAAGAACATGGAGCTCATCGGCGCCGTGAAGCGCTACGGCCTGCTCACCATCGGTGACGGCTTGGTGACGCAGATCCCTGCGCTCGTGCTGGCCACCGGTGCCGGGGTGCTGGTCACCCGCGTCGCGAGCGAAGAGCCGGACACACCGCTCGGGCAGGAACTCGGCGCCCAGCTCTTCGGCGCTCCCCGTGCGCTCCGGGTCGCCAGCGTGTTCGTGCTGATCTTGGCGCTGGTTCCGGGGCTTCCGGCCCTGCCCTTCCTGATCATCGGTGCGCTCCTGTTCGTGGCGTCTCGCGCCTCCACCCGGCGCCGCGAAGCGCCCGAGGCGGGTCAGACCGAGCCGGTGCAGCACGGCGACGACGAGGCCGCGCCGCCGCGCTTCGTGCCGGTCGTCACCCCGTGGTCCATCGAGCTCAGCGCCGACCTCACGCCGCTCCTCGACGACGACACCCGCGGCGGAGAGCTCCGGCGTGCCGGTATCCGCGCGGCCGCTGCCGGCGGCGCGGGTGAGCGTGAACGAGGAGCTGCCCGACCGCTCGCTCGTGGTCAGCTTGCTCGAGGTTCCCGCCCGCGCGCTCAGCCTGCCGCGCGAGCTCGCGGACAACGAGGTGGCACCCTACGTGGTGGAGCAATCGCTCGCCGTGCTTCGCCCACGCGCGGCCGACTACCTCGGGATCTCCGAGACCCAAACCTTGCTCGACCAGCTGGAGCAGGTCGCACCGGCGACCGTACGTCAGGTGGTGCCGAAGCCAATCTCGGTGACCTTGCTCGCCGACGTGCTCCGGCGGCTGGTCGAAGAAGGGGTCAGCATCCGCGATCTTCGCGGCGTGCTCGAAGCGCTCTCGCAGGTGGGCAAC
>Ga0268298_10001492_pt1 | contig 27476 bp, 23 predicted proteins | sample WWTPWeurt_MetaG_FD_194462 | JGI IMG/M metagenome (GOLD analysis project Ga0268298, IMG submission 194462) | Activated sludge microbial communities from WWTP in Nijmegen, Gelderland, Netherland - WWTP Weurt | ecosystem: Engineered > WWTP > Aerobic digester > Activated sludge | place... | reverse complement strand
GAGCTCATTGGCTCTCTCTCGTGAGCTTCACGGGGCTTTCGCTCCACGCGAGCCTCGCCAACGCGGCGTGTAACGGCTCGGGCGCAGCGTGGTCGTGCGCGGCGGGCAGCAGCGGCGACGAAGTGCAGTCCGCCCTGGATGCCGCCAGCGACGGCGCCGTGCTGGAGTTCCAGGCCGGGAACTACGCTTTCGGCAAGCGCATCGATTTCGCCAACGAGCGAGGAGTGACCCTCACGTGCGTGACCCCCAACGCCTGCGTGGTCGACGTGACCTCGACCGAAGCCGTGTTCTACATGGACGCCTTGAGCGGCGAGAACCAGAAGCTCTACCGCATCTCCGGATTTCGTTTCCGGAACGCGCCGGGCGGCTCCACCGCCATCTGGATCTACGGCCAGGGCACGCTGCGAAACCTCCGCATCGATCACAACTCCTTCGAGAGTTTCGGCGCCGACAGCATCGCCATCCTGCTCGGCGCCAACGGCCCCTACAGCACGGTCCACGGAGTCCTCGACCACAACTCGGTTACGGGCAAGGACAACTTCATGTTCGTCAAGGTGCTGGGCCCCGGCAGCCCCGAGACCTGGCCCGCGTCACCCAAGGGCAAGATCGACGCCGTGTACGTCGAGGACAACGTCGTGAGCTTCGACAACGTGCAGAACCTCGGGCTCGGGTGCATGGACATCTGGGACAGCGCGTCCATCGTCTGGCGTCACAACAAGACCCAGAACTGCCTGGTGACCTCCCACGGCGTGGTCCACGGGGGCGGTTCCGTCAGCTTCGAGCTCTACGAGAACGAGCTCGTGCGGACCGCCGGGTCGGGCCTCGCCGAAGACGGCTACCGACTCTTTCACCACCAAGGTTCGGGCGAGCTCATCGCGTTCGACAACGTCTTCACCGCGGTGGCTCCGCTCAACTCCGACGCCATGGGCATGACTCACTACCGGTCCGCTCCGCCCGCCGTCGCCGGCTACGACGCCTCGCTCGGTCGCTGCGACGGAACCAATCCCATCGACGGCAACCGCGCGCCGGCCAACGAGTACTTCGGCTATCCGTGCTTCAGACAACCCGGGCGTGACGGCGCCGCGGCGCTGTCGCCCATGTACGTGTGGAACAACCGCTGGTCATCGACGCAAGCCAAGATCGATCTGACCATCGAAGATCCGTGGAACGCCCAGAGCCCGAGCGTCCTGGACCACATCGTGGAAGACCGCGACTACTACGACGCGGTGTCGGCAAACGCCCAGAGCTCGCCCTCGAGCCCGTTCGACGGGACGAAGGGCATGGGCTTTGGAACGCTGGCGAACCGCCCGAAGACCTGCACCACGAACCCGGACGAGCCCGGCGGCGGAGTCGGCTACTTCGCGACGGACGATGGCCCGCAGGGCAAGCTCTATCGCTGCTCCGCGACGAACACTTGGACCCTCCATTACGAGCCGTTCCAGTATCCGCATCCGCTGGTCGGCGGCGCGGGTAGCGGCAGCGGCGGCACGGGCGGTGGAAGCGGCGGCAGCGGCGGCGGCTCGAGCGGGGCGGGTGGCTCGAGCACCAACGGTGGCAGCGCTGGCTCGACGGCGGGCACCGGCGGGGCGAAGTCGAGCGCGAACGGCGACGACGGCGGCTGCGGCTGCGAGACTCCGCGCTCGGGCGCAGACTCCCTCTACCCATTCGGCCTCGCTGCACTCGCGGCTGGCCTCCGGCACCGGCGCCGCGTCAGGCGGCTTCGCGCCGGGGCGGCCACACGGTGACGCGGTTTCGGCCATTGCGCTTCGAAGCGTAGAGCGCTTCGTCGGTGGCTTTGAACAGCGTCTCCCAATCTTGACCCGCCGAGGGGAAGGTCGCGACGCCGACGGAGCAAGTGACCTTGAGGGAGCCCTGCGTGGTGTGGAACGCGGAGGCTTCGATCTCGCTGCGGATCCGCTCGGCCAGGAGCGCCGCTCCTTCCGAGTCCGTCTCTTCGCAGACCACCACGAACTCCTCGCCACCGAAGCGACCCACTGCGTCGGTGTCGCGCTTCACGCGCCGGAGCACGTCGCCGAAACCCCGGATGACGACGTCGCCCACGTCGTGCCCATAGGTGTCGTTCACCTTCTTGAAGTGGTCGATGTCGCAGACCAGCACGCTGAGCGGCTTCTTGAAGCGCTTGGAGCTCTTGATCTTCTGGGTTGCGACCTCGATGAGCGCGCGCTTGTTGAAGAGCCCCGTCAAACCGTCGGTGGTGGCGAGCTCTTCCAGCCGCTTGAACATGCGGGCGTTGGCCAGCGACACTGCCACGTGGCTCGCGAGCACTTCCAGCGTGGGCCGGACCGCTTCGCCGAACGCACCCCGCCGCTGCGAGCCGAGCACCAGCGTCCCGAGCGCGCGATCGTGGACCGAGAGCGGCAGGACCAAGAGCGACGGCATGGCCGGAGGCGCGAGACGGCGCGAGAACACCACCTGCCGGCTCGGATCGTAGTCGCCGCGATAGGGCAGCGGGTGGCGGTTCGCCACGACCATGGAGACCAGTCCCGCGTTGTTCCGGAAACGCTGGCCCACCAGCTCGAGTGCCCCTTCGCCGCTCACCGCGCAGATCTCGTGCTCGTTGGTGCTCTTGTCGAACAGAGTCACCACGGCGAAATCGAAGCTCGCGAACTCCCGTGCGCTGTTCACGCCGGCTTCGATCACCTGGGTCTCGGTCCAGGCCGCGTTCAGGGTGTCGACGGAGCGATAGAGCTTGCCCTGCTCGATCTTCGCTCGCTCGAGCTGGATGAAGACGCGCTCGTTCTCGATGGCGCGGAGCAAGAACGAAGTCGCGTTGGAGAGGAGCTCTTGCTCCTGCTCGCTGAACGGCTCCTGGGCCTCGCGGTCCACGACCAAGAGGCCGCGAACGTGGCCGTGCTCGACCAGCGGCGCGGCGCACACGGCGCCGACGCGCGGCGGTTCGGCATAATACGGAGTCTGCTGCACGCCCTTGGAACCGTGTACGGCGACGGCGGTGCGCTGGGCGATGGCGGCAGCGAAGATGCCATCTTTGGCCGAGAATGGCCCGGGCACGATGTTGTCGCCGCTTCCGGAGAGCTCCTGGATGTGGAGCTCGCGGCCCGCACCATCGAGCCAGAGGAGCACCGCGGTGCGGAGCCCGAGCGTGCGGCGGATCAGGTCGAGGGCGAACTCCAGAGCCTGGTGGATCTCGTCGACCCCCGAGCGCAAGAGGCGGTCTTCTTCGTCACGCGGCGGAATCGAGCCGCGTTCGATGGAAGAGCTCGGCGCGCCGATCAGACGGAACGAGCGCGCGGCGTTCTTCATGCGCTCGATCTCACCCTCGATGTGCACGCGCGACAGGCGCCGCACTCGCGCGATCTCCGCTCGGAACAGACTGAGGTTCAGGAACGAGAACAGTCCCGCGAAGACCAGGCTCGGCCAGAACTCCTCGACGTGTTGGCCGAGCCCGAACAGGCGCAGGCTCGATTCGAGGGCGATGGCAAAGGCGGTGGTGCCGAGCGCCGCGGGCGGGCGCGCGAACGCCGCCGCGACCATCATCAGCGCGTACACGACGGGGTGGAACGGACCGTCGAGTTTGCCAGGCGCCTGCATCACGAGCGCGAACGTGAGCACCAAGACGTGGGTGAAGAGCTCGAGGTCGAGTCGCGTCGTCGCGTCGGGGTCGAGACGCCGGAGGCGGCGCGCCACCCGGTAGGCGAGCGACGCCAGGAGCAACGTCGCTGCCGCCAAGTCAGGAACGAGCCCAGGGCTCTCGCTCACGCTGTACACCAGGTACGCGCCGAGCCCGGCGGCGACCGCGATCCCGGAGACGCGTACGAGCGCATGCTGGGTGCGCAAGGCGACGCGGACGAGCGGATCCATTCGAACCGCCGGCTATCACCCAACGAGCGCTCCGGCCCACTTTCCGGAGACACATGCATCCAAAACCAAAACTCTGGCGACAAGGCCACGTTGGCCGGCCAAATCGGCGACAATGTAGGGCGCCGTGAAGCCGGGCCTCCGCCTCCAGATCTTGCTCTTGCTCGGCGGCCTCATGTTGCTCGCGTTCGTGCCGCTGTTCTTCGCGGTCGCCACCTACACGCGGCTCACACTTCAGCAAGTGCGGGAGACCAGCGCGCGGGCCCTCGGTCGAGCCGTCGCGAGCCATGTCGCAGAGGCCCGCGGCCAGCGCTCGGTGGAGGCGCTCGCCCCCCTGCTCGAGTCCGAAATCGGGACCGAAGGCGTAGAAGCCATGGGCGTGTTCGACCGCGACGGAAAGCCGTTGCTGCGCCTCGGGGATCCAGTGGCAGCGCTCGCCCTCGGCAAAGCGCCCATCGACCCGTCGCGCGAACGCGTGTTCGAGGTCGGCACGAGTCACGGCCGGGGCATCGCCGTGACCGTGCCGGACCCGCAAGGCGCCGTCGTGGCCGTCGTGCGCACCGACGACCAATCGGCGCGCGCCGCACCCTTGGTCCGACTGGTCGGGCTCTACACGGCCGTCGTCGCCCTCGCGCTGTTGATCTTGGCCTACTTCGCGCTGACGCGACTCATCGTGCGCCCACTCGACCAATTGTCGCGCGCCGCCGAGCGAGTCGCCGGCGGGGCACGGCGCTTCGACGTACCGCCGCGCGGTGCACGGGAGCTGGCGGAGCTCGGCGTGAGCCTGCGCACCATGACCGAGAAGCTCCTCGCGGAAGAGGAAGCTCTGCGCAGGAAGATCGACGAAGTCGAGAAGGCCACGGATCGCCTCGGCGAAGCCCAGGCGCGTCTCGTGCGCTCGGAGCGGCTGGCCTCGGTGGGGCGCCTGGCGGCTGGACTCGCTCACGAGATCGGGAACCCCATCGCCGCCCTGATCGGCATGCAAGACCTCTTGCTCGAAGGCGGGCTCGAACCCGAAGAGCAACGAGACTTCCTCCAGCGCATGCGCAAGGAGAGCGAGCGCATCCACCGCATCTTGCGCGACCTGCTCCAGTTCGCGCGCCCGGGCCAGACCCGCCCGGAAGACGCGGGCTCGGGCGACGTCGAGGCAGCCGTGTACGACACGGTGGCCCTCGTCACACCGCAGAAGTCCATGCAAGACGTCGAGCTCGCGGTCGACGTGTTCCCGGACCTGCCGCCGGTGTCGCTCGGCCGAGAGCACCTGGTCCAAGTGGTCTTGAACTTGATCCTGAACGCGGCCGACGCCTGCGGACCCGGCGGGAAGATCACGCTGCGCGCGCGCGCGACTCCGTCGGGCGTGCGGCTCGAGGTCGAAGACACGGGCCCGGGAGTGGCCGCCGAGGTCCGCGACCGTCTGTTCGAGCCCTTCGTCACCACCAAAGAAGTCGGGAAGGGCACAGGCCTCGGCCTCGCGGTGTGCCGCGGTCTGGTGGAAGGCGCGGGCGGGAGCATCGCCCTCGATGACGGCTACGAAGGCGGGGCGCGCTTCGTCATCGAGCTCCCGAAGTTCGACGCCGCGGTCTCGAGCCGCCGGCGAGGAAGCTCCTGAAAGCGCTGCCCAGACCGAGCGGACTTCGCTATCGTGGATGTCGATGCGCGTCGCCGTCACCATCGCGCTGACGCTTCTGCTCCAGGCTCTGCCCGCCCGAGCGGAGGAACCCGTCGACCCGGCGGCCGCGCTCTATCAAGAGGGCGCCGACCGAGCTTCGCAAGGCGATTGGAGCGCCGCTCGCGAGAAGTTCGAGGCCGCCGTGTTGCTCCGCGCGACGCCCGTCGGCCTGTTCAATCTCGCGCAGGCCGAACGCAACTTGGGGCTCCTCGCCAGCGCCAAGCGCCACTTCGCGAGCGCGCGCTCTCTCGCCACTCGCGAAGGTGCGGATGACGTCTTGCGCCTGGCGGACGACGCGCTCGCCGCCCTCGCGGGCAAGGTGCCGCGCGTGACCCTGCATTTGCCCCGCGACGCTGCCCGCGTCGAGGTCTTGGTGGACGGACGCCCGGCAGAGGTGTTCGAGGGTGAGATCGAGGTCGACCCCGGCAGTCGCGAGCTCGTGGTCAACGCAGCCGGAGAGAAGCCGTTCCGCCGCCGCGTCGAGCTGCAAGAAGGCACACGCTTCCGCCTCGACGTGAAGTTCGAGCGCCCCGAGCCGCCCCGGCGCACGCCCGCTCCGCGCGCGGCGCAGAGCCCTGCGGCGGTGCAGAGCACGCGCTCGGGCGGAGTCCCGACCGGCGCCTTCATCCTCGGCGGAGTCGGACTCGCCTCGCTCGGCACGGCGCTCGCGTTCCATCTCGAACGCAACGAGAAGCTCGACGAAGCGGCTGCAGGTTGCACGCGCTCGGGTGACGCATGGGAGTGTCCGCGTTCGCTCGAGCGAGATCCGACCCACCGGGCGCTCAAAGACGACGCCGCTCGGGCCGAGCTCTGGCGCAACATCGGGCTCGGCGTCGGCCTCTCGGCACTCACCGCCGGTGGCGTGTGGCTCGCGCTCGGCTCGGGCGCGGAGAAGCGGCGCGCCGAGGTCGCCATCCAAGCCGATCGGCGCGGACCGACCGCTCGCTTGCGCTGGACGTTCTGAGCTCAACGCTTGCGCAGCGCGGCGCACGTCGGTCTGCCGGTCACCGGATCGATCAGGAGCTTGTCTTTCGGACAAGGCAGCCCCCGCGGCAACACCCGTTTGCTCGATGCGCTCGGAGCGGGCGAGCTCACCGGCAATGGCGCGCTACCCAGCGTGGCGCTCTCGCTCGGGCTCGGGCCGGCGGACGCGGGCGGATCCGAAACGACGAGCGCCGCGGGCTCCACGGTCGCACCTCGCTGCCAGAGCGTCCCGGCCAGGATACCGAACGCGAACAGGGCCACGATGCCCGACAGGGCCCAAGGCCAGAGCCGCCGCCCACGCGCCTCACGCTGGGCGGACGGCTGCGGCAAGCGCGGAGCGACGAGCCCGGTCGTCGCCGTGTCGGACACCACGCCGACCGGCGCCCTCGCGCTCGGCACCGTGATCTCGGGCAACCCGAGCGCCGCGATGATCTCGTGCGCAGGCCGCGAAAGCAGCTTCTCGAGCTCGGAGCGAAGCTCGTCCGCCGAGCCGAAGCGCCGCGCGCGATCGCGCGTGAGGCAGCGCATCACGATGGCATCGAGCCGTGGATCCAGCGCAGTGACGCAGCTCGAGGGGTGCGGCACCTCCGCGTGCAACACCGCCGCCACGACGGCGTAGGCCGACGGCCCGTCGAACGGCAGCTTGCCGGTGAGCATTTCGAACAGGAGCACTCCGAGTGACCAGAGGTCCGAGCGCCCGTCGAGATCGCGCCGCCCTTCGGCCTGCTCCGGGCTCATGTAGGCGGGCGTGCCGATGGGCGAGCCCGTCACCGTCGCCGTCTTCTCCGTCGCTTCGGTGAGCTTGCTCACGCCGAAGTCGAGAACCTTCACGCCGCGCACGCCGTCGGGGCGGAGGTTCAAGAAGACGTTGGCGGGTTTGAGGTCGCGGTGCAACACACCCGCAGAGTGGGCAGCCGAGAGCGCAGAGGCAATCTCTCTCGCAATGGCCGCGACCGCTTCTGGCTCCAGTTGCCCGCGTGCGACGAGCAACTCGTCGAGCGCGACGCCCCGCAAGAGCTCCATGACCAGAAACGGATCGCCGCTCTCGGTTTCGCCGACGTCGTAGACCTCGATCACGTTGGGGTGCAGAAGGCGGCCTGCGACACTGGCCTCTCGCAGCATGCGCTCCCGGAGCTCCGCGCTGAGCTCTGCGCTCTTCTTCATCAGCTTCAGGGCGAACGGACGCTGCGTGCGGACGTTCAGCGCTTCCCACACCGTCCCCATGCCACCCTCTCCCAGGCAGCGTACGAGGCGATATTTGCTGGAAATCACGCTGCCCGGGCCCATGCGCGAGGGTTCGCTCCGGAGTTTCTCGGACCCGGTCGCAATGCGTGCGCTCCGGAGCCGGGACCGATAATATGTCACTCGTCATGTTTTGGCAGCTCGTGGCGGTGGGGGTCGCCTGCGCAGCGCTGGGCTGCGCGCCCGACGACTTCACGTACGGAGGCGGCACAGCTGCCCCCACCGCTTGTGATGGGGACGAATGCAGCAATCCCTGTCCGGAGAGACAGATGAAGGCCGCCGACGGGAGCTGCGTGGCCCCGTGCGGCCTGACATGGAGCGCGTCTCCCGCCGTCCTGTCGCCGGCCGCACTGCTCGCGACACCCTCCCAGGTGTATGCCGTGGGCACGACGGGAGCGGACGACGGTCGCCCCGCGCGCGCGGTGGTCCAGAGCGCGGAGCTCTGCACGGGCAAGCTAGCCCCGGCGATCTTGAGCCTCTCGGAGCAAGGGTCGAGCGCGGCAGCTGGAGCTTCATTCGAGGAGACATTGACCTTCATCGGTCACGACCTCGCCCAGCTGGTGTTTGCGGAGCACGACGCCGAGACGGGCGCTGCACAAGGCGTCTACTCCGTTTCCGGCTTGCCCGCCGACGCCGCGCCCCGGGACCTGTCGGTCGCGAGCTCGGGAGCTTGGGCCGTCGGTGACTCCGCGAAGGCGACCTGGGTAGCGCGCTTGGTGAAAGGCGCGACGTGCAGTGCGCCGCTCGTCGAGGCCGGTCACGCGCGAGCGGTCCACGCCCTCGACGACACGGCGCTCGTCGTCATCGAAGAGGGCGCGGAGCACCGACTGTGGACCCTCTCCGCAGCAGCGTGCACGCCTCCGGGCTGCGACTGCCAGCCGGTCCAGACTCCCATCGCGCTCGCTCCGCCAGGCCTGGAGATCGACAGCGTCCACGATTTGACCGTACTCGGCGGCTTGGCGCTGGTCGCCGGCGCCGGGCGCATGGGCGGCGGCGACGCGTTCGGGTTGGTGGCCGCATTCGACGCCTCGAGTGGCGCGCCTCACGCTGCGGCGAAGTGGGATCCGGGCGCGGGCTCCGAGGCATTCCTCGCGCTCACGGTGCTCGGCTCGGTGCTTCACCTCGGGGGCTATCGTGATCTACCGAGCAGCGGTGAGAAGGGCGCCGGTAGGTCCGCTTTGGCCTCGATCCCCCTGCCCCTCGAGAGCGGCGCTTCGCCGACGCCCACGCGGGCCGTGCCGGGCCTGCGAGTGATCGCGCTGGCGAGCAACGCGACCGATGCCTTCGCCATCGCCGACACCGGGGCCAACACCGCGAGCCTCGTGCGCATCACCCCGGGGAAGTGACGCTCTCGGCCGGGGTTCCGTCCAGGAGCGCGCTCACGGTGCGAGTGCGAAGGCCGCGCGCGTCGAGCTCCTCCAGGATGCGCGGCAAGATCTCGATGCTGGCCGGCTCGAAGTCGTCGCGTTCCGCTGCGTCGTGCAAGAGCACGATGGCCCCATCTCGGAGCTTCGCTTCGATGCGCGCGTAGACCCGATCGGGATCGGCGGGGCCCACTCCGTCGACTCCGCGGGCGGACCAAGCGATGCTGCGCACGCCGGCGCGCTTGGCGCCGCTTGCTGTGCGTGAGCTCGTGTAGCCCACCGGCGGCCGAAACAAAGTCGGCCGGACGCCACAGGCGCGCTCCACCGCCTCTTGGGTGCGAGCGATGTCATCCGCCACGTACTTGGGCGGTTTGAGTGCGTAGAGGCGGTCGTGTTGATAGCCGTGAAGGCCGAGCTCGTGACCGGCTTCGTGGATCTCGCGCACGACCTCGGGGTGAGCGAGGGCTTTTCGCCCTACCACGAAGAACGTCGCCTTGTGGCCGCTGCGAGCCAGGATCTTCAGGACCTTGCGCGTGGTCTTCGGGTTCGGTCCGTCGTCGAAAGTCAGCGCAACGGCCTTCTCGCCGGGCTCGGCCCTCCACTCGACGTCGCCGTACATCTCGAGCTGGGGCACGAGCACGCCCACGGTGCAAAGCACTGCATACGCGCCGAACGCAGTGACGGCGACCCACGTCGGCAGCGGTGAAACCAGCAACGTGCGCGCGAAGAGCGCGAGCGCCGCGACGCTCGAAACCCACAGGGCAATGCGCGCGGGCGGCATCGAGTCAGTGCTTCAGTTTGCGCTCGGCGCCGGCGCTCGCTTCGTCTTCGAGCTCGGCGTCGAGGTCGCTCTCGAGCTCCGGCGCTCGGCTCTTCGGCGCTTCGACCCGAGATTTCGGCCCAGCCTTCGCTTGCGCGGGTTCACCCGTGTTGTCGATCTCGTAGAACAACGCGAGCGCAGTCGCGATCATCGGCAAGCTGGTCACGGGCAGTTGTCCCACGTTGCCGTGGCCGAGCGGACCCAGGTCCAAACTCACGTTCAGCCACTTGCGGATGGCGAACATGGCGCCCGCCGCGATCAGCGCGCCTACCGCCGCTTTCAGGCTCACCTCGATGCGCGAGTCTCTCTCCCAGATGGCCTTGCCGGCCACGAGCCCAGTGAGCGCTCCGGTCGCCACCGCACCCAGATAGGCGAGCCAAATCGGGAACACGGTGAAGCCGAGTCCATAGATGACCGCGGCCGCGAGCAGGCCGCCAACGAGGGCCCCCTTCAGAATGCCGATCAGCGCGCGCTTGAGCACGGTGGCGATAAGGTTCTCCTCGCCGGGTCGCCCGTCAACCCCGGCCCCACCTGCCGCGTGCCGGAAGCCAGGGGCGCTGGAGGCCAAATCGTGGGGGCGCGGAGCCGTGAAACGCGACTAAGGTAGCCGCCCGCCGTGCTCTTCAACACCCTCGCGTACGCGCAGTTCTTCGCCGTGGTCTTCACGGTGGCCTGGGTGCTCGTGAGCCGGCGCATGGTGCCGCTCCTGCCGTGGTTCGCGCTCGCCGGATTCGTCCTCTTCCGGCCGCTCACCCTGACCGGCGCGGGCATCGCGGCCATCGCCTTCGTCGTGACGCTCGGCATCTGCCGTCAGACTCGCCCCATCGAGGGCGCCTCGCCCACTACCACGGACCTCAGAGCCTCGCTCGCGTCGGTGCTGGTGAACCTCGGTGCCTTGACCTGGCTCACGCTGAGGAGCACGGGGCGCGATCCGCTCACGCTCGGCCTGCACACGCTCGGCCTACCACTGCCGGGGTCCAAAGGCGTGGTCTTGGCCGGCGCGCTGCTCTGTCCGTTGCTCGCGGTCCTCGTGGTGCGCGCCAAGAAGGTCCGCCTCTTGTTCTTGCTGGGCGCAAGCTACGTCTTCTACGCCTACTGGGACTGGCGCTTTCTACCTCTCATCTGGGGCTCGAGCACCGCCGACTGGTTGCTCGGGCACGCGATTCACCGCGCTCGCAGCGATCGCAGCCGCAAACTCTGGCTCGCGGGCACCGTGATCGTGAATCTGGGCGTGCTCGCCATCTTCAAGTACTTCCACTTCGGGCTCGACACGCTCACGGTCCTGCTCGCGAAGTTCGGCGTCTCGGTTCCGCCGGTCGCGCTCAAGGTCGCGCTGCCCGTGGGCGTCTCGTTCTTCACCTTCGAGTCGATGAGCTACGTCATCGACGTCTATCGCCGCGAGCTCGAGCCCCAGAAGAGCTACTTCGAATACCTGGCTTTCGTGGCCTTTTTCCCGCACCTCGTGGCCGGACCCATCGTGCGACCGCGGGACCTCTTGCCGCAGCTCGCGGGCCCCGCGCGCTGGAACCCGGCCGAGGGCAGCGAGGCCTTGTTTCTGATCGCCACCGGGCTCTTGAAGAAGATCGCCATCGGCGACTACCTGGCGCTGAACCTCGTCGACCGTGTGTTCGACGCGCCGCTCCAGTATTCGGCCCTCGAGTGCTACGCCGCCGTGCTCGGCTACGCCGTCCAGATCTATTGCGACTTCTCGGGTTACACCGACATCGCCATCGGCTCGGCGCTCCTGCTCGGCGTGCGCTTCCCGCTGAACTTCAATTCGCCCTACAAAGCCCCCAACATCCAAGACTTCTGGCGCCGCTGGCACATCTCGCTCTCCACCTGGCTCCGCGACTACCTCTACGTTCCGCTCGGCGGAAATCGCAAAGGCGAGGTCCGCACCTACGTGAACCTCATGCTCACGATGTTGCTCGGTGGTCTCTGGCACGGGGCCAACTGGACCTTCGTGGTTTGGGGCGGCATCCACGGCGCAGCCCTGGCCGTGACCCGCGCTTACACCGAGTGGCGCGGCCGGCTCGACGTACCGAAGCGCACCCAACCCTGGGTGCACGTGCTCAGCGTGTTCGGCACGTTCCATCTGGTGTGCGCAGCTTGGATCTTCTTCCGTGCCGAGACCTTCGCCAAGGCCAAGACCGTGTTCGTGCAGCTCGCGACGCTGACGACCTATCATCCGAACCTGCCACGCACCGTCGTTCTGGTGCTGGCCCTCGGCCTCGTCTCGCATTTCGTGCCCGAAAAGCTCTACGTCCGCGCGCAGCGCACCTTCGTCACCATGCCCGGCCCGGCGCAGGGAATGGCGCTTTTCTGCGTCGGGCTCGCGCTGCGTGCCATGGTCAGTGCAGACGCGGTACCCTTCGTCTACTTCCAGTTCTGAGCCCTCCGAGTCCCTGAGCCATGGCGGACGAGCACGACCCGAACAACGAAGACGAGACGGAGGCACGCGAGGACGACGCTTCCGCGGGCGGCGGCTCGGAAGAGGCTCCCGAGGGGGAGGCTGAAGGCGCGTCGAAGCCCAGCGCGGGTGACCGAGCGAAGAAGGCCAAGAAGAAGAAAAAGAAGAAGAAACGCCTCGAGAGCAGGGGCGAAGATGACGAGGCCTCGAGCGAAGAGGCGGGCTCGGCCCAGGGGCGAAGCGAGCTCGACGTCGACGGCCGCGAGCGACCGCGCTTTCTCTTGTCGTTCCCCGAAGACCCGGAGCTCGAACGCCTGATGGTGGCCTTCGAGCGAGGCGACTACGCAACGGTGCGCACCGACGCACCACTCTTGGCCGAGCGGACCGAAAGCGAAGCCGTGCGCCACGCCGCCCTCGAGCTCCGCCGCCGCCTCGAACCCGATCCACTGCTACGCTATCTGATCTTGGCAGCCGTCGTGCTGCTGTTGGTGTTGGTGCTGCATGCGTATTCGCACAAACCTTGAGCGCACGTTGGTCGCCAGCTCTTGCCTGGGCGCGCTCGCCTGCGGCGGTGCGCCCGCGGCTCAGAACGGCAGCAAGCTCGGACCGACCCAGCCCGCCATCACCGACGTCGAGCGCTACATGCCGCTCAAAGGCGACACGGTCTACGCGTTCGAGACCCAAATCGAAAACAGCGGCGAGAAAGGCGTGCTGATGATGCACGTGGACCGTCCGCGGGCGGACCAAGCGGTGCTCACCGTCGGTGGCAAGGCGCAGCGGCTCGAGATCGCCAAGCAGGGCATCCGCATCGACAACGGCGGCTGGCTGCTCAAGGCTCCGCTCAGCGTCGCGGCCACGTTCCGCGGACAGTTCGGCGAGGTGGTCGTGCGGAACATCGACGCCGAGGTGGACGTGCCCGCGGGTCACTTCAAGGGCTGCATCGAGACCGTCGAAGAGAGCACCACGGTCAAGAAGCGCGTCACCACCGTGTTCTGCCCGGACATCGGCATCGTGTCGCTCGAAGCCGAGGGCGCCATCGGCGACGACTACGGCCACGAGAAGGCGCTGCTCCGCTCCTACGGCCCACGGGTCGACATCAACGACCTGCCTCCCGAAAAGAAGTGACCCGCGCGCGCTCGCCAACTCGTGCGCGGGCGAGCGCTCAGGCCGGCGTCGCCGAGAGCCCCACGCGTGTAGCCCTTCGCTTGGCTTCGGCGTGAGTGACCTCGCCGTAGACGAGCCCGCCGTGCACCACCGTGGGCCCGAGCCCAGGCGCGATGGGGCTCGGCGTCACCTCGCTCGACGGGAACATCTGCACGAACCCGGGCGCGCGGTTCAGCCGATCGACGACGGTCTTCTCGAGGATCATCGAGGTGTACTGCAAAGCGCCGCCCTCGGGCGTGTTCGCGTTCAAGATCACGTCGAGATCCTGCATGCGCGCCGCCCGCGCGAGGCCCTTGATCCGACTCTCGTGAGGGCACCAGTTGTCGGCGGACGTGCCGTTCTCGCTCGTGCCCCAGATGCCGTCGGAGGTGTTGAAGAACAGCGTCTGGTTGCCGCTCGTGTGTCCGGGAGTCCGAACCAAGCACACGCCGTCACCGAGCTCGAGGTCGCCGTCGGTCAGGACCACGCGATCGGTGCGCACTCCGCGCTTGCCGTCCGCGACGAACCACGCGCGTTGCATCGGGTGCAGGTCGTCCCAGTCATCCCACTCGACCCGCGGCGCGAGCAGCTTGGCGTTGGGAAATCGCACGGCGTGGCTGGCGTCGATCGTTCCGAGCAAGCCCCGGAGGTCTTGGGTGTGGAAATGGTCGAACGCCACGTAGTCCACGCTGTCCGGCGTCACGCCTACCGCTGCGAGCTGGTGCTCGAGGGTGTCGAAGCTCTTCGAGAGCCAGTTGAACGCGACGTAGTCTCCGACCATTCGGATCGAGCGTTCGAGGAACGGGGTCTTCCGCGCCGCGACACCGTCGGTGGGATTGAAGAGCAGAGTCTTCACCTCACCCCGCTGCATGAACTGCACGAGCAGACAGCGGTGGGTCATGATGACGAACGGCGCGGGCGAGAGCGGCGCGCCCCAATACGCGTACTTCGTCGGGTAGCCCAAGGTCGCGATGGGCAGCGAGCGCACGCTGATCACGCGCGGCGCGCGCACCAGCCGCTCGCGCAGCGCTTCACCCCCCCGCCGCACCGCCGCGAGCTTGGGTCCGTGACCCGACGCTTGCCACGCCATGTCGAGCTCGCTCAGTTTCGTGAGCTCGTCCGCTTTGGCGAATCCTTCGCGCGCCACCTGTTCGTCTGCCATGTCTCTCCCTCCAAGCGGCGAAAGCGACCACGTCCGTGGGTCGGCTCCCGCCGAAAACGACCACGTCCGTGGTCAGCTCCCGCCGTCCACGTCGCCCAGCACGATCTCGACCGGCACGGTCTTGATGCACTTTCCGCTGGCCTTCGCTTCCAAGTCTTCTTCCACCGTCGGAAACCCCGTGGCCGTGACGGTGACGCTCGCAGCACCCTGCGTCCAGAGCTTGCAGTGCACGAGCTCGACCTGCTTCCCCGCGTCGCCCGCCTCGGGCAGCTCGTCGTCACACAGAACGACCTCTTGCCCGGTCATGCCCTGGTCCACCCGATACGTTTCGATGCCACCGCCGTACTTGACCTCGATGGTGGTGTCGGTGGGCAAGGGTCCCGCCACGGCTCTGACGGTGAGGTCGAACGCGGCCGAAACGGTACAGGGCTTCGGTTGCTCTCCGTCGTCCGTGGAGCACGAGGCGACCACGGCTGCGCCCGCGATGAGCGCTGCCCAGAGGAGCCCTGATTGTCCGCGCCCGAAGGAAGCCATGGAGAAGTGTGGCGTGGTTTAGGCCGAGAGCCCGCGCTTCGCAAGGCTCGCCGTGCCCCTTCGGTGGCTTCACTCGGGAATGCTGAGCTCTTGTCCCGGCACAATCGGGGTTTTTCGATCGATGCCGTTGACGTCCGTCAGCTGGTCCACGCTGACGCCGTAGCGTTGCGCGATGCCGCTCAAGGTCTGGCCGCTCTCGACCACGTGGACGCGTCGCTTCCCGGCCTTCTTGTCGTTCGAAGCGCTCCCTTTGGCGGATTTCACGGCGCTCCCTCCGCCTTTGCAGCAGCGGAAGCCGATGGAGTAGTCGTGGTACTTCGTGTTGTGCGCCTTGGTGACGTAGTCGCACCCGGTGCCGTTGATCTCGTTGTCGAGGTAGTAGCCACCACGGAACGTCCCGCTCGCGTCGGCGGTCCACTCGTGGAGGTTGCCCACCATGTCGAAAGCTCCGGCCGAGCCCCGGCAGCGTTTGAACTGCCCCGTGCGAGCCACCGAACCCGCCACCTGGTTCAAGCGCGGATCGTTCATGGCCTCCATGCCGAAGACCTCGAGGCCGTCCCCCGCACCGTGCAGCGTACGAAGCGGCGACACGCCCTTGTCGTTGCAGCGCCCGTCTTCGTGATCCACGCCGTAGGGATACTTCGTCTCGCTCTTGCCCCGGCAGGCCGCCAGCCACTCGTCGTCGCTGCACAGACGCTTGCCCGCGGCTTCACAGGCCTGTGCGGCCTGCTCCTGGCTCAGATACGCCTGTGGCACGACTCCCTTGCGCGAGCGGGCGACGATGCGCGCCTCGGCCGCCGGTGTCTGGTAAGGCGAATGCCGCCGCAGAGTGCGTCCGCGCGCGTCGACCACGTCGAGGCTCGCCTCGTAGGCGTCGATGCAGAAGCGCCCGCCCACGCTCACCATTCCCGCCGGACAACTCGGCTTCTTGGGCAGCGCGCGCGCCGACGGCAAGAGCGCCAGCAGCGCGAACCCGGCGAAGAACCCGGCGCCCAAGTGGCGCGCTTCGGCTCGGGTCGAACTCCGCATGGCCTCGCGAGCGCTAGCACGGATGACCGAACGTGCACGAAATCCCGGCGACCGGCCCCGGCGGGCGCCCCCACGGGAACCCTGCCATTTGCCCGCTGTCCGACTCGTCTAACCTGAGGCCCCATGCCCTGCTGGCCCGCGACCCGATCCCCGACCCCCTCGTTTCGATTCGGAGTGGCCCTCGCCGCGACCTGCCTCGCGTGCACGAGCTCCCCGCCACCCCAACCCACGAGCGAGCCCAGCGCGCCGAGAGCGCCCGCCTCCGCCGCGCCGTCGGTCGCCACCGAACCATCGACAGCCGCGAGCGCCGGCGCCCCAGAACCCAGCGCGCGTTGCGGTGAGCTCGACTGTCGGACGTTCGACGATCCGCGCAAGGCATTCGAGGTCGTGCTCGACAAGAAACCTCTCGTCCTCGGCATCGGCGAAGCGCACGCCCAGAAGGGCAGCGAAGCCATCGACTCCACTACGAAGCGCTTCACGGGGCTGCTCCTGCCCGTGCTCCAAGGCAAGGCCAGCTTCCTGGCGGTCGAGCTGATGATGCCGAACCCAAAGTGCCAGAAAGAAACCAAGCAGGTCGCCAAGCAACAGAAGCCGGTGACCGAGCCTCAAGCCGAAACCAACCAGAACGAATACGTCGTGCTCGGCAAGAAGGCGAAGGAGCTCGGCATCGTTCCCGACCTGCTCCGCCCGAGCTGCGAGGATCTCACGCGGATCACTCAGGCCGGCGCCGGTGACATCGGCGTCATGCTCGAGACCATCGCCAAGCTCACCCGTGAGGTCGCCAAGACCGAGCTCGATCGCAACAAGAAGGCCGGCAAAGAGCTCACCGTCGTCGCCTACGGCGGCGCGCTCCACAACGACGCGAGCCCGCGCGCGGGGCGCGAAACCTGGAGCTACGGCCCCGAGCTCGCGAAGGCCACGGGCGATCGCTACGTCGAGCTCGACCTCATCGTGCCGGAGTTCATCAAAGACACCGAATCGTGGACGAGCCTTCCGTGGTACGCGCACTACGACAAGGCCAAGCTCGGCGCGAAGACCGTGCTCTTCCACCCGAGTCCGAGCTCGTACGTCTTGATCTTCCCGGTCACTACCGTGACCGAATAGCTCAGAAGCTCCCTGCGACGCCGAGGCCGTAGGTGCGCGCGCCCGCCACCGGCGTCACCACGAGTCTCGCCTTCTCGCGCGGCGCGGGCTTCCAAAGCAAGAACGTCGCCACGGTCGCGACCGCGCCCACTCCCGCACCCACGAAGCCGGCGAGGGCGAGGTTCGCGCTGCGGTTTCGCTGATCGGTGAGGGTGACGGCTTGCTCACAGGTCTTCTTCGCGGCTTCGCTCAACCCACTCTCGAGACATCCATCTCGGTCACGGACTTCCAAGCGTGTGAGCTCTGCATTCGCCGCGTCGACCTCGTCCTGGTCTTTTCCCTTCTGGATCGTGAAGTAGATCCCCGCGCCGAGCGCGGCAGCAGTAAACACCCCCTCACCGATCAGGACGATGGTGCGCGTCGAGCTCGACTTGGAGTCGAACCTGGCTCCGCCGTCGCCTCCGGCGGTCGAGTCGCCACCCGATCCGGCGCGCGACCCACCACCCGCATCCCCGGCCTTTCCGTTGCCCGGCGCGGGAGCCCCCGCGGCCTTCTGGGCCGGAAGCTCGAGCGATACGTCGAGGAGCTCCCCCTCCACGAGATCGATCTCTTTCCGGAAGGGCTGACGCCCGTCGGCGCCGGCGGTGATCACGTGCTTGCCCGGGTTCTGGGGCATCGACTTGCCTACCAGCGCGACGTTCACGCTTCTGCCGTCGATCTCGATGCGCAACCCCGCAGCGCCGTCTTCGCCCTTCAGCGTCAGCTTGGCGACGCGCTTTCGCACGCCGTCCCGAGCGGGCGCCAAAAGCTCGCCAACGTCCGGCGCCTTCACGCCGCTCTTCAACATCTCGTCGGCGCGGTCGTATTCGACCAGCGCTTCGACCAGCTTGTTCTGATGTTCGAGGCAGAACCCCAGGTGATAGCGGAGCCCGGGCGTTTCCTTGATGGCCAACGCTTCCCGCAGCTTGGCCGCGGCCTCAACCCACTTCTTCTGCCCCTCGAGCTCCGACGCCTCACCGAACGCCTTGCGAGCCACCGCGAGCTCCGCCGCCGTGGGCTCCGCACGCGCAGGCCCCGCGTCTAGCAGCGCCGCGACGCCGATCGCCAGCGCGACCACCGCGAACACCGCGTTTCGAATCTGTCCGCCCATCCGCCGAGTCATGTGCCGACGCGGGCACCACCACCCGCGCCGTGGCGGAGTTTCGTGCAAGTGCAGGCGAAAGTCGATGCCTTCGGGCCTGCATCCACGCGATCCCATCCCAGCCCGCGAGGGTCCCTCGAAAAAAAGGCGCAGCAACACACCCCGCGAAGAAAATCCGGCAACTCCCTCCACGACCCGCCCGAACGGTCCGCGTTCGTTTTCGAACAGGAGGACCAGGATGTCTCGATTCGACTTCAGCCGGCGCGGCCGTTTCTTCGGCGCCGGGCCACTCGCGTTCACGGCAGGCCTCGCATTCATCTGCGTGGCGCTGATCATCGGCTGCTCCGGCGGCGACGAGTTCAAACCCAATGACTCGAGCAACACCGGCGGCGCCGGCAACGCTTCCAGCGGCGGGGGCTCCACGAGCACGGGCGGCGCGGGCGGCAACACGGGCGACGGGGGCGGCGCGGCAGGCGCACCGAGTGGCGGCGGCGGCGGAAACCCGGGTGGCCTGCCCAAGGGCGTGGCGTGCACCCTCGACAGCGAGTGCGAAACCGGTTTCTGCGCCGACGGCGTGTGTTGCGACTCGGATTGCAGCGGCGAGTGTCGCTCGTGCAACCAGACCGCCAAGGTCGGCTCGTGCTTGCCCCACCCTGTCGACACGAACCCCGAAGACGGCTGCCTCGCGGGCGCGCCCTCCGCCGGCGCCTGCACCGGCACCTGCGACGGCCAGGGCGAGTGCAAGTTCCCAGGCACCGAGAAGTCTTGCGGTAGCTCGTCGTGCAGCGCCGGATCCCAGACCAGCAAGTCGTGCGACGGCAAGGGCGCTTGCACCGAAGAGGTCGTGGCCTGCGGCTCCTACTCCTGCGGCCCGACCGAGTGCAAGGTGACGTGCAGCACCCCGGCCGACTGCGTCAGCGAAGCCTTTTGCAGCGGCGGAGCGTGCCACCCGAAGCAAGAGCTCGGCGGCAAGTGCACCGCGGGCACCGAGTGCAAGAGCGGCAACTGCGTCGACGGGAGCTGCTGTTCCACGGCGAGCTGTGGACCGAACTTTTCGTGTTCGACCGGCACCTGCCAGTGCAACGGCCAAACCTGCGGAGCCGGGGCGCAGTGCGTGGCCTGGTACGAAGACGGCGACGGCGACGGCTTCGGCGACAAGTCCAAGAGCATCCTCGGCTGCTCGAACGCCGCCCCCAACGTGCCCGGCAAGAAGTACGTCGCGAACGACACCGACTGCATGGATACCAAGTCCAACGTCTTCCCCGGCCAAACGGCATTCTTCACGGTTCACCGCGGAGACGGCAGTTTCGACTACGATTGCAGCGGACAGAGCGACGTGCAGTACCCCAATGTCACGGGCGTCGCCTGTGGTGACTGCGGTGCGAAGTTCCTGAACTCTTGCTACAGCTGCGGCCCCGCTCTCGGCGCGCCAAAGGCCTACGCATTCGGATGCCCAGGCCTCGGTGGGAAGTGCTCCGGATACATGGGAGTCCCGCAGGGCTTCAAAGCCAACGTTCCGTGCGGCGCCAGCGCCCAACTCTGGGAGTGCGACGGTTGCTCGACCGCAACGAAGGCAACGGCGACGGTGCTGCAGGCCTGCCACTAGGTCGAACCAAAGAAGCCAAGTCAACCGACGCGAGTCGCGCCCTGAAAAGCGCGACTCGCGTCGCGTCGTCTTTGCGAGCTCCACCACGCGAAAGAAGGCTCGGACCCCGTCTCTCGTCTGCGCGTCGACCTCGCTCCCCGCGTGCGTCGCCACTCCGTCTCGCCGCTTCGCCTCGCCGCTCCAGCTTTGCTGCTCCGCGTCGGCGCTTCGTTCGCCGCGTCGGCGCTTCGTTCGCCGCGTCGGCTTCGTTCTCCGCGTCGGCGCTTCGTTCGCCGCGTCGGCTTCGTTCGCCACGCCGGCGCTTCGTTCGCCGCGTCGGCGCTTCGTTCGCCGCGTCGGCGCTTCGTTCGCCGCGTCGGCGCTTCGTTCGCCGCGTCGGCGCTTCGTTCGCCGCGTCGGCGCTTCGTTCGCCGCTCTGCGTCACGCGACTTGTCGCCTCGAACCTACATCCCGACCCACCAACGAATTGCCCCCGAGAGTTGCGCGTCGAACCTCCGAGCCCCAGCTTTCGTAGGTCGCCCGATGAATCACTGCGTATCTGCCTTCGCTCCGCGCGCAGCATTGATCGCTGTCGCCCTCGGCCTCGCCGCGGTCGCGTGCGCCGGCTCCCAAGAAGATTCCGATACGAACCTCGGCGGCGCGGCCGGCGCGAGCGGCGCTTCCGGAAGCTCCGCGAGCGGTGGCGCGACCAGCAGCGGCGGCACGGCGAGCGGTGGCACCGGAGCGAAAGCCGACAGCGGCAGCGGCGGCACCGGCGCCACGCCGGGCGTGAAGAATGGCGCCACCTGCAAACAGAGCTCGGACTGCGCGAGCGCCCACTGCGCCGACGGCGTCTGCTGCGACAGCGACTGCGCTGGCGAGTGTCGCTCCTGCGCCGTCCCCGGCAAGCTCGGCACGTGCACGCTCGCGAGCGCGAGCACCGACCCCGATGCCGACTGCAAGACCGCGAGCGACACCTGCACGGGAACCTGCGACGGCGCCGGCGCTTGCGCATTCCCAGGCGGCGAAAAGCTCTGCGGCGCAGCGTCGTGCACCGGCGGCAAGCAATCCGCGAGCACCTGTGACGGTAGCGGCCAGTGCGTCGCCGTCGAAAAGGACTGCGGCCTCTTCGCGTGTTTCGGCAGCGCCTGCCTCACGACCTGCCAATCCGACGCCGACTGCGTCTCCACGGCCTTCTGCAACGCCACCAGCCAATGCGAAGCCAAGAAGGACGACGGCAAGGGCTGTTCAACCGCCAGCGAGTGCGCGAGCAACGTGTGCGTCTCTGGCGTCTGCTGCAACACCACCTGCGACGCTCCTCAAGCATGCTGGACCGGCAAGTGCCTGTGCGACAAGACCGCCTGCGCAACCGGCGACAAGTGCATCACCTGGTACTCCGACGTCGACGGCGACGGCTTCGGCGACGCCAGCAAGAAGAGCCTCGGCTGCGAGAGCACCGGCCCCACCGGCGGCGCGAACTACGCCAAGAACGGCGACGACTGCTACGACACGAACCCCAACGCGAAGCCCGGTCAGCTCGCGTTCTTCCCCACCGATCGCGGCGACGGCAGCTACGACTACAACTGCAACAACGCAACGGAGCTCGAGTACCCCGACGTCACCGGTCTCACCTGCGGCGACTGCGGTCTCAAAGTCGGCACGCTCTGCACCAGCTGCGGCGCATTCCCCGGCGTGAACACCTACGGCTTCGGCTGCAACGCCACCAACAAGTGCTCGTTCACCGGCGCCAAGTCGGGCTTCCTGCAATCCGTCGCCTGCGGCAAGAGCGCGGTCCTCTATTCGTGCAACCTCTGCTCTTCCAGCTCGAGCGCCGGCGCGTCCACGCCGCAGGGCTGTCGCTGAAGGCCGGCCGCGAGCATCGCACGTCCGACCCCGGCCCCGCTTCCCTCCCCATCGCCCCCAGCCGACCGGATCCCGGTCACCAGAGGCGCATGGCTACACCCATCGCCTCCAGCCGACCGGTCCCGGTCACCAGACGCGCGTGGCTTTTCCCATCGCCTCCAGCCGACCGGATCCCGGTAACCAGACGCGCGTGGCTTTTCCCATCGCCTCCAGCCGACCGGATGCCGGTCACCAGAGGCGCATGGCTTTCCCCATCGCCCCGAGCTGACCGGATCCCGGTCACCAGACGCGCATGGCTTTTCCCATCGTCCCGAGCTGACCGGATCCCGGTCACCAGACGCGCATGGCTACACCCATCGCCTCCAGCTGACCGGATGCCGGTCACCAGACGCGCATGGCTACACCCATCGCCTCCAGCTGACCGGATGCCGGTCACCAGAGGCGCATGGCTTTTCCCATCGCCCCGAGCTGACCGGATCCCGGTCACCAGACGCGCGTGGCTACACCCATCGCCTCCAGCCGACCGGATGCCGGTCACCAGACCCGCGTGGCTTTTCCCATCGCCTCCAGCCGACCGGATCCCGGTCACCAGACGCGCATGGCTACACCCATCGCCTCCAGCCGACCGGATGCCGGTCACCAGACGCGCATGGCTTTTCCCATCGTCCCGAGCTGACCGGATCCCGGTCACCAGACGCGCGTGGCTTCCGCAGCTTGGTGTGATGACACCTTGGTAGCGTCCGACGTCGGAGAGATCCCTACTGGCATCGCCACGCCGAGCGCGCGGTTCGTGCACTTGGGGGACAAGCCGCGCTGGCGGGGGTGAAGCGCTGGCCAACCTGCTCCACATGTCCGAGCGATCGGAAGGACCCCGGCGTCGAAAAGCCGAAGACCCAACTCGAAGCGCTCTCGAAGCTCTTGCTTGCGCGCGTCGACCGCGTCGACTCGAATGCGCTGCCGTCCGCGTGTTACTTCGGGGCGGCTTTCGGTCGCACGATCAGGATGGCGTCTTCGGTCTTCACGTCGCCACCGGCACCTGCGAACTCATCGGGGGCTAGGCTCGGGTCAGGGACGGTCCACACTACCCGGAGTACGTCGAACCACTTGCGCGCACCCTGCGGCGCCACGAGCGTGATCTCGTCACCAATGCGGGGCATCGCGCTCATGGTCAGGCGGGGAAGTTGGTGGCCGTGCTCATCGGTAATCAAGACGCGTAGCATCGAGCGCCGACAAGACTTCGGAACACGAGGGCGGTCAAGACGCGGATGCGCGATGCGCGCGTGGAACCGTTGGCTGGGCGCGCCGTCAACCCCCCGCGCACTTTGCACATCATCCCGTCGCGTCCGCCGACCGGATTCCAGTCGCCCACAGACGCGCATGGCTACACCCATCGCCTCCAGCTGACCCGATTCTGGTCACCAGACGCGCATAGCTACACCCATCGCCTCCAGCTGACCGGATGCCGGTCACCAGACGCGGGTGGCCATTCCGACCGGACCCCTCCCGGATGACGGCCGGGCCCTGGGTCGTCCACGCGCGGCCCGCTCGTCTCAAATTTCCCCCACAACTCGCCCCAATCCCCAACCGATAGGGCCCTGCGTCCGGTCCACACGATGGTGCTCTTCTGCGAAACTTGCCAGGATGTTCGCGCTGAGGGATTCAAGGCGAGCCGAGCGATGAGCGAAGAACGGCGTCCTCCTGCTCCGCCCGCACCCCCTGGGGACGCGAGCACGGGAACGGGGGCATCGAGCTCCGAGGTCCTCGCGTCGGACACGCCCAGAGAGGGCACACCGGCGTTCGACGAAATGCCCAACCACACCGCACCCAATCCCGGCTCACCCACCCCCGGACAAGACACCCCGCGCGACGGCAGCCCCGCGTTCGATCAGGACACGCCCATCGGTGGCGTCCCGGCGTTCGAAGAGGTTGCAGGCCCGACCCCCGACTACGCCAGCGAATACGTCCCGCCGCGCCCGCTCCCGAAGCCTTCCGAGCACAAGACGATGGAGATGATCCCGGTGAAGATCTCTCCTGAGGCCGAAGCCGATCCGCGCCGCGCGCTCACCCAAAAGGCCATCCATGTGGTGCGCCGCGAAGAAGCGCAGCGCCAGGTGATGTTGATGGGCGTCGATAGCGCCGCATCCCCGACCGGAGCGACCCAAGAATCCGTTCCCACGCCGCAAACCGAAGAGAAGGACGACGGAGGCAAGCGCCTCGCCCTCATCATCGGAGGCGTCATCGCCCTCTTGGTCCTGCTCACAATCGGCTTCGCGGTCATCAAGATGGTGTCCCCAGGCAGCGACGAAGCAGGTGGCTCAGGAACGATTCCGACGAGCACCGCCAAGACGACTCCACCGACGCCCGCGTCGCCGAACGTCACCGCCCCTCTCGCCGCAACGACGACAGAGAGCCCGAGCCCGACGCCGAGCGCATCCGCCGCCCCCGAGCCCGCTCCCAGCACGACCGACAGCGCGGCCACCTCCAAGAAGCCAGTCAAGCCCCGGGAAGAGGCGCCGAAGCCCATCAACGAGTGAGCCGCGACAATCGCGCGGCCCCTCGCACGGCGGCCGTTGGTTCCGACGCAACCACAGTACCGGCGCCGCGCGCGGCACGCCCTAGCCCTTCGATTGGCGCAGTGCCAACGCCACACGCTCGGAGACTTCGTTGCTCCCGATGCTCGCGTCCAGCTTCGCTGCCCACGATCGAATGTACGCGAGATCGACCGACGACACTCGAAGCAACGCGATCAAGTCGTCGAGGTCACGCGGTCGATCGGAGAAGGCCTTCAGAATGGCAACGTCCTCGACACTCGCGATCCAGGTTTCATTCCCTCCGAGCTCGGCGCGTTTCCGTCGGGCCAGAATGCTCTCGCCCAGGGGACCGACCGCGTTGAAGATGTCGACAAAGACCCCCGCAACGACATGCCGCGCGCGGAAGACCCCAAACTTCTCCAGCTCCTCCGACATCGCGGGAACGTGGAACCCTCCCGTCACGAGCTCCCGCTCGAGCTGTCGCTGCTTGCCCTCCAACTCCACCCACAGGTCCGCGTCGCGGGTCGCTCTGGGGACGGCCCATGCGCTCACGGCCAATCCACCCACCAGGGCGTAGCGAAGGTCCAACCGCTCGAGCACTCCGACCGCAGCCCCAAGCGCGTCCCGCAGGCCAGGCTGCATCATCTCCCCAAGGGGTATCGCCGGGACTTGTCCGCGAGATCGGCAGCGGGCGCAGTCACCCAAGCCGCCCCCACGGAACACCCTAGGTCACGCGCCACGTCCGACAGCTCGAGAGCTTGCTCCAAGCGCTCCGACACCGAGCAGCCGCGTGCTTCAGCGACGCGCAGCTGCTCTTCGGCTTCGGCACGCTCGGAGAGTCGGCGGAGTCGCAGCACTGGGTCCACCATCGAAGCTTACCCGTGTTCGGGCGAAAGGGCATCGCGGAGCACCCCGGAGCACCCCGAAGCATCGCGGAGCCGAACTGCTGTCCGACCCGGCACCGTGAGGGAGCTACTCCCCAACGCGACGGGTAAGGAGCCCTGTGCGTAGGACAATCGAACTGCCCAAACCAACGCGCTGACTGACCCGAGCTCAGCGGACCACGGCCGCGCGAAGGTCGGATCGAAACGCATCGAAGGACGGGCAGAGGCGTCCCACGAGCATCAGGTCGGCCCCTGACGCAATCGCGAGCTTCGCAGGCCCGGCATCCAACGGCGACGCGCTGGTCCACCGAGCGAGCAGCGCCTTCGCGTCCCCAGGCTGAAGCGTCTCCGGTGCCGCCGACTGAGCCACATCGATGCTCAACACGCGCCGTGCGCAGGCGTGGTCAGCAATCAGCCACGCCTCGATCTCGTTGACGCACACGGCGACGACGACCGGCGGATGGCTGTGCTTCCGCAGCTCCAGGCTACGACTGATCTCCGCCTTGCGTGCGCGATCACCGTCCGAATCGACGAAGATCACTGCCAGGTCCGGGGTCGCTTCGGGGCTCGGCCAAGCAAGTGCCCGCCTCAAGGTCGGCCCATCCAAGAGGCGACTGCCGTGGAGCGGACGAGCGCCTGGGTTCAGTGGCGCCTCGAAGGTGACCGCGCCTTCGGCCTGGGCCTCGAGACATCGCCGTACCAATTCGTGCACGACGCCAAGGGCCGCTGGCGGGACGGGCTCCCCGGGGGGACCGAGAGGCCGCGTCGCCCGTCGTCGAGCGAACCTTCCGCGTAGACGACGACCCTCATTGGTCTGCGGGCATGGGCGGCACGCCTCCGAGCCCGCCCGCCAGCCACATCTCGCCGAGAGACTGCTCGCACTCCTCGAACGCCGCGCGCCACTCGTTGGAATCCGTCGGCGCGTCGCGCACGACCGTCGAACCGTCTTCGAGGCTGCGCGACAAGAACCGCACTTCTCGCGGCTCGACGAAGTCCAGCAGCAGCGGCGAGTGGGTCGAAAGGACGACCTGCACCGCCTTCGGCCCAAGCGAGCCCGACGCGAGGCTACGAAGCATCCGAATCACCTCCTGCAAGAGGTACGGGTGCAGGGACTCCTCCGGGTGCTCGATGGTGACCAGATCCGGCGGCCTCTCGAGATGAGCGAGGATGAGGAAGGCCAAGAGGACCATGGTCCCATCGGAGACCTCGGCCGGGTCGAACCAGAGCCCAGATCTCCACCTGTCTTCGAAGACCATACGATGCCTACCGTGCCCCCTCGGTCTCGCGTCGACGTCTCGATAGAGCGGCACGAGCTCGCACAGCCGCTCGGAGACCAACTGCCGTCGCGCGCGCGGCATCGTTGCGAACACGTTGACTAGGTTCTCCCCTGAAGGGAGGAGCGCAAAGGCCTCGGCGAGCTCGTTGTCGATCCTCAACGACTCCGGGCGCAGCGCCAGTCGAGCGTGGTTCCATCGCTGGCTCGAGCCCTGATGCGGGGGAAGCTCCTCATCGAAGCTTCCGACGTCGCCATTCCCACTGCGCAGCAGCGGCACGGCCTCGTGCCGCCAGGCATCGCTCGGCTGGAATCCAATCGGCGAGGCGAGCGCGGACAGCAACGCGGTCTTCCCCGACCCGTTCGGCCCGACGAGCACCGTCAGCGGCGCAAAGCGCAGCGTCACATCCCGCAGGCAGCGGAAATTCCTGATGCGCAGCTCGTCGAGCAGCATGAGCCAAGCGTATCACCTCCGGGACGCTTCCCGGCGGAGCGGCCGGGCGGGACTCGAGTCCTCACTTACGTGGAGTCAGGCGAGTCCAGCGCGCCCGCCACTCCGGGCGCCCAAGCGGCTCCCGCCGGGCCAAACCCCGGGCCGACCGACCTCTCCCCAACAGAACTTGCCAGGACCGCGCCACTCTGGGAATTTGCTGCACCAAACCCAGCGCCATGAACCCCCGTGCCTGCGCCTCGATCCTTCTTGCTGCAGCTCTCCTGGCAGCCTCGCCCGTCATCGCTCAGACTCCCTCTCCGGACGCGGCGACCGAGCTCTTCAAGAAGGGCAACGACGCTTACAAGAAGAAGCAGTGGGCGGAGGCGGAGCAAGCCTTCAAGGAAGCGTGGGCCCTGAAGCAGAGCTACGACATCGCGGGAAATTTGGGAGACGTGGAGCTGTTCTTGGGCAAGCACCGCGAAGCCGCCG
>Ga0268298_10001491_pt1 | contig 27485 bp, 27 predicted proteins | sample WWTPWeurt_MetaG_FD_194462 | JGI IMG/M metagenome (GOLD analysis project Ga0268298, IMG submission 194462) | Activated sludge microbial communities from WWTP in Nijmegen, Gelderland, Netherland - WWTP Weurt | ecosystem: Engineered > WWTP > Aerobic digester > Activated sludge | place... | reverse complement strand
TCTTCCGATCTTGAAGCTTGCCCTCGGCGAAGTGACCATTGAGGTCGCCGCCGCCGATTACCTGGGAGTCATGCAAGCGCTTCGCGACGGGGCCAACCTCAAGTTCGAAGAGCTCATCGATCTCTGCGGTGTGGATTACTCCACCTATGGCGACGGGGCGTGGCAGGGGAAGCGGTTCGCCGCGGTCACCCATCTGCTGTCGGTGGCCCACAACTGGCGCCTCCGGGTCCGCGTCTTTGCCGAGGACGACGAGTTTCCCTCGGTCGATTCGGTCACCGGCATCTGGACCTCTGCCAACTGGTTCGAACGCGAGGCCTTCGATCTGTACGGTATCGCCTTCGTCGGCCATGACGATCTGCGCCGCATCCTCACCGACTACGGCTTTATCGGCCATCCCTTCCGCAAGGATTTCCCGATATCCGGCAATGTCGAGATGCGCTATGACCCGGACCAGGCCCGCGTCATCTACCAGCCGGTGACCATCGAGCCGCGCGAAAACACGCCGCGCATCGTGCGCGAAGATACCTACGGGGACGCCACCCATGGCTGATATCCGCAATTTCACCCTCAACTTCGGCCCGCAGCATCCGGCGGCCCACGGCGTGCTGCGCCTTGTCCTGGAACTGGACGGCGAAGTCGTCCAGCGCGCCGACCCCCATATCGGCCTTCTGCACCGGGCCACCGAAAAGCTGGCGGAAACCCGCACCTGGGTGCAGTCGGTGCCCTACATGGATCGTCTCGATTACGTGTCCATGATGTGCAACGAGCACGCCTACTGTCTGGCTACGGAAAAGCTGCTGGGGATAGAAGTGCCGGAGCGCGGCAAGTATGTCCGCACCATGTTCGACGAAGTGACCCGTATCCTCAACCACCTCTTGTGGATCGGCTGTCATGCCCTGGACGTCGGTGCGATGACCATGGCCCTCTACACCTTCCGTGAGCGGGAAGACCTCATGGACGTCTATGAGGCCGTCTCCGGTGCCCGTCTGCATGCGGCCTATTATCGTCCGGGGGGCGTCTATCGCGACCTGCCGGACCGCATGCCCCAGTACACGCCGTCCACCTGGACCAGCGCGAAGAAGGCCAAGGAACTCAACGAAAACCGCAGCGGGTCGCTCCTCGACTTCCTCGAGGACTTCACCAACCGCTTCCCGACCTATCACAGCGAATACCACACCCTGCTCACCGATAACCGGATCTGGAAACAGCGTCTGGTCAATGTTGGCGTGGTGACGCCGGAACGGGCCATGCAGATGGGCTTCACGGGGGCCATGCTGCGCGGTTCCGGCATTGCCTGGGACCTGCGCAAGAAGCAGCCTTACGCGGCCTACGACAAGGTCGATTTCGATGTGCCCATCGGGGTGAATGGCGACTGCTACGACCGCTATCTCGTGCGGATGGAGGAAATGCTCCAGTCCAACCGCATCATCAAGCAGTGCATCGATTGGCTGCGCAAGAATCCGGGCCCGGTCATCACCGAGAACCACAAGGTGGCGCCGCCCAGCCGCGAGGCCATGAAGTCGAACATGGAAGAACTGATCCACCACTTCAAGCTCTTCACCGAGGGCATCCACGTGCCTGAGGGGGAAGCGTACGCGGCGGTGGAGCACCCGAAAGGCGAGTTCGGGATTTACTTCGTTTCCGACGGGGCCAACAAACCCTACCGGATGAAGATCCGCGCGCCGGGCTATGCCCACTTGGCCGGCATGGACGAAATGTCCCGCGGCCACATGATTGCCGACGTCGTTACGATCATCGGCTCCCAGGATATCGTTTTTGGCGAGATCGACCGCTGATGTTTTCCGCTGAAACCCTCCAGAAATTTGCCCGCGAGGTCACCAAGTACCCGGCCGAGCAGAAGCAGTCGGCCGTCATGGCCTGCCTCGCCCACGCCCAGGAAGAAAAGGGCTGGCTGGCTCCCGAGACCATCGAGGCCGTCGCCAACTACCTTGCCATGCCGCCCATCGCGGCCTACGAGGTGGCTTCCTTCTACAACATGTACGACCTGAAGCCGGTGGGCAAGTACAAGATCACCGTATGCACCAACCTGCCCTGCGCTTTGTCCGGCGGCTACCACGCCGGGGAATACCTGCAGCAGAAGCTGGGCATCGGGTACGGCGAGACTACGCCCGATGGCAAATTCACCCTCAAGGAGGGCGAATGCATGGGGTCCTGTGGTTATGCGCCGGTCATGATCGTCAATAATCGATCGATGTGCAGCCACATGCTGCCCGAGCAGATCGACAAGCTCATCGAGGAGTGCAAGTAATGGCCATGCTCGGTGCGATCAATCCGGTCCTCATGGCCGGCCTCGACGGCGACAATACCTGGCGCCTCAAGGACTATGTGGCCCGCGGCGGCTATCAGCAGCTGAAGCGCATCCTGGAATCCAAGATGTCCCAGGAAGACGTCATCAGCGAGGTCAAGAAGTCCGTCCTGCGCGGCCGCGGCGGCGCCGGCTTTCCGACCGGCCTGAAGTGGTCCTTCATGCCCCGCTCATTCCCGGGCGACAAGTACGTCGTGTGCAATACCGACGAGGGCGAGCCCGGTACCTTCAAAGACCGGGACATCATGCGCTACAACCCCCACTCCGTGATCGAGGGGATGGCCATCGCCGCCTACGCCATGGGCGCGAACCGGGGATATAACTACGTCCACGGCGAAGTCTGGGAAATCTACAAGCGCTTCGAGGAAGCCTTGGACGAAGCGCGCGCCGCCGGCTTCATGGGCCAGAATATCCTGGGTTCCGGGTTCAATTTCGAACTCTTCGCACATCACGGCTACGGGGCCTACATCTGCGGCGAGGAAACGGCACTGCTCGAATCCATCGAAGGCAAGAAGGGGCAACCGCGCTTCAAGCCGCCGTTCCCGGCCTCTTTCGGCCTCTACGGCAAGCCGACCACGATCAACAACACGGAAACCTTCGCTTCCATCCCCTTCATCCTGAAGATGGGTGGCGAGGAGTTCCTCAATCTCGGCAAGCCGAACAACGGCGGCACCAAGCTGTTCTCGGTCTCCGGTCACGTCAATCGCCCCGGCAATTACGAAATCCCGCTTGGCACGCCGTTCGCCACTTTGCTGGAAATGTGCGGTGGCATGCGCGGCGGGCGCAAGATCAAGGCGGTCATTCCGGGGGGGTCTTCAGCACCGGTCGTTCCCGGCGATGTGATGATGCAGTCCACCATGGATTACGACTCCATCGCCAAAGCCGGTTCCATGCTCGGCTCCGGCGCGGTCATCGTCATGGACGAAACGGTGTGTATGGTGAAGGCTCTGGAACGACTGTCGTTCTTCTATTACGAAGAATCCTGCGGCCAGTGCACACCCTGCCGGGAAGGCACCGCCTGGATGTACAAGGTGGTCCATCGCATCGAGAACGGATTGGGCAAGCCGGAAGACCTGGACCTGCTGGACAGCGTGCTGGGCAACATCATGGGTCGCACCATCTGTGCCCTCGGCGATGCGGCGGCCTTGCCGGTCCAGAGTTTCCTCAAGCATTTCCGCAGCGAGTTCGAGTATCACATCGAGAACAAGACCTGTCTGGTGCCCAAGGATGTGCAGTGGGCAGGCAGCGGCTTCCACAAGATTCCGGCCTGACGGCCCAGCTAACGAAAAACTGGCTACAAGGTAGCGACATGCTAGAAATCGAGATCGACGGCAAGAAGGCGCAAGTGCCCGACGGCAGCACGGTGATGGACGCCGCGCAGCAGGTTGGGGTCTACATTCCGCATTTCTGCTATCACAAGAAACTTTCCATCGCCGCCAACTGCCGTATGTGTCTCGTGCAGGTGGAAAAGGCGCCCAAGCCCTTGCCGGCCTGTGCCACTCCGGTCACCAACGGGATGAAGGTATTCACCCATTCCGAATTGGCGGTGAAGGCCCAGAAAGGGGTGATGGAATTCCTCCTCATCAACCACCCCCTGGACTGCCCCATTTGCGACCAGGGCGGCGAGTGCCAGCTGCAGGACATGTCCGTCGGCTACGGCCCGATGAAGAGCCGCTACACCGAGGAGAAGCGCGTCGTCTTCCACAAGGACGTCGGTCCCCTGGTGGGAATGGAAGAGATGAGCCGCTGTATCCACTGCACCCGTTGCGTCCGCTTCGGGCAGGAGATCGCCGGCATCATGGAACTCGGCATGGCCAGCCGCAACATGCATTCCGAAATCCAGACCTTCCTCGGGCGCACGGTCGATTCCGAGCTCTCGGGCAATATGATCGATCTGTGCCCCGTGGGCGCCCTGACCTCGAAGCCGTTCCGCTATACCGCTCGCGCCTGGGAACTCCAGCGTCGCAAGTCGGTGAGCCCGCACGATTCCGTCGGTGCCAATCTGGTCGTCCAGGTCAAGCACGATGCGGTTGTGCGCGTCCTGCCCCGGGAAAACGAGGCGGTCAATGAATGCTGGATTTCGGACAAGGAACGCTTCGCGTATCCCGCGCTCAATTCCGACGAGCGGCTGACCAAGCCTATGGTCAAGCAGGGCGGCGAATGGCGCGAGGTGGACTGGAACGTCGCCCTGGACTATGTCGCCCATGGCTTGAAGGACATCTCCCGGGAGCAGGGCGGGGATGCACTGGCCGCGCTGGCGGCCCCGAACTCCACCGTCGAGGAATTGTTCCTGCTGGGCAAGGTCATGAAGGGCCTGGGATCCGGTAACGTCGATTTCCGTCCCCGTCAAACGGATTTCGGGACCGATTTCAAGCGCGCCGGTACCCCGTGGCTAGGGCTCAAGCTTGCCGAGATCAAGGATCTCGACGCCGCCCTCGTCGTGGGCTCCTTCCTGCGCAAGGATCACCCGCTGATCGCCCAGCGCCTGCGCCAGGCCGCTAAGAAGTACACCAAGGTCAGCCTGCTCTCCGTCGGCGGCGAAGACAACCTGATCAGGCTGCATGCTCGTCTCACGGTAGCGCCTTCTGCGCTGGCCCAGAGCTTGGCGGCGGTGGTCAAGGCTGCCGCCGAACTCAAAGGAATCGCCGCGCCGGCCGGCTTGGAATCCATCGGTCCCTGTGAAACCTCCAAGGCCATAGCCCAGAGCCTGTTGGAGGGTGACAAGCGCGCCATCTTCCTCGGCAATGTCGCCACCCAGTGCGCCGATGCCACTCAATTGCATGCCCTGGCCCTCGAGTTGGGCAAACTGACCAAAGCTTCCGTGGGCTTCCTGGGTGAAGCCGCCAACACGGTCGGCGGTCACGCCGGGTGGGCGCTGCCTACGGGCGCCAATGCGCGGACCATGTTCGAGCAGCCGCGGAAGGGCTACGTCCTCATGGGGCTGGAGCCCGAATTCGATTGCGGCAATCCTCAACTCGCCCTGGCTGCCCTCGGGCAAGCCAGCCTGGTGGTCTTCATGTCCGCCTTCAAGCATAGACCGGCCCTCGAGTACGCCGACGTGATGCTACCCATAGCGCCCTTTACCGAAACCTCGGGGACCTTCGTCAATACCGAAGGCCGCGTCCAGAGTTTCAACGGCGTGGTCAAAGCGAAGGGCGATTGCCGCCCGGCCTGGAAAGTGCTCCGCGTGCTCGGCAACGTCCTCAATCTGAAAGGATTCGACTACGAGTCGAGCGAGGCGGTGCGCGACGACGCCCTGGGCAAGTGCGCCGAGTTCGTTTCCGGACTGGACAATGCCCTCAATGGCGTCGCCATCAGCCTGAACGGTCAGGCTCCGGCCGGCCTGCAGCGGATTGCCGACGTGCCCATCAACTTTACCGACGCCCTGGTTCGCCGGGCTCCGTCGCTGCAGCAGACGGCCGATGCCAAGGCGCCGACCGCGCGCATGTGCGAAGCCACCCTCGGCCAGTTGGGCATCGCTGCCGGCGCACCCGTCAGGGTCAAGCAAGGCGAAGGCGTCGCGACCCTGGTGGCGGAGGCCGATAACGGCGTGCCCGCAGGCTGTGTGCGGGTGGCTGCCGGCCATGCGAGCACGGCGGCCCTCGGCGACATGTTCGGCGCCCTTACCGTGGAGCGTGCATAAATGGACGCACTGATGAATTTCGGAACGGGCATCTTCGGCGGTGCCTGGCCCGCCGTGTGGACCCTGATCAAGATTGTGATCATCGTCGCCCCGCTCATGCTCGGCGTGGCCTACCTCACCTGGGCCGAGCGCAAGGTGATCGGTTACATGCAGGTCCGGATCGGTCCCAACCGGGTCGGTCCCTGGGGCTTGATCCAGCCCATCGCCGACGGCCTGAAGCTGCTGATGAAGGAAATCGTCGTTCCCAGCGGTGCCAACAAGGCGATCTTCATCATTGCCCCCATGCTGGCCATCGCACCGGCCCTGGCCGCCTGGGCAGTGGTCCCCTTCACCGACAGCCTGGTCCTGGCCAACATCGACGCCAGCCTGCTCTACATCATGGCCATCACGTCCATGGGGGTGTACGGCATCATCCTGTCCGGCTGGGCGTCCAATTCCAAGTACGCCTTCCTCGGCGCCATGCGCTCCGCCGCCCAGATGGTGTCCTATGAAATCTCCATGGGTTTCTCGCTCATCTGTGTGTTGATGGTATCCAACAGCCTGAATCTTGTGGATATCGTCTATGCCCAGGATAAAGGCGCTTTTGCCAGCCACGGCCTCAGCTTCCTCTCCTGGAACTGGCTGCCGCTGTTCCCCATGTTCCTGGTGTATCTGATCTCGGGCGTCGCCGAAACCAACCGGGCACCCTTCGACGTGGCAGAGGGCGAATCGGAAATCGTCGCCGGCTTCCACGTCGAATATTCCGGCATGGCCTTCGCCGTGTTCTTCCTGGCCGAGTACGCCAACATGATCCTGGTGGCCGCGCTCACCGCCATCATGTTCCTCGGCGGCTGGCTGTCCCCGGTGGGCTTCCTCCCTGATGGCATCTTGTGGCTCTTCGCCAAGATGTCCTTCGTGTTGCTGCTCTTCCTCTGGTTCCGTGCCACCTTCCCGCGCTATCGCTACGACCAGTTGATGCGCCTGGGCTGGAAGGTCTTCGTGCCGGTCTGTCTCGTTTGGCTTGTCGTCGTGGGTGTGTGGATGATGTCCCCGCTCAGCATCTGGAAGTGAGGAGAGAGTCATGGGTTCGATGAAGGAAATCTTCAACAGCCTGCTCCTCAAGGAGCTGTTGAAGGGCATGTCGGTGACGGGGAAATATTTCTTCGCCCGCAAGATCACCGTCCAGTACCCCGAGGAGAAAACTCCGCAGAGCTTCCGTTTCCGCGGCCTCCACGCGTTGCGCCGCTACCCGAACGGAGAGGAGCGCTGCATCGCCTGCAAGCTGTGCGAGGCCATTTGTCCGGCCTTGGCCATCACCATCGAGGCCGAACCCCGCGAAGACGGTTCGCGGCGCACGACGCGCTACGACATCGATCTGACCAAGTGCATCTTCTGCGGCTTCTGCGAAGAAGCCTGTCCGGTGGATGCTGTCGTCGAGACGCGCATATTCGAGTATCACGGCGAAAAGCGCGGCGACCTGTACTACACCAAGCCCATGCTCCTGGCCAACGGCGACCGCTATGAAGCGCAGATCGCCGCCGACCGCGAGATGGACGCTCCCTACCGCTAACGGGCCCCACGATGGAATTCCAGACTTTCGTCTTCTTCTTCCTGTCGGCGATCCTGATTTTCGCCAGCCTGCGGGTCATCACCGCCCGCAACCCGGTCCACGCCGCATTGCACCTGATCCTTGCCTTCTTCACCTGTGGTGGAATCTGGGCGCTCCTGCAGGCCGAGTTCCTTGCCATTGCCATCATCCTGGTCTACGTGGGCGCGGTCATGGTGCTTTTCCTCTTCGTGGTGATGATGCTCGACATCAACATGGACCGCATTCGGCAAGGCTTCTGGCAATACCTGCCCCTCGGCGCCTTGCTCGGCATGCTGATGGTGGCTGAAATGGGTCTGGTTCTGGGCAGCAAGTACTTCCAGGTACCGGCTTCGGAGGCGGTTACTCCGGCCGGCATCTCGAATACCAAGGGTATCGGAACCCTGATGTTCACCGATTACGTCTATCCCTTCGAGTTGGCGTCCATCGTGTTGCTCGTCGGCATGATCGCGGCCATCGTCCTGACCTATCGTGGACCGAAACACAGCAAATACACCAGCCCGAGCGACCAGGTCTTCGTCAAGGCCAAGGATCGCGTCCGTGTCTTGCAGATGCCGGTTGAAAAAGACTGAACCCCGGGAAGACCATGCTTACTCTGTCACTCTCGCATTTCCTGATTCTGGGCGCGATCCTCTTCGCGATCAGCGTCGTCGGCATCTTCCTGAATCGGAAGAACCTGTTGGTGCTGCTGATGGCCATCGAATTGATGCTGCTGGCGGTGAATATGAATTTCGTTGCCTTCTCACACTACCTGCAGGATCTCTCCGGCCAAGTCTTCGTCTTCTTCATCCTGACCGTCGCCGCGGCCGAATCCGCCATCGGCCTCGCCATCCTGATCGTCCTGTTCCGCAACCTGAAGAGCATCCACGTGGATGACCTGGACAGCCTGAAGGGCTAATCATGGAAATGCACAAACTCTACTTGCTCGTTCCCCTGGCGCCGCTAATCGGCGCGATGATCGCCGGCCTCTTCTGCCGGGTCATCCCCCGCTGGGTCGCTCATACCGTGACCATCGCCGGTGTGGCCGTGGCCTTCTTCGCCTCGGTTGTCATCTTCAAGGACGTCTTGGCCGGCCATACCTACAACGGGCCCGTCTATACCTGGCTGACCAGTGGCGACTACAAATTCGAGGTCGGCTTCCTCATCGACACCCTGACCACCACGATGATGTTGGTGGTGACTTTCGTCTCCCTGATGGTGCACATCTACACCATCGGCTACATGCACGACGACCCGGGCTACAACCGCTTCTTCAGCTACATCTCGTTGTTCACCTTCTCCATGCTGATGCTGGTGATGAGCAACAACTTCATGCAGCTCTTCTTCGGCTGGGAGGCCGTGGGTCTGGTCTCCTACCTGCTGATCGGATTCTGGTACACCCGCCCGACGGCCATCTTCGCCAACATGAAGGCCTTCCTGGTCAATCGGGTCGGCGACTTCGGCTTCATCCTCGGCATCGGCTTGATCCTCACCCACTTTGGTACTCTGGATTACGCCACCGTTTTCGCCAAGGCGAAGGACTTCTCCGAGACCACCATCAATATCTGGGGCAGCGCCGAGTGGTCCTTGATGACGGTCACCTGTATCTGTCTGTTCATCGGCGCCATGGGCAAGTCGGCCCAGGTTCCGCTGCACGTGTGGCTGCCCGACTCCATGGAAGGCCCGACCCCGATCTCCGCCCTGATCCACGCGGCGACCATGGTGACCGCCGGCATCTTCATGGTGTCCCGCATGTCGCCGCTGTTCGAACTGTCTACCACGGCCCTTTCGGTGGTTCTGGTGATCGGCGCCATCACCGCGCTGTTCATGGGCTTCCTGGGCATCATCCAGAACGACATCAAGCGCGTGGTCGCCTATTCGACCCTGTCTCAGCTCGGCTACATGACGGTCGCCCTGGGGGCATCCGCCTACTCCGTGGCCATCTTCCACCTGATGACCCACGCCTTCTTCAAGGCTCTGCTGTTCCTTGGCGCCGGTTCGGTGATCATCGGCATGCACCACGATCAGGACATCCGCAACATGGGTGGCCTGCGCAAATACATGCCGATCACCTGGATTACCTCCCTGGTCGGTTCGTTGGCTCTCATCGGAACGCCCTTCCTGTCAGGCTTCTATTCCAAGGATTCCATCATCGAGGCCGTGCAGCTATCCCACATCCCGGGGGCCGGCTTCGCCTACGCCGCAGTTCTGGCCGGCGTCTTCGTCACTGCCTTCTACTCCTTCCGCATGTACTTCCTGGTCTTCCACGGCGAGGAGCGCTTTGGCAAGGGTCATGACGAACATCACGACCACCAGGGCGACCACGATGACGAGGAGGTCTCCGCCGACCACCACCACGGCCTCGCTCCCGGCCAGAAGCCCCACGAGACCCCCTGGGTCGTCTGGCTGCCGCTGGTCTTGCTCGCCATTCCCTCGGTTGTCATCGGTTATATCGCCATCGAACCCATGCTGTACGGCAGCTACTTCGAGGGGGCGATTCATATCGACCTCGAGGCCCATCCGGCCATGGAGTACCTCAAGGAGGAGTTCCACAGCGCAGGCGCCATGGGCGTCCACGCCCTGACTTCGGTGCCCTTCTTCCTGGCCCTGGCCGGCGTCGTGCTCTCCTGGTTCTTCTACATGAAGCGCCCCGACATTCCGGCGGCCATTCAGAAGAAGGTCATGCCCCTCTACATCTTGCTCGAGAACAAATACTACTTCGACAAGTTCAACGAGGCCTTCTTCGCCGCCGGCGCCCGGCTGCTGGGCAAGGGACTCTGGAAGGGCGGCGACGTGGCGGTGATCGACGGCGTTATCGTCAATGGCTCGGCCAGACTGGTCGGGCTGGTTTCCGCCGTGACCCGCCTGTTCCAGACCGGATACGTCTATCACTATGCCTTCACGATGATCATCGGCCTCTTCGTGCTGATGACCCTGTGGATCAACCGCGCCTAAGGTAGAAAAGCTAGGAATAACATGTCTAACTACCCGCTGCTTTCCCTCTCGATCTGGATCCCCATTTTTGCCGGCTTCCTGGTGCTGGCCACGGGGTCCGACCGCAATGCACCGCTGGCGCGGATGCTGGCCCTGGTCGGTGCCGTCCTTGGCCTTCTCGTGACGCTTCCCCTCTGGTCTGGATTCGATGCCTCCACCAGTGCGATGCAGTTCGTAGAAATCAGTCCCTGGATCCCCCGCTTCAATATCAACTACCACTTGGGCGTCGATGGCATTTCGATGCTCTTCGTCATCCTCAACGCCTTCATCACGGTGGTCGTGGTTTTGGCGGGTTGGCAGGTGATCGGCAGCAAGGTCGCCCAGTACAACGCGGCCTTCCTCATCATGTCCGGTCTGATGAACGGCATCTTCGCCTCCCTGGACGGCATTCTCTTCTATGTCTTCTTCGAAGCTTCGCTGATCCCGATGTACCTGATCATCGGCGTCTGGGGCGGACCGAACCGGGTTTACGCGGCCTTCAAGTTCTTCCTCTACACCCTGTTGGGATCGCTGCTCTTCCTGGTCGCTCTGATGTATCTCTTCGTCCAGTCCAACGGCAGTTTCGAGATTCTCGAATGGCACAAGCTCCCCATTCCGCTCGGCGCCCAGGTCTGGCTCTTCCTTGCCTTCCTCATCGCCTTTGCGGTCAAGGTCCCGATGTGGCCGGTGCATACTTGGTTGCCCGACGCCCACGTGGAGGCGCCCACCGGGGGTTCCATCGTCCTGGCGGCCATCGCGCTGAAGCTCGGTGCCTACGGTTTCGTGCGGTTTTCGCTGCCGATTGCGCCGGATGCCTCCCATGAACTCTCCGGGTTTGTCATCGCGCTCTCGCTGATTGCCATCGTCTATATCGGCTTCGTGGCCCTGGTTCAGGCCGACATGAAGAAGCTGGTGGCCTATTCGTCCATCGCCCACATGGGATTCGTGACCCTCGGCTTCTTCATGTTCAGCGCCATGGGCGTCGAAGGCGCCCTGGTCCAGATGCTGTCCCACGGTTTCATCTCGGGCGCCATGTTCTTCTGCATCGGCGTCATGTACGACCGGGTCCACAGCCGCCAGATTGCCGATTACGGCGGCGTGGTGAACACCATGCCGAAATTTGCCGCCTTCTTCATGCTCTTCGCCATGGCCAATTCAGGCCTGCCGGCCACCTCCGGGTTCGTCGGCGAATTCATGGTCATTCTGGGGGCGGTCAAGTTCAATTTCTGGATTGCCTTCGCTGCGGCCTCGTCGATGATCATGGGCGCCGCCTACAACCTGTGGATGTACAAGCGGGTCGTCTTCGGCGACGTCGGCAACCACCACGTGGCCGAACTGAGCGACATCAACAAGCGCGAATTCCTCATCCTCGCGCTGTTGGCCGCCGGCACCCTGTGGATGGGATTGCATCCCCAGCCTTTCACCGAAGTCATGCATGCATCGGTCAACGACCTGCTGCAGCACGTCGCCATCAGCAAGATTCAATAAACGGTAGCCGACATGTTCGACAATTTCGTTGTCCCCGATCTTCTGCCCGCCGCACCGGAACTCTTCCTGGCGGCGATGGCCTCGATCCTTCTTCTGATTGACGTGATGGTCAAGGATCGCCGCCGGACGATTACCTTCGCCCTCACCCAGCTCACGCTGGTGGGCTGCTTCGCGATCCAGTATGGGGTCGCCAGCGGTCAGGTGATGTACACCTTCAGCAACATGTTCGTCGGCGACCTGATGGGGACGCTGCTCAAACTCTTCCTGTACATGACGGTCATCGTCGTGATGTTCTATTCCCGCGGCTACATTCTTGAGCGGGACTCGATGAACAAGGGCGAGTACTACATCCTGGCCCTCTTCGCGACCCTGGGCATGATGGTCATGATCTCGGCCAATCACTTCGTCACCATCTACCTGGGGCTCGAACTCCTGTCCCTGTCTCTCTATGCCATGGTGGCGATGAACCGGGATTCCCTGCAATCCACCGAGGCGGCGATGAAGTATTTCGTCCTGGGCGCCCTGGCATCCGGCCTGCTCCTCTACGGCATGTCGATGATCTACGGGGCCACCGGAACCCTGGAAATCACCGGCATCGGCGAGCGCCTGGCCCACGGCGGCGCCAACAAGACCGTGCTGGTCTTCGGCCTGGTCTTCCTGGTTGCCGGTCTGGCCTTCAAGCTGGGCGTCGTCCCGTTCCACATGTGGATTCCCGACGTCTATCATGGCGCGCCGACGGCGGTGACCCTGTTCATCGGCTCGGCCCCCAAGCTGGCTGCCTTCGCCATCACCATGCGTCTCCTGGTCAACGGCCTGCTGCCTCTGGCCCTCGATTGGCAGGCCATGCTCATCATCCTGGCGGTGTTGTCCATGGCGATCGGCAATCTGGCGGCCATCGCCCAGACCAATCTGAAGCGCATGCTGGCCTATTCCGCCATCTCCCACATGGGCTTCATGCTCCTCGGCATCGTCAGCGGGGTCGTCGGCGGGCGCATCGATCCCAACCTGGTCCTCAATGCCTACAGTTCCTCCATGTTCTACGTGGTGGCCTACGTACTCATGTCCGCCGGTTCCTTCGGCATGATCCTGCTGCTGGCCAGGGCCGGATTCGAATCCGACAACCTGGAAGACTTCAAGGGACTCAATAAGCGCAGCCCTTGGTTCGCCGGCATGATGCTCATGCTCATGTTCTCGATGGCCGGCATTCCCTTCTTCGTCGGCTTTTTCGCCAAATTCGCCGTTCTCCAGGCGGTCGTCATTTCGGGCTACATCTGGCTGGCGGTGGTCGCGGTGGCTTTCTCCCTGATCGGCGCCTTCTACTACCTTCGCGTGGTCAAGCTCATGTACTTCGACGCTCCGGCCGACGACAGCCCGATCAGCGCACCGCTCGATACCCGTCTCCTGGTCTCTGCCAATGCCCTGGTCGTCGCACTCCTCGGCTTGTTCCCGGGCGACCTGGTGCAGCTGTGCACTGTGGCCTTGGCGCAGTCGCTCTGAACGGGCGACAAGCGCCGCAAACAACGCCCCGCTTGCCGGGGCGTTTTACATGGAGCTCGCCATGGACAAACATTCCCACCTGACGGAAGAGACCCTCAGCAGCGAAGTGGTGTTCAAGGGGCGACTCCTGGAGGTCCGTTGCGACCGTGTCTGTCTGCCCAATGGCGCTGAAGCGATCCGGGAGTATGTGACCCATCCGGGAGCGGTCGTCGTCATTCCCCAATTGAACCATGGGGCGCTGGTTTTCGAGCGCCAGTTTCGCTATCCCTTGCGGCGAGCTTTTCTCGAACTCCCCGCGGGCAAGATCGACCCTGGGGAGGACATCCTGGCCACGGGCCAGCGCGAGTTGCTCGAAGAAACGGGTTATGTCGCCGATTCGTGGGAGTACCTGGGGGTGATGCATCCGTGCATCGGCTATTCCGACGAGCGCATCGAAATCTTCCTGGCCCGGGGATTGCGCCAGATCGCGGGTCAGACCCTAGACCACAACGAATTTCTCGACGTTCTCGAACTGACGCCTCAGGAAGCAAGAGAGGCCGTCTTCCGGGGCGAAATCACCGACGCCAAGACCATCACCGCCCTCTACTGGGCGGAACGCATCCTGGGCGATTGACCGCCCGCCATATCAGATCGCCAGCATTCCCCGGTCGCGCAGGAAGGCAATCACGGTTTCCAGACCCTCGCCGGTTTTCAGGTTGGTGAAGACGAAGGGGCGTTCGCCCCGCTGAGTCCGGGCGTCGCGGGCCATCACCTCGAGCGAGGCTCCGACCAGGGGTGCCAGGTCGATTTTGTTGATGATGAGGAGGTCGGACTTGGTGATTCCCGGTCCCCCCTTGCGGGGAATCTTCTCGCCTGCTGCGACATCGATGACGTAGAGCGTGAGGTCCGACAGTTCCGGCGAGAAGGTCGCCGCCAGATTGTCGCCCCCGGACTCCACCAGAATCAGCTCGACGCCGGGAAAGGCCCGTTGCAGCCGATCGACGGCCTCCAGATTGATCGAGGCGTCCTCGCGGATCGCGGTATGGGGACACCCGCCGGTCTCGACGCCGATGATGCGCTCAGCGGCGAGCGCCGAATGGGCCACCAGAAATTTGGCGTCCTCGGCGGTATAGATGTCGTTGGTAACCACTGCCATGTCAATGCGGTCGCGCAGCGCCTGGCAGAGGGCGAGCGTGAGGGCGGTCTTGCCAGAACCGACGGGGCCGCCGATGCCGACGCGCAGGGCGGCAGGGCGGGAGGGCGAGGCGGACTGGGAATGAGCGGGCATGGTCAGGATCGGAAGAGTCTGGAATATTGGGTTTCGTGGCGGGAACTGGCGATGGCGAAAGCCGGTGCCAGGTTGCACCAGTCGCTTTCCGGCAACACGGCCGCCTGCGAGGCAACGGCCGGAATACACCCGCCCAGTTGGGCGAGAAGACGCTGGCCGGCGGCCTGGCCCAGAGGCACGGCCTTGAGCGCCGCCAGAACCTGATTTTCCGCCCAGGACCAGAGGTAGGCAGCCAGGGCCTCCGGCGCGTCCACCGACCAGGCAAATGCGAAACCGGCCCAGAGTACCGGATAAGCCACCTCGGGGACGGACGACGCCCAGGTCACCACGGGTGCCAGGGCGGGGTCGTTGAGTTCCCCCGCCAGTCGGCGCAGCGAGTAGCCCATCTGGACGGTTTCCGCCCGCAATTCGGCGGTTTCTCGGCTGGCGAGAAAGCGGGCGTTGAGGCCGTTCAGGGTTGCGTCATCGGCACCCGTCCAGGCGGTGAGGGCGGCCGCCAGGAGGGGGGCTTCGTAACGGCCGATGCCCAACTGGAGGAGGTCGCCGATCCAGCGTCCGGACGACGCTTCATCGCGTACCACTTGGGATTCCACCGCCCACTCCAGGCCTTGGGAGTAGGTATAGGCCCCCACCGGTAGCGCAGGGCTGGCGAGCTGCAACAGACGGGTGAGGGTAAGCAGTCGGGCGGCAGACACGGTCAGGCTTTGCCCCGGGAACGGCCAATCGTGTGCGCTGCCGCGGGAAGCACGGGGGCGTGCGCCGCCGGCCCCGGCAAGTCGATATCTACTCCGCGTCCGCCTTGCCCTCGGATTTGCCGCGTTCGAGCATCACCTTCTTCGAGCCCCTTTCGCAACGGCCAACTTCCTTGCCGGGATGTTTCTCCTCCACCGGAACCGCTTTCAGCTGGTAGTCGGTGACGTGCTTGGATTCCAGGCGGCGGGAAATCTTGTCGATCAACTCGTCGCAGTCGAGCCCGGCGGCAAGGGCGGGCAGGGCGCAGCCGGCCAGGGCCAGCAGGGCGAACAGGCGCTTCATGAACGGGTCCCTCCATGGTTATTCTGACTCGAAGGCTAGCGGGGGCAGCGTGCGTTGTCCATCGCCATTCCGGAGGAAGTCCACATTTTCAGCGGAACTGATGGATTTTAGGCACGGACCGGTGGGGTCCATGGCCGGGATCGTGACGGGCAGCCTGGGCATCGTCGTCACCGTGGCGATGGCCCCCGTGGGCGCCATAGGCACCGGATTCCGGCTGGAAGGGCGCTTCGGTTGTGGTCACGTCACAACCCAGACCGCGGAGCATTTCCGCCAGCACGTGGTCGGTCTGGAAAAGCAGACGGCCGCCGTTTGCGGTGGGCAGGATCTGCACGGGGACATGTCGGTTGCCCAGGTGGTAGGCGGCCCGGGCGAAGAGGAGCGGCGTATCGGCTGCTGCCTCGATCAGGGCCTCCGGGGCGGCGACGATCTCGACCACCAGCGAGCCCTCCTCGGCGGCCAGACGGTCACCGCCTTGGAGGTGGTCTCCGCGCTCCAGGAATATTCCCGCTTCCCGCCCGGAAGCGAGCGTCACCTTGATTCGACTGCGTTTGCGCTCGTCGTAGGCGAGGAGAACGGCATCGGTCGCCGGGGCGTCGGTCCTTCGATTGAGAATCAGCATGCTCAGAAGAGGAAATAGCGTTGCGTCATGGGCAATTCGCTGGCGGGCTCGCAGACCAGGTGGACGTCGTCCGCCTTGACCACGTAGGTTTCCGGGTCGACGCTGATGTCCGGGGTGGCGCCGTTGAGGACCATGTCCTTCTTCTTGAGCTTGCGGGTCCCGGAGACCGCGACGAGGGGCTTGGCCAGGCCCAGGGCGGCCACTGCCGGGTTGTTCAGGGCTGCCTGGGAGACGAAGGTGACCGATGTCTTGAGGGCCTTGCCGAAGCTGCCGAACATGGGGCGGTAATGGACCGGTTGCGGGGTCGGAATCGACGCGTTGGGATCGCCCATGGCGGCCGCGGCGATCATGCCGCCCTTGACCACCAGCGAGGGCTTGACCCCGAAGAAGGCGGGCCGCCACAGGACCAGGTCGGCGAGCTTGCCGACTTCCACCGACCCCACCGTGTGGGCGATGCCGTGGGTGAGCGCGGGATTGATGGTGTATTTGGCGATGTAGCGCTTGACGCGGAAATTGTCGTGGCGCGGACTGTCCTCCCGCAGAGTGCCGCGCTGGACCTTCATCTTGTGGGCAGCCTGCCAGGTGCGGAGGATGACCTCGCCCACCCGTCCCATGGCCTGGGAGTCCGAGCTCATCATCGAGAAGACGCCCAGGTCGTGGAGAATGTCCTCGGCAGCGATGGTCTCGCGGCGGATGCGCGATTCGGCGAAGGCGATGTCCTCGGCGATGGCCGGGTCCAGGTGGTGGCAGACCATGAGCATGTCCAGGTGCTCGTCTATGGTATTCACCGTGTAGGGCATCGTGGGGTTGGTCGAACTGGGCAGAACGTTCTCAAGCCCAGCCGCCTTGATGATGTCCGGAGCATGGCCGCCCCCGGCGCCTTCGGTATGGAAGGTGTGGATGGTGCGACCCTTGAAGGCGGCGATGGTCGCTTCGACGAAACCCGACTCGTTCAAGGTATCGGTATGGATGGCGACCTGGACGTCCATTTCGTCGGCCACGGCAAGGCAGCAGTCGATGGCCGCCGGCGTGGTGCCCCAGTCTTCGTGCAGCTTGAGGCCGATGGCCCCGGCCGCCACCTGTTCGCGCAGGGCTTCCGGCAGGCTGGCGTTACCCTTGCCCAGAAATCCGAGATTCATCGGGAAGGCTTCCGCCGCTTCCAGCATGCGGTGAATGTGCCAGGGCCCCGGCGTGCAAGTGGTGGCGAAGGTGCCGGTGGCCGGCCCGGTGCCGCCGCCGATCATGGTGGTGACGCCGGAATGGAGCGCCTCTTCGATCTGCTGCGGGCAAATGAAATGGATGTGGGTGTCGATGCCGCCGGCGGTGACGATCATCCCCTCGCCGGCGATGATTTCTGTCCCCGGGCCGATGACGATGCCGACTTCGGGCTGGATGTCCGGATTGCCGGCCTTGCCGATGGCGGCGATGCGTCCGTCCTTGATGCCGATGTCGGCTTTGACGATGCCCGTGACGGCATCGACGATCAGGGCATTGGTAATGACCGTATCCACCGTCTCCGACGAAACGCGCTGGCCCTGGCCCATGCCGTCGCGGATGACCTTGCCGCCGCCGAATTTCACTTCTTCGCCATAGACGGTATGGTCCTTTTCCACTTCGACGACGAGGGCGGTATCGGCCAGCCGCAGGCGGTCGCCGACCGTAGGACCGAACATCTCCGCATAGGCCTGGCGGGAAATCTTAGTACTCATTGAACGACCCTCCTGTCACTGCCCGACGGAGGGCTGGCTTTGCACAGCCGGCCCGTTCGTCGGGCGCGAAGCAGTGCTTCGCGAAACCCCCGCCTCACCCGCACCGCGGGAGGGCGAGAACCCCCTTCGGCCGGCCGTGCGGCGGATCTCATAGCGCCCCCTGGATCAGGCCGCGAAATCCGTAGACCTTGCGCTCGCCGGCCAGGGCGACCAGCTGGACGGTGCGGCTCTGGCCGGGTTCGAAGCGGACGGCCGTGCCAGCGGCGATGTCGAGGCGGTACCCGCGGGCCGCGTCGCGGTCGAAGGACAGCGCCGCGTTGGTCTCGTAGAAATGGTAATGGGAACCGACCTGGATCGGCCGGTCGCCGGTATTGGCCACCGCCAGGGTCAGGGTCGGCCGGCCGGCATTCAGTTCGATTTCGCCGGGTTCGGCGAGAAGTTCTCCGGGGGTCATGTAGCGCTCCACGGGCAAGGGGAAAGGGTGGGGATCAGGGGATGGGGTGATGCACGGTGACCAGCTTGGTCCCATCGGGGAAGGTCGCTTCCACCTGGATTTCCGGGATCATTTCCGGCACGCCGGCCATGACGTCGCTCCGGCTGAGGACCTTGGTGCCGTCGTGCATCAGTTGGGCCACCGTGCGACCGTCGCGGGCACCTTCCAGAATCGCGCAGGTGATGAGGGCCACCGCCTCCGGGTAATTGAGCTTGAGGCCCCGGGCTTTGCGTCTTTCGGCCAGGAGACCGGCGGTGAAGATCAGCAGTTTGTCCTTCTCGCGAGGCGTCAATTCCATGAGGTTTCCTTATCAGGTGTTCCAGATGCGGGGAGGGAGGGCCGGCCGGCCACAACAGGCGGGGCGCAGGATCTGCCACAGGGCGGCGAACCAGGCCCGGGCAGCCTCGCTGCCATCGCCCAGGTAACGAGCCAGCAGCAGGCCACCGCCGCTTCCGGGCAGAACGGTGATGCCGTGGCGGGCATCGTCGGCCGGCGCGACGGCACGGCAGGCTTCCATCAGAGCCGCCGCGGCCGTGGGCAATTCGGGAAAGCTGCACAACAGGGTCGCGGAAACCGTCGCCCCCGCCCAGCCGACGGGACTCGCCAACAGCGCATCGCCGCCGTCGAAGCCACCACGCTCCTGCCACAGGGGGCGACCTTCCCGTTCCAGGACCAGCGACAGGTCGCAGCGTCCCTGGGCAAAACGCTCGCCGGCCGCGGTCCGTCCCAGGCAGAGGATGTCCCAGCCGATGAAGCGGGCGCCGGCGGCCAGCGACACCCGGGCGGCCATGCGCGCCCGAGCGCCGGCGAAGAGGATGGTTTCCTGCGGCAACCACTCTAGGACGCCCCCGGCGTCCACACTGAAATCGAGGGTCTGGCTCGCTTCCGGCCCGGCGCTGCGGTACCACTTGCCCGCTCCCGGCGTGGTCAATTGGGCGTGGGCGCCTTCTCCCACCCGGGCGGCGAGGCTCAGCCGGTCGCCGCCGGCGATGCCTGCGGGGGGGTGCAGGACGATGGCCTGGCAGACTTGCTGCCCTTCGGGATACAAAGCCTTCTGCACCCGCAGCGGTCCGCGGTGGCGATTGGTTTCAAGCACCGTCCTTTCGCCGCTGCGGGCAAAAGCCAAGTACAGCTCGGCGTCCCACTGGGGGGGCGCAGCCGAATCCGGGAGACGGCAGGTCATCGGAGCATTATGCGGCATCGTCCGCAACGCGAAAATACGCAGGAATGCGAAGAGGGAGGGTCGCCGGCACGCTACTGGCGGGCTTCCCGGAGATTGTCCAGGGAGGGAAATTCGCCGCTGCTGCGAAAGGGGTTGATGTCCAGTCCGCCCCGGCGGGTATAGCGGGCGGTGACCGCCAGGGCCTGCGGGGCGCAGCGGCGCAGGATGTCCCAGTAGATGCGCTCGACGCACTGCTCGTGGAATTCGTTGTGCTCGCGGAAGGACACGATGTAGCGCAGGAGACCCGCACGGTCCAGGGGTCGCCCGCGATAGCGGATCACCACGGCGGCCCAGTCCGGCTGACCCGTCACCAGGCAGTTGGACTTGAGCAGGTGGGAATGCAGGCATTCCTCGATCACCGGGCCGTCGCCGACGCGCAGCAACTCCGGAGCCGGCTGATAGGCGTCGCAGGCCACGTCGAGTCCGTCCAGGGATACGCCCGGCGGGTAACCCACCGCGACCGGCGGGCGGTTGATGAGATCGGCGATCGTCACCGCCACCGCCGCTCCCGCAGCGGCGGCAAGATCTCGCGCCACGGTCGCCTCCACGGCTGCGGTGTCGGCGAAAGTCGTCTGGTTGAAGGAATTGAGGTACAGCTTGAGGGACTTGGACTCCACCAGATTCGGGCTTGCCGCCGGAACCCGGAACGTGCCCAAGGCGACCACGGGTTTGCCGCGGGGGTTCAGCCAGGACAGTTCATAGGCATTCCAAAGGTCCTCGCCGACGAAGGGCAGCCGGTCGGAATCGATGCCCAGTTCGTCGCGTTTGATCCTGCGGGAAATAGGGTAGAGCAGGTCCGGCGCGTAGGTGGCGCGGTATTCGGTGGGTTTCCCGAGGGGCGAGAGCAGGCTGGGGTCGGAGGGGGAAGGCATCGGTGAATTCTACCCGAGCGTCAGCGCAGGACCGGTGCGCCAGATTGGCGGCCAGCGATACGCAAGAGTTAGGGCAACTCTCCTGATTTCTCCGGCCAATTAACTGTCCAAGGAGCCCGAGGATTCGTTGTGATGACTGCTCGCTATTGCGCTTCGGGGGGTAGCTTCCAGACCTTCGCGGTAGCGGGCTCTCCGGTCGCCGTATCTTCAACCCACACTGCGGTATGGCTGGAAGAAAGCATACCCGTCACGATGTACTCCCGCCCGGCCACTGGCGTGAAGCTGACTTCACCCTCGACCGAATTAAACTGGCCCGATAAGGCGCTCAAGAACCCATGGATCGGTGCTCCCGTAGCGTGAGAGCCCCTCAGCTTAAGCGTGATGGGCCGCGCGGGAATATTCCTCGTCACGGTACTGGAGAGCAATATAAATCCGGCTTCCACGCGCCGGAAAGGCGTTGCGTCTGCTTGCCCGCTCCGCCGTGTCGCTTCGAAGACATTGTCAATTCGAATGCCGTCTATCTCGATCGCACCGAACAGCAAGCCCTTATGCCGCGTGTCGGGAACGGCCGTATCGCTCAGACTGGCACTTGGGCCGGAGAATGTGTATTCGGGAGGGCGGGGTGCCAAGGTAGAGCAGGCGGAGAGGAAGCAGAGGAAGAGGAGCGCAGCGCTCCCGATCGACGCCGTGCTTCGGGCGCGGATCGCGTCTCCCGACCCTGCCGGAGCTGGGCTGCCGCGCAAAAAGGAATTTTTCAGTAGGGCACCCATTCGTGTGCAGGCATTGCAGTCCGTCATCCAGCCAGCTCCATAAGGATTCAGGCCGGAAGTATAAACGCATATTTGGGATGGGCCTACGTCGCGTGATCTACGCTCCCGCCTTACACCGCCAGCGCTTCCCGCACCCCATCGGTGGGCATGGTGTCGCCGTGGCCGCGCATGATGAATTCGCCTCGTTCCATCAGCAGGTACTGGTCGGCCAGGGATTCGGCGAAATCGTAGTACTGCTCGACCAGGAGTATGGCCATTTCGCCGCTCTGGGCCAGCAGGCGGATGGCCCGCTCGATGTCCTTGATGATCGACGGCTGGATGCCTTCGGTGGGTTCGTCGAGGATCAGGAGCTTGGGCCCCATGGCCAGGGCCCGGCCGATGGCGAGCTGCTGCTGCTGGCCCCCCGAAAGGTCGCCGCCGCGGCGGTGCATCATCTGCTTGAGCACCGGAAACATGTCGAAGATGCGCTCGGGGATTTGGGTTCCGCCTTTTTTCGTGGCCAGTCCCATCAGCAGATTCTCCTCCACGGTGAGGCGGGGGAAGATCTCGCGCCCCTGGGGAACGTAGCCGATTCCCGCCTTGACCCGTTCATGGGGGGGCAGGGCAGTGATGTCGCGGCCATCGAAGGTGATTGTCCCCGAGCGCGTGGCGACCAGACCCATGAGCGTCTTCAGCAGGGTCGTCTTGCCCACGCCGTTACGGCCCAACAGGGTGGTGACCTTGCCGGTCTCGACGGTGAAACTGAGGCCCCGGAGGATGTGGCTGCCGCCGTAGGCCTGGTGGAGGGATTCGACGTTCAGCATGCTCAGCGCCCCAGATAGACTTCGATGACCCGCTGGTCGTTCTGGACTTCGGCCAGCGCGCCTTCCGCCAGCACCGACCCTTCGTGGAGCACGGTCACCTTGCCGCCCAGCTTCTCGATGAAGGCCATGTCGTGCTCGACCACCATCAGCGAGTGCTTGCCGGCCAGGGAGACGAACAGTTCGGCGGTGCGCATGGTCTCGTCGTCGGTCATGCCGGCGACGGGCTCGTCGAGGAGCAGCAACTTGGGGTCCTGCATCAGCAGCATGCCGATCTCCAGCCACTGTTTCTGGCCGTGGGAAAGCAGTCCGGCGGGGCGGTAGGCTTCCTGGTCCAGGCGGATGAGTCTGAGGGTGTCGGCGATGCGGTCGCGCTCGTTCCCCGCAAGCCAGGCGAAGAGGCTTCTCCACGCGCGCTTGTCGGTGGTCATGGCCAATTCCAGGTTTTCGAACACCGTGTGTTTCTCGAACACCGTCGGCTTCTGGAATTTGCGGCCGATGCCGGCGTGGGCGATCTCCGGTTCCGAGAGCCGCGTGAGGTCTATGGTTTGCCCAAAAAAGGCCTTGCCGGAATCAGGCCGAGTCTTGCCGGTGATGACGTCCATCATGGTCGTCTTGCCCGCGCCGTTGGGGCCGATGATGCAGCGCAATTCGCCGGCGTCGATGGAGAGGGTGAGGGCGTTCAGCGCCTTGAATCCGTCGAAACTGACCGTGATGTCTTCCAGGTAGAGGGCGACGCCGTGGGAGAGGTCGAGATCGCCGCTGACGGCGTGGCCCATCTGCTCGGTGCCGTCGCTCCCTTCCGGATGGCCGTCGGTGAGCGGATTGGCGAAGGGGGCGTCGTTGGGGCTCATGCACGGGCTCCGGAGCGTTCCTTGAATTGCTTCCAGAGGCCGACCAGGCCCTGGGGCAGGAGGAGGGTGACGACGACGAACAGCAGGCCAAGGAAGAACAGCCAGTACTCGGGGAAGCTCACGGTAAACCAGCTCTTGGCCAGATTGACGACAAAGGCGCCGACGATAGGACCGATGAGGGTGCCGCGCCCGCCGACGGCGACCCAGATGGCGATTTCGATGGAGTTGGCCGGACTCATTTCCGAAGGGTTGATGATGCCCACCTGGGGCACGTAGAGGGCTCCGGCGATGCCGCACAGCACCGCCGAGACGGTCCAGATGGTGAGCTTGTACCAGAGCGGGTTGTAACCGATGAACATGACCCGCGATTCGGCGTCGCGGATGGCAGTGAGCACCCGGCCGAACTTGGATTTCACCAGCCAGGCGGCGAGGACCAGGGTCACGGCGAGGGCCAGCGCAGTGAGACCGAAGAGCACCAGCCGCATTTCCGAACTGGTGATGCCGTAGCCCAGGATGCGCTTGAAGTCGGTGAAGCCGTTGTTGCCGCCGAAACCCGTCTCGTTGCGGAAGAAGAGCAGCATGGCGGCGTAGGTCAGCGCCTGGGTGATGATGGAGAAATACACCCCCTTGATCCGCGAACGGAAGGCGAAGTAGCCGAAGACGAAGGCCACCAGCGCGGGAAGGGCGAGCACCAGGATCGACATCCACAGGATGTTGTCGCTGCCGACCCAGAACCAGGGCAATTCCTTCCAGTCCAGGAAGACCATGAAATCCGGCAGGTCGCTCTGGTAGCTGCCGTCGCGGCCGATCTGGCGCATCAGATACATGCCGAAGGCGTAGCCGCCGAGGGCGAAGAAAAGGCCGTGTCCCAGGGAGAGGATGCCGCCGAATCCCCAAATGAGGTCCATGGCCACCGCCACCAGGGCGTAGCACATGATTTTGCCGACCAGGGTGATGGCGTAGGTGGAGACGTGGAAGGCACTGTCTTCGGGGACCGCCAGGTGGAGTATCGGGACGGCGACCAGGGCGATCGCCAGAAAGATGCCGAGGGCGGTCCACGCCTTGGCGTCCAGGGCCGAAAGGATGCGAACGACGAGGGGCTGGCGCATGGCGTTCACTTATTCGACGAAGCGGCCCTTGAGGGCGAAAATGCCCTGGGGACGTTTCTGGATGAAGACGATGATGGCGACCAGGACGCAGATCTTGGCGATCACCGCACCCGCCCAGCCCTCCAGCACCTTGGAGAAGATGCCCAGACCGAGGGCGGCCCAGACCGCGCCGGCCAACTGCCCGACGCCGCCCACCACCACGACCATGAAGGAATCGACGATATAGCCCTGGCCCATGTCCGGCCCGACGTTTGAAATCTGCGAGAGCGCCACGCCGCCCAGCCCGGCGATGCCGGCGCCGAGGGCGAAGGCCAGAGTGTCGATGCGCGAGGTCGGGACGCCGACGCAGGCCGCCATGGGGCGGTTCTGGGTCACCGCCCGGACGAACATGCCGAGCCGCGTCTTGTTCATCAGGATCCAGACCAGGAAGAGCACGAAGAGGGCGAAGCCGATGATGACGATGCGGTTCCAGGGCAGCATCAGGTTGGGCATCAGTTCGATGCCGCCGGACATCCAGGTCGGATTGGCCACCTCGACGTTCTGGGCGCCGAAGAGCACCCGCGCGGCCTGGATCAGAATGAGCGAAATCCCCCAGGTGGCGAGCAGGGTTTCCAGGGTACGGCCGTAGAGCCAGCGGATGACCGTACGCTCCATCACCACCCCCACCAGGGCAGCGGCGAAGAAGGCGACGGGGACCGCCACCGGCACATACCAGTCGATCAGGTCCGGGGCATAGGCGCGGAACAGGCTCTGCACGCCGTAGGCCGAGTACGCCCCCACCATCAGCAGTTCGCCGTGGGCCATGTTGATGACGCCCATGACGCCATAGGTGATGGCCAGGCCGAGCGCCGCCAGCAGCAGGATGCTGCCCAGGGACAGCCCCGAAAAAATGCTGGCCAGGGTGTCGCCCCAGGCCAGCCGGCGCTCGATGGCCTTGACCGCCGCGACCGCCTCCAGGCGCACGCTTTCGTCGGCCTCGCTCGCCTTGTCGGCAAGGGGCAGGAGCATGCTCTTCACCGCCGGCGAAGACGACTCGGCCAGGGTCTTCACGGCCGCCAAGCGCACGGCGGGATCGGCATTCTTGAGGCTGGCCTGGGCATGGGCGTCGGCCAGCATGGCTTTGATCTCGGCATCCTTTTCCTGGGCCATGGCGCGGGCGAGGAGGGGTGCCATGGCGGCATCCACATTGGATTGCAGTTCCTTGGCCGACGCGAGGCGCGTCGCCCGATCCGGGTCGAACAGCCTGAGGGCGGCGAGCGCGTTCGCCAGCTCGCCGCGGATGCGGTTATTGACGGTCACCGAATCGGGGTTCTCCGGCAGGCCGACTTCGCTGCCGGTGGCGGCGTCGAAGGCCTGTTCCCCGTCGATGACGAAGACCTTGCCGCCGGCCACGTACAGATTGCCATCGGCCATGGCCTTCAGGACGCGATTGGCATCGGGGTCGGCGCTCACTGCAATTTCCCGGATGGCGGCCACCTTCTCGGTGGAATCCTCGGCGGCCAGACGCCGGACCTGGGCCGGGTCCACCGCCGCCTGGGCGGCAAGGCAGGCGGCCCAAAGGGCGACAATACTGAGTGCTCTGATCATGGGGCTCCGTCCGCGTTTTTGTGCGGTGCAGCGCCAGATTACGGACCCGCCGGGGGATCAGGAATACGGTGAATTGCGTAGGGGCCGGTTTCGCCCGGTAGCAGCCGTTGCCGGGATCTGCCCCGCGACTTCCGGCGCTCGGCGAGGCAGGCTGGGGAAGGCCCAGCCGAGCTATGGCAGAATGGCCGACGTCCCGCGCTCCGCCCGAGTGCAAGGCGAAGCTGCAAAGGAGTGCCGCCAGTGCCCGCAACCGCCAGACCTGTCCTCAGCGCGCTGTGTTCCCCCGCCGATGCGCAGCGCATCATGCGCGGCGAGGGACCGCCGGAGGCATTCGCCCATCATGGTGCGCCCGCCCGCCTGCCATCCGCCCTGACCGTTCCCGAACTCGCCAGTCTGGAGAGGCTGTTTGCGAGCTACGACGGTCTCGTCTGCTTCGGCAATTCGCGTACCGGTGCCAGCACGCTGTCGGTCGAGCGCGCCAGTGCCGCCATGCTTTTCCAGATGGGGCTTTCGCTCTACCTGCCCGACATTGCCGATCGCCTGGCCTCCCTGCCTCCCCTCCTGCGGCAACTGGAACAGGAGCTCGGAGCGCCGCCGGGCGCCGCCCGCATCGGCGCCTTCGCCGCGCCGGCCGGCAATGGGGCCACTTGCCATTTCGACGCCGAAGAAGTGTTCTCGATCCAGCTCGTCGGGGAAAAGTGCTTCCAGATCGCACGCGCGAGCGAGATCGACGCCCCCTACGGGATGCAGTTCAATCCCGGCCTGCCGTGCCAGGAGGATCTCTATCCGCAAGCGCCTGCCGGTTTCCCCAATCCGGACCGCGCAAGCTTCGAGACGGTGCACATGCGCCCCGGCTCCGTCCTCTTCATGCCGCGCGGCACCTGGCATTGGACCGAGGCAGGCGGGGAGTCGCTGTCGGTCAGCATCATCGTCCGCATGCCCAGCGCGCTCGATTGTGCCCTCGCCGCCCTGCGCAACCGCATGCTGCAGCAGCCGCGCTGGCGGCGCCCGCTGTACGGCGCCTGGGGTAATGCCGACGATCGGCAGTCGGCCCAGGCGCAATGGGGCGAACTGATGGCGAGCGGCGGCGCCCTCACCGCGGGACTGGCACTCGAAGATGCCCTCGTCGCCATGCTTCCCGAGCGCGAAAGGCGCGCCTGGGCCACGCCGGCTACGCGGTTCCAGAGGCGACCGGAGTCTCGCCTGGAGTTCTCCGACCGCCCCGGCGGCGGTCTCGATGCTCGCGTCGCGTGCCGCAATCAGAGCGGCGTCGAGAGCGTACCGCTCCGGCTGGAAGTGCCCCTCGCCATGATCCCGATGTTCCGGTGGCTGGCCGCGCGGGAGGCGGCCTTCGGTCTGGCAGACCTGCAGGCGGACTGCCCCGGGGTCGAGAGTGCGCTCTATCTGCAGGTCGCCGATGCCCTGGTTCGCGGCGGCTATCTGCGCCAGCTCTGGTTCGGTCCTCCCGGCGGTTCGATACTTTAGTCGCCTGACCCACAGGTTGCGTTATCTGTGGGTCAGGCTATTTGGCGCCCCGAAGTCGGCGCGCCACGCCTAGCGGGGGCAGTCGGCCTCGGCCTCGCGCAAGGGACCGTGCACCGGGGTGGATTCCGCTCGGGTGCCGCATTTCGCCGCTTTCCGGTCGGCGGATTGCAGG
>Ga0268298_10001490_pt1 | contig 27487 bp, 26 predicted proteins | sample WWTPWeurt_MetaG_FD_194462 | JGI IMG/M metagenome (GOLD analysis project Ga0268298, IMG submission 194462) | Activated sludge microbial communities from WWTP in Nijmegen, Gelderland, Netherland - WWTP Weurt | ecosystem: Engineered > WWTP > Aerobic digester > Activated sludge | place... | reverse complement strand
TGTGCTGAACGCGGGCGGTTTCGGCGCGGGCCAAACCGCGGCCGGCGGCAAGACGGGGGGCAGGCAGGCAGCCAAAAAGCCCATGGCGCGCACGCGTCAGCTGCACTCGTCGGCCGACGATGGCGATAAGCTGAGTTCGCTCGCAACGCAACTCCGGACGAGTGGTCAACGCATCCGCATCGAGGGCTTCGCCAAGCCCGCGGAAGCCGACCCGCGAACGGCTGCCCTGGCGCGCGCCAACGTCGTGAAGAACGCCCTCGTGCAGAACGGGGTCAAAGAGTCCCAGATCGAAGTGACGGTGAACGCAAAGCCGTCGGAACGCGAGGGCGTGCGCTTGGTCACCACGCGTGCGGATGCCCTACCGGTCCAGCCCAAGGGGGACGAGCCGGGGAACACTGCGAACCCGAGCGCCGGCGAGCCGCTCGGCAGCGCGCTGTTCGTGGCCCCTCGCCCGCTCAGCATCAAGAAGGAGCGATCGGCGCTCTTGAACATGTTGAGCGCGACCACCGACGGGCAGCAGGTCTACTACTACGATCCGGTGTCGAGCCGCGGTTCCAAGCGCTTCGCCTTCCGCGCGGTCCGACTGCGAAATCCCAGCGAGCACACCCTCGAGTCGGGCCCTTTCACCGTGTATGCCAAGGGTCAGTTCTTGGGTGAGGGCTTGTCCGAACCCATCCCGCCGAAGAGCACTGCCATGATCCCGTTCGCGCTCGATCGCCAACTGGTGGTCGAACCGGTGGTGGACACGCGGGAAGAAATCGAACGCCTCGTGACCATCCAGCGAGGCATCGTGAGCACCGAAGCCAAGACCATTCGGCGGACGAAGCTCTCGCTGTCGAACCGCGGGGACACGTCCGCCGAGGTCTGGGTGCGTCACGCCGTGCCCGAAGGCTGGGCCCTCGCCGGAGGGAGTCAGAAGTTCGAGAAACTGCGCGGCGCCTATCTCTTCCCCGTCAGCGTGCCGGCGCGCTCCGCGGTGAGCTTCGAGATCGAGGAGAAGCAGCCCCTCGAGAAGACCATCGACATCAACACCGACGCCGGTGTGGAGCACCTCGCCCTGTTCTTGCGGAAGACGCGTCCGCTCGAGCCCGAGCTCGCGAAACAGCTCGACGAGATCGTGCGGCTTCACAAGGAGATGGTCGACACGAGGGAAAGGGTCGCGACCCTCGAGTCGCAGATGTCGACCTACCGCGAGCGGGTGGACGAGATCCACGCGCAGCTCGTCACGCTGCGGCGAGTGACGTCGGCAGACAAGCTCTCGCGTCACCTGGCGCAGAAGATGGAAGAGATCAGCGATCGCTTGCAGAAGGCGACCATCCAGGTCACCGACGAAAAGGGCAAGCTGATGACCGCCAAGGTCGCCCTCTCGGACCGACTGGCGGAGCTCACCCTGGCTGCCGACAAGAGCAAGGCCGTCGCCGACAAGCGCTGAACGCGCGCCCGGCCGGAGCGGGCGTTTCCTGCCTGGAACGTGCGCCGCCGCCGGCGTCTCCCGTGGTGCTGGGTGGCGCAACGGATCTTTGCTAAGAGGCGTCTCGGGATGGACGCCTCGATTCGAAGCTCACTCGAGCGCCTGGGGATTCACGCGCGGAACTACCGCGTGCTCATGCTGTTGCCACTGGTCTACGTCGCGTGGGCCGACGGGCACATGGATGAGGTGGAGATCGCGCGCATCGACGAGCTGGCGAAGGAGCGGTTCTTCCTCGACCGGTCTGGACTCACGTTGCTCGACACGTGGCTCAGCGCCCTGCCGGACCGCACCTACTTCGACGAGGGCTTGCAGACCCTGTTCTTGCTGGCGCAGACCGAAGAAGGCGAACCGTTGGTCCACGCCGAAGACCTGCACGAACTCTTGCTCCACGCCGAGTCCATAGCCCGCGCGACGGCGGCCGAGCTCGATTCGCCGCTGGCGGTCACCGAAGAGGAAGAGCGTGCGCTCGCCGAGATCGCCGCCGTTCTCGGCGTGGACAATGGAGTGAGCTGGCGCAAGCTGTTGGACGAACTCGACGCGGGTCCGGCGTCCATCGTTGCCGGGCGAGCCCCGGCGTCGCGCCGTTCTCACGCCTGACGCCGGTGCCGGGTCACATCCCGGGCCAGCGGAACTGCACGACCGAGAAGTAGGTGAAGGCCAGGTGGGAGAACACCACCGGCGGCAGTCGCCGTGTCAGCAGCATGAGGAAGCTCCACACGAGACCCGCGCCGAGCGCCGCCGTGACGAGCAGCGGATTCGGCCCGGCCACGACGTCGCCCAGAGCGAACACGGTCGGTACGTGGGCCACGCCGTAGAGCAGGGCCGCGAACACCCAGCCTCGACGCGCTCCGAAGCGTTCGTCCAGGGCGGGCAGCACGTAACCGCGCCACGTGAGCTCCTCGGCGAGCGCGATGCCGAGCAGCACGCTGGTCAGGAGGGCCGAGCGCTGGATCGCCTCGGCGTTGCCGATCTGGGCGTAGATCCGCAAGAACCACAGGTGCCGCGTGGTGCCCGAGGGCGCCAGCGTGCTGCGCGCCACCCACGAGCACGCGAGCAGCGCCGCCGCCGAGAGGAACCCGACGCTGAAGTCGCCCCACTTCGGGCGCAGCCGGTCGAGCAGCGTGCCGTCGTCCCACATGCGGTAGAGGGAGTAGGCCGCGAGCGCCAGGTAGGGCACGCCGAGCGCTGCCCAGAACTTCCAGCTGCCGGCGAGGTCGAGGCGAAACGCGAAGGCGTTGGCCAGCGACACGACCAGCACGACCACGAGAACCGGACGCATCAGCGCTGCTCTTCCAGCTTGGTGCGCAAGAAGTCCAGGATCCGATCCGCGACCTCGTGTTTCGCCGCGCGGCCCAGCGCATCGACCCCGTGGCTCGTGACCAAGGACACGCGATTGTCGTCCTTGCCCAGCGAATCGTCGGCGTGGTTGGCGACGACCACGTCCACTTTCTTCGCGCGGAGCTTGCCGCGCGCGTATTCGATGACCTTCTCTTCGCTGTCGGCCTCCACCGCGAAGCCGATCAAGACCGGGCGTTTGCTGGCGCGCGCCGCACCCACCTCGGCCAAGATGTCCGGATTCTGCTCCAGCGCGAGCGTGCTGACGTTGCGGCTGCGCTTCAGCTTCGTGGCGCGGGTCTCTTGGGGTCGATAGTCGCCGACCGCAGCGGCCATGATCAGCGCGTCGGCCGCCGCGAGCTCCGGCCCCAGCGCTTGCCACACCGCTCCCCGCATGGCGACGGCGCTTCGCACGTCTACGCGTGTCACTCCGAACGGCGTGCGCAGCGCGACCGGGCCGCTGACGAGCGTCACGCGCGCGCCGCGCGCGGCGGCTCGCTCCGCGAGCGCGAAGCCCATCTTGCCGCTCGAGCGGTTGCTGATGAAGCGTACCGGGTCGATGTCTTCCACCGTGGGGCCGGCCGTCACCACCACGTGGCGCCCGCGGAGGTCATGGGCGGCCAGCGTGACCAGCACCGCCGCCAAGATCTCTTCCGGCTCGGACATGCGCCCGATCCCGGTTTCGCCGGATGCCACCTCGCCGTAGACGGGGCCGACGCGTTCGACGCGGCCGTCGCCGGTGAGGGTCGCCACGTTGCGCTGGGTCGCCGGGTGCCCCCACATCGCGGGGTGCATCGCGGGTGCAATCAGCACGGGGCAGGTCGCGCAGAGCGCGGTGGCCGTCACCAGATCGTCGGCGCGGCCCGAAGCGAGGCGCGCCAAGAGGTCTGCGGTCGCGGGTACGACCAGCAACAGATCGGTCTGCCGAGCAATGTCGACGTGGAGCTCACCGGCGACGCCGTCATCGAACATGTCGCTTCGAACGGGGTGGCCAGTGATGCCGGCGAAAGTCGCCGCGCCCACGAAGTTTCCGGCCGACCGAGTGAACAGGGTTCGGACTTCCGCGCCCTCGCTCACCAAGAGGCGGGCGACGAGCACCGCCTTGTAGGCGGCGATGCTGCCCGCGACCGCGAGCGTGATGCGCTTGCCCGTGAGGCGACCGCGTCGCGGGTCGGGCGGCGCCGGCGGCTGCGAGCGCGGCGCTGGGCGCTGGGACGGCCGATCGACGGTCATGCGCGGCGCAGCCTACCCTCGGGGGGCTTGGATACGTAAGGGTTTCCCGCTTCCGAGAAGCGCCAGGGGCGGAGTGCCCAGGCTCCGGCGTAGTCGATGCCTATGCGTTTCGAGCGCACGACTCGCGCCTTCGGGGCATCCAGGAGGTAGAGCGGTGGTCGGGTCAGATCCAGGCCGTAGTGGCGCGCGTCGAGGCCGAGCGCCTGGCATAGCTTGCCGGGTCCGTTGCTGAGCTCGCGACGGGCGGGCGCGACCCCGCGGCGCCGGGCCATGCGCTCCTTGCCTTGCACGGGCTCGACCGCGCGCACCAGCACGGCGTGGGGTTCACCCACGCGCCCGGTCACGACGTTGAACTGCCAGTGCATGCCGTAGACGAAGAAGAGATAGGCATGACCCGCGGGTCCCCACATCGCTTCGTTCCGTGTCGTGCGCCGTCCCCCCGCGCTGTGGGCCGCCCGGTCTTCGGGGCCTCGATACGCCTCCACCTCGACGATCCGAGCCACCAGCGGTTCGGGCCCGAGCTCGTGGACCAGCAGCTTGCCGACCAGGTCTCGGGCGACTTCGAGGACCGGCCGTTCGTAGAAATCTCTAGGAAGCGCGCGCGATTCGCGGCGCTCGCGGCGCACTGCGTCGAGGGGCTGCGACTTGCGGGCGGCGGCCATTTTCAGCCTGTGATTACCAGAGGCTAACGCCATCTGGTACGCTTTGCTGGTTCATGCAAGCGAGCCCCTTGCCCGTGGCCCAGCCTCGCTCTGTCGGCCGCTACGCCCTCTATGGCGAGATTGCGGCGGGCGGGATGGCCACGGTGCACTTTGGCAGGCTCGTTGGAGCCGTGGGGTTCGCGCGCACGGTCGCCATCAAGCGCCTGCACGCTCAGTTCGCCAAAGACCCGGACTTCGTGTCCATGTTTCTGGACGAAGCTCGGCTGGCCGCGCGCATCCAGCACCCCAACGTGGTGACCACCGTCGACGTCGTGCCCCTCGACGACGAGGTGTTCCTCGTCATGGAGTACATCCACGGTGAGGCGCTCTCGAAGTTGATCCGCGCCGCTCGCAGGCGAGGCGAGATGGTCCCGCCGCGCATCGCCGTGGCGATTCTGGCCGGCGCCCTCCATGGGCTGCACGCGGCCCATGAAGCCAAGAGCGAGCGCGGCGAGCCGCTCAACATCGTGCACCGCGACGTCAGCCCTCAGAACGTGTTGGTGGGGACCGACGGCGTGGCTCGAGTTCTCGACTTCGGGGTCGCGAAGGCGGCTGCCCGCGCCACGTCGACCCGCGACGGGCAGATGAAGGGCAAGGTCAGCTACATGGCCCCCGAGCAGCTTCGGGGCAAGGGCGTCGACCGACGCACCGACGTGTTCGCGGCCGGTATCGTGCTGTGGGAAGCCCTGACCGGGCGCCGCCTGTTCGACGGCGAAGATCCGGGTGAAGTGCTGGCGAAGCTGCTCGAGGCGCCGATCCCTCCGCCGAGCACTCTCGAGCCCAGTGTGCCGGCTCACCTCGACGCGGTCGTCATGCGCGCCCTGGACCGCAACGCCGACGGTCGCTGGACGTCGGCGCGCGAGTTCGCCATCGCGCTGGAGCACGCGGGACCCATCGCGCTGTCGCGCGAAGTCGGTGAATGGTGCGAACGCGTCGGTGAAGAGACCATTTCGAAGCGGGCGCGGCAGGTCGCCGAAATCGAGAGCGGTGCGCAGGGGACGATCCGCACCATCGACACGGTCCCGGTTTCTCACGCGACGTACCCCTCACAGCCGCAGCCCTTCACCCCAGTGCCCACCGGCTGGCAGGGTGCCCGTCAGACCGATCCCATCACGTCGCCGTCCCAGGTCTCCCACGTCACTGGCATCTCTCGCTCCGGGATGAGTGCACCGCCTTCGGCCATCACGAGCCCGTCCCAGCTCACTGGAATGAGCGCGGTTCAATCCCAAGCGCCACGCGGGCGCGGCGTCTTCGCTGCCCTTCTCGGGGTGGCCGCGGCGCTCGGCATCGCGTTCGTGGTCGTCTTGGTCGTGCTGATCGGGCGTCGACCGAAGCCCGAGGTCGAGGCCCTCGAGCCTCCGCTGCCGACGGTCACGGCGCAGCCGAGCACCGTGCTGACGCCGTCCCCCGCACCTTCGGAGGCGCCGTCGGCGCCCGTGGTTGGTCTCGACCAGTTGCCCAAGGCGCCTCCCGAGCCGAAGCCGCGGAACACGCCCCCGACGTCGCGCCCGACGAGCGGAACGAAGCCCCCGGCGACCAGCACCAAACCCCCGGCGGACAACTGTGATCCGCCCTACACCGTCGACAAGAACGGGGTGCGGCGTCCGAAACCGGCCTGCATGTGAGGCAGATTTCTCCGCGTCCGGCCGCCGGCCGAATGTGTCGCCGCGCTCCGGAGCCTCGGATAGACTCGGCCGAAATGCGTTCGAGCGTTTCGTTGAGTGCTCTCCTCGGTCTCCTCACCGTTGGCGTGCCGGCGCTGGCCGACACCAAGGCCGAGTGCGCCAAAGCCTACGAGTCTTCCCAAGAGCAACGCAGCAGCGGCAAGCTGCGAGCGGCGCGCGAGAGCCTGGTCACCTGTTCTCAGGCGGGCTGTCCCAACTTCATCAAGAAGGACTGCGCCAAGTGGCTCTCGGAGGTCGAAGGCTCGATTCCGACGGTGGTCTTCAGTGCCAAGGCGGGAAATGCCGACCTGACCGACGTGAAAGTGTCGCTCGGCGATCAGACGCTCGCGGAATCCCTGGACGGCAAAGCCGTCTCCATCGATCCAGGCACCCACACCTTCGTGTTCGAGAGCGAGAAGTACGGCAAGCGTGAGCTGAAGTTCGTGGTCAAGGAGGGCCAGAAGGCGCAAAGCGTCGAGATTTCCTTCGAGGCCGCGGGCGGTGGCAAGAAGGACGTGCCCACCGAAGGCGGCACGCCCGAGACGCCGAGCGGCGGTGGCGACAGCGGCGTGAAGGTCGACAGCTCGGAGCCGGGTGGCAAGAAGACGCTCGGGTTCGTGCTACTCGGCGTCGGTGCCGTGGGCGTCGGCGGCTTCGCGTTCTTCGGCCTCACGGGCAAGAGCGACGAAAAGAAGCTCGATTGCGCCGACTCCAAGACGTGCACGGATTCCGATCTGGACCCCATCAAGAAGAAATACCTCTACGCCGACATCTCGCTCGGTGTCGGCCTCGTTTCCTTGGGCGTCGGGACGTACCTGCTCGCGACATCGGGCGGCGGTGCGAAGCAAGGCAAGACGCGCAAGCTCCCGCCCGTCGCGTTCGACGTGGCGCCGCGTCCAGGCGGTGGCTTCGCCAGCGTGTTCGGCGCGTTCTGAGGCTCAACCGAAGCCGAGGAGCCGCCCGCCCTGGTAGACCGCGAGGCTCGCGACGTAGGCGAGCGTGGTCATGTAGGCGAACAGGAACAGCGGCCAACCGAGGCTCTTGGTTTCGCGGCGCACCACGGCCAACGTGCTCATGCACTGGCAGGCCAGGGCGAAGAAGACCATGAGCGAGAGGCCGGTGAGCGGCGTGTAGCGCGGACGCCCGTCGGGCCGCACCTCCGCGTTGATACGCTGCCGCAACGGTGTCGTGTCCTCGTCGCCGCCCGCCACGCCGTAGACGACACCGAGCGTCGAGACGAAGACCTCGCGCGCCGCGAAGGCCCCGATGAGGCCCACGCCGATCTTCCAATCGAACCCCAGGGGCGCCAGAGCGGGTTCCAAGGTCTTGCCCAGGCGACCGCCGTAGCTCCGTTCGAGGGCCAGCGCCCGTGCGCTGCTCTCTTCGACCGCCGCAGCCTGCGCCGGTGCACTCGCGCTGGGCTCGGGCGCGCGTGGGAACGAGAGCAGGGCCCAGAGCACGATGGTGCACGCGAGGATGACGGTGCCGGCCTCTTTCAGGAACACCCAGGCGCGCTCGAACATCATGCGGAGCACGCTCGAGAGCTTCGGCACACGATACGGCGGTAGCTCCAAGATCAACGGGACGTGGCGGCCCTTCACCACGGTGCGACCGAGTACGAGCGCGGCGAGAAGCGTCATGAGCACGCTGAAGGCGTACATCCCGACCATCAGCGCGCCGCCGGCCGGGAGCCAGCCGAAGAGCTTTCGCTCCGGAAAGAGCGCAGCGATCAGCAGGGTGTAGACCGGTAGCCGCGCCGAGCAGGTCATGAGCGGCACGACCAACATGGTGAGCAGTCGGTCTCGTCGCCGCTCCATCGTACGCGTCGCCAGGATCGCTGGCACGGCGCAAGCGAACCCCGAGAGCATGGGGACGAAAGCCCGTCCGTGCAGCCCCAGCGCTCGCATCACCCGGTCCATCAGGTAGGCGACTCGCGCCATGTACCCGCTGTCCTCCAAGAGGCCGATGAACAAGAACAGGAGCAGGATCTGCGGCAAGAAGACCAGGACGTTTCCAACGCCTCCAATCACGCCTTCCGTCAGGAGATCGCGCGCGACCCCGCCTGGCAGGTGGGCGCGACTGAGATCGGCCAGCGCTCCGAAGGCGAGCTCGATGCCGTGGATGGCCGGCTCGGCCCACGAGAACAACGTCAGAAAGACGAGCAGCATGATGCCGACGAACGCCACGAAGCCGAAGACCGGATGCAAGAGGAAGCGATCGAGCCGGGCCGAGGCGGCGCGCTTGGGCGGGTGAGGGGTCGCCTGCGAGTAGATGCGCGCGGCGTGCGAATCGAGAAAAGCGTAGCGAGTCGCGATGATCTCCCGATCGATGTCGCGCGCTCCCGCGTCGCGCTGCACGTCCAGGCAACGCTCCCGGAGTTCGGCGGGGATGCCTTCGAGCTCGTCGTCGCCGTCGATGCTGGAGAGCGCCCAGAGGGCGAGCGCGCGATCGCGCTCCACGTTGGAGCGGAAGCTCGTAGGCAACGCTTCGGCGACCCGGTCGCGGTCGCGCTTCAGCGCTTCGGGGTAATCCAAGGAGAAACGACCCGGGACGGGCTGGGTGAGCAGGCGCCCGATCTCGGCCTCGAGGGCGGCGAGCCCGAGTCCGCTCTTGGCGTTGGTCGGAACGCAGGGCACGCCGAACAGCTCGGCGATGGCGCTGGCGTCGGGCGGGGCGTCCCCCGCTTCGTCGATCATGTTCAGCGCGATCACCAGCGGCACCCGGAGCTCCGCCAGCTGGAGCACGAGATAGAGGTTGCGGATGAGCTGCCCGGCGTCGACGACCACGAGCACCAAGTCCGGCTTGGGGTGCCCACCCAGGCCCAGCAAGGCGAAGATGGCGATCTGCTCTTCGGGCGAGCGTGCGGCGAGCGAATACGCGCCCGGGAGATCGACCACGTCTGCCACCTCGCCGCCGGAGAGCTCCAGGCTCCCCAAGCGCCGTTCCACGGTGATCCCCGGGTAGTTGCCGACGCGGGCGTTCTGACCCGTCAAGCGATTGAATAGCGTGGTCTTGCCGACGTTCGGGTTGCCCACCACCAAGAGGTGGCGACGGGAGGAGGTGGGCAGCGCGTCGGACTGGGAAAGCTCGCGGTCGGGCTCGCTGTTCACGTCACGCTCGGCGCGTCGAGCTCCACCTCGACGCGCGCGCTTTCGGGCGCGCCCATCCGCGCAGGCTCCACCGACACCACCGCTACCTCTCGGGCCTCTGCGCGTCGAATCGACAGACTGCAGCCGCGCACCAGGAGTTCGATGGGATCGCCGAGCGGGGCCACGCCTTTCAGCTCGACCCGCGTACCCGGCACGAGCCCGAGCTCCATCAGCCGGCGTCGGAACGCGCGTTCGCCCCCTACGCGCTCGATGGTCACGAGCTTTCCCCGTTTGGCTTCGGCGAGGGTCATGTGGACCCCTTCGGTGTAGCGCAGCTGAAAACGGTTTTCAAATTCACTTGGAAATCATCGAAAAGAATCGGGTTTAGGCCCGCGATCTGCTCAGCGGGGCGCGGAGCGCGCGGCGAGGCGTCGGCGCGCCTCCTCGATGGAGGAGCCGAGCGCCGGCCCCGCCGTGGACTCGGGAAACACCCGCAGCACCTCGCGCAGCGACTCGAGCATTGCGAGCGCCGAGTCGAAGCGGCGCTGCCGCTCGCGCTCGAGCGCTCGATGCACCGTCGTCGTGAGCCCCATGGGGAGATCCGGCCGCTGGAAGGAGAGCAGTGGAACTCGCGGGTCCTTCAGCATCTCGAGGACCTCCACGTCGGTCGGAGCGTCGAAGAGCCGCCTGCCTGCGAACGCCTCCCACAGCACGACTCCGAGACTGAAGAGATCGCTCTGCACCGAGGCTTCCGCGCCACGGAGCAACTCGGGCGCGAGATAGCTGAGCTTGCCCTTGACCACGTTGGGGCGGGTGATGCGTCCGCGGTCCATCGCGCGCGCCATGCCGAAGTCGGCGAGCTTCACGATGCCGGAGACGTCCAGCAAGATGTTCGGCGGTGACACGTCCCGATGGAGCACTGGCGCGGGTCGGCCCTGGTCGTTCTTCACCGAGTGCGCTGCATCGAGGGCGCGGAGCACTTCGATGGCGATGGCGGTGACGATGGGCCACGGCGCGCCGCCGGGCACACCCTGGAAGCTCCGCAAGAAGTCGCCGAAGTGGAGCCCCTCGACCCACTCGCTCACGAGGTAGTACTGCCCCTCGCCGTCGAGTCCGAAGTCGTGGATCTGCACGACGTTCGGATGGCGCAACATGGCGCCGACGCGGGCCTCCTCGACGAACATCTCCACGACCTCCGGATAGTCGTTGAAGGACTCGTTCAGCCGCTTGACCGCCACCGTGCGCCGAAAGCCGCTGGCCCCGTAGACCAGGGCGCGCCAGACGGTGCCCATGCCTCCGACCCCGACGAGCTCCGTGAGCGCATACTTCCCGTCGATCAGCGTACCGGGCGAGTCGTTGTCGGAGGTCATTCGGTGGCGCTCGAGGCCGAGGCGGGCTGGGACCTGTCGAGTCTAGTCGGGAGTCGCGGGATTCGCGAACGCCGAATTGCCGGAGCGGCCGGCCTGGTTCCCGGAGCTCGGTCAGTCTGCGAGCGCGTCCGCCATCGAGTCGTCGCCGGCATCGGTAATGGGGATGGTGCAGAAGCAGTGACCCCAGAGCCCCGGTGGGTAGCATTGCTGAACCGCGTGGCAAGCCAGGTCCGACTCGCAGGCTCGGAACTGGTTCGGGGTGCAATCCGGGGTGCGGAGCTGCGGCTCCGGCTCGGCGCTGCAGGCGACGAAGGCCGAGAGCGCGCCGAACGCCAGCAGGAACCAGTGCATGTTCGGAGCATACCCCGACCGCTTCGTCGCTGCTCGGCGAGCTCGGCGGGCGCGGCGGGCGCGGCTCGCCGGTCGCTCGCATCTCGGGCAAACTGGACCGAGTGACGGCCCGCGCTCTCCGCCTGCTCGTGTTCGATCGCCACGCATCCGGCCCCCTCGGCAGCTTGCCGCGGGTGTGGGCGCTCGGCGCGAAGCTCTTCCGCGCGCGCGGCGCCTTCGATCGCGCCTTCGGCTGTCGAGGCTGGGAAGAGGCGCTCGAGCAGCTCGAAGGCGTGGACCCGTCGCGACCCATCGCGGAGGTCCAGTTCTGGGGCCACGGCAAATGGGGAGACGCACGGTTCGGCAACGATCGCTTCGACGAATCGTGCTTGCTCCGGGGTCACCCGCTCGGCAATCGGTTGGCGCGCATCGCCCGTCGGGCCACGCCGGACGGCCTCTTCTGGTTTCGCTGCTGCGAAACGTTCGGAGCCGACGCGGGCCAGAGCTTCGCGCGCGCGTTTTCGGACACCACCGGCCTCCGCGTCGCGGGCCACACCTACGTGATCGCCGCGCTCCAGAGCGGCCTTCACACCCTGGCGCCCGGCGCGCGACCCGATTGGGACCCCGCGGAAGGGCTCGCCCGCGGCACGCCCGCTCGTCCCCTCGCCGCGCTGATGTCGACGCCATCCGCGCCGCGCACCATCACGTTCCTCGAGGCAAGGCTGCCCGCATGGGCCTGAAGCGTCACTTCACGTAGATGGCGTTCGAGTAGATCCAGACGAAGTCTTTGTCGGCGAGAGCCACGTAGCTCGAAAGGTGGGGCTCGAGGTGATGCGGCTTCATGCGCACCTCGACGCGGTACGCCCCGGGTTCGCCCACGGCGTGGTCGATGCTCTCCGCCGCTTCGGTCACGACGTCCCAGCCTTGAGCTTTGGCGCGGAGCAGGCGCAGCACGAGGTCGGGGCGTTTCCCGTTCGGATCGAGCTGCTCGAGCTTGGGCAGCTTCGCGACCAACTTGGGCGCCGCGCTCGCGTCCAGCTCGGCTCCCATTTCCGCGACGCCCGCAGCGGTCTCGGCGTGGAAGTCGAACCCCACCGGGAACCCCAGGGCCTCGAAGGCGCCGTAGAGCCGCCCGGCGCGCAGCGCCTCTTTCAACTCGAGATCGCCGAACTCTCCCTGTGCATCCGGGGTCACCAATAGGTGATTCGAGAACCAACCCATCATGCGCCGGTAGCTGTCGATGCGCTCGCCGTCGGGCAGGAGGTCTTTGAACGTGTTGCGATGGCAGTCGGTGCCCAGGGTCGTCACGCGTTTCTTGCCAGACGAAAGCACCGTGCCCCAGGTCTCGAGGTAGCGCTTGTCCTCGCTCCAGATGGGCAGAAACACCAGGTCCGGATAGGGGAGCTCCTCGGGGTTCTTCAGATCCGCTATGAGCCCGATGGCCGCACCGGCGCCGATGATGGTGTTCGCGTGCAGGTTGTACATCTCGAACCCGTCGAGAGGCAGATTCGTGAGCTCGTCCACGGTCCAGTCTTCGGTGTGGGCCACGAGTGCGACCGCGCCGACGCCCTTCAGCTTCTCGATGGCCTCCGGGGTTGTCGCGGAGTAGACGTCTCCGCGCGCAGCCGGTGTGTCGGCGACGTGCCGCTCGATCCCGACGGGCATCGTGCCGGACTCGCAACCGGCCATGACGAGGGGCGCGTGGGAGCCCGGACACGCGAGTCGGTTGGCCACCGGGCGGCCGTCGCGTTCGAGCAGCTGGTCACCGAGCGCCGCGTCGTAGAGCACCGTATTCGGATACTCCGTCTCCGAAAACGAGTCGTTGTGGTCCGTGAGCATCACGAAGTCGTGTCGGGACGCGCACAGTCCGGCGCGAAAGTCGGCCAGGCACGGCTGGTTGATGGCGCCCGAGGCGTCCTTCGGTTGGTTGTCGCAGGCGTCGTGGCTGTAGACCGAGTGCGCGTGGATCAACCCGCGCCGATCCAAGAATCCGCGCGCGTTCGCGGCGCGCGCCGTGGGGTAGACGGTGCCCGGCTCCCAACGCGCGGCGCTCGCGCCCGGATCGTCGGAGGGCTCGGAAGAGCAGGCCGAAGCCGTGGCTAGGGCGGCGAAGACGGCGAAAGCGACGCGCATTTCGCGCGCTAGTTTGGCAGGCAGGCGCTGGCTGTCGAGGGGCTCGCGCTCGAGCCGCCGATGAAGCGGTCGGCGCTCGCGGCCGAAGTGCCGGTGATCTTGCTGCAATTGCCGTTCAGGGCGTCGGCCTTGGAGACGCAGCTCCCGCTCGAACCTCCGTCGAGGCTGGTGCAGAAGGTCGGTGCTTTGCCGGTCTTGTCCGGGCAGTAGCCCTCGCACGAAAGGCTGCAGAAGCCGACCTCGGTGCTCGAGCCGCTGGGCGTGAAGCGGTGACAGAAGCCGTTCTTGCTGCCGTCGCTGAAGTTGCACTCGGTGTCGCTCTTGCAGGGGTCGCCGACGAACGGAGTGGGCGCAGGGGTGGCACCGTTCAAGAGTGGGAAGGTCGCCGTGTCGTCGATGTTGACGAACGAGAAGCCGTTCGTCTTGAGCTGCGTGATGATTTCCTGGAGGTGCGACGCGGTGTTCTGGTGGATGTCGTGGAACAAGAGCACGCCGCCGTTCTTGCTCTTCACCTGGCTCATCACGTAGCCCACCATGTCGTCCCGGTAACCGTCGGGCACGTAGCGGAAGGTGCTTGCCGAGCAATGACCGCTGGACGCCGCGAAGCACCAGTCGGCTGAGTCGATGTGCCAGCCGGTCACGGCATAGCCCAGGGACTTGACGTAGGAGATGCCCGAGCAGCTGGCCGAGCCGAAGGGGAAACGGAAGAAGCGGGGAGTGACGCCCGCGGTGACGATGATGTCGTGCGTGCCGTCGACCTCGGACACGAGCTTCTGGCTCGACACCGTCTTCAGATTCAAGTGGTGCTGGGAGTGATTGGCGAGAAGGTGACCTTCGGCGGTCACGCGAGCGAGCACCGCGCGCGCCGCGTCACTGGTGACGCGCATGCCGTTGATGAAGAACGTCGCGTGAATGCCGTTCTGCTTCAGAATGTCCAAGACCTGTGGGGTCGTCGCCGGGTTCGGCCCGTCGTCGAAGGTGAGGGCCACGCGCTTCTGGAACCCATTCTTGTCGGGGACGATGACGCCCGAGCAGCCGCTCGAGTCGACCTTGCCCATGTCCGTCTGCTCGTAGGCGTCTTCCCAGGCGGCGATGTCGTTCCCGCTCGGGTTCGACTCGTCGTGATCGTCCGCCGCGCCGCAGCCTTGAGCGACGAGCGGGAACAGTGCGAGAACGGGCAGGGACAGAGTGAAGCGACGCATCTTTTGGCTCCGCTGAGGATTGCCCGAAAGGATTCAGTAGCTCCCCGTTCCTGTCAACGCACACGCGCGTCGGCTCGTGGGGGCGCACTTGGTCCCGCGCGTTCAGAGCGCGTTGGCGCAGCAGCGCACTCCGGTTTGCGGACCGAAGTAGTACTCGTCGTGTCCCGTGGTGGCCGCCCGGCAGTTGTTGCGTCCCGCGAGCCACCAACCTCCGCGCAGCGACGACCGCCACGGCGCTTGCATGCCGTCCCGCACTGCCCACTCGTCCACGTTGCCCACCATGTTGCGCACGCCGAAGGGGCTCACGCATCCCGGGCGTTCCGCGGGCTTCACGCGCTTGTCCCGCAGCTTGCCCCGGTATTCGAGGTCCGTGAGGTCGTGATTGCAGAGCTTGGCGTTGCGCTTGAAGCCGTAGGGGTAGGGCAGGAGCTTCTCGCCTTCGCACGCGAACTGCCACTCCGACTCGAAGCACAGACGTTTGCCGAGGCTCGCGCAGAGGTCCTGGCTCATGGTCCACGACTGGTCGACGAGCGGCAACTCGCTGCCCTTGGGAACGTATTCGTCTCGGTCGATGCAGAAGCGTCGGTGCTCGCGGGCCGACACGCACTCGGGCTTCTCGTCGAACTCTGCGCAGCGATGGTGGCTCAAGAACGCCCCGGGCACTCCGTCGTCGAGGTAGCGAAGGCAACGCTGGCGTACGTCGGGGCAATACTCCCCCTCCACCAGCAGCATGTCCGGCGGGCAGGCAGGCGGCGGGGCGCCGGAGTGCTCGGGCGCGGCCGGGGGCGGCGCGGACTCGGCGCGATAGCGCATCCACCACACGTCCGGCTCGGCTTCGCTGAAGCACATGTCGGAGCCGCTCTTGCGATCGCCTTCGGGGCGCGTGACGGGGTCGAAGCGGCATTCCCGGAGGGGCGCGCGACTCCCCCCGGCGTCCCAATCGAACAGCGGCGTCGGGTGGCGCGTCACGGCGCGAGGGTCCTCTTCGCAGCCTGGCAGGAGCGCGAGGAGCGACGCCAGACCAAGGCAGCGAAGCTTCAGCGACACGCGGCTTCCGCCTCGTTGAAGCGCTTCTGCGCCGCGTCCAGCACGGCCTTGAACCCCGAATACTTGTCCTTGTCGAAGTAGGTGTTGAACTCCTGGACCGCGCGGTCGCGAGCCTTGCTGCCGGTCGTCCAGGAGATCTTCTGGAAAGCGAAGGACTCGAAGACCAGGCCGGCCTGTTCTTCGACGGTACGGAACGCCTCGACGTGCGCTGCCTTCTGGCTCGCCGTCATCTCCTCGTAGCCCGCCACGCCCTGAAACTTCAGCCTTCCGGCCTCGCCCTTCACCTTCTCCCAGGCGCTGGCGTTGGCCAGCCGCGCGCGGTCGCACTCCTCGCCGCTCTTGCAGGCCGGCGCGCAGAGGACGGCGAGGGCAAGCGCGGCGAGCCAAGGGAGGGTCGGGGACCTTCGGTCGCGCGGCACGGCAGGACGAGGAAAGGTACACCCGACGGTTCCAGCCGGCCCAAAACGCGGTGAGCTTGTGCCGGAAGGCTACGCAGACTGTGCAGGTCCCGCACGGCGAGGTGCAGTCCGTGCGGGGCTTTGGGACGGGTCGAGTGCAAGACTGGGTCAAAATCCGTACTCTCCCCAGGGGCGAACACCGTGCCAGGTCCGGCACGGCAAGTGCTCTCAGGGCGCCGCATGCGGGAAGTCAAACGAGTCGTCGTACTAGGGGCCAACGGAACCATGGGTGCGGGCGCGGCGGGGCTCTTCGCCGGCAACGGATTCGACGTGACCATGCTCGCGCGCACCGTCGACAAGGCCCACCAGGGGCTTGGCAAAGCCAAAGAAGCGTTGCGCACCGACGTGCTCCGGGAGCGGGTCCACTGCGGCACGTACGACGCCGATCTCGAGTCGAGCGTCGCGCGGGCCGATCTGATTTTCGAAGCGGTGTCCGAAGACCTGACCGTGAAGCTCCCGTTCCTCGAACGCGTCGACCGGGCTCGCGCGTCGGGGTCGGTGGTGGCCACCGTCTCGAGCGGCCTGAGCATCGCGGCCATGTGCGAAGGTCGGAGCGACGACTTCCGCCGCCACTTCATGGGCATGCACCTGTTCAACCCACCGCATGTCATCGTGGGTACGGAGATGATCCCCGGTCCCGAGACCGACCGCGAAGTGTTCCAGAGCATGAGCCAGTTCGCGCGGCGCAAACTCGGGCGCGCCGTGATCGAATGTCGCGACCGTCCTGCGTTCGCCGGCAATCGCGTGGGCTTCAAGGTGTTGAACGAGTGCGCGCTGCTGGCCGAGGTCCACGGGGTGTCCAACATCGACTACTTGATCGGACGCCACACGGGGCGCGCACTGGCGCCGCTCGCCACCATCGACCTCGTGGGCTGGGACGTGCACCACGCCATCGTCGAAAACGTGTACGCCCACACCCGGGACGAAGCTCACGAGCTCTTCCAGATGCCGGTCTACATGAAACAGCTCATGGACGAAGGGCATCTCGGCAACAAGACCCCGGCCGAGGGCGGCTTCTACCGGCGCATGACCGACGCCAACGGAAAGCGGATGGTGTCGGTGCTCGACCCACGGCGGAGGAGCTACTCGGAGGGCGCCGCGCCGCCCCCGAACAAGCAAGCATTCGTCGAGGAAATGAAGGCACTGCACGCGGTCGGACGCTACCGCGACGCGATGCGGCTCTTGCTCACCGCGCCCGGCACCGAAGCCGAGCTCACGCGCCGGGTGATCGTCGGCTACGTGAGCTACGCCCTGAACCGGGTGGGTCCCGACGAGGTGGTGGACAGCCCGGCCGGCGTCGACTCGATCATGGGCCACGGCTTCAACTGGGCGCCGCCCAGCGTACTGGTGGATCTGTGGGGGAAGAGCGCGACTCTGAAGGCCATGGACGAGCTCGGCCTCAAGGCACCCCCCGTGCTCGCGCGTCTCGCCGACGGGCAACGCTTGTTCACCGGGCAGAGCGCCAGCATCGGGCGCTACTTCATCGGAAAGTGAGAGGACGAAGACATGGCGACCAAGAAAGCAAGCCGGCCGGTGTTCGTGCTCGGCGGATATCAGACCGACTTTTCGCGAAACTGGAACAAGGAAGCCAAACACATCGTCGCGATGATGCGTGAGACGGTGATCGGCGCGCTCGAAGAGACGCGCATCGAGCCCGCCGAAGTCGAGGTGGCCCACGTGGGCAACTTCGCCGCCGAGCTCTACTGTATGCAGGGTCATCTGGGCGCGTTCGTGCTCGAGGTCGATCCGGCGCTCTCCGGCGTGCCCACGGCCCGCCACGAAGCCGCATGTGCCTCGGGCTCCATCGCCGCACTGGCGGCGGCGGCCGAGATCGAGGCGGGGCGTTACGATCTGGCGCTGGTGCTCGGCGTCGAGCAGATGAAGACCGTCGACAGCAAGCGCGGCGGCGAGTTTCTGGGGACCGCGGCCTGGTTCGACCGCGAAGCGAAGGGAGTCGAGTTCCCGTTCCCGAAGCTCTTCGGCAAGCTGGGCGACGAATACGATCGGCGCTACGGGCTCAAGGACGAGCACCTAGCGGCGATTTCGGCGGTGAACTACGCCAACGCCAAGCGGAACCCGCTGGCCCAGACCCGCAACTGGTTCATGAGCTACGAGCACGCTTGCAGCACGGGCCCCTTCAACGCCCACGTCGGCGGGCGGGTGAAGATCAGCGACTGCTCCCAGGTCACCGACGGCGCGGCGGCGGTCTTCCTCGCCTCCGAGGAGTTCGCGAAGAAGTGGGCGGCGCGCGTGGGTGAGAAGCTGGAGGCCATTCCGCGCATTCTCGGCTGGGGACACCGCACCGCTCCCATCGAGTTCTCGGCGAAGGTCGCCGAGAGCCAGAACGACCCGTTCGTCTTGCCCCACACGCGGCGCGCCATCTTGGATGCGTTCGAGCGCGCGGGCCTCGCCGGCGTCGGTGCGATCCATGCCATCGAGACTCACGACTGCTTCACGACCAGTGAATACATGGCCATCGACCACTTCGGTCTCACGCCGCCCGGCAAGAGTTGGCAGGCGGTCGAAGAGGGCGTGATCGCCCTCGACGGCAAGTGCCCGATCAACCCGAGCGGCGGTTTGATCGGCGCCGGTCACCCCGTGGGAGCGACGGGCACCCGCCAGCTCCTCGACGCCTGGAAGCAAGTGACCGCGCGCGCGGGCGACTACCAGGTCCGAAACGCTCGACGCGTGGCGACCCTGAACATCGGCGGCTCGGGCACGACCAGCGTCGTGCACGTGGTCGGCTTCGCGAGCTGACGCAGGCCAGTCGCGGGGCGGTGAGCCGTACCGAAGGGCAGACCTTCAGTCGAAGCTCACGCCCAGCGAGAAGCGCCCGAAGAGGTCCGCTGGGAAGAGCGGGCCGTTCAGGTCGACGCTGTCCTGTGCGCCGCGGTCGATGGCGATGAGCAGCTGCTTGTCGCAGCCGCTGGTCTTGGCCTGGTTCACGCTCGTCGCGTTGTCGGGGAAGCAACGTTCCTGCCGGTTCAGGTGGAGGCCGAGGCCGATTCCGCCCGAGATCGTGAAGGCGCCCCAGCGCGAGTGGGAGCCGAACATGAAGAACGCCTCCCGCTCCGTCGTCTCGACGCTGTCGATGGGGCCCGCGTCGTCCTCGGTCTTGTACTCGTAGCCGTAGTTGGTGACGCCGACGCGGATCACGTAGCCGCGGAGCGGCTTGCCATCGAGCCAGAAGCCGAGGTCGACGGACGCGCCACTGACGGGACCGATGCCATTGGAGTGTTGGCTCAGGACGTCGGGGGCGCCGCCGAGGTTCAGCGTCGGCGGCTTGTCGTTGGCGACGACCACGGGCACGACCTCGACGGACATGAAGTCCAAAAGGCCCACCTCGAGCTCGAATCCCAAGCGACCTTCGAGCAGCCAGTTGAAGGGATCGACTCGCACCGACCAGGGTGGCATCTCGAAGCCGCTCTTCGCTGGCTTTTCGGGCGGCGGCGGCGGCGGAAGCTCGGAGTAGCCGAGCGGCGGTAGCGTTGGGTCGGCAGGCGGCGGCCCGGGCTCGGCGCTCGGCGCCGGCGCTGCCGGTTCGCTCTGCACTGGCGCTGGCGGGGTCGCGGGCGGCGGTTGAGGTTCGGGCGCAGGCGCGGGCGCCGGCTCGGGGGCGGGCGGCGGCGGAGGTTCTTCGCCTTGGGCACGGGCCAGCGACGCGGTGACGAGTAGCGCGAGCGCGGCCGGGGGAGGTCGATGTCGAGTCACGCCCTTCGGTTTTAGACCAACGCGCCCAAGTCGGCGAGTGGCTCGGCTCCCGTGGCGCGGAGCGTTGCCCTCAGAACTCGGCGTTTCCGGGGGTTCGCGGGTAGGGGATGGCGTCGCGGATGTTGGCGAGGCCACACACGTACACGACCAAGCGCTCGAGCCCGAGGCCGAACCCCGCGTGGGGCACCGTACCGTAGCGGCGCAGATCCCGGTACCACTGATAGGCGCTCGGATTCAGGCCGAAGGCAGCGATGCGCTTGTCGAGCACGTCGAGCCGCTCTTCGCGCTGCGAGCCCCCGATGATCTCGCCGATGCCGGGTGCCAGCACGTCCATCGCGGCCACGGTCTTCTCGTCGTCGTTGAGCCGCATGTAGAACGACTTGATCTGCTCCGGGTAGTTCATGACCACGACCGGAGTCTTGAAGTGCTCTTCGGTCAGGAAGCGCTCGTGCTCGGTCTGTAGATCCATGCCCCACGACACCGGGAACTGGAACTCCCTGCCGCTCGCGGCCAGGATCTTCACTGCTTCGCCGTAGTCGACCCGCGCGAAACTCGACTCGACGAAAGATTCGAGGCGCACGATGGCCGTCTTGTCCACGCGCTCGACGAAGAACTTCATGTCGTCTTCGCGCTCGCTGAGCACGGCGCGGAACACGTATTTGAGGAAGGCTTCGGCCAAGTCGGCGTCGGCGGCCAGATCCGCGAAAGCGATCTCGGGTTCCACCATCCAGAACTCCGCGAGGTGCCGCGCGGTGTTGGAGTTTTCCGCTCGAAATGTCGGCCCGAACGTGTAGACGCGGCTGAGGGCCAGACAGTAGGCCTCGACGGCGAGCTGGCCCGACACCGTGAGGAACGCCTCTTTCCCGAAGAAGTCCTGGCTGTAGTCGACCTTGCCCGCGGAGTTCCGCGGCAAGTTCTCCAGGTCGAGGGTCGAGACCCGGAACATCTGGCCTGCGCCTTCGCAATCGCTGGCGGTGATGATGGGGGTGTTCACCCAGACGAAGCCGTTGTCGTGGAAGAACCGGTGGATCGCGTGGGCGATGCTGTGCCGCACGCGCGTCACCGCGCCGAACGTGTTGGTGCGAGGCCGGAGGTGCGCCACCTCGCGCAGGAACTCCATGCTGTGGGCCTTGGGTTGGATCGGGTAGGTCTCGGGGTCGTCCACCAAACCCGTGACGCGCACCTCGCTGGCTTGGATTTCGAACGCTTGGCCTTTGCCGTGTGAGCCCACGAGCTTTCCGCTGCACACCACCGCCGCGCCCGGGCTCAGCGCGAGCACCTCGCTCGTGTAGTTCGCGAGCTTCGCGTCCGCGACGACCTGGATGGGCGCGAAACAAGAGCCGTCGCTCACGTGGATGAAGCTCAGGCCGGCCTTGCTGTCGCGCCGCGTCCGCACCCAACCCTGCACGGTGATGGTCGCGTCGCTGCCGGCGCCCCCGGACAGGGCCTGTTTCACCGTGAAGACCTGCATCGCCTGCTCCTCCGTCCTGTTTCGGCACCTACTTCGCAGATTGGATCGCCGCGCGCAACTGGCGAGGAGCTCGGGATGGTGGGCGGCGGCGGGGCGGGCTATCTTCGACCCACATGCGTTCCGTCTGGCTCGCGCTCTTGAGTTGCTCCCTCCTGGCTTGCGGATCCGAGGACGGTGAACCCGCGTCGGGGAGCGGTGGCGCCGGGAGCGGCCCGTGGCGAAGCGAAGCTGCGCTGCCCGAAGCTCTGAGCCACGCGAGTGCGTTGGAGCTCTCCGGAAAGGTGTGGCTCATCGGCGGGCGCGCACCCTCGGCCTCGAAGAAGGTCTGGATCTTCGATCCGACGACGGAAGCCTGGAGCTCGGGGCCCGAACTACCCGAGGCGCGATCGGACGCCGCCGTCGCAGCCATCGACGGCAGCGTGTACGTGGTCGGAGGCTATTCGGACGAAGGCACGACGCCGACCGACTCGACCTACGTGCTCGCGAGTGGTCAGTCGGTGTGGGAAAAGCAATCGTCGCTGATCCTCCCGCGGGCGGACGCCGTGGCCGCCGGCATCGACGGACTGCTCTACGTGATCGGTGGCGGCCAGGCCGCAGCATCGCTGCTGGGCGACACGGTAGTGTTCGATCCGAGCTCCAATTCCTGGGCGGCGAAGGCCAAGATCCCGCACCCGCGTACCAGCTTCGCGGGGTTCTTGCTCGGTGGGTGGCTCTACGCCATGGGCGGTGCCACCGAGAGCGGCGGCGTCACGAACCAAGTGGACGTGTACGAACCCAAAGGTGGGGCCTGGGGCACCGCGACCGAGTTCCCGCACCCGCGCCGAGGAGCGGGCGCCGCGGTGCTCGGCGCCACCGCCTTCGTCGCAGGCGGGGAAGGCGAGGCGAGCGTCGACACCTTCGACGGCAAGAGCTTCGGCAGTGCGCCGCCCCTCGCGACCCCGCGCACGGAGGCCGCGGTCGTTTCTGCCGCCGGACGACTGTACGTGATCGGAGGTGAGCTGGCCGGTGGCGGCGCTTCTTCCGTGGTCGAGTCCTACGCGCCCTGAGCGACGCGGGGCCGGCGCAGACTTCAACCCTCGACGACGCGCACGCGGTTCATGCGCACGGGCTGGACCGGTCGGTCGTTGCCGTCGGTGGGCGTGGTCTCGATCTTCTTCACCACGTCCATTCCCGAGACCACTCGACCGAAGACGGGGTGCTTGGAGGCGCCGGGGCTGAACCAGTCGAGGTACGAGTTGTGGACCGTGTTGACGAAGAACTGACAGCTGCCCGAGTTCGGCCGGCCGGTGTTCGCCATCGAAAGCGTGCCCGGCTCGTTGGAGAGCTTCGCATTGGCCGGGTGCTCGTCTTGGATGGGCCCGTTGGGTCCATCGCCGGTGCCGGCTCGCGCACTCTTCGGGTCGCGGCTGTGCGGGCAGCCGAATTGGAGCATGAAGCCCGAGATCACGCGGTGGAAGTGCAGCCCGTCGTAGAAGCCGCTCCGCGCGAGCTCGAGGAAATTGCCCGCGGTGATCGGCATCTTGTCGGTGAAGAGCTCCACCGTGATGTCACCCATGCTGGTTTCGAGGACGGCTTGGGGGTTCGCCATGCGCGCACGCTAGACGAGAACTCTGCGCATCGCCAGCCGCACGAAAACGGGCCCGAACCAACTCCCGAGCTGGCGTCCGGGGCCATGATGGTGCAAAGACGGGGGCTTCGGAGGCTGCCATGGACGAACACCTGGACGACGAGCTCGAGATCATGTCGGAGCAGGCGCGCCAGCGCGTCGACTTGGACGTCGAGGTGTTCGAGCAACCCCTGAGCGTCCTGTGCCGCCGGCCCGCCGTCACCGTGAACACGGACGCGCCCGTCGAGAAGGCGGTCGCCGTGATGCGTGAGCACGGTTTCGGAGCCGTGCTGGTGACCGACAAGGGCAAGCTCGCCGGGATCATCACCGAGCGGGACCTGATGATGAAGGTAGGCCTCGACGGCGATGCCTGGCGGAGCCGATCCGTGACTCAGTTGATGACCGCCAATCCGGACGCACTGCACGCCGACGACGCGGTGAAGTTCGTGATGAACCGCATGCACGTCGGCGGCTACCGACACGTGCCCGTCGTGAACGAGAAGGGGGAACCGCTCCACGTGATCTCCTTGCGTGACGTCGTGCGTTTCGTCCTCGATCAGTTCCCGAAACTCGTCACCAACATCCCGTCGCGACCGTCGCGTGGCGCTCCGCCTTGGGGCGGGTGATTCGTCTCAGCGGCCCGCGCGCAGCATGCGAAAGAGCAGCACTCCGCCGAAGGCGAGTGCAGCGAGACAGGTCCCGGCCGCCAGCACGCGGAGCGCCGCCGCGAACGTGTCGGCGTGGTTCAGCACGTGCCAGCCGGTGAGCAGGGCATCCCAATCGTGGATCGGGTCGTCGCTCATGCCCACGAGTGCGAGCTGACCTTTGTTGGCATCGCCCACGTAGGTCGCGAGCTCCCAGGTGGCGAACGCGAGCCAACTCGCCCCCACGACCGCGCCGAACCAGTCGCGTTGCCGGAATACGAAGTAGAGGGCGACGAGCGCGGGGATCAGAAGTTGAAAGACGCTGCCACCGAGCAGCATCAGGGTCCGGCCGAAGAAGCGGAAGAACAGGTGTCCGAGCTCGTGGAGGACCAGCGTGAGGCCGGCGAACCAAGAGCGATACATGGGGTCGACTGCGTGCCGGATGCCGGCGTACCCGAGGTAGAGGTAGAGCGGCAGCCGGCCCCAGGGCGAGCGCCCTTCGGCCCACTCCATGGCGTCGTCCCAGAGCGCCGCAACGTAATCTCGGAGCATCTAGGTCAACGACCCCGAGCGCCGACCGGCCTTCCGGCGCGACAGTCGCTTCGGACCTGCGATTCTTGGGGGGCCGCGGCGGCGTGAACGCTCATCTTGGAGAGCGGCAGCGTACACCGTTCGTTCCGCCAAGGAAGGCGTCGATGCCCCGTTCCGTAGCATGAGCTATAAGAACCATCGTGTCGCGCTGGGACCAACTGTTCAGCCGAATGCGCCAGATCGAGTCCGCGCAGCGCGAAGCCGATCGGCAGCGGCGCGAGGCCGACCGCGTCCGAAAAGAGCAGGACGAGTGGGCGGAGAGAGCGCTCGATGAGCTTTGGGCGGCGGCCGAAGCCGAAGTGAACGTGCGCGTGGAGTCGTTCTCCGAGTCCACGGGCAGCCGGGTCGAACCCATTCGTCACTCCAACGCCGAGCAGCTCGCCGGGCTTCCCGCGCTCCGGATCCTGGAGCTCCGGCTCGGGAGCTCGGCCGTCTACCTCTACTCCCATCACGCTCCGGGCTGCCACGTCCACGTACACGTCGCGCACTGGCCGGTGTCCGATCCCAACCATAGACGTCATCACCGCATGATCAGCCTGCCAGTGTGCACGCTGGATCGGGTCGGTGAGCGCGGCTGGCAGCTCCGCCGGGTCCAGAGCTCGGGGGACAAGCTCCTCAGCGTGGAAGATCTGGTCTATCGCGCGTTCGAGCTCTTGGTGTTCGGCCTCGAGCGCCCGAGCCATCCGTCGCTGCTGCCCCCGGCGCCGCCCGCCCCGCTCGGCAGCGGAGCGGGCCGTACCATCCGGCAATTCCCCGAACGCTGAGCGGCCGGGCTCCGCCGTGTGGGCGGAGGTAGCAGTCATTTCGCGTGGGCGAAGCGCGAAAACCTGGACGAAACAGAGCCGAAACTTGCGCTTGTCAGGCTCCCGTGCGGAGCGACGAGCGACATGAACGAAGTCAACGCGAGCGACACGGCCTGGCTTTTGGTCTCCACGGCCCTGGTACTGATGATGACACCCGGCCTGGCGCTGTTCTACGGCGGCATGGTGCGCGCGAAGAACGTGCTCTCCACCTTCATGCACAGTTTCTTCGCGATGGGGATCGTCACCGTGGTCTGGGTGGCGATTGGCTACTCGCTGGCGTTTGGGCACACTCGCGCGGGGCTCATCGGCGGCTTCGAGCACGCCTTTCTGAACGGTGTGGGACTCGAAGCTCGAGAGGGAACCACGATCCCGCATCTTCTCTTCATGGCGTATCAGATGATGTTCGCCATCATCACGCCTGCACTGATCTCTGGCGCGTTCGCCGAGCGCGTGAAGTTCTCCGCCTACGTGGCATTCACGCTGCTCTGGTCGCTCTTCATCTACGCGCCGCTTTGTCACTGGGTGTGGGGGCCCGGCGGCTGGCTGCTCTCCCGCGGCGCTCTGGACTTCGCCGGTGGCACGGTGGTGCACCTCTCGTCTGGCGTGTCGGCGCTGGTCTTCGCTTTGATGCTCGGCAAGCGCATCGGCTACCCGAAGCGCAAGGCGCCGCCCCACAACCTGACGCTGACGCTGCTCGGTGCCGGCTTGCTCTGGGTGGGTTGGTTCGGCTTCAACGCGGGCTCCGCCCTGGGCTCCGGCGGACTCGCGGCGCTCGCGTTGGTGAACACCCACGTGGCAGCGGGCGTGGGTGCCGTGGCGTGGGCTGGAGTCGAGTGGTTCCGACATGGCAAGCCCTCTTCGCTCGGCGTCGCGTCTGGGCTCGTGGCCGGACTCGTTGCCATTACGCCCGCCGCCGGCTTCGTGGGACCGGTGAGCGCGATGGCCATCGGGCTCATCGCGGGCGTGGCCTGCTACGGCGGCGTCTTGCTCAAGGGCAGGCTCGGCTACGATGACAGCCTGGACGTGTTCGGCGTGCACGGCATCGGTGGAATGCTCGGGGCCGTCCTGACCGGCGTGTTTGCTTCCAAGGTATGGAACGCGGCGGGGCAAGACGGACTGATCAAGGGCGGCAGCCACGTGTTCGTCGAGCAGCTCATCGGCGTCGCGGCGGCGGCGAGCTTCGCCGCGGCGGGCACTTTCGTGATCCTGAAGCTGCTCGACAAGACCATCGGCATTCGAGCTGCCAAAGAAGACGAACAAGAGGGTCTCGACGTCACGCTCCACGGCGAGGAGGCCTATACCCTCGCCGAAGGCCCAGGCGCGCGCGTCTTCCTCGAGGAGTCGCCGGTCGAGCCGGGCGCCCAAGGCGCCGATTCGCGGGAGCTCGCCGAGTCGCGCGCGTGAGCGCTGGGTTCGTGCTACGAGCCTCGGAATGAGGCTCCGCTGGCTCGCGATCTGCATTGGGTTCTCGGCTTGCGCTGGGTCCCCGGCTCCCGAACCGAAACCGGCGGTCGCGCAGGCCGTCGTGGTTCCGGACGCCAAAGAAGAGCACACGGAGACCGTCGCCGCGCCCGACCGGGACACGGGCGCCGGCGTCCTCGGCGACTGCGTGATCACGCTGCGGCGCGCCCAGGAGCTCCCTGCGGAGGGGCAGGAGCGCACGACCTACGACGCAGCGCTGGAGGCGGAGCAGAGCGGCGACTTCATGACCGCCCGCAAACGCTACTTCGAGCTGATCTCCCAGTTTCCGCGCTCGCGCCTGGTCCCTCTCGCGTACCTCGCGTTCGGCGAGCTCTTCGCGCGCGAGGCGGAGAGCGATCCGACCAAGCGCGAGCTGGCCGTCCAGTCCTACGCCGAGGTGCTCAAATACCCACCGCCCGAAAACGTGGTGCACGCCTACGCGTCGCTCCGCCACGGTGACATGCGGCGCGGTAGCGATGACACGCAAGCCTTGGCCAGCTACAAGCGCGCTCTCGCGACGCTGCAGGCTCACCGCGGCGCTTGCGCCGCCGAAGTGGAGCGGCGCGCGGAGGACGGGATGGTCGACGCTTATGTCGGAGTGGGAGCCCCCGATCGGGCGTTTCTGTTCTTCCGTGGTGCGACCAGTGAGGCACGTGCGCGTGACATGCTGCGTTCTTTGGCTCAGGCGCTGCGAAAGGCGGGGAAAACCGCGGACGCGTGTGCTGCGGGGAGGGGGGCGGGGGCGGACCCGGTCGGAGCGGAGATTTTGAAGGCCGGCTGTCCTTGAGCTTCGCGAGGGTGGGCGTGAGCCAGCGCGTGAACGCGAGCGCGCGGGCGTGAGCCTGCGCGTGAACGCGAGCGCGCGGGCGTGAGCTCGTGCGTGGGCGTGAGCTCGTGCGTGGGCGGGAGCTCGTGCGTGGGCGTGAGCTTGCGCGTGGGCGGGAGCTTAGGCGAGAGCTTGGGCGTGGGCACGCGACGCCGAAGCGTGCGCTCGGCCGGAGGCCGAGTACTGGATCCACACCTACAGTCTTGGCACGATCAGATCACGATCCGCCACTGAGACCCGAGTGAGAAGACCGGCCGGGACCGGCGCCGGCTGTTTCGAAGCGAGGAACAGTCGCGAGGCGCCGGCGGTCGTCCACGGAGTGAGGATCAACCATCCCGGGA
>Ga0268298_10001488_pt1 | contig 27541 bp, 27 predicted proteins | sample WWTPWeurt_MetaG_FD_194462 | JGI IMG/M metagenome (GOLD analysis project Ga0268298, IMG submission 194462) | Activated sludge microbial communities from WWTP in Nijmegen, Gelderland, Netherland - WWTP Weurt | ecosystem: Engineered > WWTP > Aerobic digester > Activated sludge | place... | reverse complement strand
AACAACCGCTCCGCGCTGAGGATATGGCGTGTCTCTCTGGCAGATTCGCATCTTCGCAAGCACATATCTTTGTTACGCAGGCTACTATTTCTGCCGCAAACCATTCTTCATAGCAAAGGCAGACATTGGCACCGCTCTGGCTCTTGGATCGCGTGAGCTCGGGATCATCGGGTCAGTTTATCTCATCGCCTATACCATAGGGCAATTCGCGTCTGCATGGTCCGGGGACAAGCTTGGTCCACGCAGATTGCTTCTGGGCGGCATTCTCATTTCCATTTCGTCTAACATCGCGTTTGGTGCTACGAATTCGTATGCGACATTCTTGATCTTCATGGCGTTAAACGGTCTTGCTCAATCGACTGGATGGTCCGGTGGAGTGGGTGCGATGGCTCCATGGTTTCATCGCAATGAAAGAGGAAGAGTGATGGCTCTGTGGGCTACGAACTTTCAGGCAGGTGGCGTGCTGGCCAATGCACTGGCTGCGTTTGCTCTGGCAAAATACGGCTACAAGTACAGCTTCCTGCTCGGAAGTTGCGTTCTTCTTTTTGTTTACTTTTTTTTCATTTTCAATCAGCGAAACACTCCCGAAGACGCGGGCCTTCCACCTGTATCCACTGAGGAAGAGGACGAACAGCCTGCGTTGCAGCGCACGAGCGACGGCTCTCTGGAGGCGCGCGGTCTGAGTCGCGGTCAGTGGACGAGCATCCTCTTGCTCGGTTGCGCGTATTTCTTTATCAAGTTCATCCGGTACACTCTGTGGTCATGGGCGCCGTATGTGCTTAGAAAGAATTACGATCAGGCTGGAGACATGGCGGGATACGTTTCGACTTTGTTCGATCTCTTTGGCATTGTTGGCGTACTGACTGCGGGGTATCTCTCTGACAAATTTTTTAATGGCAGGCGAGCTCTAGTGTCTCTGATTTTTCTTTCCGGAATGACACTGGCCACTCTGTGGCTTCGCATCGCCGGAGATCATAATCTCATAGTATTTGCGATTTCCATGGCACTGATAGGATTCATGTTGTATGGCCCGGATGCTCTTTTGACCGGGGCCGGTGCGATTGATCTGGGATCGATTCGTCACGCCACTCTTGCGGCTGGAATCATCAATGGAATGGGAGCCGTCGGGCCTGTGGTGCAGGATATTTTGATCGGAGACCTGTATGAAAGATTTGGCGGATCTCTCACGCCCATCTTCGCTTTGTTATTCGGTTCTGCACTGTGCAGCACTCTTGTACTGGCATACGTTGTGATTCGCAATCGGTCTCACATATCCGATGTGTGACGTCTTACTGCGAATGCAACGTTAGGCGCTCTTACCAGTAGATCGCCGCAATGGCAGCTCTCACAGGAGTTGTGCCAACGGTAGTGGTTCCCACGCTCGACAAAGATCCGCCGCTGCCAATCGCGTAGATTGAGAGTATGTTTGCTCCACCCACCACATAGGCAAAGCGGCCAGTCGTTTCGATGGTCATCCCGCTAACCCCATATCCTGCGTTGAATGCTGTTCCGTTGGTAACCCCTCCGTTCGCTGCCAGAGGAAGTACATAGATCGCATTGGAACCGCTGTGTAAGGTGTAGCATGCAAGCAGGGCGGGATGAGCAACCAGGTAGTTTACTGTGGTTGTGTTGGATCCGCTCGAAATCAATGCAGGCGTTGGAGAAGAAGCGCTGAGAGAATATGCTCGCACCAGACTGAATGCCAGGTCTGTTACATAAAGATAGTTGCCCGCTGTAGCGACAAAGTCAGTGCGACCGCCCGTGGTGTTGAACGCAATAGTGGAGCCAAGTGCGCCGGAGGATTGTATTGTGAATCCGTCGAGAGTCGCGCCTGGCTGGCTTCCCACGTAGAGGTATCGGCCAAGCGTGTCCACGACCGGGATAACGTTAGGCGAACTTGTGGCGCCAGTCGTGCCAACGGAAAGGGATCCGTTTGATTGAATTACATATTCAGTCACCACGCCAGCATTGTTGGTTGCAAACAGATAGCGGCCGAGTGGATCTACGGCCAGTTCGTAGGCATTCGCCAGAGCTATAGACTGAATGAGAGTCAGCCCGCCGGTCTGCGGGTTGATGGAATACGCCTGAATGGTTCCTCCCGTCGTAACGGCGACATAGAGGTATTTCCCGCCGGGGGAAGCCACAATGCCTCGTGGAATATTGAGACCTGTAACGGTGGCAGATGGAACGGCTGTGATCGCGCCGGTAAAATTATCTACAGAAAAGCCCTGAATGGTCCCGCTTGCCGTTCCAGTCGTAATGTAGAGGTATTGCTGGTTGATCTTAAAGGAAGCCAGCAAGCCCCAGCCGTTGCATGAGGGATCGAGCAGATTGCATTTCTCGTCTATCCGGCAATTTGCACACAATAGAACAAAGCCAAATGCAGCCACCAGGATGGTCCGGACCCGTGATTTGGTGCTGGTTTCCATACTTCGACCTTGGTGCCTGTTTCTGCTCAGTCAAGCCGATGAAATTTTTTTGCTAGACATATCTAACGCCATTAGATTTACTGGCTCCAATAACTAACGACATTAGATATGGCTGACGCCAATATTTAACATTGTTAGATTAAGACAGGAGGCTCAAAATGAGCATAATTCTCGGTTTCTTCTTCACTCACTGGGTGCTCTCTGCATTTGCACAGACATTCTATCTTCATCGCTACGCTTCTCACCAGATGTTCACTATGAGCAAGGGCTGGGAGCGCTTCTGGCACCTGTTCACCATGATTGCCCAGGGACCATCTTTCCTGAATCCACGCGGCTATGCCATTCTCCACAGAATGCATCATGCATACAGCGACACAGAGAAGGATCCACATAGCCCGATGCATGCTTCCAACGTGTTTACTCTCATGTGGAAAACAAAGCACACATATGACGATCATGCCTATTCTCGCGTGGAAACTCCAAAGCAATTTGATCTGCCCACTCCGTCCTGGCCTCTCATAGACAACCTCGGCCAGTCCTGGGTGTTTCGCATTGCTGCCGGTTCTCTCTATGCTTTCTTCTATATCGCGTTTGTTCCAGAAGGGCAGTGGGGATGGTACTTCCTTCTTCCTCTCCATTGGATCATGGGACCGATCCACGGCGCCATTGTAAACTGGGGCGGCCATAAGTATGGTTATGTGAACTTTCCAAAGACCAAAGACAACTCTCGCAACACTCTACCGATCGACTTCATCGTTCTTGGCGAATTGTTTCAGAACAATCACCACGGTAGAGGAACGTCGCCTAACTTTGCCTACCGCTGGTTTGAGATCGATCCTGCTTACCAGGTGTGTAGACTGCTGAGCTTCTTTGGAGTGATTCGCTTCAAGAAGGACGCTGTCGCCTCGGAAGCACCGGCTGGCGAAGCAGTCTTTTCGTCTTGATCGGATGGAACGGGCGGTGAGACTGACGACTGTGAAACGCAGGCCTCTCCGCCTTCCCCGCAGAGTTCGGGGATCGATCAGCCGCCGCGAAATACTCGAGGCGGCTGTTGCTGTTTTATCGGAGAAGGGAGTGGAAGGCCTCAGCATGCGTCACATCGCCCAGCACATGGGCTGCAGCGTTGCCAGTCCTTACGCATATTTTTCAAGCCAGGAAGAAATCATTCGGCACTTGATTACGGAAGGGGAGAAAAAGCTTACTCTCGATTTGAAGGCGGCCCAGGAATGTTCGCATGACGTGTATGTTCAACTCGATGCGATCGCTCACGCGTACTGGAATTTTTCTTCCGAAAACCGCGAACTTCACAAGCTCATGTTCAATATGGGCGGTGGCCGCCTTTACAGACAGGTTTTTCCCTCATTGCCCACAAGCTACCGCGTCTTTCTTGAGACCATCCGAGAAGGGATCATCAGCGGTGCCATTCCGTATCCACGAACCAGCTATCCGTCGATTGCTCGAACCATGTGGTCGTGGATGTACGGCCTGATTGTTCTTGAGATGAATGAAGTGTTGCGAAGGCGCAAGACCAGCGATCCAGTCAAAGAAGGAATCGCTCTTTTTCACCACCTTCTTCGCAGCGGCGCTAACTTTAGCGGTTGACTGATCTGCAATCCTGGTCTGCAATCAGTTCGTGGCTGATGCATTTGACTTCGATGTAATCGTAATTGGATCTGGATTTGGCGGCTCTGTGACTACGTGCCGACTTGCTGAAAAGGGATACCACGTTGCTTTGCTTGAGCGCGGGCGGAAATATGGAATGCACGAATTCCCGCGGCGCATGGACGAAATGAAGTCGAGACTGTTCTGGGATCCAGATGACGGATACTATGGTTTTATGGAGTTTCGTACCTATCCGGCCAGTGATGCGTTTTCAGTCTGTGCCAGCGGCCTCGGTGGCGGATCCTTGATCTATGCAAACGTGCTGATGGAAATGCCCGCTGCTTTTTTTGCTGGATGGCCTGGAGGAATCACTCGCGAAACACTCAATCCATTCTACGCCAGAGGGCTTGAGATGCTGGAGGCAGCTCCCTATCCATACGAAACAAACCCGTACTACAGGGATACTCCCAAGACAGAAGCTTTTCGCGCTGCGTCGGACGCAGTCAAAGACGATCCGGATGCAATCGAACCGCATCGCTTTCTTTTTCCAAATCTCGCCATTCGTTTTAAAGGGGACTTTCCGGGACACCAGACTCTCAATCAGCAGGGAGTGGTGCAGTCGAGTTGCATCAAATGCGGGGAGTGCGATGTGGGCTGCAACGTTCATGCGAAAAATACTCTGGACTTAAACTACATTGCCCGCGCGAGAAATCAGGCGCTGCTTGGACCGGACGGAAAAGCGGCAGAGGTTCGCACAGGTGCTCTCGTGAAAGAAATTTCTCCGCTCGAAAGTGGTGGGTATGCAGTCACCTATGTAAACCCTCTCAATCAGTCTGAGAAGACAACGATTCGCGCGCAAAACGTTGTTGTTTCTGCAGGCTGCGTTGGGACCAACGCGCTACTTCTGAAAATGAGAAAGTATAAGAAACTAAACCATCTTAGCCCGATGCTCGGAAAGAAATGGTGCGGCAATGGCGATCTAGAAGGAACGGTTCTATTTTCAGACAGAGAGCACCCTCTGAACAATGGTCCTGTGATCACTGCAGCCGTTCAGCACAGATTCAAAGATTACCCGGATGGATTCGGTCACGGGCTTGTATTGCAGGAAGCGGGAATTCCAAACTTCATCGCCTGGTTCATAGCAGGCAGATTGCCTTCTTTCGGGTTTTTCTACAAATTGTTTGTGGTTCCTTTCTCTGCGCTCTGGAATCTCATCCGCAGAATCTTCACGAAACGTGCGCGGAGTCAGATCAATCCAGGCAACTACATCGCATCTCTCATGGACCAGGATAGCTATTTACGAAAAACAATGGTTCTTCTGGGAATGGGTCGTGATCGTTCTGATGGGGAAGTGACGTTAAACGACGATGATGAACCAATCATTCGCTGGCGGATGGATCATAGCAGGCTTCACTACGATCGCGTCAGACGCGAAATGGAAAAAATGGCCCACGCCCTCGGGGGAAAATTTATGGAAAATCCAATCTCTTACATGGATAAGATCATTGCGGTTCATCCTCTGGGAGGATGCGTGATGGCAGACACGGCGGAAGGTGGAGTCGTGGATACGCGTGGAGAAGTGTTCGGGCATCCAGGTCTCTTTGTTGTCGATGCAAGTGTACTGCCCACTTCCGTTGGCCCCAATCCTTCCTTAACCATCACTGCTCTGGCAGAGTACTTCGCAAGCAAGTGGCCGAAGAAAGGGGCGTGATTTGCGACTGGCGCGAGCGGTTTTTGTATTGCCTCTGTTCCTGATGTTTGCCGCGTGTGCGCCTGCAGGAGAGGGAGTAAAACACGGCACTGTGTCGCTTTCGCCGTCTACCATTACATCTTTGCGAGGAACCTGGACTCTGTGTCTTTCGGATTCAGATTGCAGGGAGTTTCCCGTTCCTGGCGGTTGGATTCCCCATGGTCTTCGCATAACCAGTGCTACATACAAGCTCAATGTGAAGTCAACGCCGGGAATGAAGATCGGCCTCGTGATACCGCGAACGCTCGCTGCTTATGAGGTGTACTGGAACCATTCTCTTGCGGGCAAATCCGGGAAAATGGAGGATGCGGCCTCTTCCTATGAAGCGCTCACCAAACGGTTGTTCCTTTTTCCGGAATCTGCGGCCGGCGAGGATCTACTGGAAATCCGCGTGGCCGGAATTGGAGAAGTGGGCGGAGTGGTGCAGCCTGAGATTTATGCCGGGCCCGCGGGGCCTGTGTCAGATCTGTATTTCGCGCGACGGACTGTCTCTTCGATTCTTGCCGGTGTGTTTTTGTTTGCAGGCTTCAGTCACTTATTGTTCTACTTCAGTCGTCCAAAACAGTTCCCATATCTATACTATTCGATTGCCTGTCTTCTTTCCACCGTGGCCATGATTGCGGCGGAAGGGATCACGTATCTCATCACTCCGTCTGGCGTTTTCAATACGATCTCGCTTACAACAGTGCTTGCATTGATGCCGCCCGCTACCTTGCTCTTCGTAGAAGGATTCTTTGGACGTTCGCAGAGTGCCATCACTTATGTTGTGATCGCCGCGGGCCTTGCACTGTGCGCGGTTCTGTGGACCGGGCTGTTTTCTATTCAGGCTTTTGTGTTTGTGGTTCGTTACTTTCTGCCAGTTCTGATGGTCTTTATGCTCTCGTCCTATTTTTATATAGTTTATTTAGTAATTCGAGCTCTCATTTCCGGACAGAATGGGGCCGTGATTGTTCTTTCGAGTTTGCTTCTTTTTATTCTTGGTTTTTTGAATGACTTTGCTGTGAACAGAGGTTACTTTCGCAGCTTTTCTCTCTCGGGAGAAGGATATCTGTGCTTCATTACTGGCATGTCTATCGCGCTGGCCCGTCAGTTTGCGCTCTTCCAGCGGGAGCACGACCAACTCCACAGGCAACTGGAAAGTTCTGAGAACAATTATCGCAGTCTCGTAGAGGGATCGGGTCAAATGATCTTCGCCCTGGATCTGGAGATGCGCGTCACATCTGCCAATCAGGCATGCAGATCTCTTCTCGGGATGGATCCCCGCAAGCTCATTGGAAAGCCGTTCTCTCAGCTGGTTCACGCGTCCGGACATCTGGAAAGCTGGCTTGCGGGGATTTCAACTCTCATGGAGACTAGAAAGCCAGTTCGCTTTTCCGCAGTTCTTGCCACCAGTCTGGGTGAACCGCGTGCCATGGATTTGACTCTGGAATATGCGAATTCTGGCCTCGGGGATTTCATTCTGGGAAAAGCGTCTGGCCGCCATGCAGATGAAATCCAGGCAATGTGCGAAGAGGAAACTCAGTACTACGTAATGAGTAACTACATTGTCCTGGCAGAGCTACTTTCGCGCAGGCTAACTGCTGGCATAGAGAAGACGGCTGGTGCAGAAGCGGCACTCGCCGTGGAAATTGGTCTTCGTGAACTCCTGGTCAATGCAGTGGAGCACGGGAATCTGGAGATCAGCTTCGAAGAAAAGAGCGGGCTTCAGCGCGAAGGTAAATACTACGAAGCACTCAGGCAAAAGCAACTCGATCCCGTTCTGGGAGCGCGCAAGGTGCACATCCAATACGAGTTCAAAGGCAATGAGTTCAAAGCAGTGATTCGAGATGAAGGAAAAGGCTTTGATCATAGAAAGCAGGCGCAGATCAAAGTAGCCGAGCTTGGACAATTGCAGCATGGTCGGGGACTTCTTCTGGCAAGGGCCGAATTCGACAGCGTGACTTATAACGACGCGGGCAACGCGGTGACCGTTACGAAGAAGTTCGCTTCCGCTCCGGAATCAGGCTTGCATTGACAGCAGCGCGACTTTATTTACAACCGTCGTCAGATGAAGCGCCCGCGCATTCAACTTGCAATTTCTCTGCGAGCGCTCACGCTCATCCTTACAACAGCCTTCGCGGCCGTAACGCTGGTCATTGCGTACGGAAGTGCTCGAGTGATTACACGCAATCGTGTGAAAGAAGCGAATGTTTCACGGGCGGCTGAGCGTCTTAATTACCTTCACTTTGCCAGTGAAAGCTACCTTCGCCTCGGGCAAGAAAATCGTCTGATCCTTCTTCGCAGTGCTTTGCAAGAGTTGATGTCCAGCTTCGCGGGCTCGCCGGATCTAAATGTAGTTATGGTAACAGCTCCGGACGGAACCATCATCGCGTCGAGCCATCCCGAAGAAGCAGGTAGAACCTGGGAATCCACAAACTACGGAATCAACGCAAAGATCGCGGAGGGCGTGATTCGAAACCGTCTCGCTCGAGTCATCGTGGATGAAGATCGATCTGTGGTAGAAGGGTACACATTCATGTGCGATCGTACCGCTGTTTCGCATCCGGAGCCAGGTACTTGCGGTTTCCTGTTTTATCAGTTGAACCTTGCCTATCACATGGAAGCTGCTGGATCAGATCTGGTGGCACAAACTGTCATTACTGGAGCGGGACTGCTGGGTGGATCGGGTGTGCTCTGGTGGATGCTTACTTATCTCATTACGCGGCGTGCAGAAAGAATTGGAAGAGGGCTGCGGAGCTTCGCAGAAGGGCAGAGAAATCACAGGATCGATCTGGGTGGCCAGGATGAGATCGCGCGCCTGGCGCAATCCGTGGATCGACTGTTTGACCGGGTGGAGTCAGATGAAGCAAAGATTCATGACCGCGAAGAAAGACTCATGCAAATCAATGAGCAATTGAAGAAAGCAAATGGACTGCTCGCGGAAGCCGCGGTGACGGATTCTCTCACAGGCCTCTTCAATCGCAGATACTTTGACGCACGCATTGAAGAAGAGATTCGTCGTGCGCAGAGGCAGGGGCTGGCGGTGTCTTTGATCATGTGCGACGTGGATCATTTCAAGCCATACAATGATCACTATGGTCACCAGGCCGGAGATCAATGCTTGCAAAAGGTGGCCAGCGAGATCCACACGTGCTTTCGCCGTGGTGGAGAATTCTCCGCCAGATATGGCGGAGAAGAATTCGTCATTATTCTTCCTGGATTGGACCTGGATCAGGCCTGGACTCGTGCGGAAGATCTAAGAACTATCGTGGAGAAAAAAAGAATTCCACACGATGCATCGCCTACGGCTCCTTATGTGACTCTCAGTCTGGGAGTTGCCTGTCACCATCCAAATGATGCAGGCGAACCCCAGATTTCTGCGATTAAGCTTTTGCGCCGGGCAGATGAAACTCTCTATCGCGCCAAAGAGTCAGGTAGAAATCGTACGGAGCGCGAAGTAGCGAGCAACTAACCTTTGTTCTACGAAACGTGATGCGGCCAGTTGCCAACGAGGATCGTCGAGATCCAGTACACAATCTTGATGACTTTGTCTTTCATGCGAACTCCCGTGTGATTAGTCGAATACGGGTCTTCTTCTTTCTTTGAACGCCGTCATCATTTCACGGAGCGCGGCTGTGTCCAGGAATGCTGCATTGTATGTGGTCACGTAATCCATTCCTTCCAGTGTGGATTTGCCATTCTGGAAATTCAGGTTCTGTTTTACTCCACGGAGAATGATAGATGGATTGGATGCTATTTCTCGCGCCAGGTCTCTGGCTGCCGTCATCATTTTGTCCTGGCTTTCATACACTTCGGAAAACAATCCCATTGCTTTGCATTCTTCTCCGCTGAAATCACGTCCTGTAAAAGCCATCAAACGCGTGTGACCGTCTCCTACAATGAATGGGAGACGATTGAGGCTACCCATATCCGCTACGATGGCCACTTTTGTTTCGCGCAATGAAACAGAAGCGTCTTTCGAGGCGAGTCTTACGTCGCATGCGCAAATGAGATCGAGTCCGCCGCCAATGCAATGTTTGTGCACGCAACCAATGTATACCTGCGGGCTGCTCATCATTCTACGAAATCCGGACTGCATCACTCCAATCAATTCTGCCAGTTTTTCGCGCTCTTCTCCAGTGGCACCGTGAAGCGTTTCTTTGAATTGCTCAAAGAATTCTTCGAGGTCCAGTCCAGTTGTGAATGATTTTCCCGCGCCGGCCACAAGAACCACGCGCACTTTTTTCAGAGTGCTCAGGTAATCCACTGCCTTTGGCAGATCGCGCCAGAAGGGCCAGCTCATTGCATTTCGCTTTTCAGGGCGATTTAAATAGAGGCAGGCATACCCTTCATCTTCGTGCAGTTCGATCTCAAAAAATGGAAATTGCATGGATTGACCTGAATCAGCAGGCTTCCGGGTCAACAGAAAGAAATTGACCTGCTTCCGGCACAGCACAGATTGAAGCCATGGGTGCCGGCGAGAATCTCATGCAAATGAGCGACTTTGAACTCGCAAGCGAGCTGCGAAGTCTTTCTATGCGCGCGTCCGAATCGGAACAGGAAGCGCAGGAAACTCTGGAGCAACTCGTGCGCGCCTGCGACGCAAAAGCATGGGAGAGTCATCCGCGTTTTTGTTCGAGCGTGACAAGCGCTCTCATCCAGGCAGGCACTCATCGATCCATGCTGTTTATCATGCGTTTTTTACGCGACATCCCGTCCACGGTTACGTTTGGCGCAATGGAAATGATGGCGGGTCAGCTCACCATCTATGGCGCGAGTCTTCTTCCCACTCTGCGAAGTCTGGCTGAATCGTCAGAGGAGGCGTCACGCGCGGTTGGAATTCAGACACTGTGCAATATGTACTTTGAGCATAAGCTTCCTCATCCAGACGAAGAGTTTCTTTATTCTCAGATCAAAGACTTCAAGGATGATCGTTTTGCAACCGGGCACCTGGCAGAGCTGGTGAGAGATGACATTCAGTCGCGAAAAGGCGAAGACAGCGAGAGGCTGCTCAAAGACATCATTGGCTTATGATCGCCGTTCGGGCCGCCCCTGAGATGCAGGGGCCCCCAACGAATGACGCTTAACGGTAAATTTCACCCGTCATATCAAAGAAGACGGGCGTAATAAAGAAAGTAAATGGTGGCAGATACCAGATTCCAGTTTCACGCGTGGCACTGATGACCCTTACGCGGCTTGCTCCGCGCTTGCGCGCATCTTTTGTAAAACTATCGAGTGCTGAATCGAGGCTTGCTCTATAGACCGGGATAAGACCAAATAGAAGGTGCACGCCTATGACGGTTGTCTTCTGCATGATCCCGGATGGACCGTCTACTGGAACCATGCCGTTGTATTTTGTAGTGTCTTCTGTGAAGGCAAGCTGGGAGCTTCTGCAGCTCTGCGAAGCGAAGCAGGCCACGATTACCAGGGAGATCCAGGCGATTTTTTTCATGGAGCGGACACTGGAGTGTGCCGGTCTTTCTGCAATTGAAAATTCCAGATCAATTCCGAATGAATTCTAGAACGTCGGATGGTACCTTTGCCACGAAATCCGGCGAAGGTTCGGGAGCAGAGGAGATATAACCCCAGGAAGCCCAGATGCTTTTTGCGCCGAAGTTGCGCGCCGCCTGCATGTCTGCCGCCGTGTCTCCGGTCATCCACCTTGCACCTGTTTCACCCAGTCTGTCCGCCATGGTTTGCATGGGAATCGGGGATGGTTTGCTTTCGGGGAAGGAATCTCCTCCAATGATGCCTGAAACGGTTTCCAGGACCTGCAGTCTTTTCAAGAGTTCCCTTGAGATTCTCTCCGGCTTGTTTGTATAGACCACGAGTCTTCCAATAGACGCTACGCCCTGCAACATAGACGAGATTCCGTCATAGAGTCTGGTGTGATCTACAACGTGCGACAGATAATCCTCTTCGTAAAGGGCCCGCACTTTTTTGAGGTCCGTTTGATTCTCGATGATTTCCGGGAAGGCAGCCTCAGTAAGGGCATCCATCCCGCGGTTTACCAGGGAGCGAGCCACTTCGAGCGAGAGTGCGGGCAGTGATTTTGTTTCGCGCACTCGATTGATAGACAGAGCCATATCCTGTCTCGAGTCTTCGAGTGTGCCGTCCAGGTCAAAGAATGCGATCAACTTCGTGCTTGCAGGTCTTCTACGCTGCCTTTTCCGTCTCCGTGTTCGGTTACTACCCTTTCACCTGAGATCGATGCTTTGTAGGCTGTGAAGGGACGATCGTTGTGCGTGCGCACTTCGTGCGGGACTCCAGCTGGAATGAAGAGGATGTCGCCCGCTTCCAGTGTTACGGGCCCATCGTCAAAATGAAATGTTGTGACGCCTTCCACTGCGCCCCGGATTTCATCGTAGTCGTGTGAATGGCGGCTTCGCTCAAACCACGGCGGAATGGTCTGAAGATCGTAAACACGATATCCTAGACCGGCCATTTCCTTTTTCACCGATTCTTCATCCGGTGTTTCCTTATGTGGCCATTTTACTACTCTGACTCCGGGGGGCATTGGGAAACCTCAAAAATCGTATGCTTGTACTGTCTTGCGCTTGTTGTCTTTCGTGCGCTTTACTGCGTCCTCAATGAGACGGTGGACTTTGCGATTCAGTTCATCGAGCGCATCTCCAGCAACCATGCAGTCATGGTTCTTGATGATGAGCTTTGCCTTGCTCGCAACGACCAGGCTTTCCATTGAAGTTTCCTCTTTGTTTTCCATACCGAGAGATTTCTCCTTTCGGCAAGACTGAACCGTCTTTTCGACGCATCAATTCAAAATCCCACCCCTCCTGGAATTCCGTTTCACAGGGAAGGGGGTCCGGAGGACTCTGGTGCCATGCGAGTTGTCGTTACTGGCGGGGCAGGCTACATTGGCTCCCACACCGTTCTGGCCCTTCTAGAGGCCGGTCATGATGTAGTCGTAGTGGATGACCTGTCCACAGGTCACAAAATCAACCTGCCGGATGGAGTGAAATTCGTTCCAGGCAGATTTCAGGACGACTCAGTGATCCAGGCAGCCCTTTCTGAATCGCCTGACGCGCTGTTCCATTTTGCGGCTTTGAAAGCAGCCGGGGAATCCATGGAAGAGCCTGAAAAATATGCAGCAGCCAACATTCGGGGAAGCCTTGGATTGATAGAGAGATGTGCGGCGTCCGGCGTACGCAATTTTGTATTCAGTTCCAGTGCGGCCGTTTACGGGGAGCCGCAGTACTTGCCCATCGATGAAAACCATCCCACCGTTCCAATCAATTACTATGGCTTTACAAAGAAATCAGTGGAGGAGAATCTCTCGTGGTTCTCGAGGCTTCGCGGAATGCGATTTGCCGCTCTCCGGTACTTCAACGCAGCAGGCTATGATCGCTCGGGGCGGATTCGAGGCATAGAAAGACGCACTCAGAATCTGCTTCCACTCGTGATGGAGGTGGCAGCAGGCATTCGTCCACAGATTTCTGTTTTTGGGACGGATTATGATACGCGCGATGGAACCTGCATTCGCGACTACGTTCACGTAGAAGATCTAGCTTCTGCGCATGTTCTTGCTCTCGAATACACGGCGCGCGAAAGGAAAGACGTGATTGTCAATCTGGGTTCAGAGCTCGGCATGACTGTGTTCGAAATGATTCGCATCGCAGAAGAAGTGAGCGGAAAAAAAATCAAGTTCGAAACTGCAGCTCGTCGTGCGGGAGATCCACCTTCTCTGGTTGCATCTTCCACTCTTGGAAAGAACTTACTGGGCTGGAGTGCGCGTTATTCGGATGCTCGAACCATCATAGAAAGCATGTGGAATCTGTACAGGGATCTGAAATGAGTCCTGTGCGATTTTCCGGGCTACTCTCTTTTATTGCGGTTTTGCTTTTCGCCGCTTGCGGTCCTTCGAGTCGAATTCAGGAAGGGGACGTACTTCTCGCCCAGAACAAATTTGATGCCGCTCTTCTTTCCTATCAGCGCGCTTACCTCGGGAGCCCGGATCATCCTCTGGCCAAAGTGGCGCTCGGCAGAATGCTTACATTGCGCCGCGTTTCCTTCTACGCTGGAATGGATTTGATGAAGGCAGCATACGATCAGAAACCCACAGCCTCTCTTCGCCGCGAGCTGGTTCTGCTTCATACAGAAGCGGGAGATATAGAGAGAGCGGAAGCCATTCTGCATCCGGATCACATGGCTCTGGATGAATATATGACTGAATCTGCGGGAATTGAAAGAGCATTTGTAACGTGCATTCGCAAACAGAACGAAGAAGGATTCTATCCATTGTCCAATCGTGCTTCCGACATCGAGCAAACAAAGGAAGGATTTCAAATACGCTGCTTGCTTTCGCCGGGTTGGAGAAGAAGCAAGCTCGAAGACGCCAAAAAGATTTTTGCAACTCTCAAATCGCCCAGATTGCAGTGCGAACTGATTGTTCTTTTTCCTGAGCTATCAGATAAGAAAGCGGATCAATGCAGAAAGGAATTTCCTGGAGTGATCTCCGTTCATCGTGAGAACATTCGAGGGATAGAAAGCCAGAAAGGTAGAACTGCGAATTTGTTTGAGGACGATTTGTTCATTCCAGGAGATCCACCGCCTCAGCCAAAGGAAGAAGATGCCGGTCCTTTTGTAACCGCTCCGCCTGCGTCTCCTGGCACCACTCCGGCACCCGCTGTCACTCCTTGATTTGGATGCCAGGATCTTCGGCTGTCCTGATTAGAGGCTGGTGAATCCTGCGTTTTTGAATCCGTAAAAAAGGAACAATCCCAGGAGCAGACCCTGCATCACTTTGTCGATCAGCACCGCCCTCTGGAAGGAAGCCGGTAGCTCAAGCTTCATCATTGCTTTGCGCGTGGATAGTAGACTGAACGGAAGCCACAGTGCGATGAGAGCGCCGGCACCGGCCAGGCCCATGAGCGCCTGAGTTCTATCTGCTCTTCCGGAAGAAACGTACAGGATGATGCACAAAACTGCGATGATCCCGCCAAACTGCCACATCCTCTGAGTCATGAATTCAGTGCTCCAGGTCTGTATCTGGGCCTGGGTGAGCTTTCGCATTTCGCGGTGAAGGGTTGCTTTCGCAATGGTAGCACATCCTACAGCTGCGAGCATGGGGGCCCAAACGATCCAATCTGGCATAAGAGCAGGAATTTTAAGGCGATTCTGCTGGCAATCTGGATCAGTTGACACGGTCGTTCTCACGGCAAATTTGACCTCGTGAGAAAGCGCGCCATTCTGGTCCTGGAAAACGGTTCTACATTCAGGGGCTTTTCATTCGGAGCAGAATCAGAGGCCCTTGGCGAAGTATGCTTCAATACATCTCTTACCGGCTACCAGGAGATTTTAACAGATCCTTCCTATAAAAAACAGATCGTAACTTTGACTTATCCCATGATCGGGAACTACGGTGTGGAACCTCTGGCAGAACAGTCTGCTCGCATCCAGGCAAGCGGACTGATTGTAAAAGAATACGTCCGCATTCCTAGCAACTTCGCAAGCAAAAGCAGTCTGTCCGATTACATGAAAGAGCAGAACATTCCTGGCCTGGAAGGAATTGATACTCGCCGTCTGGTGCTGATGCTTCGCAATGAAGGCGCCATGCGCGGGGGAATTTTCCCGGATCAGACGGATACGTCTTCTCTTGTCGCGAAGGTGAAGTCTATTCCTGAAATGACAGGGCTTGATCTGGCACGCGAAGTGACCACTGCGAAATCATACAAATTCGGAGATCATAAATCGGGCAAACTCAGCATCGCCGTGCTTGATTTTGGAGTGAAGACAGGGATCCTCAGGCTTCTGGATCAAAATGGATTCAATGTAACCGTATTTCCCGCATCTACCCGTTATGCGGAATTGAAAGATCAGAATTTTGACTGCTATTTTCTTTCCAATGGTCCCGGTGATCCTGAACCACTCGACTACGCGATTGACACTGCTCGCAAAATCATTGAAGATGGAAAGCCTGTCTTCGGAATTTGTCTCGGGCATCAGGTGCTTGGTCTTGCTTCCGGCAGAAAAACATATAAGCTGAAGTTTGGTCATCGCGGTGGAAATCAGCCAGTCAAAAACCTGGAAAGTGGCCGAGTAGAAATTACGGCGCAAAACCACGGCTTCGCTGTGGAAGAGGACAAAGGTACAAGTCCGCTTGCACTTTCGCGCGTAAATCTGAATGATCAGACTGTGGAAGGATTCGGGGATCCTGCAAGGAAGATACTGAGCATTCAGTATCATCCGGAAGCGTGCCCCGGCCCGCATGATGCGGAGTATTTATTCGCAAAATTTTATGAAATGGTGAAAGGAAAGTGAAGAAGATCGCCTTTCTTTTGATTTGCCTTCTGGCGGCCTGCCACACCGGAGACAAGAAAGATCCGGCAAAAACGGAACCTTCTCAACCTGCAAAACCTGAAACTGCAAAGCCACCGGGCCAGCCTGCAATAGCAGTGAAGCCGGGCACCAGGCCTGGAGAAGTTCTCAACCGTATTCGCTTCATCGTGGGAGAAGAAGCCATCACAGACATGGACATTGAGGCCATGCGAAAGAACCTGCTGCGCATGGGTAAGCCTGTGCGCAATCTCCAGGAAGATGCCGTCAAAGAATTGATCCGGCGTGCTCTCGTTGAAAACGAAGCGAAGGCAGAATCGATCATCGTATCAGAACAGCGCGTAGAAAATGAAGTAACTCGCGCAAAAGAAAACGCAGGTGTGCGCGATGACGCCCGCTTTCGTCAGGGAATTGAAGCGGAAACAGGAATGCCGTACTCTCTCTGGCTTGAAAACCTTAGATATGATCTGATCAAACAGCAACTCATTCAAATTAAAATATCAGTGCCTCCTCCCACGCAAGAAGAGCTGCGTCGTTTTTACGGACAGAATGCGGCCAGGTCCGGTCAGGAAGTGCGTTACCGCGAAATTGTACTGCAACCACAGAATCAATCTATTGAAGAAGAAGCTCGCATTTCCAATCTCGCAAGACAGATTGTTCAGCGCAGTGGTGGCAACGCAACTGTGTTTGGAGAACTGGCCCGCACAACGCCGGATAACGTATCGCCTCTGAAGATGTATTCTGGCATGCAGGATTATATTTCGCTCACAGAAGTCGCGAACTTTGATCGCATCAGCGCAGGTGTTTTGTCCACACTCGGGCCCGGTCAAACGTCGATTCCGTTTCGCGATGCGCGCGGCCGCTATGTTGTTTTCCTGATGGAAGGCAGACGCCCCGTTTCTTTTGAGAAAATTGAAGATCGAATCCGTCAGAAACTGTTTTTCGATAAAGCAGAACAGGCCTTCGAAGAATGGATTGAAAAGAAGCGCAAAGAAACTGCGATCACGGCGATTGACTGAAGATGCCCGGGAAAATTCGCGCAGTCGTTATATATGCTCCCTCTCCCGACCGGGAAATGGCGGATGCAACTCTCGCAAAAATAAAGGAATGGATGCCAGGTTGCAACATCTATGGCAACTTCGACGGAACCATTCAGGTAACAGGAAGCAGTCCTTTTGAAATGGCAAAGGCCGCCTATTCTGAACTGGCGCGCACAACTCCGGTGAGCCCGGACGATAGCCTCGCTCTCTTTACGGGTCTGTGTCCTTTTCTCGACAAAGGCATTGCGGACGATCTGGCCAAAGTGCACACTCAGTTTTACGCGCACTATTCGTATTGCGAAAACAGTCCTTATGGATTTTTGCCGGATCTGGTTTCATCTGAGTTTCTGGCAGAGGCAGAGCCCGGCGCTACGGATCTGCGCGATTTTGTTTTTAAGAACATAGAAAAATACGATGCAGAAATTCTATACCGCCGGCCGGATGTTCGTCAGTTTCGTCTGGATTTTTCGTGCGGAAGCCCCAGGTCCCTCGATCTTTCGCGTCGCCTGCGAGCCATTGACCCGGATGTAACATACGAAAGGATCGAGAAGGTGATCCAGGATCATCCTGAAATCATTCGTTCATTTCCATCATATTTTGAGATTGATCTGACCAGCCTGAGCAAGGTTCATCCCATCCTTTACCCCGAAATCTCAGGTACTGATTCTTTGCCTCTGGCTCTGGCGATTAAGCTCAATGCAGAGATTGCAGCTCATGGCTGGAAAAAGGACGCAACTGTGTCTCTTGCGGGTCGCGGCGAGCCCATGCTCCATCCTGATTTTTTGGAAATCCTGAAGTTGTTTTTGGCCAATGAAAGTGTCAGCACAGTCTTTGTGGAAACGTACGGTCATTCCATTGATGAAAAGCAGATAACGTTATGGAATTCGCTGCCCGGAGCGGAAAAACTATCTGTCATACTGCGCCTTTCCACTCTGAAAAAAGATCGATACAGGTTTCTCTATGGAGAAGATTTGTTCGAGCCTGCGATGGCTGCTGTGGTTCATCTTGAAAAAGCGGCCAATCGCAAATTCGCAGCCTATGTGGAAATGCTTAAGATCAAGGAAGTGGAAGATGAGATCACTCCTTTCTTTGATCGCTTTGAAAACTCGACCGTTCGCGTAATCTTAAATAAATACAACCGTTACATAGATCTTTTGCCGGAGCGCAGAGTCACGGATCTCACTCCTCTGGACAGAAGTTTCTGCTGGCACATCGCGCGTGATTTCTACTTAAAGCCGGACGGAACTGTGCCTCTGTGCAAACAGGACATTGTTGGCCGCGCTGCAACCCATGATTTTGCAAAGAAAACGATTCTTGAAATCTTATCTGCCACGGCCAGGGCACATTCGCATTCTGTAAGAGGCGAGCACGATTCTGTAGGAATGCCCTGCCTGAACTGTGACGAGTGGTACACGTTCAACGGATGAAGTGCGCAGTCCTCATCCAGGCAAGAAGCGCATCCGTCAGGCTTCCCGGAAAAATATACGAGCCCGTGCCAGAATCCGGTTCACCATCTATTCTGGATCATGTGGTGCGCCGTATGCAACTTGCAAACGTGGGCCCGGTGGTGGTGCTCATTCCAGAAGATGATACGCTTCTGGCTGACTATCTAAGCGTGCGGCGGATTGAGTTTCTTCGGGGCCCGCATGAGGACGTTCGCGCCCGATATCGCCATGCGGCGCGAGCCATGAATCTGGATTTAGTTGTGCGCGCCACCGCAGACAATCCGGCTCTCGATCCGGTCTGTGCGGCGCGTTCCGTTCAGGAAATTCAGAGTCGCAATCTGGATCTTTTTTCTTTTTCTGCCATGCCTCTGGGCACAGGAGTGGAAGTCTTCACGGCTGCCGCCCTCTTGTCTGATTCTCTGGAAGGACCCGAGTACAGTGAACATGTATCTTTGCACATCAAGCATGCCCCAGACCGGTTTCGCGTGGAGCACTCGCCATGGAGAGAGGGGCTGCCTCCGGAACTTCCCCGCCTAACCGTGGATACACGAGAGGATCTGGAAGTGGTTCGATCCGTGTTTCGCAAGCTGGGTGTGGACTTTACTCTCGATCAACTCATGGAACTATTTGCATCCAATCCCGAACTATTCGCGGGCAATCGTCATGTGGTTCAGAAGACATTTCTGCCGCCTGGAGCATCGTCTTGATCTTGATACTGGCAGGTGCGGGCGCCCGATTTGGGACGGGCCACGTAGAGAGAATGCGAATTCTTAAAGGTCTTCTCGAAGCCCGCGGTCATTCTGTGTCTCTTCGCCTCACAGATGAGCCAGAAGCGGAGCGTGGCAGACATGGAGATTCGCTCATTGTTTTTGACGCGCGCGATTCTGCCTGCGATGTGGGGGAACGCGTCATCGCAGTGGACAATCGTTCCTCTATTCGCGCAGGCAACACGAGCATTGTGTTTCATGACACTCTGCCTCATCCTGAGGTGGCTATGGACGTTGCGCTCAATCAGTGTTTGATGGATCCTGCACTTCTGACGCTGGAAAGACGGACGGAAGACAAAGCCAGCATTCTCGTATACAGTGGCCAGGAAGCGCCGCCGGAACTTGCAGTGGAAGGGAAGGTTTTTCAAGTGGGACGCGATAGAATGCTCGGTGCTATAGGAGCTAACAGGCTGGATCGCACTGCGTTTCTAGAGCGATTGGCTGCTTCGCGAGTACTTGTATCTTACTTTGGAATGACTGTTCTCGAGGCTATGTTTCTTGGAATTCCCACAGTTACGTATTCAATTGGAAGCACTGTGCATGATACGTTATCTGCTCTTCTCGAAAAAGAAACAAACGTCCGCTTCTATCGAAAGAGCCAGAAAGCGGGTCAGGAAATTTTTGATCTAACATATACGAAGCGTCCATCGGGGCAAGGATTCCAGATTTTGATTGATTTGATAGAGAGGTATTTATGAGCTTTTTTCAACCGCGTAACATCTGGCTTGTGATTATGGTGGCGGCCATTGGTGTGTCGATGTATGTTCGGGAGGAGTCTAAAACCCCGGACATTGAAGTTCTCAAAACAAAACAGATCAGTATGATGGTCAAGATGCTTGCATCTCAGGCTCTTGTTGTGGCTAAAGTGCCCGGGCCATTGACGGACGGAGTCAAGAAACAAATCAAAGACCAGTTAGGCGACATTGAGACCAAACTGCCAGAAAGAGAAATTTTTCCGGTGCAAAAGTTCATCATTCTTTCTGAAATAGGAGAGAGCGTGTCGCTGCCGGATATGGGAAACAAAGCACTCATCGCTGATTTGAAATTGATTTACGTGGATCGCACTCCTGCGGCAGACAATTCGCCTTTATTTGCCATTGCTGGCGGGGATCTTGCTCGTTTGAAATCTTTGTCTTTGAATAAACCAAAAGAAGCGGAAGCGCTGCGCGCGGGCCTGGAGGCGCGCGCGAGTTTCATGGAAATGGTGCTGGGTGGAAGCGCATTTTTTGGGCTGGGCGTATTCTTTGCGGGTCTGGCCGTCACCTACTGGTTCTTTAGAAAAATCCCCCCCGCTGTGTTTTTTGAATCCCTCGGACTCATCGATCCTGAAAGGCAACGTCTCCTTCTGGAATCAGCTGTATTGTATGTTTTTCTTGTTTTCCCGGTGGGAGCGGCTTTTGGCAAGCAGGTAGCGCATTTGTTCCCGAACGCGACGTTATTTGCTCTTGTTCATCTCACGATTGCTTTCTTTGCTTCTTGCGGATACTACGCACTCAATGCGGGCCCAGGGTCTCTGCGTATGCTCGCGGTCGGGCAGGTCACCGATCCAATGAAAGAAGTGGCCGTGGGAGTCATGGGGTTTGCTGCCATTTTTCCTCCTGCATTGCTTGCTCTTCTTCTGACCATGGGATCTGCGGCCCAGGATTCCGTGCGAATCGCTCATCCGATTTCTTTTGAAATCCAGAAGAATCCGGTTCTTGTTTTTATTCTTGCGGCAGTCCTTGTTCCGATCTTCGAAGAAGTGATCTTTCGCTGTTTTCTCTACGGGTTCTTCAGACGAGAGCAGCGCATTCGCTATGCTGCATTTTTTTCAGGGAGCATTTTTGCGATTCTTCATCCTCAGGGTGCCATCGCACTGCCATACCTGACGATTCTGGGTATGGGACTGGCAGTACTGCGAGAGTATCGGCCTTCTCCTCTCGCATCCATGACTGCACACGCATGCGTCAATGGCACGGCTGTAATACTGGGATACGCTTTCACGGCTCTCTAGAAGATTTTGCCCCAGGAATCCCATTCAGTCTGCACCGCGTCTCCTACGCGGAGAGTCTTCCCGGTTTCTGACGAATGGATTCTCGTATTCAAACACAATCGATAGTAGTGCGAAAAATGATCCGGGTTTGAAGTGGCCGGTAAGTGTTTCTTTCTGGCGTCACTGAGAGTTTTTGAGAAACCCTGAATGACTTCTCCCGTAGATGGATGTCGTGACGGCACGGCACACCGGGCGCACGGATTGCTTCCGACCACGGTTACATCTCCTGCGAAAAAAGTGGCACCTCCGTAGAGCTGATCTTCGTAGAAAGAGTCTGCGCCTCCGAAAAGAACATTGGGTCTAAAGCGGCGGATCGCTTCTTCGAATTTGAATCCCTGACCGCTTGCAGCAAACCATTCGCATACCCGCTGCAAAGTGGCAGAAGCAACAAACGTGGGACCAGAGGCCTCTAGATCGTCTGGAAAACCGGTCTGAGTGTTTTGCATGATGCGAAGGTTCATTTCGAAGAAATCACTGAACCAGAGAGACATTCTGTCTCTGTCTTCCATTGAAAACTGATGCGCTGGTTTGTCGGGCGCGCTTAGAGTTACTGCTCGAAAATCTTCTGTGTAGACGGCGCGAATCGCGTGGATCTTCGCGAAGCGTTTTGCATTTACGAACGTTCCCTGTTCGTCTACGATCGCCAGAAGTCTATCATGTTCGAGGCTACCCCCGTCCGTTATGCGGCATTCGGAGACAGATACTCCGTCCAGTGACTTGATTGGGTAGACGATGATCCTTTCAACAAAGACGCCCGTCATGCCTGTTGTTACTTCTCAAAGTCGATGCGACGAATGACATCCGGATGGCAAGTGTTGCGAAGGCCTGTGTCCGGTCCCGCAATGCCAGTATACCACGTGCCGTCTGGTTTCTTGAGATCCATCCAGAACGTAAAGACCTGAATCTGGCCATTCTTGTTTTCTAGTGGAATTTTTCTCAGGAATGGAAACAGTCCGCCTGATTTGCGAAGCTCATGGCCATCTTTGAGGCGAATGCGAAATTCTTCTGCGGCAAATTCGTAGACCATTCCGTTTTTGTTTTCGCGCAGAAATTTCCCTTTCCATTTGAGTATTTCAATCGAGGAAATCTCACCCATTCCTATCACTTTCTCGTACTGGATGCCTTCTGCTTCGTGAACCAGGGTGATCTTTTCTGGAGCGTTGAATTTGAGTCGTCCATTTACGATTCTGCCATCTCCCAGAGTGATTCTGGATTCAACTACGTAGGCTTTCTCTTTCTTTTCGTCCTGGGTCGGCTTTTCGCTTCTGTTTTGATCCGGAGATGGCTCTTGCTTTGGCTTGTCCGATTCCTTATTCACGGGAGTCGCGGACGTTATTTGCTTTTGATTGCGAGGCTTTGCGTCAGCGGCAACCGTGACGCATACAAAAACCGCACAGAATGCGAAGGGCAGAGAACCTGGCTTAGAGAAGGCCACGTAGGGATTGCGCAATTCGTTCCACATTGTTTGCCGACAGTGCAGGGTAAACCGGCACAGAAACTGATTTTTGATACAATCGCTCTGCATTTGGATATTCAAGACGCGGCAAGCCTGCCAGGTGATGAAGTGGGAGGTCCACTGCGCGAGTCACACCAATCTGCAATGAGTTGAAGTAACGAATCACTTCATCGTGCGGTCTGGAAACAACAATTGGAAAGCGAAGGTAGCAGTCTGTTCCCGGAGTTTTGAAATAGGTCTCGTGTTGAGTTCTCTGCAGAGATTCAATGTATTTAACGCCGATCTTGCGTCTGCGCGCCAGTGTCACTGCAAGCCTGGTCAATTGTTCCAGACCAATGGCTGCTTGAAAATCTTCCAGCCTGTAATCATATGCGATGGATCCTTCCTGGCGTTTGGATCCGTAGCGAAGAGAATCTATTTTCTGAAAAAGTTTTGAGTCGTTTGTTACGATGATCGCACCGTTTCCAGTCGTCATGAGATCGTATTGAGACATGCCACAGATGGACAACGCTCCGAATTGAGATGCCTGGATCTCGGCCCCCACAAGGCCAGTGAAGTCAGCGATGATCTGAACGTTTTCGCCTGGAAATTCCAGAGATGCAGGAGCACCGAATGTATGATCCAGAATATAGATTTTCTTTCCAGCTTCGCGCGAAAGTGCAGCCTGCACCGCGTCCTGCGATGGGTGAAAGGAGCCGCGCTCGATGTCGACAAGTGCAACGTCTGCTCCTGTATACCGGGCTGCATCGTAAGCTCCGACTGGAGCAATCGATGACATGGCAACCAGGTCCCCGGCACCGACGCCCAGTGCCAGATAAGCCAGGTGGTAGGCTGCGGTCTGTGAGTTCACGCTCAGCGCGTGCTTAAAACCAAATGCATGTGCGAATGACTTTTCAAAACGACCGGCCACGCTGCCGCTCATCAGTCTGTCATGAATCAAACAATCAAGGACGGATTCCAGTTCGTCCTTGCTCAGGCTCGGTCTTTGAGCCTCTATCGGTTGAATTTTTCTTTCCGTCCTGTATACCCCAGCCAAAGCCACAATTCTAGTCCTGTTTATATTTCGTCCTTTGTAAGATATTATGTCACATTGCGTCCAGCCCTTTTTAGCTTTTGCGGCAAAATTTAGAACTCCCTGATTTGACGTTCCGCCCGGGTCCGGGCGGTCAGTTGGTTTTCAAAAATTCAGTCTGGAGGATTGAAATCTTCAGGTGTAGAGCAGGAGTAAATTTCGGAACCGGAAGCGGGTGCAAGCGTAGAAGGCTGCCCGTGCGGGATGAACACCGCGCTTCCGGATGGAAAGATTTCGCCGTTTATTTCCATAGTACCTTTCAATGCCAGCACAATGGCGGGGCCGCGTCTATGGATTGGTTGGTTTATTTTATGAAGCGCGAAATCGTTCACTGGCACGGGATATCTGAGCCCGTTTGCTTCCTGAACTGGTTTTACAATCTGGTGCGGGCCCGTGCGATAATGCAGCATGGATACAAGAGTATCCACGTCGCAGTATTTTGTAGTGAGTCCGGCGCGCACTACATTGTCTGACGCAGCCATGCACTCGAGTATTTCTCCCCCCAGATAGGAGTGAGGTTCATTGGGGCCAAGGAAGATAGCTTCCCCGTGCGCCAGTTCCATGTAATTTAGAAAGAAAGGTGCAAATATTCCAGGGTCGCGATCTCCATAGATGCCGCATAGATCCAGAAAGCAGATTTCTTCCGGTTCCCGGGAAACCGCAGAGCGAACTCTCTCCGCCGCACGAGCCACTTTTTCTCCGTCTGTGCGCATCAATCCTGCGTACCAGCCGCGCACACCATCTTCAATATGTCCGCATATCTCGAGCAATGCCGCATGACGTTCCAGTTCAACGCGAATTTCGTTTTCATTTCTAAATCCAACAAGCGCGCGCATGTCTTGAATGCACATGGCAAGTTCTGGTTTGTGATTCGGGTCCGGATAGTTCTTTGCATCTCTTGCGTGAAGTTGTTTTGCCAGTGTGCGATCCGGATGGGCCTGAATGGAAAGTGGGCGATCTGCGTGCAAGATTTTGAAAAGAAAGCTCAGGTGTCCGCCGTGGCCCAGGAAATAGTCAGGCTCAGTAGCGATCAGAGATGCCAGGCTTTCATTTTCAGGTTGAACGATGGACGGCGCAGTAGGATGGGCGCCCATCCACAACTCAGCCGCTGGTTCGTCTTCGAGTACTGCCTCATGAGCCTTGAAGGCGATGCGGCGCAGGATGCTTTCCGCATCCAGGGAGCCCCAGTGGTATTTTTGAACGGGACACTTCAGTAGATAATGGCTGCGTCGACTCAAATAGGCCTCTCTATGGAAGGCTGGCGCGGCTGCTCGGGCTCATGGATCCGAACAGGGAGGCGATAGAAAAGAAAGAACACGAACAATATGAATCCAGCGTACAGAATCAATTTTGCCATCGCATGAAGCGAAAAGGGGACTGTGCTGCCCGGAACGAGGGCCAGAAAATCATATTTCAGAATTGTAAAGAATCTCTGCACGATTCCAGCGTGTAAGGCGTGTTTTTGCGGTCAAACTTATTCGAGTTGAAATCCTATACGGCGAGAGAGAGAACTGCTGATGCGTTTTTGCATTTTGATCGGTCTACTTTGCTTTTGTGGCCCGCTCTTTTCGCAGCCAGTGGCAGACACTTCTGTGGACCAGGTTTCGGGGCCAGACGGCAGATTTCGCGTGCTTCGCATTTTCCCGATGCACTACTGGCTTGATTCAGAGCAGGAGTCAAACGTGCGCGCTCTGACAGAAGCATCAGGGCCCGGCGATCCTCTTGTGGTTGTGTTGTGGGGGCCCTATACGCCCAGGGTGCTCGATGCAAACGCTGAGAGATCCAGGATCGTTCCGCAGCATTTTGAATGGTTCTTGCATCGGCTGTGTTACAAAGACGTGAACTACGAAGATCCGGCTTATCGCAAGCATCAAATGGCAGAAAGTCGCTGTTATGCAGAGCGCACCGTTGAGTTTTTAAAAGGCAGGACTCTGCCGTACTTCATGTTTGCAATGTGGGGCGATAATCTGGAGTCCTACGAATACATCGGTCTGATTCGCTATCCAGTCATTCTTCTTACTATGGTCGTGTTCTCTATTCCACAATTGTTGCTTTTCCTCCTGATCCTTCTACCATTCAAATCGTGGCTTTCGAGTCGTGAATTCGTGCAGCGAGTCTTTAAGGTAGTGCTCCCCATGATCATTGGAATTGCCTGGTTGTTTTTTTTCATGGAGAGAGTGGGAGACGAGTGGTATATCACGCCGTTTCGTTTTGTGCTTCCTATGTCTGGAGTTTATTTTGCCCTCACTTTCATTTCGTGCATGTGGATCGCAGACTACGTTTACTTTCGCCAGAACAATCCGCCATCCCCCTGGGTAGTTGCATTTTTTTATGTTTTTGCTCCCATCATGATTCTTGGAGCGGGTGCGGCCGCCCGTGGTTCCAGGGGAACATACGTCTCTTCTAGGGGTTCCAGTTCCGGGACGTCTGGCGGTTCCGGCTCCACCGGCGGAGGCGGAAGCTTTGGTGGAGGAGGAGCGAGTGCGAGCTTTTAGTTAGCCGGCGCGCAATCGTGCGTAGAATTCAGTGAGCGCTTCCGGGAGCATGGAGGGATGAGGCAGGATTCTGTATCTTCCCTGGCCCAGCATCAGTGGTAAGTAATGTCGCGCGGATGCTTCTACGGCCAGCGCGAATGTATGAACATCCGCATTCCGCGCTTCCTTGAGCGCTCGTCTGACATCTGCCATTCCGTAGCGTCCTTCATACCGGTCATAGTCGTTTGGTTTCCCATCAGATAGAAGCAGAATCCATTTTTTCCGAGCGCTTCGCGAGAGGATTTCAGCCGTGGCATGACGAATCGCCGGACCAATGCGCGTGTATCCTGTTGCTTCAAGCCCGCCGAGTCTTCCGCGCGCAGGAGCCCACCCTTCGGAAAAGCGCTTAACGTTGAGATAGGAGATATGATTTCGCGTTTTAGAGAAGAACGCATCGATTGCAAAATCATCTTCAGACTCTGCAAGGATTTCTGAAAGCAGCGCCACGGACCGTTTTTCCACATCGAGTATTCTTTCTCCGCCTGTGTATGCGTCCGTGGACAGGCTAATGTCCAGAAGTATCAAGACCGCGAGATCTCTTTTTCTTTTGCGCCGGGACAGGTAGACTTTTTCGGATGGTGTTTTTCCGGCCGCGAGTTCTGAAAAATTGTCCACCAGTGCGTCCAGGTCGGGCTCCTCTCCCGAAGACTGTCTGCGAACCTGTTCCATTTCATTGTTTACGGATGACATGGTTCGCCTCAGGCGAGCCAGGGTTCCGCGGTCTTGATCCAGTGCGGATCGCACGTAATCTGCGGACAGGTTTCGCGGACGACCCGGATAAATTCTGCAGTGTGCTTTTTTGTAGGATCTTATTTTGTAATCCCATTCGTCGTAGGGAATAAAGGTGCCTTCCTCTGTAGAGCTTGCACTTTCTGGCGCGGAGGCATTTACAAAGAACTCGGTTCTGTAAACGGAATGTGCCGGTGTGTCCACTCGAACGGTGTCGCGCAAATCCAGTTCCTTGAGAGCTTCCTCGTGGTCGCTCAGATCGTCTTCCCCGTCCATGCTTCTCCATGTTCCGTTGAATTCCTCGATGGTTTCCGCTTTCTCGAAGTTATGCGATAGTGTGTAGTCTTCAATTGCCTTTGTGTCCGGAGTGTGCGTGCGAACGTCCTCTCTTGTCTTGCCATCAATCTCCGTAA